>Ga0114975_10000071_pt1 | contig 64823 bp, 35 predicted proteins | sample S_130626_EF_Meta_FD_87031 | JGI IMG/M metagenome (GOLD analysis project Ga0114975, IMG submission 87031) | Freshwater microbial communities from Lake Simoncouche, Canada to study carbon cycling - S_130626_EF_MetaG | ecosystem: Environmental > Aquatic > Freshwater > Lake | place: Lake...
AATGTTTAGCCCACTCAACACTATGAATGTCCCTGCGGTCACGATAATAAAGGTCATGATTGCCCGGTATAAAATATACCCTATCAAAGTTATCATTTAGTTTCTCCAATGCTTGCAATCCAAACTGTAGTGTATGGATGTTGATACTTGCCCTATGATGATTATAATCACCTAAGAAAAAACAAGTTTCACATCCCTCACTTTTAGCTTTGGATATAAACCAATCAACAAAATTATTGCAATCATGGTTATGCTGTAAACTATTTGATTTCAATCCAAAGTGAATATCAGTAAAAACTGCGGCTTTTTTAAATAAATTACTCATTTTTCTATTGTATAATAAATGATGTTGCCGTAGCAACATCATTGGGGAAATTATTCTTCGTAAACTACGGAACTCATACCAGCGCCCAGACCTTGACGAGTCCAGCTTGGGTTAAGTCCGTTAATTTCTAAGATATCATCACGGATATTTTGATTACGCTTTTCGGTATTTAATACACGACAGAAACTATTTGTTATAGCTGCGGTATAATAAGCAAATGGGTTAGCTGATTTAGCTTCATTGAATCGTAATCCAACGTATGTTAATTGTAGAATGGCACTGTTACGCATTTCATCGTTGTATGTGTATCCACGCCAATTGTATTTCATGGCATATTTTTCGCACATCATAATATACATACGGGCTAGTTTGTTTGTAACTTGACCATGATCCTTACTGAATTCTCCAGTTTCCAGATCACCTTTCCAATGACTTTTACCTACGCAATAGAAAGTATTATTTTTATCAATTTTATAATGTTGGAATGGGGGAAAGTTTACTTTAACATGAACCATATCATCTACTTCAGCTTTAGTGGTTACATCTTCTAAATCAGCAAAGATTTCATCTGGGTCAGTTTCATCAAATTCAAAGATATCCTTTGCTGTTTTCTTTTTAACTGTTTTGCGGGGAACTTTTGGGGCTACCGGGACATGATCCCAATTCATTACACGAAATACTAAATCTGTTACAGGGATAGATTCTGGATCAACACTATCTTTAACCCCTGCTTCTAAACTTAATCTAGTTGCCCTAGTTTCTTTTGCTTGTTGAATTGTTTCGGGTTTAAATGCGTATTCTAAACTTTCTTCAATAGAAGATTGGGGCATATCCACAATAAAATCGTATCTATGATATTCTGGTTTTGCAAAATGACAGTATGCATTTTTGCTTTCGTGTATCTCTTTTAGTATATCTTTGTTATTTAAATAATTGACGGGTTTTCTTGAGGGTAATGACATAGGTCTCCTTGAGTTATAGTTATGCTGTAGTGAGTATAGCATAATGGTTGCAGAAAAGCAACATATTTTATGTAGAAAAGGTAAAATACTAGTATTATTTATCGACTAAATAGTGTATAAGGATAAGAATAATATATGCCATCATATTCTAGTGTAAACATCCCGCTTACGGGTTTTGCCGTTGACGTAACTCTGAATACAACATCAAACGAGATAACCATCTATGTTTCGGGCCCAAACGGAAAAACCGCAGAGGCAACACAACCCTATCCCGGTGCGGCTAATAGCGCATCTTTTCCTGCATTGTTGTCACAACTTCAAGCCTCTGGCGCATTGCCAGCAGGTAGCAATCCCCCCGGAGCCACAGCCATTTACAATGCGGTTAGGTCTACAGTTGACGCAGCAGTGGCGCAGGCGGATAGGGCAGAAAAAGCAGCAAGAGCGACCGGTACCCCGGTAGCACAAAATCCAGCACCCCCTCCAGGTACTAACAACGCAACTAATCCTGCAGTCCCGCCGGCAGCAAACAATACTCCGCCGGTAGAAAATCCTAAACCCGCAACAGTTACGCCTCCGGTCGTAGATGAACTATCTGCATTCCCACCAAACACAGTAGCGCAACAATCTACTGAGATAGATGAAGAATCCGCATATCCGGAAAACCCAGTGGGTCAATTACCAAGCGGAGTGGATGAAGAATCTGCTTACCCGCCGGCTACAGTAGCACAACGATCAACCGAAATAGATGAAGAATCTGCTTACCCTCCAAACACAGTAGCACAACGATCAACCGAAATAGATGAAGAATCTGCATATCCACCGAACCCAGTAGATCAAGTACAGCCCGAAATAGATGAACTATCTGCATATCCGCCAAACACAGTAGCACAACGATCAACCGAAATAGATGAAGATTCTGCATATCCACCAAATCCAGTAGATGTTGCTGCAAAGGCACAGTTATTAGCAGGTGTTGGTAGGACTGCCCCTGGAGAAGCACTAAAGGGATTGACGGCTCAACAATTAAACACTAATTCGCAAGCTACACAACAAGACACCTCTAATTTTGCTCAGAAAAAAGATTGGCGTGTAAAATTAAGTTTAGCTCCGGGGGCCACTTACTTGTATAAAAATGCTAATCCAGGCATATTGGCGCCACTTCAAGCAACCAATGGAGTTATATTCCCGTATACTCCTGCAATCACTGTGGCATATAATGCAAGTTATGACCCCACTGATCTAACTCACAGTAATTATAAATATTTCACATATAGAGGTAGCGCAGTAGATTCAATATCATTGGGCTGTGAATTTACAGCACAAGATACTACTGAAGCAGCATATCTATTAGCAGTAATACACTTCTTTAAATCAGTTACTAAAATGTTTTATGGACAAGATAAAAATCCCATTGCAGGTACACCTCCCCCGTTGTGTTATCTAACTGGATTAGGTACATTTCAATTTGATAATCATCCATTGGTAATAACTAGTTTTACCTACACACTACCTGTAGATGTTGATTATATTCAAACAAGTGGTAGTTCTCCTCCCGGAGTCAACACTGCACCAGGACAATCTAAAGGTTCACCAAATGCAGATCCGGGTAGTAGCAGACGGGACGCAGGAGGATTAAACACAGGTGCTGTAGCCTCTCCCCCTAATTTCACTCCAAATACAGGCGCTGCTTCAGGGGGTGCATCAGATCCTACGTATGTCCCTACAAAAATGCAAATAACAATTGGTGCGGTTCCAATCGTCACTCGTGCTGATATTAGTAACACATTTAGTTTAGAAAAATATGCAACGGGCGAACTACTAAGAGGAAGTCAACGCAAAGGCGGAGGAATTTGGTAATGGCAAATAATTTATACCCGGCAACAAGCCCATACTATTTTAGTGATATAGTTAATAATAACTTTTTAGATGTTATGATTAATAGACCTATCCCTATGCAACCATCTGATATATATTGGGAGATTACAGTTGCCTATCAATATAGACCTGACTTGTTAGCATATGACTTATATAGTGATAGTAGATTATGGTGGGTATTTGCAAGCAGAAATCCAAACAGATTAAAAGATCCTTACTTTGATTTTGTTGCTGGGGTGGGTATATACTTGCCTAAACAAGATTTGTTATCATCAGTGTTAGGTATATAAGATGTCAGCAGCGTTAGACCTTTTACAGCAACAAGCAAATGAAATAGATGCTGCACTTGCTGCCTTTAGCCCAGTAGTTCAATCAGTAACAGAAAGACTGAATGCAGTTGATCCAAAAGATCCAAAAGCATTAGAACAAATTGCTGCCATACAAGCAGAATATAAAGCAGCCAGAGACATATATGTAGGTATAGTAAAGCCATTGTTTACTACTATGGCACAAGAAGTTAATGCATTACCGACTGATGAAAGAGCAGCAGGATCAGCAATATATGAAGCTGCTGTAGCACGTAACGATGCTACCAGTGCACTGGCAAAGGTTTATACCACATCTAGAGATGCAAAAAAAGTTGAAGCACAAGCAGCAGTAGATGCTAAAAACAAAGAAGTAGAAGCTAACGCTGCTAAAACTCCAGAACAAACTGACCAACAAAATAAACAATATGCTGCTGGGGGAGGAGCCCAAGACGATAAAAGTAATCCTCCTCAAGCAGGACAAACTAATAACACATCAACCAGTAATACTTCTCCAGGACTACCTACTCCTGCAGTTGCGACACCTACAACACAAGCAGCATCACAGGCAGCTCCCGTAGAATTGGATCCTGTAACTATTACTGGTAAAAGAATAGATAATAAATTACCAGGCAAACGATTAGAAAATCCATTGAGTAATTTTAGTAGCTACACATACAAAATATCATTGTATATGATAACTCCTGATGCATATGAAGCATTTGTATCATCTGGTAGAAAAAACTTAAATGCTATATATAATATATCTGCTGACGGGGAAAAGGCAACGGCTAAAGCTAACGAACAATCAGCAAGAGATTTAACCACAAGTAACAACGCTCCCTCAGTACTGAGGGGAATGGGGGGAGGTCCGCCTGCTTCATCTTCATCTTCTGCTAAACCAGTAAAACAAGGTGGTGCATATTTAATTGCTCAAAGTGGGGGAATTAATAACTCATTTGAAAAACGTGCCCCTAATTTTGATTTAGATTTTTATATTGATGACTTGAAAATTACTCAGGCAATTTCAGGCAAAGATGTTCAAGGTCCCACGAATGTAACTGAATTTTCTTTTACCATAACAGAACCGTACGGGTTCTCATTATTAACAAAATTAAGATTGGCTCAAAATGAATTAGCTGCTAATACTAATAGTAAAAATTTTCCATTAGTTCAAAATCCGGGTAGGCAAATGTTTATATTAGGTATTAGATTTTTAGGATATGATAAAGATGGAAATGTAATAGACCCCTCTAAAATTCCTGGTTTTGATGGAAATCCAGAAGGAAATGCGTTTGGATTATACGAAAGATATTATGATATACTGATCAGAGATTTGAAATTTAAAATAACAGGTAAACCAACTGTTTATAATATTCTTGCTAAAAGTGCCGGAGAAGTAGTTGGATTTGGATCAAAGTTTTCTACAGTATGGTATGATACCCCAATAGTAGCAAATAATGTATATAATGCATTAATGGGTGGAGCAGGTGCAGGACTTAAACCTAATGAAAATCCTAATACTGCCCCTGCAACAGGTGCAGGCGCAATGGTTGGGTTATTATCAAAATTAAATTATGATCAACAACAATTAGTAGGTAAAGGTGGGGTTACGATCCCCAGAGAATATACTGTAACATTTATTGGGCCTGATTCTGATTATATAAAAGATGCTTCTTTAATTAGTAATGCTGATATAGATTTTAGAAAAATGCCTACCTCTACTGCAACAAAAACTTCAGAATCTACCATAGCTATTGCATTAGCTAATGGTAATCCGGATACTACATTAAGAACCATAAAAATAGCACAAGGCACACCTATAATTCAAGCTATTTCAGATATTATAAAACAAAGTCAATATATGGAAGATGCATTAGCTGCAATTGATCAAACTAGTTTAACTCCTGATGAAGATAAAAAATCTAGTGTACAGCAACCCACCGAAAAACCACGTAGACTTAATTGGTTTTCAATAACTGCCGAAGTAACAAATTTGGGATGGGACCCAAATCAAGGTGATTTTTCATATAAAATTAATTATATTATCCAAGAATATTTAACTCCTGTCGTAGTTGCGGCTTCCGCTTCAAATCTTAGTCCATATTATGGGCCACACAAAAGATATAACTATTGGTATACTGGAAAAAACTCAGAGGTAATAAGTTACGAACAAAATTTGGATTACACATTTTATAATGTGACACTAAATGGATTTGGTGTTAATGATGTTGCACAAGGGGGTGCTGCTGATATACCAATGTCTGTTGGACAACCACAGGGACAACCTGATCAGGGTAGAATAAATGAAGGTATGGAAGCACAAAATATGTATATGAATAGTTTGTTCTCTACAAAAGATTTTGGAAATGTTAAAATTAAAATTTTAGGTGATCCTGATTTTTTAATGCAACCTACCCCTAGTAGCATAAATTCTTTATATAACAGATATTATGGAACTGATGGATATACAGTTAATCCAAATGGCGGTATGGTTTTTATTGAGATTAATTTTAAAGAACCAAAAGATTATAATAATCAAAAAGGTACAATGAATATTAATGACTCAATCAAATTTTTTAATTATCCAGATTCTATACAAAAGGGCATTGATAGTCGGGGCGGCGGAGTTAGTCTAATGGTAAAAACAGTAGTAAGCACTTTTAGTAAAGGTAAATTTGAACAAGATTTAAATTGTTCTTTAAACACATTTGGCGACCCTGGAAAAAAATCTACAGAAGATGGTAGTGATAATAGATTTGCACGACAAGGAACACCTACTGCTACTGGTTCAGCGGATCGTAGTGGTACAACAGGCGTAGCACCAACTGCAAATGCTGTGGGATCCGCATCTGGTACTGGGTTTTCTGCAAGCGCCGCAGGACTACCTAGTGCATCAACTTTTTTAGATCCGGCACAAAGAGCACAATTGGCATCACTTAACTCCGTAGGAAGTATCAACAATGTAATGGATCCAATGCAAAGAATGCAGCAAAATCAAAGTATAACAATACTTACTAAATCTGGACCAGTTGCAGACGGTGAAGCAGGAACTCCCACAACAGCTACATCACCTACTATTTTTGGTAGAGGATAATACTTTAGGTAAATAATATATGGCAACAGATGATTTTAAAGCAAAAGGACAAGCAAAGTCAACAAAACCTGACGCAGGTGGCGGGGTCATACGTTCTGTGCCAGTACTTGGTGTAGTAAAAAATAATATTGATGCTACACGAGCAGGCAGAATAGATGTTTACATTTCAGACTTTGGTGCACCAGATCCTAATGCAAAAAGTAGTTGGATAACAGTAAGTTACTTAAGTCCTTTTATGGGCAACACCCCTGCGTCAGGTGGAAGCAAAAATACCGAGTATGGAAGTTTCACTAGTAACCCAAGTTCATATGGTATGTGGTATAGCGCGCCGGACATAGGTAGCACGGTAGTTTGTATTTTTATTAATGGTGATGTTAACTATGGATACTATATTGGTGGAGTATTAACTCCGCCGCTATTGCAAATGGTGCCGGCTATAGGAACTTCAGATAATGTAACATTAAATTCTGGAGAAGCAGGGGGATATGGTGGCTCAGGAAAATTACCTGTATCTAACTTAAACACCAATAATCCAAACGCAGCTTCTAACTTAAATTATTTGAGTGCTGCAAAACCTGTACATAGTTATTCGGCTGCAATATATCAACAACAGGGATTACTTAGAGATCCAATAAGAGGGCCAGTGTCATCAAGTGCATTAAGAGAAACTCCATCAAGAGTTGGATGGGGAGTAAGTACACCGGGTAGACCTATATTTCAAGGTGGGTACACAGATAGTACTATATTAGATAATTTAAAATCTTCTCCAGAATCTTTAAAAATAATTGGTAGACGCGGCGGACATACACTAGTTATGGACGACGGCGACGTGACAGGAAACGACCAAATGATACGCCTTAGAACTTCATTGGGTCATCAAATATTAATGAGTGATAATGGACAAACTTTATTCATCATTCATAGCAATGGTCAAAGTTATATTGAGTTAGGAAAAGAAGGTACAATTGACATGTACTCTACCAATAGTGTTAATATTAGAACACAGGGAGATTTAAATTTACATGCAGATAATAATATCAATATCAATGCTAAAAAAGATTTAAACATTGCTGCAAATAACATAAACATTAATGCAGCTACTGATTTTAAATATAGAGTAGGTGGAAATTATAGTGGTTATACTTTGGGAAAATATACTATTAAAGTGAATGGAGCAATGAGTATGGCAGCGGGAGGAGAGGGTTCTTATGCTAGTGCAAATGATATGTATATCAACGGCAGTAAGATTTATTTAAATACCGGCGCCACCTCTGTAACACCTGCTGAAGTTCCTTTGATACCACAGACCGCACATACTGACACATTGGGAGATGCAAAGAAAGGATTTGCAGCAGCACCGGGTCTTCTTTTGTCAATCGTTAGTCGAGCACCTGCACACGCACCATGGGCTAGTTCAGGGCAGGGAGTTGATGTAAAAGTATCTACCAGTGCTAGTGCAGCACTACCTGCTGCTCCTTCGCCCGCTGTTGATTCAACCAATAGTGCAAGTAGTACTGCTCCTGCTACACAAACTAGTCCAGCAGTATCGTCTACTGTCCCCGGTAGCAACAAATTAAGTGATGCAATTAACCCAGGAGTAGCTTCAGCATTAGTAAGTAGTGCCGCAGTTGGTGCAGCAGCTTCAGCTGCCAGTGTTGTAAACGGCGGAAGTGGGGTCGTATCAGGTCTTACTGGTCAACTTAATGCAGCAGTAGGCTCACTCGCACTATCACCAGATCAAATGAGTAGTGTATTAAAACCTGGAGCAGCATCATTGGTTACAGGATTAGTACAAGGTGGTGCAAGTGTGCAATCAGCATTAACTGATAATTTATTCAAAGGTGCACCCGGAGCAGAAAACTTAAGTTCATTTATACAAAATACCGGTGCTCAAATTGGTGCTCAAGTTGATAATTTTCAAAAGGCACAGACAGGCTTAACAAATGCAGGATTAATAACAGGTAATGAATCAGCCGGGGCAATTGCAGGTTTAGTTAATGCAGCAGCCACAGTAGGGTTAAAAGATACAACTGCTTTTATAAAAAATTCAGCAAACACGTTAGGGGGATAATATGGCAGATAACTTATTATCATCTCCAATTACTCTTACAAATTCAATTTCAGGCAACGCAGTTGCTAGTGCTATTAATGCAGGAAATTTTGCCTCAAATATGGCAACAAATGTTACTGGAGGATTAGGCTCAATTGCTTCATCATTGAGTGCAGTAAATCCTGTTTCTTCTTTGACTGGAGCAGCAGGTGGCGCATTGGGTGGATTAGCTGGTGCAGCAGGCGGAGCATTAGGTGGATTAACAGGAGCAGCAGGCGGAGCATTAGGTGGATTAACAGGAGCAGCAGGTGGTGCCTTAGGTGGATTAACAGGAGCAGCAGGCGGAGCATTAGGTGGATTAACAGGAGCAGCAGGTGGTGCCTTAGGTGGATTAACAGGAGCAGCAGGTGGTGCCTTAGGTGGATTAACAGGAGCAGCAGGCGGAGCATTGGGTAAATTGGCCGGAGAAGTACCCAAACTATCAGCCGCCGGAGCATTAGATGCGGCAAAAGGTATAGCCGGTTCAGCGTTCTCTGCTATAACAGCCTCATTCAAACCTTTGGCAGCAGGTGTACCTCAAAATCTAACAGCAATTGCTGAGAAAAATTTAGCAGAAGCTGCATCACAGGGAACCGGTGCAGCCGCAGATGCAGCAAAATCAGCAGCCGGTTTGGCAGGATCAGCCGGCGCAGCAATATCCGGGGCTGCTGGGGCGATAGGTAGTGCAGTTCCAGGTTTAGCTGGTGCAGCAGGTGGTGCATTAGGAGGGTTAGCTGGTGCAGCAGGTGGTGCATTAGGAGGGTTAGCTGGTGCAGCAGGTGGTGCATTAGGAGGGTTAGCTGTTGCAGCAGGTGGAGCATTATCTAGCGCAGCAGGTGGTGCATTAGGAGGATTAGCTGGTGCAGCAGGTGGAGCATTATCATCAGTGGCATCTGCTTCATCATTAGCTAGTGGAATCAGTAGTCTGCCAGGGGGATTTGCAGCAGTAGCCGGTGTAACATCTGGTGCAGTTCCCGGTCTTTCTGGATTAAAATCAGCAGTTGGTAGTATATCTTCTTCAGTTCAAAACGGTATAAGCGTTCCTTCTAGTATAGGAAGTAGTTTAGCTGGTGCAGCAGGTGGCGCATTGGGTGGATTAGCTGGTGCAGCAGGTGGCGCATTGGGTGGATTAGCAGGAGCAGCAGGTGGCGCATTGGGTGGATTAGCTGGTGCAGCAGGTGGCGCATTGGGTGGATTAGCTGGTGCAGCAGGTGGCGCATTGGGTAAATTGACCGGAGCAGCAGGTGGATTAGGTGGACTAGCTAGCGCCGCCGCCGGAGCATTAGGATCACTGACAGGTAAAATTGATGGAGGAAAATTGGGACTAGCTGCGTTGGCAAGTGCAGGATTGTCGCCGGCAGCATCCGCGCAATTGTCCGCAAGTTTAAATTCATTAAATTCATCAAGTCCTTTCCCAATAAAAATGCCAATAGTAGGTCAAGGAACATTAGATAGAAGTGAAATATCTGCTTCAATTAGTACAGCACTGGGTGATTCAAGAGTACCGGCCCCAAATTTTTCTAGTCAAGAAGAACAGTTAGCAGCAGCAAAAAAATATCTTGCTGAATCTGAAACCAAACTAGAAAAAACAAGAAAACTTATTGCTGCTCTTAACGCTGGCCAAGCTAAGTCTGAAGAAAAAAAGAAAATATGGAAAAATCTACGTGATACTTTACCAGAAGGTGATCCGGCAATAAGTGCCGCATATCAAGAATATAGTGCTGCTTGGGACGCCAAAGATGCATTGAGAACTGAACTTATAAACTCTTGATAAATATAGTATGGCAACATATATTGGATTCAGTACAATTCACGCAAATGATCCTAGATCAACCAATCTTCCTAGAGGAAAAGACGGCGGTGCAGGCTCTATGGTTCAACCCGTCTCGATTGGAAATAAATTTCAACTAGTTGACACCCCGTTAGTCGTTCAAGATTTTATTAATTCACTAAATATTCAACAGGGACAAAAAGTAGGACAACCGGGATATGGCACAACACTATGGAGTTTTGTTTTTGAACCCAACACTGCCGACGTTCAATTTCAATTAGAAAATGAAATAAGACGAGTAGCTAGTCTAGATCCTAGATTGATACTTAATACCGTAAGAGCCTATCCACAAGAAAACGGAATCTTGTTGGAAGTAGAAATGGCCATAGCCCCGTTCAATAACGCATTTGCATTGAGTGTATTTTTCAATAACTCAACAAATACTGCGGTATTACAATAAACTAACTAAAAAACCATATTTACAGGTATGATAAATACTTGAAAGAGAATAACTATGGCTACAAGTTCACGACAATCAGCATTATTTGGAGTAAATGACTGGAAAGCAATATACCAGACATTTAACCAAGCCGACTTCAGAAGTTATGACTATGAAACACTACGTAAAAGTTTCATAGATTACTTACGCATTTATTATCCAGAAACATTTAACGACTACATTGAAAGTTCTGAATTTATAGCATTAATGGATGTTATGGCTTTTATGGGGCAAGGTCTTGCCTTCCGCAACGACTTAAATACCCGCGAAAATTTCATTGATACCGCTGAACGTAGAGATAGTGTTATTAAATTGGCTAACCTAGTAAGTTACACACCAAAAAGAAATTTAACAGGTCAGGGTTATCTTAAAGTAACAAGCATACGGACTACACAAAATATCACTGACATCAATGGATTTAATTTGAGCAATCTTACTGTATTATGGAATGATCCTGCAAATCCATATTGGTTAGAACAGTTTAACACGATTATTAACGCTGCATTAATCAATACACAAAGAGTTGGGGTTTCTGGAAATACCGCACAGATTTTAGGTGTTACTACAGATGAGTATGCGTTACAAATACCAGCTGGTACAGTACCTGTAATACCATTTAACTCTAATGTTAATGGATTGAATATGAATTTTGAATTGTGTAGTGTAAGCACAGTTGGTGAAAACTATGTTTATGAATTGCCACCTGCACCAACTAATCAATTTAATATGTTATATCGTAATGACAAATTGGGATATGGTAGTCCAAATACAGGATTCTTCTTTTACTTTAAACAAGGTACTTTACAAAACTTTGATTTTGTTTTACAAAATCAAATTTCTAATCAAGTAATTAATGTTGATATACAAGGTATTAATAACACTGATACTTGGTTGTATCAAATAAGTCAGGTTAACGGATCTTTTGGATTATGGGAACAAGTAGAAAATGTTTATGCAAACGCATATTTGCAAACTGAAAACAGTCTAAGACAAATATTTTCAGTCAATAGTAGATTCAATGATCAAGTAAGTTATGTATTTGGTGACGGAGTATTTAGTCAGATACCAGTTGGTAACTTTAGAGCGTATGTTCGTGCGGGAAATGCATTAACATATACAATACAACCTACTAATATGCAAGGTATTAGTATTTCAATTAGTTATGTAAGTAGAGTAGGAAGACAAGAAACTTTAACAATTGGATTATCACTACAAGTGCCAGTGTCAAATGCACAAGTACGTGAAAGTCTTGCTCAAATTAAACAACGTGCTCCAAGTCGTTACTATACTCAAAATCGTATGGTCAATGGTGAAGATTATAATAACTTCCCATATACCTTGTATAGTTCTATTATTAAAAGTAAAGCTATTAATCGTAGTAGTGTAGGTATAAGTAAAAATTTAGATTTACTAGATCCAACTGGAAAATATAGTAGTACAAATAGTTTTGCAAATGACGGAGGCATTTGGTTAAATAATGCAGAAGGTTATGCAAATTTAAACATTGCTAATACTAGCGACATCATAACATTTTTAACCGGTACCTTAGCAAATATATTAGCAAACAACCAATCACTACAATACTATGCTCAAAATTATACACGATATAATATTAACTCAAGTTCAGGTGACGGAATAGTATACTGGAATACTAGTACTGTAGATGCAAATAGCATGACTGGTTACTTTTATAATATTACTAATGGTGCCGATACTCCCATACCAGTAGGAACATATTCAACCTATAATGCAAAGTATATTACACAAGGAGCACTATTAAAATTTGTAGCACCGGATGGATTTTATTTTGACAATAATAATAGATTAGTAAGTGGTGTAGCTAGTCCGGCTGACGTAACATATTTGTGGACAACTGTATTAAATGTAATAGGTGATGGCTACAACAACGGGGTTGGTCAATTTACAAATGGAACAGGACCTATAACTTTAAATGCTTATATACCACAGGGTGCTATACTCACAGTAGTATTGCCGGCTTTTAGTAACACCTTACCAACTACGGTCATACAAGAAGCTATAATAAAACTACAACTACAACAAAATTTTTCATTAGTGTTTAATAATTCGTTGACTGTGGCACAAATTCGCTGGAGTGTTGATACATTTAATGCAACAAATTATTTTGTTAATTTTCAAAGTGTGGGTTACAATAGGTATACTGTAACATATCGTTCTCTTAAATATTATTTTGGTAGTGTAGCAGATACTAGATTTACGTATGAACAAGATAAATTAGTTTATGATCCATTTACTGGAAAAATATTACAAGATTTTGTAAATGTATTAGCAACTAATACACAACCAGGATCAAACTATCCGTTAGCGCATTCAATTAATGCTAGCATTATTGGACAAACCGTACAATCAGATGGGTACGTAGATGATTTTGAAGTTGAAGTTGCTAGTATTGATGCTAACAATAGAACAATAATAGAAAATCCTGATTTCTTTAATGAAGTTACTGGGTATATTACCGGTAATACCAATATAGGAATATATGCATTTTTTGAAGAAGTGCAAGATGCTATAAATTTAACACGTAAACAATTAATTCCCACTACTGATGTAGTATATCAATACGCTACATTATCTCAAATTGATATTATCAAATATCAATATCCAGTAGGACAATTGTTTTATGCATATTCAGCTAATTTATTTTATATAACTGTTCAAGATCCACTAATAATAACACCTTATTTTGAATTGGCAATACAACCACAATATAGTGTTTTACCAGGTCGTCAAGGTTTGCAATTTCAATATCGTCACAATAGTAATAATACTACACGCATTGATCCAGCAACAACTAACATAATTGATTTATACGTTGTTACACAATCATATTATACTCAATATCAAAATTGGATTCAAGATACGACCGGAACTGTGCCAATGCCATCTAAACCAACTATTAATGAATTGACAACTGAATATAGTAAAATTCAAGATTATAAAATGTTAAGTGATAGTGTAGTGTTAAACAGTGTTGTGTTTTTACCTTTGTTTGGGTCTAAGGCGCCGGCGGCACTAAGAGGAACAATTAAAGTTATTAAAAATTCTACAACCAATGCAAGTGATAGTGAAATACGTAGTGCGGTTCTTACAACAATGAATGATTATTTTAATATTAATAATTGGAATTTTGGAGACACTTTCTACTTTAGTGAATTGAGTGCTTACATACATAATCAAATTGGTGATTTTGTAAGTTCTTGTGTATTGGTCCCTAACGACCCTAATTTAAATTTTGGTGATTTATATGAAATTAAAAGTGCCCCATATGAAATTTTTGCTAATGCAGCCACATCTAATGATGTAGTAGTAATTGCTGCACTTACTCCGGCGGAATTACAAATAGCATAAGTAAATAATAGAGATTTATAAAAATGGCAACAAGAATTAGAACATTAGATTTTCTTCCTGAAATATTCAAAACACCTACCAATAGTCAGTTTCTTCAGGCAACGCTGGATCAATTAACTGCACAACCAAATACCAAAAAAATAGAAGGGTATATTGGAAGTACGTTTGGATATGGAATAAACGCCAATGATTATTATGTTACTGAACCAACTAAAGTTAGAACCGATTATCAATTAGATCCGGGAGTTGTATTTTTAAAAGAAGATACATCTACTGCTAATGATTTTATTAGTTACCCTGGAATTGTTGATTCATTAACGATACAGGGTGGAGTAACTAATAATAACAATCGATTATTTAACAGTGAATTTTATTCATGGGATTCTTTTACTAATTTAGATAAAATAATTAATTTTAATCAGTACTATTGGTTACCTGTTGGTCCTGAACGTGTAGTTGTTACAAGTGATATAGTTTATAATTCTTCAGATTATGTTGTTATTAGTACACCAACTGAATATTTAATTTCATCTGAAACTTTAACTACACCTACTGCTAACCCATCATTAACCTTACTAAGAGGTGGTACGTACACATTTACAGTAAATCAAGATACTGAATTTTGGATACAAGGTCAGCCGAGTGTCACCGGTTATAGCCCAACTCAACCAAATGTACAAACACGAAATGTATATGGTGTTACTAACAATGGCGCTTCAATAGGGACAATAACATTTACTGTACCTGAAAAAAATGCGCTAGATGAATATAATTTTCCAACTGGACCCGGTGTTGATGTAATATCTAGCATACCCTTTGATGAATTAAACGGAGCATTTGTAAATGACATAGGTGGAGTAGACGGGATTACTGCATTGGATGGGTTAACAGTACTGTTCTACAATACTGGAATACTTGATGAAATAGGATATGTTGAAAAATTTTATGATCAAACATTATATGATCAAGAGACAAGCGGTTCAGTTAGCCCGGGCGGCGGAGTACCATATGATAATACAACAGATTATCCCGGAACATCAATCTTTAATTATAATTATGAAGGTGGATATTATACAACAGTAAATGCTAATTTTTATACTATAACATTATTGGGTGATCAAGATAATCCTCAAATTCAACTTACACCAGCAGGCACTGTTCCTACTAATTTAACGATAACACCAAATTTTGGTGACTCTTATGCTAACCTTAAATTCTATAGAAATACGGCGGGTTATATTTCACTTGTTCCCTACAACAGTGCAATATTAGATACGTTATATTATCAAGATGGAACTAATCCAAATAAAGTTGGTGCAATAAGATTAATTAATAGTAATATTACTAACACTATAAATGTAGTAACTCAGATATTAGGTAAAAGTAGTTATACTTCTCCTAACGGTGTAGTGTTTACTAATGGATTGAAAGTATTATTTCAAGGTGATATTTACCCCGAAAGTTATAACAACGTAGAATACTATGTAGAGGGTGTAGGAGATTCTATTGAATTAATACCAGTAACAACTTTGGTGACACCGGGATTGTTTTCTGAGGGAACATATATTCCTTTTGATACCACTCCATACGATGTTGGTAATTATGACATTAGTTTAAATATCCCCATTACACCGGATTATATTACTATTGCTAGAAATGCAATTAATAAAAATGCTTGGTCAAGAAGTAACAGATGGTTTCATATTGATGTTATTAGGGCTACCGCGGAATATAATAATACACCCGCATTGATCACTCAATTAGCAACATTAAATAGTAAAGCAAAGCGTCCAATTATTGAGTTTTATCCAAACTTACGTTTATTTGATTCTGGTGTATACGGAAAATCCCCGATTGATTTTATGGATACTAGAACTACTGACGCATTTAGCTATGTAGCAGGTCAACCTAATTATTACCCTGATACGGCAGGTTATACAAATTCAGTTGCTACTATTGCTCCAGTTACCGGATCTCTTACAAAAACAGCAACAGTAACGGTGGCTTTATTAAATCAAGTAACATTATCTAATACTACTGGTATACACGTTAACGATACTATAACATTTACTGGAAGTGCGTTTGGTGGAATAAGCACTGACCCTACAAACAAAAATAATGTATATTATATTTTAGATATATTAGGAAATAATGTAATAATATCAAAAACAAAACAAGGAACTCCGGTTGTATTGACCACTGCATCGGGATCAATGACAGCAGCAGTGTATCCATATAGTACTTCTATTACAGTACCTAGTACAGATGTATTTGGTTTGTTTAGTGTTGGTCAATATATTACAGATTCTACTAACTTACTACCTTCAATTACTTTTGTTACTGATGTGTCTGTGGTAAGTTCTAATACAATAATCACGGTATCTTGGGATAACCAATCTATCGTATACGGTACATCTGTTGCATCAGTTGTTACTGCCGACACGCCTTTAGACAATTATGCACTTTTTGATGGATCAAGAATAGTTTTTGCAGCCGACACAAATTTAGAAGTAAGAAATAAAATATATATTTCACATTTTTCTACTATCTCTGGATCAACTACTCCAGTAATTACACTTACTGAAGCAGCAGATGGTACTGTATTATTAGATGAGCAAACGGCAGTATATAGAGGATATAATAACAAAGGTAGTGATTTTTACTTTGACGGACTTAATTGGTATAAGGGACAGCAGAAAACTAATGTAAATCAACCACCTCTTTTTGATATATTTGATAGTAATGGTATAAGTTTTGGTAATAAAGAATATTATATAGGTACGTCTTTTGTAGGATCTAAATTATTTTCTTATGGAATAGGTAGTGGATCAAACGATTCAATCCTAGGCTTTCCTTTAAGATATAGTTCTGTTGATAACGTGGGTGACATTAGCTTTGATGTTACATTGAATAGTCAAACTTTTAACTATGTTACCGGAACAAAACCCATAACACAAAATGTAAATACTGGATATGTATATAATTATACTGCATATACAGACACTAGTTTATCTGTTGTCAAACAATTGGGATGGCAAACTGCTGTATCCCCAAGTGTTCAATATCAAATTTTTGAGTTTGATTATAACCCGTTAGTAACTGTAAACAACACCTTTGCTTGTGACATTGCAGCAATAACTAACACAAACTGGCCACCAATTCAGGTATACATTAATAATAATTATGTATCTAAACAAAAGGGTGCTTCTCAAATAATTGGAAATGTTGTCTCAGTAGGAATAGACCCCCAAACCATATTGAATTCACTTTTCCCCGACGCAATAACCGGCGACGCGGTGCTTGATAATTTATCCGGCAGTCTTTGGGTTAAAGGTGGGTTATTGTGGACAAGTGTAGGACAAATGAAAGGTTGGATAATTACAAATGCTTCAACTGACACTACTACTGAAGTTTATGTTCCAAATTTAGGTGCAGTTGAAACTGTCGTACAAATTTTAATATTAAGCAACCAAGTAAGTAAAACTGCGTACTATCAAACTCCAATTAATTTAAATAATAATCCATTGAATCAAAGTATTACTACTGCTAATATAGGTGATATTCGTGGTCAATATCAAAGTATTTTTTACAACAATCCAAATACAACCGGCGAAGTATTTGGATCAAACAACTATCGTGACTTAGGTAACTTAGTGCCATGGGGCAATAGAATTATTCAAAATAGTGCATCATTAGTATTGCCGGGCGTATTTTTACGTAAACCCAGTCATAATTTATTTGATGCATTGATGTTTAACAGTTATCAGTATATTAACTTTAAAGCATTATTAATAAACACAGTAAATGACACTGCGTATTCTACTATAAATACTCCTGCCGAGATGTTAGATGGTGCATTAGATATAATGAACGCTTCCAAAACAGAAAGTGAATCTTTCTTTTGGAGTGATATGTTACCGTCAAAATCACCATATATAACTAATACATATAGTTTTGCGAATTCATTAGATATTAGCATTTATCCTTTAAGTAAAATTTATAATTTTGCAACTGCAAATTATAATGGTATTTTGGTATATTTAATAAGAAATGGTGAACAAACACAACTAGTTAAGGGAGTTGATTATACTATAAGTACTGACAGCCCTTCACTGACTATTACTGTTGATTTATTGGCAAATGATACTATAACAATTAATGAGTATAATCAAACATATGGTAACTTTGTGCCAAATACTCCAACTAAGTTGGGATTGTATCCTGCAACAATTCCTAATGTTACCTTAGATACCGCATATTCTAATCCTACTTATTTTATTGTAGGACACGATGGGTCATTTAATAAGTTATACGGAAGTTATGATTCTACTACAGGCAGTTTAACTGATTTTAGAGATCAAGTGTTATTAGAGTATGAAACTCGTGTTTATAATAATTTAAAATTATCTGAAACTGTACCAGCTGGCTCTTATCAAGGTGTTGTGATACCAGGCTTCTTTAGACAAACAGATTATTCATATGATGAGTTTTTGCAAATTTATAGTGAAACATTTTTAAATTGGATTGGTAAAAATCGTATTGATTATAAAACTCAATTGTATAATGTTGCAAATCAATATACTTATAATTATAGACAGTCTGGTAATAGAATAAATCAACAACCGCTGGATCAAGGATATTTTAGAGGATTGTATTTATATTTTTATGATACCTCTACGCCAGATCAAACCCCATGGGAAATGCTAGGGTTAGCAAATAAACCAGCATGGTGGGAAACTAGATACGGTCCTGCACCGTATACAAGTGATAACTTGATATTATGGGATGATTTAGCTGAGGGTTTAGTTTGGAATAACGGCAACTCATTCATAAAACCTAGTTATGCTCGTCCTAACTTGTTGGAAGTAATTCCGGTTGATAGTTACGGCAATTTAGTTTCACCTTTTGTTTCTATTGTAGGAAATTACGATGATAACTTATTTAAGCGTGATTGGATAGTTGGCGATGTGGGTCCCGCTGAGTTTAGCTATCGCAGAAGTAGCACGTGGCCTTTTGATTTGATGCGTATATTAGCAGTAACTAAACCTACAGATTTCTTTAATTTGGGTGTTGACGTTGACAATTACAAATATAATATTGAATTTAATCAATACCTGGTAAACAATAGGAGTCATTTGGCGTTGTCTAATATTCCAATATATGGAAATGGAACTGCGGCAACCAGTTATATTAATTGGATAGTAGACTATGAAAAACAAGTTGGTATTGATGCAACTACCAATATAACAACATTGTTGAATAATGTTGATGTTCGTTTGGTTTATCGTTTGGCAGGATTTAGTGATCAAGCATTGTTGAAATTCTTTGTAGAAAAAAGTTCAGCTAATAGTAATAATAGTTCATTGTTGATACCAGATGAAAGTTATGATGTATTACTTTATGAAAATCAACCGTTTGATAAAATTGTATATAGCGGCGTAGTAATTCAAATATCAGAATATGGTTTTAAAGTATTTGGAAATTCACAAACAAATGCATACTTTAAAGTATCAGTTCCGGCAAATGATGGTAAAGTTGAACGTATAACAGTTGAAGGTGACTCTGTATCATTGCCAATTACTTTTACTAATAATGTTCAATTAATTCCATACGGATTTGAATTTTATAATATACAAGAAGTTGCAATTTTCTTAACTAGTTACGGTAATTATTTAAAAACACAGGGTATGAAGTTTGATGAAGTTGAAAACGGAATACCAGTGACATGGACACAAATGGTTGGTGAATTTTTATATTGGGCTCAGACCGGCTGGGAGATAGGTAGTATTACAACAACAAATCCATGCGCTAATTTATTAGCAATAGATAAAGATAGTTACATTGTACAACCATTAACATTGAGACAATTAAATTTTGTATTGAATCAAAATTTATATCCTATTCAATCTAATGATCTAGCAGTAGTACGTGACAATACCTTGTTTACAGCAGCACCATTAAATGTAGGAGATTCAATAAGTTACGGACAATTTAATATTAGCAATATAGAACATGGAATTGTTTTTAATAATGTTACATTGTTCAATGATGTAATTTATAATTTAATTACTGGCTTACGTCAAAATAGAATTTATGTACGTGGAACTAAAACTGCTGATTGGAACGGTACGGTAGATGCATATGGATTTATTTTAAATCAAGATAATATTAAAGCCTGGGATAAAAATATAAAGTATACTACAGGTTCAGTTATAAAATATAAAAATAAATATTGGATAGCAATAACTATAGTTCAACCTAAAGAAATTTTTGACGAACGTGAGTGGAAACAAACTTCTTATAATGAAATACAAAAAGGATTGTTACCTAATAGCCAAACACGTTCATATGAAAGCACATTGTATTATGATACAAACAATGCTAATCTAGAAAAAGATGGTGATTTATTAAGTTTTTCATTAATTGGTTATCGTCCTAGAGACTACATGACTAGTGCTGATTTAACAGATGTTACACAAGTTAATGTTTATCAAAATTTAATTAAAGAAAAAGGTACAAAAAATGCAGCCAGTGCTTTTAGAGGAGCCACACTAGCACAAGGTGGAATTAACTATGACCTGTATGAAAATTGGGCAATAAAATCCGGAGAGTTTGGTGGAGTTTTAAATAGTAACTTTGTTGAAATTCCATTACAAGAAAGTGTATTGACTGGAAATCCTTCTATTGTGGGGTTAACTAATGGGGTATATACCGACGGAGTTCAACAAGAAGTGCCTTTATACTCTATAACAAATTACGGTAGACCAATAAACAGTCCAAACATACTACCTACTATTGCTCTGGATACTCCTTCTACTTTATTACCAACTGCCGGTTATGTTAATTTTAACGATGTTAAAATGGCAAGCTATTTTTATTCAGGTTTGGCAAATGCAGTAAATGCATCAGGTACCGTAATTCCAATAAATCAATTTTATGTACGTGATTATGTTTGGTTAGCAAATTATCTTTCAACTTGGCAAGTGTTTACTCCTGCTAGTTTGGGATCAATTGTTAATGCTAAAAATAATTTAAACAACACTGTTACTATAACATTTAGCCAAGCACATAACTTAGTTAAGTATCAAGTCTTTGCAATAGTTAATTTTAATGCTTCAATTGATAATTATTATAGTATTGCAGCGGTTGTAGATCCATTTAATGTTATTATAAACCTGTCATTAGATCCTGGCATAAGAAATATTACTGGATTGGGTGTTGGATTTAGAATGCAAACTCAACGTGTTGCAACTGCACCGGAAATTATTAATTTACCATTATTAGATAATGAATTTAATAAATTAAAAGTATGGGTAGATACAAACAATGACGGCAGCTGGGCAGTTTATCGTAAGAGTATAAACTATCAATATAATAAAGAAATAACAAATTCTCAAACTAGCCAAAGTTTTGGTAGCGCAGTAGCCTACACATCAACTCTGGGTTATTTAATTGCAGATAGTGGTGTTGGAAGTGTTTATAGATATCGTTACTATAGTGAAATAAATTCTTATTCAATAATTCAAACTATTACTAAGGGTTCATCATTTGGTTCAAACATAACATACACTGATGATATTTTTATAATTTCTGAACCCACCGGTGCTAAAAATGTTTATGTATACCAATTAATAACTACTGCATTGGTCAATGACCTTGAATTGATTCAAACAATACCCTATACAGATGGTACAGGAGTAACAAACTGGGGTAGTTCAACTTCATTATCAGGAGATAAAAATTGGCTTTATATATCTGACATTAATAATAATAGTGTCTATGTCTATAGAAAATCTGTTGTTACTAGTTTGTACGAAAAAGTAAACGTACTTGACGGTGATATATTAGGATTAACATCTGCTGGCGATAACTTTGGATATTCTATCTCTACTGATTATTATGGAGATACAGTAGTCATTGGTACACCTAAGCAAGATTACTCTACTCTTGCTAACTATGGATATTCTTATGTTTTCTCTCGTCTAGTACAAAATTTTACTGCTACGAATACCAGTCAATTATATTCACCTTCAATCTTTAATTTAGCATGGACTATATCTCCGGCTCTATTATCAACAACTGCAAATACTATATCAAGTAATTATATCACATTGGGTAGCGTAGCCGGTTTAAGTTCTGGTGCTACTGGAACCCCTGTTGTATTTACAGGTTCACCCTATGGTGGATTAGCAGCAAACACAGTTTATTATGTAAAATCAATAGTAGGTTCTACTATTTCAGTATCTTTAACTAGAAACGGTACTGCATTGACATTAACAAACGGTACAGGCACAATGACCGCAGTTGGTCAAACATATCCATTATTTGTTACAGTCAACGGTACTGCTTTAGCAGATAATTATTATAGTATAATAGGATCAACTTTAAATGTTTATAGTTCTCAAGTTCCTACATTAAATGCAGGTGATATACTTAATGTTAGTGGTATGAATTTTGTACTTGTACAAACATTAGATACTGAGCAAACTCCTAAAACCGGTGTGCAATTTGGAACAAGTGTTGATACTAATAAATTTGCAAGCGAAATTTTAATTGGTGCACCGTTTGAGTTAGATTCTCAAAATCATGAGGGTGCAGTATATCGTTATACTAACGGCGGTGAAAGTTATGGTGTCATAATAGGAACTTCTGTTTGTTCCATTACAACACCAAGAACTATAATGTTAAATGGTTATGCTATTGTGTTGCCAGCCGGCAACGCAAGTGCAGCAGTACAGGTAATAAATCAAACAAGAGTGACTAATATTACTGCAAGTGAATTTAACGGTAAATTATTAATTCAATTGATAGATAATGCACTAGGAACCCCAAATAATAAGTTGTCTCTAACCGCAGTAGAGTCAGCTACATTTGCCGAAATGGGGATAGATATTTATGCTCAAACACAAACTATTAATTGCCCGCATTTGACCGGCACAACTCAATTTGGAACAAAAATAAAATTTGATAAATCAGATTCGGGTTCTTTTATTGCAAGTGCTCCAACCGGAATTAGGTTCTCTGCAACTACATTTGACTTTACAGATGATGAATTAGACAATGATACTGTGTTTGATAATAACGCCACTCAGTGGATAGATACTTTTAATAATGCCGGTGCAGTTTACATGTTTGATTACTTGGCTGCGTATAATGAAAATCTATCTAATCTTGGTAAATTTGTATATGCACAAAGTACAAATGCATTGAATATTGATTATGGCAGTCAACCTCTATATGGAACCGCATTGGATTTCAATGAAAACACAGTTACTGTTGGTGCACAAAACTTTAATCCAACTACTGATAATATTGATCTGTTTGGACAAGTAGTAACTTACACAAGTTCAAGTGCTACTCCCGACTGGACGGTATATAGATATTCATCTCCAATTGTTGATGTCAATGGAATAGGCCCAATTCAATTGTATAGTGCTTCAACAAATGAAACATTAATTAATTTAGATTATTTTGATCCAATGCAAGGTAAATTGTTAGGGGCTGTTCAAGAAAATATTGACGTTATATCAAATGCTGATCCAGCTAGATATAACTCAGCTAATAATCAAGGTGGATTAGTTTGGGGAGCAGATAAAGTTGGTCAAATTTGGTTAGACACTTCAAGTATTAGATTTATGAATTATCATCAAAATGATGATGTTTTATACAATAGCAGATTTTGGGGAAGAGTTTTTCCCGGAAGTAATATTGCGGTTTATACTTGGATTTCAAGTAATGTTCCCCCGGCACAATATATCGGGCCCGGAACACCATTATTAATAGACACCTACTCTATTCAAGGTACAGTTAACGCAGAAGGATTAGTAGTTCCAATATACTTTTTCTGGGTCAGAAATACAAATATAGTTTTTGAAACAATAGGAAAAACATTAGCTGATTCTACCTTAGAATTATATATTGCTCAACCCCAAGGAACAGGAATTAGTTATCTATCACCTTTCTTACCTAATGTGTTTGGATTATATAACTGTTCAAATTATGTCAATGCTTTTGATACAAGATTGCATTTAGGATATGCTACTAGCAATACCAACGACGATCCAATGCACAACCAATATAGTTTGATTAGATCAAACTATGCAGATGATTTCTTGCCCGGGCTACCTAGAAATAGTCAGTCATATTCTGCAAATACGTCTTACATTGATGCGCCAACAAGTTTATATAACAAATTACTAGACAGCATGTGCGGTGTTGATATTAGCGGAGCAGTAGTACCAAATCCATTATTACCAAAATTGGTGCAGACCGGGGTTATGTCAAGACCAAGACAAGGATTTTTCTATGATAGATTTGGTGCATTGAAAAATTATTTACAATATGCCAATACTATATTGGCGCAATTTCCAATAACAGAAAGTAGAAGCGCAGCATTTTTGTCAACATCTGGTGTGTTTTTCAATACCAAAGATTATTGGAATTATATAAACTGGTGGGAGACCGGCTACAATGACAATACTAAAGCAACCTTGCAAGTTCCCATATATGCAGATTTAGCTACTTTGAATGTAGCAACAGGTACAATTGTTTCAGTGTTGTCTAACAGTACTGGTAATACTGAAACATACATATACAATGGTGATACAACTTGGACTAGAATTGGACTAGCAAATGGTACTATAGAATTTAGCAGCTACTTATGGGATTACTCAGCGGCTAAGTTAGGCTTTGGTGATAATTTTTACGATACCAATGTGTATGATGAATATCCTAGCGAAGAAACAAGATATATTGTTCGTGCTTTAAACGAAGAAATTTATACCAATGAATTATTAATTTTTAGAAATAATAGTTTGATTTTATTGTTTGATTATATTCAAAGTGAAACTGCTGAAAATCAAAACTACTTACCATGGTTAAATAAAACTTCATTAGTAGACGTATCACACACTATACGAGAATTATTGCCACTAGAAGTATTTAGGTCAGATAATCAAATATTTTTAGAAGGTTATATCAACGAAGTTAAACCATATCATGTGGTTATAAAAGATTTCTTATTTAAATATACCAAGACTGATGTTTTTGAAGGAGACATCACTGACTTTGATTTACCATCTGAATGGAACTCAACTTACCAACAATTCATATCTCCTCAATTAGTATATTCTAATCCTGGTGATATAAATCAATATTTACCAAGTGATCCGATTTGGCAAACTGCTCAATACAATCAGTGGTTTAATAATTATGGATTGAGTGTTGGTTATCGTACAAATAATACTATTACCGGTGAGCAAGATTATCCTATTACATTGTTAACATCATATGTTTCTTTAAATTCAAGTAATTTGTTTGTTGAAAATGTTTCGGGGTTCCCTGTAACAGGTACAATATTAATAGGTACAGAATTAATTGGATATGCCGGAGTAAATTTATTAACAAATCAATTAATTGGATTATCTAGAGGTAGAAACAATACTATTACACAAATACATTTACCGAGTGAACAAATTTATATTGATTTGCCTGCGGTAATAGTACTAAATTCAGGAAGAAATTACGCAGAACCTCCCCGTGTTACTGCATATATTGATACTAATTTATACCCTGCGCCTAGAGTACCGGCGCAACTTGCTCCAATAATGGCTCTAGATAAAGTCATAGGAGTGGAAGTAATTAATCCCGGAGAAGGTTACGCTGTTCTTCCAACTATTAACATTGATCCTGCATTTACCATTACTGTAAATAGCACAGCAGTTGATATTATTAATGATGCAATTGAAGTAACTTCAGCAATCATACAAACAGGAGACATTGCAATATATCAGCCAGCAGCCGGCTCAACTAAAATTGGTGGGTTGTATGCAGGACAAAGATACTATATTAGAGTATTAGAAACTACTCCGTCAAAATTAATTGCGTTCTATGAAAGTTATATTAATTTAAATAATGATCACGACCGTGTTTTGTTGACTAGTACTGGATCCGGTAATCAATATTTTAGTATAGGTGCGATAGCTTCTTGTATTACAAGTTCTATACCAATACGAGAAAATACTATTAAATTAAGATTTGATAGAACATCATATACTTCTCAAGTATATGATTGGGTTCCCGGAAGTTTCTACGGTTCTTTCTATGCTGGATCATTTAATGATTCTGCTCGCATTGCATCTTCATCTATATTATTGCCAAATACACAAGAAGATGCATCGGAACCAGTAAAATCAATACTAGCAAGCAATCACGGTGTAGTATTTGAAATATTAGATGTAGAAAATTTACAAACTTCATCTTGGTCATCACGCACTAGAGATACTGTTCAAACATATGGACCTGCAACATCTTATCCAAATGCAATAAGAATTAATCCAAGTGAAGGCGGCTCATCGGTTGACTTACTATTAGGCTCGACTATAGGTTTCTATGTAGGTATGCCAGTTAAATTTGAGGGAGAAATACAGTCAGGAAGTCCAATAACAAATTACACAACATACTATATAAAATCATTAGTTAAGTTGCCAAATATTACTGTTGGTAGTCCGTATTACGGTCAACTAGAAAACACTGGATTTACAATTTCTACTAGTGTAGATGGCGCCGGAGTTCCAGGATCAGTACTAACATTAACGACTGCAACAGTCCCTGCAGCAGGATTAACTTTATATGTGGGCGAAGTAACTAATAATGCATTATTAACTATCAACTATGATGGCATTAGAACTGCGACTGCTACTACAGCGGGAATAAATGCTATTACAGTTCCGTTGACACCCACTGGATTAGGTGGAACGATCAATTTTTATTCAGGGCTTACTGTATTCTTTACCGGTGATGTATTTGGACAAGTGATAGAAAATGAACAGTATTATGTAACTACTGTGATAGACTTAGAACATTTTACAATGTCAGCTACTAATACACCAACCATACTTGATATTACTGCTACAAGTTCAGTTGGTTCTAAAGTAACATGTAACAGTACGCTAGATTTATATGTAAATGAACCTATAATATTTACTGGAACAACTTTTGGTAATATAGTTGCTGGAACAACATATTATATTAGAGAATTATTTTCAGGAAATGCAACATTCTCTATTTCTCAATCAATCAATGGTCCTTTGTTTGTATTGACTACTGCCACTGGTTCGTGTACTTGCACAAGTCAAGCAGATACTGTTGTATTATCAACAGTATCTGATAAATCAATGACATTGAATGTTGGAATACCAGTAAGTCCAGGACAAATCAACGGTCAAGAATTAACATTCTATGGTTCAGGTGGTCCATATGTTGGTGTATCAGGAACTGTTTCTAACTTATTAACTAGAGAAATTACTTCAACATTAACGTCGGTAAATAGAATTTGTTTATCAGCAGCTAGCGGCGGTATTACTAATATCTATAATAACATGAATTTTAATGTCGCTAGTAATATAGGTGGATTAACAACATCAAGTGGTCCATACACTGTTGTAACAAATGGTGTTACTTCAATAACAGTAACTAATACTAGTGGGACAGGAAATTGGTTAACATTGCCTGTTGCGTCTAACCCCAACACAACTGCTATCTTGTATGTTGGCATGCCAATATACTTCAGTGGAGTATCGTTGGGGGGAGTATCATTGAATACAGTTTACTATGTTTATAGTATTGATGGCAGTCCACCAGCTAACACCGGCAGATTTAAAATTGCAGATGCAATTGATAGCGTTTCTCCTGTTACTGTTTCAAACGATAATGGTGTAATGACTGGTACAGGAGAAACTTATATTACTGTAAGTAATAGTTTATCAACACAGATTGGACCTGTAGCGTTGACACAAGCAGTTGGCACTACTCCAACATTCAATGTAAGCTATACTTTAGGTGGTTATAGTACAGTTCCTGTAATTACAGGTAGTGGATATGCAGTTAATAATATTATAACTATCCTTGGCACAGATATTGGTGGAACAACTACGACAAATGATTTATCATACCAAGTATTAACTATAAATTCAACCGGCGGAGTATTGACGGGCATAGTTACAGGAACCCCTGCAGGCAACGAACAAAAATATTATGCCAAAGTTTATTCTGAAAATCAAATCGAGTTATATTCAAACCCTACATTAACCTCAGCAGTAACTGGACAAAACTTCCCGTATGTAGGAATAACATTAACAACCGCAACACAATCAGTTGCATCGACTGATAGAATTACTGTAGGAAGTTCTGCTTCATTTAATATCAACGATCCAGTGGTGTTCACTGGGACAGTGTTTGGAAATATTGTATTGGGTAGTACATATTATATTAATGGCAAACCTACATCTACTACAGTAACAGTAACTGAAACAATTGGTGGAAGCACATTCCAACTAGCCGATGCAACAGGATCAATGACTATGGCCAAAACAGGTGATTACACCTTCTTACCAGAACCATTCTTCTTTAGTAGTAGTATAGTTAAATTTAATAACCAAGTATATCAATGTATTATTAGTAATAATGATCAAGATTTCATTGTAGGTAAATGGGAATTATTAACTTCTGGCAACAGTAAATTAAACGCATTGGATAGGGTAATAGGATATTATCAACCTACAGTAAATATGCCGGGTGTAGATTTGACTCAATTGGTAACTGGAATAACATATCCAAATAGCACATACTTGGGTAATGCATTTGCTCCGGCAGATGAATATCCGTTGGATACTATACTAATTGATCAACCTTTCTATCAAACTGGTATAAATTTAAAAACAATAATTTGGAATGGCACAGTTTATTTGGCTGGAGCAGATTTAAGTACATATTCTTCAGTTAACATAAGTGCTGACGCCATGACATGGGATATTGCTAAATTAGCAAATCAACCTATTAGTGTGACAGATTTTATATTTGCTGGTGGAAGATATGTAATTACTAGTAACAATAGCGCAACTCCTATATTAGTAAGTGATAACGGATACAATTGGATAACTAATGGATTGTATACTCCTTACAGTAGTGTTGGTTGGGACGATACAACATTTGACATATCATCTATTCTTGCCCCTTCACTGTCATTAAATAGTGTTGCGTATTATAATGGAATATATGTTGCAGTAGGTAATAATATTATATCTTCTACTGATTTATACACTTGGACTGAAAGATATAGTTTCCCTAGCACTCTACCTAACAATGTATTCAACGGGGTAGCCTATGTAAGTACTGCTGGATTTACTGGATTTATTGCAGTTGGTCTAGGTCAAACTGTAGGAAATAATAATGCACTTTTAAATGTAAGTATAATATTTACAAGCACTGATGGTTACTCATGGACTCAGATACCGTTCGGTAGTTCAACGTTTGCATTTAATGCTATAACATCTAATGGACAGACTATTGTTGCAGTGGGCAATAATGGAATTATTTACACAAGTTTTAATGCTACTACATGGTTCGCACAATCATCAGGAACTGTTCAGAATTTAAATAGTATTATTTGGAATAATGTTAGTGGATTGTTTGTTGTAGTAGGAGACAATGGTACTATATTAACAGCTGGGTCCGACGGAGGCACATGGACTCCAAGAACATCAGGAGTTAGCTATAGCTTACAAAGCATAGTGTGGAATAACGCAAACACAGAATATGTTGTTGTGGGTTATAATAATACAGTGTTGAGAAGTTCAAACGTGAGTACATGGACTGCATCGTCTACCTTTGTTTCGGCACCGTCAGTTTACAGTGTTCAGGGTAGTGAATTTACTGATGGTTATGGACCAGAAGAAATGATTCCGGGTGTTGTAACAGACACTATCACAATGATAACTAACACACGTCCCGGAACTAACTGGGACGAAACTATATACCAACATGTTGGATACAATGTAGTTTCATTGGAAATATCTCCTACGTCAGGAACACAAAAAACATATAGTTTTGCTGACGCAGTTACTACCCCGGCACAACTTGGTATTTTTGTGATTAGTTATATAACTGGATTGAGCACCTCATTATATGAAGGCATTGATTATACAATTAATTGGATAACAAAGACTGTTACATTAGAAAATTCAATAACATTTGTTCCTAACGGTATTTCAGATAAATTGCGTATTGATGTATATGAAGTAGGCAACGGAGATCAATTAGTAAAAGCTAACACCGAAACTGATCCAATAAGATATAATACAAATACTACTTTTAGTGAGATTTATCTTAACGCAAACTTTACTGCTGAAATTTATCAAGGATCAGGTCTTGTACGTCCATCTACACAACCAATCGTAGTTAATGCAATTGAAACTAACTCAGTTTCTAATGCAATAACATGTACAGAGGTAAATGATTTTGTACTTAATAGTCCTGTCAGATTTAGCGGAGCAGTTTTTGGTAACATAGTAGAAGATCAAATTTATTATGTAAAATCTATAAGTAGTGTATCATCAAGAATTACTATATCAGAGACATATAATACTACAACAGGAACTGCTGGATCTACCTTTGAGTTAGCATCCGCTACGGGAAGTATGGGTGTTATTATTCAGACTAGCACTGCACAAGTTTGGACAGAACCTAGTATATTCCATAACGGGACTGCATTGATTTTAGGAACCTCTGAGAATGTTTTAAAAACAAAATCAATTACTAATACTATTACAACGGTGACCACTAGTGGATTGATTCCAAATACTCCTATTGTGTTTAGTAGTACTATTTTTGGTGGCATAACTCCAAAGACAACATATTATATAAAAACTATATACGATGCAAATGAATTTACCATTTCAACTACTCCGGGAGGAACTGTATTTCCATTAACTGATGCTACTGGCGGCGCAATATTTATAACAAATGATTATGCTATTGGAATGGCTAGCAATGGTATTAACGCCTCAATTATGTTCCCGGTAAATTACGATGCTACTGTTGACTATATAACGTATACATTAATGGGTCAAACAATACCTATTCAATATGGCTATACATTGCCGCAGACACAATTTTTCACCGGTAACGGCAGTGCATCTTCATTCAATTTGACAAATTATATGGGAGGAACAAACCCAAATAATGCTATAGTAGAAGTAAATGGTATTAGACAAAATAAATCAGCCTATACTATTAATTCTTCAACTAACACATTACTTTTTAATAATACTCCACCGGCAAACGGGGACTTAATATGCGTAACATCATATAATTTAACTGACCGTCAATATTTAAATTCACAGTACAACGTTACTGGTATTAATAGTATAGCTAGTATTACTGTAAGCAACACTACAGCAACTGGAATACCTTTTGATTACGGTATACTTGCTGGAAGTTTTGTTGTTGGACAACGCTATACTATACAATCACTCAATGATAATGCATATCCAACCCCTGGCGCAAACACAGATTTTACAGCAATTGGTGCATCATCTAATACAGTTGGTGTTACATTTACTGCAACTGGAGCAGGTACAGGCACAGGGTCTGCTATTATAGCCGGTGATGGATTTGATGCAACTGTCCAATCAGCTGGTTCATTTATACTTGGACAAAGTTACACTATAGTAACATTGGGTACTACTACAAATACTCAATGGAATACTATTGCTGGAACCTCAGCGATAACGTATTCAGTTGGTAGCACATTTACTTGCGCTAACATAGGAACTGGACTTGGTACTGGAACAGCGTATACAGTAGGGTTATACAGTCAGTCGTTGAATTATTTGACATTGGCATCAGGTTCAACTAGCAGCTTAGTACTCAATAGTGCTATAGTATTTGAAAACGTAATAGGTGGAATAATTGCCGGACAAACTTATTACATAACACAAATATTAAATTCTACTGACTTTGTTATTTCTACTCAAGTTGGTGGAGTGCCGTACGAAGTTACTACCGCTAGCGGAGCAATGACCAGTGTTGTTAAGGGCCTAACCGTGTCACCTATAGTGGGCGTTGATTCTAACATCAGCAATCAACTAAGAATTGGAGTATCCGGTACAGTAGGTGCAACTGATTATGTAATATGTGACTCAACTGCAGGTATGGTTGAAGGTCAAGATATTGTTTTTCAAGCACCAGTCTTTGCAATCAATTCTGCATTAATAGTTACCTATCAATATGAAATAGTTTCTTTGGGTAACACTACACAATTGCAATGGAACGATGCTGCCGGAACTTCGGGAGTTGATTATGCAGTTGGAGATAGATTTACGGCAGCGACAACTGGTGTGGGTACCGGTACAGTGTTCCTTTCTGACTTGGGTGGAATTAGCACACTTGGTCAAATATATTATGTAAGAGAAATTAATATTGATGGTATACATTTTAGTATCGAAAATCAAGAAGGTGATATAATTAATCTTTCTAATTCTTCTAGTACAGTCATAGCATTTATGGGCGGTTTAACTGCGGTAAGAATTGTTACTGGAATTGATAATAATTTCACACAGAACCAAATAGTAAGACTTGATGGATTGGGCGGATCAGTTCAATTAAACAATAATACATATTATGCTAGAATAATTAGTAACACTGAATTTGATTTATATAATCAACCGTATGTCCCATATTATGGCGCTGCAAATAGTCCAGTAACTAATATATCTGCATATACTTCAGGTGGGTATGCATGGTTAGATCAATTATTTACTATTGTTGACACTACAACTATTAGTACTAAATCATCAACTAATAGAATTGTAGTTGATGATGCAACTATGATGGTATCAGGAACACCGGTATATTTCACACAAGCTGCTGCGGTAACAGATCAAAATATTTTAAGTAATATAAAAGCAAACCATGAATATTATGTATTAGATGCAACACCAATTACTATTGCTGGAAATTTTGTTGTAGGCTTACAATATCAAATCTTAGATTTGGGTACTACTACAAACACTCAGTGGAATACTATTGCAGGAACATCGGGTGTTACCTATCAAGTAGATGATATCTTCACCGCTGCAACAGTGGGTACAGGAACAGGAAGTGCTTCCGGTTTGCAAGAATTTACTATTACCGACGATAGATATCCAAATGAAGCTGAAGTTGTATTAACAAATGCTACAGGTGTAGTAAATGTTACTCAGTTCCAGCAAGTTAACGTAGACAGATTATGGGTAACCGTTAACGGATTAAGAGTTCCATCTTCATCATTAAAATTAAATGCATATAACAACTTGAGTATTTTGACAACTATTCAAACAGGTGATGTAGTAATCATATCTAGTATGATGCCAACAGCAACTCCTAACGAAGAAACTTACTTATTAAATGTAAATACAACCAATCAAGCAGTGGTATATAGAGCAAACACACAAACTAGAACTTGGTTAACAAGTCCTTTATCATATACCAATGATACAATCTATTTGAATGATATCTCAAGAATTACTGATAGTATTGTTCAAAATAACACTTGCCCTGCAATTGATTTAGATACAGGGACATATTTAATAGGATTAATTTCTAATAAAAACACATTATGTCATCTTACAGTTTATAATGATACTACAGGAAATTTAATAGACCCTAGTCATTGGAAAATAGTTATCATTGATACTGCCCCAACATTACAAATTACTAATCCTAATGTTCCAGTAGTAACAACGGGAGATTTATTAACAATTACATCTATTGAAGGCAGGGTTTTATATGTCAATGGTGAACAAATTGGATTTAGTGAATGTGATTTGATTGCAAATACAGTAACTCAATTATTTAGAGGAGCGAACGGCACAGGTGTTCAAAATTATATCCCTAAATATTCAGAAGTGTTTGGATTAACTCCTAATAATAAAATGACAAGTGTGTTGTATTCTGAATTATGGAATCCAATCCCAGGAATTTATAACACAGTTGAAGGGGATCCTTTACAAATAGCTGATACGCAGGGAGCAAACTTCTTGCGAGGGGACATAAACTAAAAGATAAATAATATATGAACAATAATACGGAAGAAACTAAACAATTACCACCGCAGGTACAGGAGAAAAAACCCAATGAAAACGGGGGTTTTTACTTTTCTTCCAGTATAAAAATAACGGACCCAGACTCAAAAGAAATACTAGTCCAGATGCGAGGCGATAATTAAATGTCAGTAATAACACTATCATATAAAGTAGATGGATTTATCAAAATCTATGACCCTAACAACGGGAAGGTATTTGTAGACAAGAAAAATGCTATAAATTATGAAACTATGTCAGAGGCTATTGCTGATACGTTAAGCAGTCGCGGTTACGGGGAAATTTATGAAATGGCTTTTGGGAACGGCGGCGCAAGTGTTTCTGACACCGGAGTTATTACTTACTTGCCCCCAAACGTAACTGGACAGAACGCAGCACTATACAACCAAACTTACGCTAAAATCGTAGATGATACCAGCGTTTTTAACTTAGACCCTACACGCAATAAAATGACGGTTACCCATACTACGGGTAAATATTATACTGATATACTAGTACAATGTTTACTAGATTACGGCGAACCGTCAGGGCAGGCAGCGTTTGATAATAGTACGCAAACTGATGGGGCGTATGTTTTTGATGAATTGGGATTACTTGCAAATTATGGTACAGATAGTTCCGGACAAGTGATTACCAGATTACTAACTCATGTAATCTTTCATCCGGTTCAAAAGAGTTTAAATAGACAGATTCAGATTGATTACACCGTTAGAATTCAGAGTTTGACTAATTTAGTAACAATATAAGATAAATAACAGATATCGGAGAGATTTTAAAATGGCATATACAATTGTAAAAACAAATGGTTCAGTATTAACAACCATTGCTGATGGTACTATTAATACCAGCAGTACATCATTAGCATTACCGGGTAGAAACTTTGCTGGTTACGGACAATACGTAGACACAAACTTTGTACATCAATTAGAAAATTTTGCTAATACAAGTCCCCCGGCTAATCCATTACAGGGACAACTATGGTATAATACAAATGCTAATACATTGTATGTTTGCCCGGCAGACGGAACCAGTAACGCAAATGCTTGGTTAGCATTAACTTCAACTTCTAGTGGTGGTACAACAACTTTTGGCGCAATAACAGTCACTGGAAACATTGCTTCTAACAACTTGACCGTTACTAATGGTATAACTGCTGATACTATTACTGTACGTTTGGCAACCGTAACTTCAACTGCAAATATAGCAACAGGTAATATTACTACAGCTAATTTAGGAACAACAAACACTCAATTAATTTCTGCTGGTAGCAACACAACAGCCGGCACACTTACCGGTACTTGGACTGTAAATGGTGGCGGAACTGCAAACTCACTAGCCGGTACATCAATGTGGATTCAAAATGGTAATCTATTAATTTCAGGTGGATCCAATGTTGGTATTCTTACAGATAATTATCGTTATGCTAATGGAAATGTAGTTAGTTTTGCAGGTACATATAATAACGCCAATGTATCAGAATACTTGTCAAATGCAAGTGTATCTGGCGGACGTTTTGCTGGTGCAATTTTTCCGTCTAGTATCACTACTGCAAACGTAACAACTGGAGCAAATTCTACCGCTGGTCAACTCACTGGTAATTGGTCATTAACTACTGGATCAAGACTTAATGCAACATATGCTGACTTGGCAGAACGTTTTGCAGCAGATGCGTATTATGATGCAGGTACTGTAGTTGAATTGGGCGGGGACAAAGAAATTACTAGTGTTAAGTACGAACTAAGCGAAGATATATTTGGTGTTATTTCAGATACTGCTGCTTATTTAATGAATTCGGGTGCAGGTGATAATACAACTCATCCGCCGGTAGCTATGACAGGTCGTGTACAAGTAAAAGTCACTGGTATAGTAAAGAAGGGTGATCGTCTAGTTAGTGCAGGAAATGGAATAGCCCGTGCAGCACAATCAGGCGAAGCAACAGCGTTTAATGTTATTGGAAGAGCATTGGAAAACAAAACAACAAATAGTATTGGAACAGTTTTAGCAATTGTTACTGTTTCTAAATAAGGATTTAACAAATGTCATACGCACAATACGGAACAATAGCAGCATCAGACTATAATGGATTAGTGGGCGCAGCTAATTCAACTACCAGTGGAACATTAAATGCAGTTTGGGCAACAGGTGGGACTAGTGCTGGATATGGTCAAACTGCTGAAGCAAACGTAGCAGTGGGTGACACGGTTACTGCTACCAAATGGGCTAATCTTGTAAACAAAACTAGTAACTCAGCATCACATCAAGGAACTTCAATTACTGCGGTAACCGCACCTGCAACAGGTGGAACAGTCACTTATTTGTCTGCAATTCCAACAAATTTAACCTCAATATATACTGGTAGATTAAATTCCGCTACATTAGGTTCAACTGCTGCTAATTCTGCTAATCGCGGAACATCATGGTCAAACAATCTAGTAGCAACACTTACAGCTACTTTTGCTAATGGTAATGCTGCACGTTACTTCTTTAACTCAGGTGGGCAACTTAAATTAACATTCAGTCACCCAACCGGATCAACTATTGATAACTCATTGAATGCACTTGCAACCGCATGCGGAACTGTTGTTATCTCTGCCCCTTCAAGTGGCACAATTACAGTAGCTTCAGTTTCATTTAATGGGGTCACTAAAATAGGCGGAAGCGGGACAGTAAATGCAATATCAAATAACTCAGGGTATTTTGGTTTGACTCCGGCTAATGCCAATGTTCAGATATTTAAACAATTAGTAGCATCTGCTCCATCAGGGTACACTAATACTAATATTAATATCAATGCAAAAACAAACGGCACTCAAGGTTCAAATGGTGACAACGGTAGTGTAATTACTATATATTGTCAATGGGCAGAATTAAATTCTACAGGATTAACCGCTTCAGCTGGGTCAAATTCAATATTAACTGTCGCTTACCCAGAAACAACATATCTTTCTAACTCTTGGGGAACAGTTACCACTTCTGCATCAGTATCAGGTACATAATTTTTTATGGGTGTGTGATACCTATCTAAATACTTTTAGGAGTACCAGATGGATATCAAAAACTTACTTATAGAATCTAAGGCTAGATTTAATCACAATTCAGCTAAAGCATATCTTGCAGAAAAATATAAATCAAAATTGATTGTAGCTGAACAAGGTGGGTTATGGAAAGCCAACCATGATACCATTGCATTCCTCAATAGCCTTTCATCTGACCAAATAGTTATTATTGACACATTTGATACACCAGTCAAAGTAAATCGTCAAGAACTATTAGAAAAACTTCAACAAGTATACGAAACTACTATGGAACAATGGTACGTTGAGTGGAAAGAACTTGAGAACAAGAGATGACACGAGGCGCAATTTTATTTGCTTTCAATACTGAGAAATTTAATTATTATGAAATGGCAGAATATGCTGCCAAACGCATTAATCACTTTCTTAATCTACCAGTAACAATTGTCACCGATGTAGATTCATATCCAGAAGATACAGATTACGTTTGGGACAAGGTAATCAAAATTGTTCCTGACAAAAATAATACACGAGTATGGGGTACATGGATTAATAAAGGAAGATGGCAGGCATATGAATTTACACCCTACAATGAGACATTACTATTAGATGTTGATTACATTGTAAATTCATCAAACTTGTTAAAAATATTTGACTTTTACGATGATTTTTGCTGCCATAACACTATTGACTTTTTAATGCAACCAAATGCAGAACAAGAAAAGATAAGTTATTACGGATACAATAGTCTTTGGGCTACTGTAGTTGCATTTAAAAAAACTCAAAAAGTTGAAAATATTTTTAGCTGCATGAAGATGGTGCAAAATAATTATGAATTTTATATGAACCTACATTCATTTAACACAGGGATATATAGAAATGACTATGCACTAACTATTGCATTAAATATTGTCAATGGTCATTTAACTAACAACCGTGATTTTATTCCATGGAATTTGTTGCACATTGGAAGTAATACTCAAATTTATAAAACTAGTGACGAAGAATTGAATACAGAATTTACTGTAACATTTGATAATTGGCAGCGTGGTAAAATTCGTAAAGAATATATTAATGTCGAAAATTTAGATTTTCATGTAATGAACAAAGAACTTTATGTGGAGATAATTCAAAATGGAAAGTAATAAGGGCTTTGTAATTATGGCACAAGGTGATGACTATATAAAATGTGCCCGTGCATTAGAACTTAGCATCAAACGTGCTATGCCTGATGCCAATGTAACTATTATAACAACTGATATGTTACCGCACGGAGATCAATGCTCTGATACATTTTGGAAATTACAAAACGATTGGCAAGTTTATGAAGCTAGCCCATATGAATATACAATCAAGTTAGAATCAGATATGTACATCCCAAGACCAATTGACTACTGGTTTGATTCATTAAAAGATAGAGATGTTGTTATTTGCACTAGAATAAAAGATTTTATGCAGGAAGATTCTGATGTTACTTTTTATCGCAAATTTATAATTGATAACAAATTGCCCAATACATATAATGGTATTACATATTTTAAAAAATCTATTATTGCTCAACAATTTTTTGAAACAACTAAAAATATTTGGGAAAATTGGGAAGAAGTTCGCAGTACGTTACAGTGCAATGTAAATGAATTTGCTACTACCGATTGGGTATATGCAATTGCTTCACATATTATGGGAGTAGAAAAAACCACATATCCTCAGTTTGAGCCAATGGCAATGGTTCATATGAAAAAATATATTAATAAGATTCCATCTGAAGATTGGACAGATATCTTTACCTGTGAAATTCTACAGCACTCTATAAGAGTAAATACTATTCCTCAATTATATCCGTTTCATTATCATGTAAAACATTTTGCAAATACTATTTTGGAGACAGCCAAATGATTAATGATGAAGAAAAATATATAATTATTTGGGAACCTCCCGTATTAGAAAAGCCTGAATTTAGACTATATTATGATGACTTAGGCAAGATTATATGTTATACTGGAGAGAAGTTAGAAGGAAACTATATTGTAGTTGATGCTATGACCTTTGCTGAAAGTAGGCAAGATATTAGAGTAATTGATGGTAGAATTGTTAAAGATTCTTCTAATGCAACTATAGTTAGATTAACGCCGAGTGATTTCGGACATTTATGTGCAACAGAAGACCTAAGTATTATCGTAACTAATGATGATGCGATTGAAAAACAATATTGGAAATTAACAGTTTATGAGTTTTGATAATATTGTTGACGTGGCAGATTTAGATTGTATCTATCTAAGCTATGATGAGCCTCAAAAAGAAGAATTTTGGCTTAAGATAAAGAATATGATTCCATGGGCCAAGCGTGTTGATAGTGTTAAAGGTAGTGATGCTGCACATAAAGCAGCGGGTCTAGCTAGTGACACAGAACGATTCATTCTAATCGACGGTGACAACATGCCAGAAGAAAGTTTCTTCAACATGCAATTAGACTTCACTGACAAAGACCCTAAATATAAATTAGCACAATATCGTTGGAAAGCTGTGAATAGTATTAACGGATTGCGTTACGGCAACGGCGGCATGAGTAGTTGGACTAAAACTTATGTTGCCAACATGCAAACTCACGAAAATCAAAAAAACGGCGATGTAGCACGTATTGCTGATTTCTGTATGGATGGCAAAGATAACTTATACTGGGCAATGCATGATTGTTATTCTATTACTTATCCTAATTATACTCCGTTTCAAGCGTGGCGTGCTGGATTCCGTGAAGGAGTAAAGATGGTTCTTGATAAAGGTGCAAGACCTGATATCAATACATTTAAAGAAACTGTTGCTAGTCGCAACTTAAACAACTTAACTATATGGCACAATGTTGGTAGTGATGTTGAAAATGGATTGTGGGCTATCTATGGCGCACGATTAGGCACATACATGACTATGCTAACTGATTGGGAACATACCAATGTTCAATGGTTTGATAACTATATAGTATTGTGGGAAGAACAAGAATACAGAGACCCAAAAATTGAAGCAGAGTCTATTGGATCAGCATTAAGTGATAAACTTGGGTTACCTATGTGTACATTAAGTAGTGAACAAAGCAAATTCTTCAAACGTCACTATAATGCAGACAAATATAATTTGGGCCCACTCGTAACTGAGATGGATGTTATTCGTAGAATAGAAGGTTGGTAATGAGTAGTGAACATCAAAAAATACAAGATATCAAAATAAAAATTGAAAATGAAGTAGGCCCCACGTTTTGTCTGGCTAAATTTCACCATGTGACTATGTACTTGCAGTCAGGTGAAACACATAGTTGTTATCATCCTCAACCACATAAGATTCCATTAGCCGAATTAAAAGATAATCCATCTGCATTGCATAATACAATTCAGAAAAAAGAAGAACGTAAGTTAATGCTTGAAGGGGGTAAACCCACTGGATGTAAATACTGCTGGAACATTGAAGCAATGGGACCTGATTATATTAGTGACCGTCATATTCGTAATGCAAGTATCTTTACAGAAGAACGTTATGAACAAACAGTTAAAGGTCCGTGGGATCAAAACATTAATCCAGAATACTTAGAGATTAACTTTGGTAACGAATGTAACTTCAAGTGCGGTTACTGTCATCCAAAGTATAGTACAAGTTTCTATAATGAAATTAAGGTCAATGGCCCTGTAACAACAGTAAAGAATCATCGTTGTGATATTGACTGGATGAAACTATATCAGCGTGAGGAAGAAAATCCTTACGTTGATGCATTCTGGAAGTGGTGGCCTGAACTACGCAAGACATTGAATATCATGCGTGTTACAGGAGGTGAACCAACAATGCATACTAGTACATGGAAGTTACTAAAAGAGATTAACAATGACCCCATGCCATGGTTAGAGTTAAACATCAATAGTAATTTGGGTACTAAGACCGGATTGGTTGAAAAGTTAAGTGATAGTGTTAAGCAACTATGTGACGACGGAAAAATCAAGTCATTTAAGTTGTTTACTAGTCTAGACACATGGGGACCTAAAGCTGAATATATTCGCACAGGACTAGATTTAGAGTTGTGGGAGAAGAATTTTCACACATACTTACAACGTACTAGCAGTCCAATAACGTTTATGATTACGTTTAATATCTTTAGTGTAACTACATTTAAAGAGTATTTGGCTAAGTTTTTAGAATGGCGTGAACAATATGGCTGGTACGATGACATAAAAAGCCATCGTGTTCGTTTTGATACTCCATACTTGCGTGACCCAATACAGTATGATATGAATATTCTTCCCAAAGAAGAATTCATGCCCTATATGCACGATGCACTAGAGTTTATGTTAGCTAACGTAGATGACAATGCAAGTAATAAATTTACTACAGTTGAATATGAGAAATTTAAGCGTGTAGTAGATTATATGGCCGAGACTGTTTATCCCGATGATAAATTAATAGAAGGCCGAAGAGATTTCTACAATTGGTTTAACGAAATAGACGAGCGTAGAGACACAGACATGTTATCTATATTTCCTGAATACATGGGATTCTATAGATTATGTCAAGAAACAAATCAACTAAATCCATTATGAATGATAAAGAATATTTAATAAACAAAAGTAAATCGTTTTGCATGTTACCTTGGGTGCATGTTTATACAACTCCCTCAGGTGAGGCAGGACCCTGTTGCATTGCAAAAAATCCCCGAGACAAATTTGGAAGACATATTCCAATAGCCAATTCAACAAAAGATAATATGATGGAAATTGTAAATTCTGATGGCATGAAAAAACTTAGAGTGGATATGCTGTCTGATGTTAAAAATCCCATATGTGAGACTTGCCATGCTCAAGAAGATTTAAATATCGTAAGTTCACGAATTTCCTATAATCATCAATTTGTTAAATATTTTGATGAATCAATGAGTGCAACAACTGACGATGGTTCTTTGTCTGAATTTAAAATGAGATATTTTGATATTAGGTTTAGTAATATTTGCAATTTTAAATGCAGAACATGTGGTCCTGCTTTTAGCAGCCAATGGGAACAAGAAAATATAAGAAATGGTATATATCAACACCCTATAGCAAAAAATGATAGAAAAGAATTCTTACAAGAAACACTTGATCATATACCAAATTTAGAAAAAGCCTATTTTGCAGGCGGAGAACCACTAATTACCGAAGAACATTATATAATGTTAGAGGAAATGATACGTCAAGGACGCACAGACATTACGTTAATGTATAATACAAATTTAAGTAATTTGAAATTTAAAGACAAAGATTTAATGAGTCTTTGGAAACACTTTACTAATAATATAATGATTTACGCTAGTGTGGATCATTATGGTGAACGTGCTGAATATATACGTAGTGGAACAAATTGGACAACTGTGGAAGAGAATTTTTTATTAGTTAAAAAATCTTCAAACATTAATCTTCAAATGAACACAGTTTTAAGCCTATATAATTACAAAACATTTTTAGAATTTTATGAATATTTGTATGACAAAAATTTGTACACAAAAGATGATTATACTTATTCAATTTATAATATGAATTCACCTGAGCATCTTAGTTCAAATATTTTACCACAACATCACAAAGAAGAAGGAAAATTAAAAATATTAAAACTATTAGAGATAATTAAAGAAAAACAACCAAACTTTCAGAAAATTAAAACAGTTAAAAGTATTATTGATTGGACTATGGCGCCTGGTAGACATGAATGGGATAATTATAAAAACTTATTTAGATTTCACACCACACAAAGAGATAATATCAGAGGGGAAAGTTTTGTTAAAACTTTTCCGGAACTTGCTGATCTAATGGAGGATTAATATGGTGCATGATACCAAATACTTATTAACAGAAAGTAAGACATTCTGCATGTTACCGTGGGTTCACTTTATGGCCATTCCTTCAGGTGATGTGTTTCCCTGTTGTGTTGGAGTAACAGAGAAAGCTATGACCAAAGTTAACCCCGATTCAACCTTTGAATCTATTATCAACGATGATAGTTTTAAAAAATTACGCAAAGATATGTTAGCGGAGATTAAAAATCCAATTTGTACTCATTGTTATGATACTGAAACTTTTACCAGTGCAAGTTGGAGATCTTTTGGTAATGAGAATTTTCACTCAAGTATAGATGAAGTATTAAAGAACACCAAAGAAGATGGTACACTTGAAAATTTTAAAATGAAATATTACGATATTAGATTCAATAATATTTGTAATTTTAAATGCCGCATGTGCGGTCCGGATTATAGTACATTATGGGCACAGGAAGAGAACCAACGATTATCTCCCCCGTATAATAATGTGCCGATATATAATTTATCCAAAACTACTAAAATTTTGAAAGAATTTTTGGAATATGTAGATGATGTTGAATTTGTTTACTTTGCAGGTGGAGAACCGCTAATCACCGAAGAACATTATCTTATTTTAGAGGAATTGATTAGAAAAAATAAAACTAATATTAAAATAAGGTACAACACTAATTGTAGTGTACTATCATATAAAGATAAAAATATATTTGATTTATGGAAACATTTTGATCATGTTGACATATCTGCAAGTATAGACCACATAGGTGAACGTGCGGAATATATTAGAACCGGTACTGATTGGGGGAAAGTTGAACATAATTTACAAAAGTTTAATAGCAAAGACAATATAACATTGTCAGTTAATACAGTACTTAGTGTCTACAATTATACTACATTACCGTTGTTATATGAATATTTGATTAATTTTGGACTGTTTAATGGTGAATCATTTAATAGTTTGGTATGTACAAAAACTCCTGAATATTTTTCATCTACAGTTTTGCCTAAAATTTTAAAAGACAATTGTTTGCCAAATCATTTGAAATTGCTTGATAAGATGAAAAATCTATCAAAAGATTGGAGACATTTAATTGAACCTGCAATAAAATTTACAAACTCTAGTGATGACTGGTCTACTCAAAAAGAAAACTTTTTAAAAGAAACATTAATACGAGACTCTATTAGAAATGATTCATTTGAAAAAACTTTTCCTGAATTAGTAATGATGATGGACACCTCTTTATGATCACCAACAAAAACTATTTACTAAATGAAAGTAAAGTGTTTTGTATGTTTCCGTGGATGCATTTAAATGTAACTCCTAAGGGAGATATATATCCCTGTTGTAGTAATGATTATACTGTACCATTTGGTAATACAAAGCAATCTAGTCTCAAAGATGCATTTAACAATGAACTAATGAAGCAAATGCGCTTGGATATGTTAGCAGATAAACCAAATAAGATATGCAACTTTTGTTACAAGCACGAAGAAGCAGGACCGCATAGTTTTAGAAATTATAGTAAAGAACAATTTGGTAAACATTTTGATGAATTAATACCTACAACACTTGATGATGGCACTGTGCCTGAATTTAAAATGCATTACTTTGATATTCGATTCAGTAATATATGTAACTTCAAATGTAGAACATGTGGCTCAGAATTTTCTAGTCAATGGGGAGCAGAGATGCGAGCCAATTATGATCCAAATCATCCTATTGTAATTCATGCTGACGAGAAGGGCAATTTGTTACGTGAAATACTAGATCAAGTAGAACATATTGATTTAGCTTACTTTGCAGGTGGTGAACCTACACTAACAGAAGAACATTATATAATGTTAGAGGAAATGATACGCAAAGGTCGTACTGACATTACACTACGTTACAATACAAATGCTAGCAATATCAAGTTCAAAGACTATGACTTACTAGACATGTGGAAGCACTTTAAGAAGATTGAGTTAAGTTGTAGTATTGACCATTATGGTGAACGTGCAGAATGGTTACGGCATGGAACTGATTGGGGATTAGTTGAAAGCAATCTATTAAAATTCCGTGAATTAGACTATGTTTCATTTCAAATTAATACAGTATTTTCAATATTCAATTACTTGACCATAAGTGAATTTTATTCATATTTAAAAAGTAAAGGGCTTGTTAGACCACACGACTGGTATAATAGTTTATATTTAGCAGTGCATCCAAGTCATTATAGCGGTAAAAGTTTGCCCAAAGAGTTAAAAATTGAAGCAGAAGCTAAGGCTCTATCTTGGGCTGAAAACAATAAAGACGATAATACTTCATTGTCCAGACTAGTTAATGATGCAGTAAACTTTGCCAAAGAGAAGGATGCATGGGCTGATAATAAAAAAGAATTTATGATGCACACTGGTTCTGGTGATAAGATACGCAATGAAAGTTTCTGGAAAACGTTCCCTGAATTAAATAAATTGCAAGACTTGATGGAGTAAAAATGCAAGATCCCTTAGTAATAGAAAATTTAGTAAAGCACGGTAAACATTTCTGTGTGCTACCTTGGGTACATTTCCATTCATGGCCCGACGGTAAAGTAATGCCCTGCTGTATTGCAGACAGTGACATGCCGGTCGCAAACATTAATAATAATGAATCTATTATTCAGATGATGAATAGTGATGAATATAAAAAAATACGTGCCGGTATGTTAATTGATGAGCCAGTGGCAACTTGTAAACGGTGTTATGACTTAGAATTAATGGGCACATGGACAATGCGTCAAAGTCATAATATGCGTAGAGGACTTGAATATGTTGATATGATTTCAAAGAATACAGAAAATGATGGTACATTATCTGAATTTCAAATGAAATACATGGATTTGCGTTTTAGTAACATGTGTAATATGAAATGTCGTAGTTGCGGCCCGGGTTGCAGTAGTCTATGGGCACAAGAATATGTTGATGAAAAAGGTTTAGGGGAATACGAAAAATATTTTCATACTAAAAAAATTATAGTCAATACTGCTGAAGAAATGAGTTTTATGAGTAAATTAAAACCCTATCTCAAAGACGTATTAGAAGTTTACTTTGCCGGCGGAGAAATAATTATCACTCCTGAACATTACGAATGTTTAGATTACTGGATTGAGAACGGACTTACTGACCAAGTTGAATTAACATATACTACTAATTTTAGTTCATTAAAATACAAAGACAAAGATTTAATTGGTTATTGGAAACAGTTTTCTCAATTAAAAATTTGGGCTAGCTTAGATGCTCACGGTGATGTAGCAGAGATTATACGCAAGGGTTCAGATTGGGAACGTATTGTCAAAAACATTAAAACACTAAAAGAACAAGTACCGCATGCACAATTTCAAATTACTCCAACGTTAAGTATTTGGAACGTATTTGATTTTCCTGACTTTTTTGATTATTTGATTAGTGAGGGATTGATTGATGACAAAACTACTAGCCCTAGATTTAATCTATTGACTAACCCATGGTATGCAAACATTATGATATTACCCGTGTCAGTTAAGCGAAGATTAATAGAATTATATCGTGTATATGCAGATAGATATGAAAATGTTAATACTGAGTTACACAATGGTTTTAAAATGATCATTTATAATCTAAGTGTTGGTGATGAGAATAAGGGTGGCATATTAGAATTTAAAAAATTCAATGAGCAAATAGATGAATATAGAAATGAAAAAATAGAAGATATCATCCCAGAACTTAAAGAGGTTTATCAGTGGGCAGAAAGTTAATAGCCATTCAGGCCCCAGAGCCTTACCTAGCAGTTACATGGCAGGTGAACAATTATTGTAACTTTAAATGTAGTTATTGTAATCCGGGTAATTGGGGAGGAACTGACGTTAATGATGGCAATACTGATTTATATATTCGCAATCTAGAAACAATAATCAATCGTTATAAAGAAGTTGGATATAAAAATTTTAAGTTCTTTTTTAGTGGTGGAGAACCAACTGCATGGCGCAATTTTATTCCAATTTGTGAATGGTTGTATAATGAGTTACCCCAAGCCACCTTGGCAGTTAACACTAATCTAAGTCGTCCATTAAAATGGTGGGAAAAGAATCACTATCTATTTGATGATGTAGTTGCTAGTTTTCACGTAGAGTTTGCAGACAAACAACGTTATGAAGAAAACAGTATATATCTATGTGATAAGGTAAACTACTTAGCAACTAAGATGCTATTACATGAAGAAAGATTCTGGGAAGTGGTGGAGTTTGGGAAATATTTAAAAACAGTCATGCCAAATTATTTTTTAGAATGGACACCGTTGTTTGATGAAATGAGTGTTAACACGGGACCATGGTCATATAAAGATCCAGCAAAGACTCAGTTTATCAACGATTGCACTAGTGAGCACTATCAATCAAAACCAAAACCAAATAAAAGAACTAGATTTACGGTAAGTTACAATAAGTATGATGATAATCATTTTGAAGTCTGTAACAGCAATGAATTAATTGTCGCTGGTAATAATTTTTTCAGTGGCTGGAACTGTAATGTTGGCGATGCAATTTTTATTAGCCCAATTGGCGACATGAGTTTAGCAAGTTGCGGTATGGGAGGTAGAGTTGGTCATATACTAACAGATATTTCTCGTGTTGGACCCAAACAAATTGTATGTAAAAAAGAACATTGCCATTGCGGAACTGATATTATTATTCCAAAATTTATAAAAAATGACAATACTTAATAGAAATAATTACTCTAAAATAAATACCAGTTTTGAAAGAATAGGTTCTGAATTTTGGACACCTCCTATTCATGAAATTATGTATGATGGAAATATTTTATTGGATTGTATTCGTACAGATTTTAAAGATACAGAGTATTGGTTTATTGAAATATACAACGGAAATGCATTTCAAGCATACCCAATAGAAACTATAATACCCATAGATGTATTAAAGAAAATTTGGAAAAGAGAAACATTTTTAATAATAAGTAACGGTCATGAAACTTATCATGATGTAGTCACCGGAATTTATAGAGATTTAATAGTACGTGCTAATATTCCAATAGAACAAATAATATTAATAAGTGAGTCTGCTGATATAATAGAAGAAGTAAAAATAGTTAGTAAAAATTATAATTTAGATCAAATAAAAGTAGAATGGGTTAGAGCATTTGAATATAATGCAAAAACTCAATTTAATGTTTCTCTTAATGAAAAAATAACACCCACACTTGAAAATAAACATTATAATAAAAAATTTTTAAGTTTTAATAGACACATGATGACACATGGTAGACTGCATCGGGGCAGCCTTATTTCATTACTATGTGCTATGAATATGTTAGATTATGGATATATTAGTGCCGGGATGTTTTATGATTATCCTACATGGGCTGACATATTAGAAGAATTAAAAAAATATCATAATGATAATATAGAAATACTGTCCTTGCTAAATGATAATGAACAAAAAATATTGAATATTGAAAAACTTACAGTTGATGCAGATTATTTAACTTTACAGATACGTAATAATGCTGATTTACTTCCGTCAACTACTGAGTTCTATTCTAATAGTTATTTTAGTGTAGTTACCGAAACAAACTGTTTTGCTAGAGGAAAATATCCAAATGAGTTATTTTATCCGGGAAGATTACTTAGCGAAAAAACATTTAAAACTATTGTGCAAAAGCACCCCTTTGTTATAGTCGCACCCGTAAACACACTTAGTCTATTAAAAGAAATAGGTTATAAAACATTTAGTCCATGGATCAATGAAAATTACGATACAGAAACAAACGAATCAATGAGAATGCTAATGATTGTAAAAGAAATCAAAAGATTGTGTGAATTATCGCCCGAACAATTAACTGATTTTTTAAACAATGTTAGAGAAATATGTGAGCATAATTTTAATATATTGCTTAACAAAACAGAGTGGATTACTAAATTAAATTAACCGTACTTTTTAATTTCTTTAACTGGGTCATTTAATTTATCAGCCATTTTATTTTTCAAATCATATCGTTTATGCATTACATCTCTAATGTATAATGCTCTACGCCCAACTTCAGCTAAATCGTACATATGTTCAATTCGATTTTTTTTAAAATCATCTTCTAAGTCCCATACCTCAGCGTGTACCTCATATAATTGATCTAAATCTTCTTGGATCAACATGAAATCAATATCGTGCAATTGATCGGTATAAAAGTCCAATTCTTCTTTGTTTGTACCAAGTTTTGCAAATTTAAGTTTTGCAATACAATAGCGATCTACTAATTCAATAACGGGAAATTTATACATTTATTATTTCTACCTTTGGAAAATACTTTAAAAAAATATCTTGCTTCATGTTACGTATATTTTTTATTTTTTTGCTTATTTCTGTAACAAAGTTCCAAGCTAATGGCATAAAAACAATTTTATCATCCAAGCTAAACTCCTTGATAAAATTAGGTCCTTTGATAAGAATCTTTGTTCCCGGAGTATATAAATTTTGTTTTAATGGGTTGTCATCTATAATAAAGTCTAACTTAACATCAATAAAATTTAGTAAAGTGTTACCCTTAGCAGCAGCACCGTATCCTACAACCTTATACCCTTGTTGTTGGTAGTTTAATATAGCTTCTTTTAAGTTAATCATGTTAGATTTAACATTATTTTCCCATTGAATGTATGTGTCTAATTTTTGCAAAGATTCTTCCAGTTTGATTTTATTTTCAATATTATAAACTCTACTATTTTTACAACTTAGTACAAATACATAACTACTGCCGTGAATTGGAGTTTTGAAAACATCTATTAGGTTCAACCCTGCTCTTATAGCTAATCTGTTCATACTATTAATATTAAAGAAATTTATATGTTCATGGTATATAGTATCAAACTCATTATTTAAAATCATATCTGCTTGGCTTGTTTGAATAAACAATAAGGTATCATCTGACATTAATTTTTTACATGTAGTTAAAAAACTATACGGATTTGGATTATGTGCCATAACGTTCTGTGCAATAATAGCATCAAAGTTATACTTAATTTTTTCTATTATAGAAGGACCAAAGAAATCACAAATAACATCATGTTTTGCAGAACTGATAGGATGAATATTTTCAGCTGGATCAACTCCAAATGTATTGTATCCTCTACTTTTAAAATAATCTAATTGAGTGCCGTCATTACACCCAATATCTAGTATATTAGAGGTCTGTCTATCAATTGATTCTACTACGTATCCGGCAAACCAATCACTGTATTCTTTTATAGTATTATTAGTTCCGGTAATATAAAGATAATTTTTATATATAATTGATGGATCAATCGTATGTGTTAATTGTAAGTGATAGCAATCCTTGCATACATTAACACCTAAGGGATATTTTTTTTCATGTTCACTACTTGAAGTCAAGTAACTATTGGCTAATGGTTGATTTCTTAAGTCAAGTGAGAGCAACAAGTTAGTGCTACCGCAAGCTAAACATTTACTATTAACATTACAACCATCTGTCATTTTTTAATGTCCACTCAACCATTTGTTTCAATCTCAAATCAAAATCATATTTGGGTTCCCAGCCTAGGCCTTTCATATATTCACCACTTAGGCTGTATCTGAAATCATGTCCAGGACGTTGTAAATCGTAACCTACCATGGTATATTTTAATTCTTTGCTTAAAATATCTGCTATCTTTTGTGCAACTTCTAAGTTACTAACTTCATATTGTCCCACAATGTTAAACTTAGGGCAAGTTGCTATCCCGGCATCACTTGCTAGCTTGAATTTCTTATGCGGTAAATCAACTATAAACATAGTAGCATCTGCAACATCGGCTGCATGTACCCAATGTCGTAGTCCTGATTTTGTACCGGTTTCTTCATCACAGTGAATAGTAACTGGTTCATCCGCTAATATCTTACGCATAGCAATACCAATAAACTTTTCAGGTAGTTGTCTCTCTCCAAATACATTCATAGTGTGAGTACAGTATATAGGCATTCCGTACGTGTTCTCATATGCTACGCACAATTCTTCTGCGCCCGCTTTTGATGCACTATACGGACTACGACTGTTATATCTATCGTATTCTTTGAAATCAACATCATCAGGTGCTGATCCAAACACTTCATCTGTACCAAAATTAATAAATTTTTCTAAGTTGGGTAGATATTTTCTTGCATAGTCTAATAGATTGCATGTCCCCACTACATTATCTAATACGAATGCTAATGGATTTTCAATGGATCTAGTAACATGACTACCTGCTGCCATATGAACGATAATATCTATGTTTCCTAACTGTTTAGCTAATTGGTCATTTATTTCAGCCTTTAAGTCATGATAAATGACTTTTACCCTATGTATATCTGCTGGGAATTCATCTTTTAGTTCTGCCAATCTATTAAGATTTCCTGAAAAATCTAATCTATCCAATGATATGATATTATATTCGGGATGCTTTAATAGACGCCGAATCATATGGTGTCCTATGAATCCGGCACCACCAGTAACTAATATTGTTTTTGTCATAATGATTTATTTATTTGATTAAAACACTAACAATAAATAATGTACTATGATTATCAATTCTAAAGGCTTTTACTATATTGACGACCAAAATATAGAAAAACGAGCAATGAGCACCTACACTTATCTCTCGGGCTTCAATGAACACAAGTATTATTACATAGAATTTAAAAGTAGTTTGAATAAACTAGCTGACTGTTTAGTTGAGAATGATCTTTTAAATAAATTAATAAATGAAGATTTGTATTTGATTTTATGTAACAGCCATGAAGCCTTTCATTGGATAGTTTCAGAAGTATATAATAAAGCAATAATAGAACTAGGAATACCGGAACATAAAATTTTATTACTAAGTGAATCTGCGGATATTTTAACTGAAGTTAAAAAAGTAGCTGCAAATTTGAGTAAACAAGAAATAAAAGTCAAATGGACTAGAATGTTTGAATGGTCTTGTACTCAACAAGCTATACATAATCATAAAAAAAATCCAAAATTAATTAATAAACACTTTAATAAGGCTTTTCTAAATTTCAATAGAAGATGGAGATTGCATCGTGTTGCCCTTGTAGCTTTATTATATAGCACCAATTTGTTAGATAGGGGTCACGTAAGTTTAGCACCAGTAGAAGGTCAAGATTGGGATAGGGTATTTTGGCAGCTAGAAATACAGCACAACGAAGAAATGAAAGAATTGTTTAAACAAAATAAACAAGGAATACTTAATTTACCACCGATGTATTTAGATACTACTAATTTAAATGAAAACCATGCAAGGTGTAAACCATCTACAGATTATTTATATGCTGACAGTTATTTTAGTGTAGTGTCTGAAACAAATTTTTATAAAGATGCACCGGGTAGATTTTTAAGTGAAAAAGTATTTAAACCTGTTGTACATGAACATCCCTTTATTTTGGTTTCTAGACCACACTCATTAGAAGCGTTTCGTAGTTTGGGTTATAAAACATTTAGTCCATATATAAATGAAAGTTATGACCTTGAAGAAGATGAATCAAAAAGACTTTTTATGATAATAGCAGAAATAAAAAGATTATCAACTTTAAATCAATCCGAACTAAATGAATTTTTACACGGGTTGAAAGAGGTATGTGATTATAACCTAGAAGTTTTGTTAAACAAAACAAATTTTATTACGGATTTAAATTAATATGATTATAGATTTTAAAAATATAGATTTTACCAAATACAAACGTTTTTTTGTATTTGGTTGTAGTTTTACTGAATATCGATGGCCAACTTGGGCTAATGTATTGTCAAAAGAAATGCCTACTGTGGATTTTTATAATTTTGGTCATTGTGGAGGCGGCAATTCAATGATATCCAATCGTATTACTGAAGCTAATTGTAGATTTAATTTTACTGAAACTGATTTAGTTATTCCAATGTGGACTACATTTTGTAGAGAAGACAGGTATAAGTTTGGTAGTTGGTTAAGTGTTGGTAATATGTTTTCTCAACAAGAATATAGTGCAGAATTTGTGAAAAAATATTGTGATCCAAAAGGATATTTATTGAGAGATTTAGCAATAATTACTATTACTAGTGCCTATCTTAAAAATTTACCATGCGACTCGTTTACGTTAGCTAGTGTACCTTACAATTATCAAATGATAATGAATGATAACCATAAACCAACTCCATCAGAGATATTGGACGTGTATAAAGATACTATCAATTTAACACCGCCGTCGTTAATAGATTTAGAATTAGATGGAGAATTTAAGTATGGTCATACATATAAAAGAAAAGATAGTGAGGAAATTTATATTGATTATCACCCTCACACATTAAATTATTATAATTATCTTTCTAAAATAGGATTGCCCCTAACAAATAAATCGTTAGAATATACTGAAAAATCTATGGAATTATTAAAATCAACGACAACTGAAATAGAACTTCTTGAATGTTTTAAGTCAATGCAATGGCAAAGAGTCATTAAAGTAAGAAGTATTTTTTAAATAAGAAAAAACAAAAAAATTCCTACTTCATTGAATTAATATCTTGAGTAATAATAGTTTTACCAAAATTACGCTTTCTACCAAAATACATATTTTCTAAAAATCTATCTAGGCTAATATCTTTACTTTCGTGAAAATCAAAATTATATCTTACATTAGTTTCTAATTTGGTATTATCTATAATGTATCCAAGAAAGTCATAGTCAAATTCTACCGTATACGGAAACTTTGAAATATCATCATAATTTATCACATAGTTCTTTTGTAACAATAATAACTGTTTTAAACAATTGCTCTCTAAATCAAATTCGTTAGTTACAAATCGTTCTATCAAATCAAAAACATATTCGTATCGTCTATCCTTGTGCATTTGCAGAGTAGTTCTGTGTATAAGATTCCATCCATGGATTTCAATATTACTAATATTAGAGTGGTTGATCTTACCTAATGTAATCCAATTTCTATAATACATACGAACAGCATCTCTTTCTTCTATAAACCACGAATCCTCAATGAGGTACTTCCATAACTTTTCATAGAACACAGAGTAGTCTATACCTGCTTTTTTGTGTAAGAATCTACTGATATATGTAGTAAGGCCATTAATATGAAACGTCTGCATAAACCAACTGAATATTTGACTATCTAGCATTTCTTCTACAGACATATCTTTGGTGCTAGTAACTACATTTACACATTCTTCTAACTCATGATAGTTATAACTGCCGCTCATATAATCGTAAACAGGTACACTGGTAATTTTGTACAGTTTTTCTTGTAGTAGATTCATTTCGGCATTTTCTAACATCTGTGCTTGCAGAATATTAATGCCTGTATGATTACCGGCACGAAAAATCTTGTAGAAACCTTCCTTCCAACTTGCAACGGTTTCACCGGGCAAGCCTAAAATAATTTCAGTGTACACCGGTACATTGTTTTTATCGCACAATGCAAAAATATTTTCAATTTTATGTTGTGCAAGGTTCTTGCGTTTGATATTCTCTAGTACATCTAAGTCCATGCTTTGTACACTAACAGTGAGCCCTTGATTAAACTTGGGATTTTTAATTAATTTGAATATAATATCAAACACTTCTGGCTTTTGATCCTTGGCCCATGTCATACTAAAACTGTTAGGATAACCGTACTTCTCTTGTACTTCAATTAGTTTATCTGCAATAGCATTATCACGTTCAACAAACATACCAAAGTTAGCATCAGCAACAGTAACAAACCCACATCCTTTCTTACCAATCCATTCTAATTCTGCAAATACTTTTTCTAAACCAAATTTTTTAACCTTGTTATAGGTTAAGCTGCCCCAATCACAGAATGTACAAGCATATGGACATCCTCGATTAGTCTCGATAGTTGCGTTCCACTCTATATCAGTTACTTCACGCATGATCTTGTCAAAGACTCCTGTAAGATAAGGACTAGGTAAGTTTTTTAAATTGCTAATGCGGTCGCCGCTGCCGGTATCTACTGCTACTCCGTCTTTGTTAATTAATAATCCTTTGATATCAAACCAAGCAGTGTTGTCTGAAATTGCGTCTAACAGTTGTCGTAGTATTAGTTCACCTTCTGATTTAATAACAACATCTATGAAGGGCAACTTTTTAAATATATCTTTCTTTGTTATTGGCATTTCTGGGCCACCAAAAAATATTATACAGTTGGGATTACGTTCCTTTACCTTACGTGCTAAGGTATAATTATAATTCTTGTTCCATACATAGGTACTAAATCCCACAATGTTGCATTGAGATAGTTTAGTAACAGTATCCTCAATGTTGTCTCTGCGCCATATCAAATCTTCTAATTGGTAATTAGATTTAATTGAATCAAATTGATTAACATATGCCCATAACACTCCTATGCTATATGGCAAATAGTGTGCATTGTATTCTTTTGGGCCTTGTTGAAAATTGGGCTGAACAAAGCTAATTTTTTTATTCATTGAGTATTTAATCAATTTTTTTTCACAGAGCATTAAATTTTTGGCACCATTGATACTTTAGTTAAATATATTATTAAAATAAGGATTGTAAATGAAAACAGTAGCAATGATAGGCGTGGGTAAGTTAGGACAAGATTGTGCTGAAGTAATGGCAGCGGCTGGTTATGACGTAGTGGGTTATGATGTAGAACCAAGAACTCCCGAATTTCCCATGTGCAATACAATACAAGAAGCAGTAAAAGATAGAGACTTTATTTTCATTGCGGCTCCTACTCCGCACGACTCAATGTACGGTGGGGAAACTCCAACTAGTCATTTACCAAATAAAGATTTTGATTATACTATTGTAACAAATATTCTTAATGAGGTTAATTTATACGTAAACAAAAGTCAATTAGTTATATTAATAAGCACAGTATTACCCGGGACAGTTCGTAATCAGTTGGAACCGTGCATCACCAATGCACGTTTCATTTATAATCCTTACTTGATTGCAATGGGAACAATTAAATGGGATATGGTTAATCCAGAAATGGTTATTATTGGAACAGAGAGTGGTAGTTTAACAGGTGATGCAAAAGAATTGATTGATTTCTACAAAGTGTTTATGGAGAATGACCCTAGGTATGAAGTTGGTACATGGGATGAAGCTGAGTCAATTAAGATTTTCTATAACACATTTATTAGTACTAAACTAGCATTGGTAAACATGATACAAGATGTAGCCGAGACTAATGGAAATATCAATGTAGATGTGGTAACAACAGCATTAGCAAAAAGTACGTATCGCATTATGGGTCCAATGTATATGAAAGCTGCGTTTGGAGATGCAGGTGCATGTCATCCTAGAGATAATATTGCATTGCGTTATCTTGCCGATAGGTTAGATTTGGGGTACGATTTATTTGATAGTATAATGACAGCCCGTGAAGTACAAGCAGAGCGTATGGCATTGCGTTGTTTAAAAAACGGAAAAAATGTTACTATCATCGGTAAGGCGTATAAACCAGGAGTACCCTATACCAATGGCAGTGCTAGTATGTTAGTGGGATATTATATTGAAAAACATGGCGGAAACGTAAATTATTATGATGAGAATACCAAAGATTTAGATTTAAAATTAAGTTGGACAGAAGTATATTTAATTGGTTATTGGGAAGATTGGGTATATTCTTTAATGCCAATAATAGGTCATCAACAACGATCAGTAGTAATAATAGATCCATGGCGGAATCCTAAGTATAATGATCCAATGGAAAAGATAATGTATGGTAATACTAGACCAACTTTTAATTTTGGTGTACTCCCTAACGACTTAGAACATTGGAAAATTGGGGCCGAGAAAAATGTAATTGAATTGTTTCCTAAAATTGAAAAATACAAAGATATTATACATATAATTGATGCTGAAGTGGGTCCTACTAATTTTGGAATGAGGCCCACGGAACTCATTGTAGAAGAAATGATGGAAGCCAAACGTAATGGAAAAACTAAATTTTTATTCTATAATTTAGCTGAAGGTTATTTAAACAATGTAGTAGAGAAAATTCATCGTATTGCAAATATAGTTGAAAATCAGATAGATTCAAAAGATATATTTTATTTGTGTGCTTCTCCGGGTTCGGAAAAAACTTATGAAAATATATTTAACATTAAAAATTTAACAAAAACAAATTGGAAAAATAAAATTTCAATATTAGCAACTGCATCTTTTCAGTATTTTGTTCAACACAATGGCGCGGGGCAATTTAAAGATGTTGTGTATACAGTTAAAGAAAAACCCAAAAAGTTTTTATGTTTTAACAAATTGCCCCGCGCACATAGAGTTAAATTAATTGAAAAATTTTTAGAACATGATATATTAGATGAAGGTTTTTATTCGTTTTTACCAATGAATGGGATGGATACTAAAGATTTTTCATGGATAGATACATTACCAGACACATTTGTGAATGTAAAAGCAAATAAAGATAAATTTCCATTAAAATTAAATTTAAGCCCTCACCGAAGTATGAATCCATCGATGTTAGATATAGAAGATTTACCTTGCTTTGATGATAGTTATTTTAGTATAGTTACGGAAACTACTTTTTATTCTAATAGAACAAAACATTCTGATTCTTTTAATAAATTTCAACGACATGCTACTTTAGATGATATTTTTATAACTGAAAAAACTTTTAAGTGCATCCCTGCAATGCACCCGTTTATAATATTTTCATATCCGGGAATACTGTCTGCATTAAGAACTCTTGGATATAAAACATTCTCTCCCATGATAGATGAAACATATGATACTATTATCAACGATGATGAAAGATTTAATGCTCTTTGGAATGAAATAACTAGATTATTACAAAAGACACCTGAAGAATGGATTCAGTGGCAGACCGAGATTAAGGAAATTGTTGAATATAATAAAAATCATTTTTATTCTAACACAAATCATAATTCAACTAAAGACATTTCTCGTTTGTTTGAGTAATAAATTATCTTTACCCCTTTGTAAAACTATTAAATAGTGTATGAGAGAACATACACGGGAGATTACTTTTGGACTTTAATTTAAAATCACTTGCGGTAGATAAACTAGTACCAAAAGAAAAACCAACTGAAGATATAGCAGACGCACGCCATCGTAGCATGATGGAGGCAATAGCACCCTACGCTAAAAAAACAGTTCAAAAAAACTTAACTCCGGTATATGTGGATTACAAAACACGAAAAACTAAATTAGTTTTAGTATTGTGTCCAGAATGGAGTCCCTATATGCCCCCATTTAGCCTTGCAAGATTAAGTGGAATAGCAAAAAGTTCAGGATATGAAACACACATTATGGACTTGAATGTTAAGGCATACAATGAATTTATGAATGATTGGTTGCCCAATAAAAAACTACCATTCAGATTATGGGATCCTAGTAGTAGTTGGCACTGGTTAGGTGACACATATATGAATGATATTCATCCTGTGCTAGAACCTATACTTAGTAAAGCAGTAGATGACATTGTTGCATTGAATCCTGAAGTCGTTGGGTTTAGTATATATTATATCAGTGAAGAACCTAGTAAATGGATGTGTCGTGAATTGAAGCGCAGACTCCCTAACGTGAAAATAGTTGTAGGTGGACCAAATGTGCATAAGAGTTGGTTTAATATTGAACCTTATTATGATTATGTTGTAGTGGGTGAAGGTGAAGCAAACTTGTTAGTATTATTAGAAGAAGTTGAAAATGGTGTAAATCACTCTAAACCAAAAGTATTAGATCAACCGGAAGATCAACGTATCAATATTAATGGCTTACCTATGCCAGATTATGAATCTATCGACTTTAGCCAATACGAATTGCCCAACGGTATCAATACTGAGATTAGTAGAGGGTGTACAGCTAAGTGTACATTTTGTGAAGAAACACATTTTTGGAAATATCGTCAACGCCAAGCAGTTGACTTAATTGACGAAATTGAATGGCTTTATTATAATAAGGGAACAGATGTTATTTGGTTCATTGATAGCTTAGTTAACGGTAATTTGAAAGAACTCAGGGCATTTGCTAAGGGTGTTGCAGCAAAAGGACTAAAAATTAAATGGACAGGTTATGCCCGATGCGACGGTCGCATGGATTTAGAATATATGGAAGATTTAGCCGCCGGCGGCTGCATTATGTTCAATTATGGAATTGAATCCGGTAGTCAAAAAGTACTAGATGATATGGCAAAGGGTGTTACTATTGCCGAGATGGAACAAAACTTTATTGATGGAAAAAAAGTAGGTATATGGGCAGCAACAAACTGGATTGTTGGGTTCCCCACTGAAAACTTTCAAGACTACGCTGATAGTATGACATTGTTATGGCGTATGCGTAATAATAATATTAATAACGCCGGATTGGGTGTAGGGTATGGATTGGGGCCAGAAACAATTGTTGGTCAAAATCCACATAAGTTTAATATTAGTTGGCACAAGTATCAAGGGCATTGGATAACAAATGATTTTAAAATTGGCGGTACACATGTAATGATACGTGTTAAAACATTTCATATGTTTGCTGATTATTTAAGGGGATGCAGTGAAGTACCAATTAGTTATCCGATAAGAGTTAATTTGGCTAAAGAACATTATAAGATTTTATTAAATAATCCTAAAAATATCAAAGAAGTTGAATATGAAAATTTTGACTACAATATAATTAAACCAAACATTAATCCTTTTGCTGATACTCTTGTAAACGAGATGTGGCCATTTTTTAGAATGTTGTGGAGAACTAGAGGCGGTTATAGATCAATAATTAAATTTAATCCTGAAATTGATTTAAAAGAGTTTGGTGGTCAATTTGGTCCCGGTATGTTCAATGCAGTATACAAATTTTCTATCACTGATGACGGCAAATGGCAAGCTGACTTTAATATTAACTTTGAGCAAGTAGATAATATATTTGATGATAGAGAGCCATCACGCAAGGGACCATTTTATGCACAAGACTATAGTAGATTGCAAAGCAACACGACCAAACGTGCTAGAAAATTAGCAAAACCAACATGGAGTGACGAGGATGGTCGTAGCGGTCAAGACTTTATGGATTTGCTTAATGAAGAAAAAATGCTAAATGAAACTATTGATTTCTCATTTAAATTGCATTGGGTAGAATCAGGTGATTGGAGTAATTATGATGATTACAAAGTAAAAGTTTCTGATACTACAAGTGTCATTATACCCGAAAAAGAAGCAATGGATAAAACAGAATTTGTATCTATTGACATATCATCTATCAAAAAGAATAAAAATGACTAAAAAAAAGATAATGTTAATTGCAGGGTGCAGCCATTCTTCAGGTTCAGAAATAGATGGTAGCCAAGACTCTGCATATAATAGACAACATTCATTTGGTAATGTATTAGCAATTAAAATGGGATACACGCCTGTTAATATAGCAGAGCCCGGCTCTACTAATCCTTCAATTGCAAGAAGTGTTTTACAATGGTTCAGTGAAAAGTATGATAGTGAATCCATGGAAGTTTTTGTATTAGTAAGTTGGACTGATAGTTCTAGAATGGAAGTGCCGTGGGAAGGAAAAACATGGTATGGAGATCACAATCCGTTTAACGACTATTATGCTAGTACTGGTGAAGATTACGTTCGTATAAATTTAGGATGGCCTGGTGGAAATGCAGAAGAAAAAATATTTATTGCAGAATATCAAAAATTTATGGTCAAAAACGAAACGTATTTAGAGATAGTAAGTGCCAATTTAATATTACAATTACAATATTTTTTTAAATCAAAGGACATTAATTATTTAATGTGTAATTCTTCTCATATGTTTGATAAAAGAAATATACACACCAATTTTTACCTAAATCAAATTGATACTACTAAATATTACAATATAGAAGATATTGAGCAGTCTTTTTATATAAAATACAAAAATGCAGGATATACTAATCCAAAAGCAAAATATTGGCATCACAACGAAACTCCACATCAATTATATGCTGATGAGTTGTATAACTTTATAGAGGTAAACAAATGTTTATAGTAAGATGGTTTAAAAATTTAGTCAGAGAATATAAATACCGCAAACGTTTAAAAGAACTACGCAAGCGTGATCCATTTATTTACAAATGAATTATATTGGTATTTCGGCTGGATTCCATGACGCGGCAATAAGCGTTGTAGATGATTATGGCAATATATTGTTTGCTGGACATAGTGAACGATATAGTAAAAACAAACATGACAAAGATGTTTGTAAAGAATTATTAATAGATGCTCTAAAACATACTAATTCGGCTTATTTACAATATCATTACTACGAACGTCCTTGGTTAAAGTCATTGCGTCAATTACGCAGTGGTGAAGGCTTTAGTTGGCCGTCTTGGGAAAAGATACTAGGTTCTACTTATCATCAGATGGGTACTCCTAAAATTTACACACATGGGCATCATCTATGTCATGCTGCCGCTGGCTTTCAAACAAGTAGTTTTCAAGATGCTACTATAGTAGTCATTGATGCCATTGGTGAGTTTGACACTGTTACTATATGGGATGCTTGGTATGATTTTTCAACGGGCAAAGCAGAATATCAAAAACTATGGAGTATGCGATACCCAGATAGCATTGGACTATTCTATTCAGCAATGACTGAACGAGTTGGACTACGCCCACTTGATGAAGAATATATACTAATGGGTATGGCAGCATACGGCGAACCAGTTCACCTTCAAGAAATGATTACTGAGTTTGTAGATAATAAAGATATATTTACGTTCAAACAAAATCTACACACTGGAGTTGATAAAGATTTCTTACACGATGCTAATCCAATGAACATTGCCAGTAGTACTCAATATCTAGTAGAACATATGATTACTAGAGTAATGAGTAAAGCTAGAACATTAGGTCGTAGTAAAAATTTAGTATACGGCGGTGGTGTAGCATTGAATTGTTTAGCTAATAGATTATTAGGAAATTTCTATGAGAATATTTGGATCATGCCTAACCCAGGCGATGCGGGCAATAGTCTTGGTGCGGCAGCATTGGGATACGGTTGTAAAGTTAATTGGACTAATGCATATCTTGGTAGTAATATTGCTGGCAATTATCCTGTTAATTCCCTGCTCGATGTTTTGCTCTCTGATAAAATTGTCGGTGTTGCGTCGGGAAGAGCTGAATTTGGTCCAAGAGCATTGGGCAACAGAAGTTTATTAGCAGACCCTAGGGGTGATGAGATAAAAGATAAAGTAAATGAGATTAAACGCAGACAAAAGTTTAGACCTTTTGCCCCTGTTATCTTAGAAGAATATGCTGATCAATATTTTGAAATGCCTAAACACTGGCATGATAGCAGATATATGCAAGTGATTAGTAAGTGTAAGTACCCTGAGAAATTTCCTGCTATTGTACACCATGATTGGACTAGTCGTGTTCAAACTGTTCCAAAAGATGGATCAGGAATTAGAGAACTATTAGAGAAATGGTATGTGTTGACTGAATGCCCAATGTTACTAAACACAAGTTTAAACATACGTGGCGAGCCAATGGTCAATGATAGAGATGATGCTGATAGATTTGAAAAACTATATGGGGTTAAAGTTTTATCATAAGTAATTAAATGCTAAGAGATGTATTTTATTACGGTAATAAACCTAACGTTCACCCAAGAGAAAAATTTGCAGCTTCATTAGAAGATGCTAGAAATCAATGCACAACTAAACATTTTTGGATAATCAACGAATACTGTGATTATACTAATTTTGATTGGGATTGGGATTTTGAATTTCTACCCGATGAAGATGTTTGGGCAGAAGAACACAACAATGTATGGCCTAGTCAACACCAAAAAGATAGCGGAACTTGGCTATGCAATACAACTAATAATCAACCACTGACAGTGTATCGGGCTGATGTTAATGCCATTAAACGTAAAAACATCACTTCAGATAATTGGGTTATTCTATCCCCTATAGACAATCTTAAATTTGACTTTAGCTGGCACCCAGATCCAACTGACCCTCCGTATATTTATGTATGGGGTAATCAATGGCATTCTGGCAAAGTTATGTCTACAATTGAGTATCATGTATTTGGTGCAACATCAATCAAATATGTTGAAAATAATATTGCTATACTTGCACAACAACCTAAAAACTTTGATGTGTTTGAAGAAGTATCAGACTTTGATTTTAGTTGGGTCCCAAATCCAACCAGCCCGCCGTATATTTACGTTTGGGGGAATCAATGGAATACTCCAGAAGATGCGATATCTATTCAATATGTTGTTGAGGGTGCAAAAGAATACAAATATATGCAACAACGTGCAATTCGTAAACCGTGTAAAGATAATTGGCACATACCCACTGACGTTGATGTAAATGCGTTTGATTTTAGTTGGGTGCCTTCACCGCATGATGAGCCGTTCATATATCAGTTTGGAACACAATGGCACGACAGGGGTGGACCAAGATATGTACCCGAATCTATCGTTAGATTATCATCCGGTGAACCAATTGGACAGATTAAGTATGTAACCGATATTGTTGCTACATTAATTCAAAATAAAGCTAGATGGATTATACCTAATAATATTGATACTAGTGATTTTGACTTTAGCTGGGTGCCTCATCCAGATGAACAACCGTATATACATCAGTTTGGAACTCAATGGCAAAAGACAGGTGGACCTCAGTATATTGCTCCAGAGATTGTTAAATTATCAAATGATAATTATTTAGGTCCAGTTAAGTATATTGATATTCAAACAGCAAAAAAATTACCAAGTAAAACTGATTTTAATATATTAGATGACAACGTTATAGATGATTTTGATTATTCATGGCACCCAGATGACACAGAGCCTCCCTACATATATGTATTTGGTAATAATCAATATCCTGCACAAATAATGCCAACAGTTGAATATGTAGTCAAAGGTGCGACTCAAGTTAAACACATGCATAATATAGTTGCTACTTTGGGTGTAAATAAAACCAATTGGGTCATACACCAACCTATTGACGAAACTAAATTTAACTTAAGTTGGGTACCCAACCCCAAATCCCCTCCTTACATATATGTTTGGGGCAATAAGTATATTGAAGCAATATTAAAACCTACTGTAGAATATGTTGTGCCGGGTGCAACTGAATACAAGTACATGGAAAAACTGGTAGAAGTTACCCCTGAATGGGACAAGTGGATAGAAGTTCAAGTAGTAGATAAAACTAAATTTGATTTTACATGGAGACCTGATCCACGTGAACCTGCATACATTTACACTTGGGGAAACAAGTACATTGCTGGTGAATTAATTCCGACACTTGAATATCATTGCGAAGATGCAACTGAACGAAAATATATGAGCGATGATGTTTGTGTGTTACCCGAATTTAATAAATGGGTGATACCTTCTAACATTGATGATAGTTCATTTGATTATACTTGGAGACCTGATCCACGTGAACCTGCCTTTATCTATCAATTTGGTACACAATGGCAAAAGACAGGTGGACCAAGATACGTATGTGAAGATGCAACCGAAATAAAATATCTGGATAATCAAAAAGTTAAAATATTACCAAATAAAGAAAATTGGACAGTACCTACTAACATAGATATTAGTGAGTTTGATTTTAGTTGGCATCCAGACGATACAAGTCCGCCGTATATTTATAGATTTGCTACTCAGTGGGCAATGAGTGGAGGTCCTGTTTATATAGTACCTGATGCTATAGAGGTTAAATATATAGATGCTACAAAGGCTATAGCTTTATCCAATCGTGCAAATTGGGAAATAGGTGAATACATTGATGCTGATAG
>Ga0114975_10000073_pt1 | contig 64008 bp, 50 predicted proteins | sample S_130626_EF_Meta_FD_87031 | JGI IMG/M metagenome (GOLD analysis project Ga0114975, IMG submission 87031) | Freshwater microbial communities from Lake Simoncouche, Canada to study carbon cycling - S_130626_EF_MetaG | ecosystem: Environmental > Aquatic > Freshwater > Lake | place: Lake...
GGCATACGATATGCAGAAAGTACTTCTGACTCATCATCAGCTACACCAATACCCCCCGCATCACCTTGTTGACCTAAAACAGCTCTGTAAGTTACTTGTAAATTTTCACCCATCGTTAACCATGGTAATAAATCCCACTCAGAATTAGCCCTAAATGAATAACGCTTGAATTCATTTTCAAGTAAAATACCAGATTGATTTTGAGAACCTAAACCTATGTAATAGCGACCATTTTCAGTTCCGCCACTAAATCCTAAACTATGGCGCTGAATAGGTGCAATACGCGTAATTGCATCATACCAATTGGTACCAGCCAAGTTTGGTTTTATTAAAAATACATTAATAGGATTTGCTTTATAAGCCGCTTCAATAGCTGCTATATCAACATTTCCCACGACACCGTTTGCTCCATTTGCATGTAAATAAGTAGGCATACGAGGTGTTGCCTGATTTCCATACTGCGGGTGAGTATATGAAACAGCAGTGCCGTTAGCAGCTGCATTATTACGATAAGCAACATGTGTCCAGTCAGCCATTTGCTGAGGATCAAGCATTTTAGGCGAACCATTAACGTTTGGATCTGTAAAACCAGTAAGACCGCTATAGGTCACTTCCATTTTCTTTGCCTTTCTTGAACCTGATTTTGTGGTATAAACTACCACACCATTAGCGGCTCTTGCACCATAGATGGAAGCCGATGCAGCGTCTTTTAACACTGTTACTGTTTCAATATCATCAGGATTGATGAAATCGGTATTTTCAGTAGGTACTCCGTCAACGATGTATAAAGGTGCATTTCCTCCAAAGGCACCAAATCCACGAACACGAATTTGGCTGGTAGTTCCCGGTTGGCCATTGGAAATTACGGTTACACCCGCTACACGTCCTTGTAATTGCTGCTCAACGTTACCCGAAGGTATGGCAGCCATTTGTTTTGCAGGTACCGTTGACACAGCACCTGTTGTTTGACGTTTGCTTTCAACGGCGTAACCAGTCACGATAATCTCGTCAATGGTAACACCTTGACTTAAGGTAATGGAAAGGTTAGTTTCTGATCCAACAGTAACTGTTTTGACTGTGTAACCTGTGTATGATATTTCTAACACATCACCAGATTTTGCATTGATGGAAAAAGATCCATCTAAATCAGTTACCGTTCCTGTTGAAGTACCAGCAATAATTACTGATGCCCCAATGAGCGGTTCTCCATTGTCAGCATCAACCACCTTTCCAGTGATTTGACCAAACATGGCAGAAGAAATAAACAAGAGACAGAAAAGCATTGCGTGCTTTTTCATGGTTCTTGTCACTTTTTCGAAAAATTGTACCATAAGTTGACTATTGTTAATTAAAAAATTGAGTGAAATATTCTTTAAGTGTGGTTTTTACACTAACAACTTTATTATTCTTTTAAAATCTTAATCACAAAACTTTATTAAAATTAATAATTATTTTAACCAATAATCATAAATGCTTTGTTAATTCTTCAAAATAAAGAGTAATTTTTCAAAAACGATGATTTAACATGATAATTACGTTTTTTTAATAGTATTACCAGCTAAACAACTTACCCCACCAACTATGCCACCGACAATGGAACTAATTAAAATGATAATGATCCAATTATAATTATTTTCAGGTAACATAAAAACTTGCCCAATTTTATTTGCTAATAAATGTTCATTTGGCACACTTAATGAAAGTATTTTTATTAGCCACAAAATAAATATTCCAAAAAAACCACTCCAAAAGGCTTGGTTTTTAGATTTTGAAAAAAAATAGCCACTGATTAGACAAATTGGAGCTATAATCCACCAAGGCAAAAAACTTTGTAATAAAATACAACCTATTATAATTATCAAGATTAACATTGGATTATTTTTTTGATGTTAGGGAAATAGTTTGTTTAATTCTTTTGGGGTCTGGATTTCCCTTTTCGTAAAAATAAAGAGAATTTAGTTTTCCGCCAGCCCATTTTTCAACCATGTTATCATAGTAAAAACTACCCGGATTACCTGACTCTCCGCCTGGGAATAAACCGTAAGCTTCTACTTTATCCCCTAGTGAAATAATCATTTTCCAAGAAGGACCGGTCGTTTGTGAAATTGCATTTACAGCCGTTTTGGATCCTCCGGTAAATAGCGTCTTTGTTCCAAATCCCGAAATTTTTGCTAAATGTGGAATATTTGTTCCTTTTACATTTCCCCATTCCCACTTGGAACTTATTTCGCCGTAAGTTTTAAATAGGCTATCTACTGTTTCTTTAAAGGTAGTAGTAATTATATCTCCTTTAGTTTCAATGCCAGGTGTTTTAATATTATCATACCATTTCGCAGTATCATCTGTTAAAAGGAGTTGGACCGTTCTATCCCTTGATGGAATAACCATTGGATTTTTTGCATCCGAAAATTCGTCAGACCAAATGCCAAGGGCAAGATTTTTATGCCACCATTCAAAAATACTGGGCGCTATTTCTTTCGCATCATATCTAAAGGACCATGTTTTAAATAAAGCTAAGGCTTTCTTTTCTCTTTCGTTTAAAGAAGAAATTATAACATTTTCTGCCAATATATCTCTGATATTTTCTGCGTGAATGCTATAATTATCGTTTTGCAATTGTTGAAAATCTTTCACTCCTGCTTTATCCATTGTGGCTAATTGCCTGTTTATCCTGGCACCTCTTTCATATCCTGTAAACTCCCAGTGTAAATAATATGGATAGGTTGAATCTGTTGAAAATTGATTAGCTGAAGATACAAACCCTCTTGGAGGATTCTTTACCGTTGGATTATGTTCCGCTGGTACCCGACCTTGCCATTCGTTGGCACTTCTACTTCCATCTAATAAAAACTTTCCCTGTCCCTTCCATTTTAATGGAAAATATCCGTTTGGCGTTATAGCTATGTCATTCTCTTTACTGGCAAAAATAAAATTTTGCGCTGGCGCAACATAATGAAGCAAAGCTGCACGATAATCGGAATAATTCTTTGCTCTGTTTAATTCGTAAAAGGTCTTGATATCATTAGACGGTTGATGAGCAATCCATTTTAAAGCATATCCGACGGGTATATTATTTGATTTTGGTAAAGCTTCTGGCTTTTCTCCTTCCATGTAAACGATGGGTCCATAGTGGGTATAAAATACCGTTTCTGTGATGGTTTCTTTTCCTCTAACCTGGATGGTTTCTACCACTTTTTTTATTGGCTTCCACTCATTTTCAAATAAATATTCACTTTTTGAATTATCCTTGAAAGTGATTTTGTACCAGTCTAAAACATCAGAACCTACATTAGTTACACCCCATGCCACCTCTTTATTAAATCCAATGATGACACCTGGTGAACCAGGAATCGTAACCCCATATACGTTTACCCCTGGTGCAGTAAGCTGGTTTTGATACCAAATGGCAGGTAAAGTCATTTCTAAATGTGGGTCATTAGCTAATAACGGAAACCCAGTTATCGTTTTATCTCCTGAAATAGCCCAATTATTACTGCCTAAACCCTCTTCCTTAGGGTTAAGTTTTATATTGTTGTTTAAGGGCAATTCTTCTGGTGTTTTTGGTATGGCTAAAGGGTCGAATTCCCACTTCGTTCCAACAGGTATAATAGGGTCCTCTCTGAATGGGTAATTTGGAAATAAATCCTTGATAACTTCTGGTCCAAATTTTGATAAGGCATTGGACATATAAAAATCATTGGAAGCTGCAGCAAGAGTAGCTGACATTAATTTTAATAAATAAGCTGAATTTATAGGTTTCCAATTTTCAGGTTCATAATCTAATAATTTAAATTCTATAGGATAGTCTTTCGGTTTAAGCGTGCCTATATAGGCATTAATGCCCTTCGTATAAGCATCAAGTACCATTTTCATTTTAGGGTCTTTAATAACAAAAGCTTCCATATTTCTTGCACCAAAACCCATACCCATTCGTCGGTTATATTTATCTAAATCAATGGCTTTTTCTCCAATGACTTCTGATAATCTGCCTGCTGCAAAACGGGTTTGAAAATCTAATTGCCATAATCTGTCTCTGGCAACGATAAAACCTTGTGCGAAATATAAATCTTCTTCATTATCTGCTTCAATATGTGGGACTCTATTTTCATCAAATCTGATGGTAACTTGACCTTTTAAGCCATTTATTTGCAGTTTGCTTTCAGTTTGGGTTTGACGGGACTCTGCCTGTTGCCAAAAACCATTGAATGGATCAAGAAATTTACCCAAAGGAGGCAAAGACCCCATTTTTGTATTTAATAAAAAAACAAGGGTAGCGGTTAATAATAAGTAAAAAAAGGATGATAAGTTGAATTTCATGCGTTAGTATTTTGAATAACATACGAAATTAAAGATTTTAACTCATTTAGATAATTTTATGCTAACTTTTTATAGGTTTACCCTTAATTTATTTGTTTTCTAGATTACTTAATGTAATTTTCAGTCTTACTTTCATACCAAAAGAATGTCAGCTATTTTACAACAGATAGGGGAGAATGTGTCAGCTATTTCCATGCTCGAGTGGATAAGTACTATTGCTCAGGTACTAAGCGTATGGTATGCTTTAAAAAATAAGGTACTCGTTTTTCCAACAGGTATCATTGGCGTCCTTATAGCAGCTTATATTTATTTATTTAAAATATTTCCACCTTTGTATGCTGAAGGTTTACTCCATCTCTATTATTTGGGAATGAGTATCTTTGGTTGGTATGCCTGGACGTTAAAAAAATCAGATCAGTCGTTTGTTTTTCCAATCACATGGTGCAATGCAGGTGAAAGGTTAAAAGGGGGCATTTTGGTCATCATTTCTTGCATTGTTATTTACCTTTGGCTTCAATTTAAAACGGATAGCAACACCCCTTTTGCAGACGCTTTAGTTACTTCGTTTTCCATATTAGGTATGTGGTGGATGGCTAAAAGAAAAATAGAAAACTGGCTGGCTTATATGATTTCTAATGCCATCGCCATTCCATTAAACTATTATAAAGATTTATCTTTATTCTCCTTGATGTATATCGTCTTCTTTTTTATGGCCTGGAGAGGTTTTGTTAGCTGGAAAAAAGAGTCGGTTGTTTCTTGAATATTTAGTCTGCTTTGTTATTTTCTTTTTCAAAGTGTAAAGAAAGAAAGCCTCCATTCGCATTTGCTGTGGTAACTATCTGTGGTAAGCCATTTTTTAATATATCTATAGATTGTTTATGAATATGTCCTGCAACAATACCAATCAAATTTGTCGCTGTTAATATTCTTTGAAAAAACTTTAAGGTTGTAGGCGAATGACCAGAATCTCTCCATTTTTCTCTTCTTTCTAACTCATAATTTTTATCGTTCTTTCCATTCCATTCTGGATGGGCACACCCAAATCCTAAATTTCTGCCTTGTACATAAAAAGGTATATGGACGCATAACAAAATAGGGTCACCTTTAGAAATTTGATTTTCAAAAAAATGAAGTTGTTCTTTATTAATTTCGTAAGTAGAATTATCTATGGTTATAATGCTGATTCCATTCATATTTCTAACAGCAAACATTGGATTTTCATCTTGGTACAAGTTTAAAAGCCTCTTTTTTATCCAAGTATCTCTTAATGCATCAGAACTTCCTGACATTCCTTCATAATGCCAGTCATGATTACCTGCGGTAAATAAAAAGGGGATATCCACTTTTTTTAATTCTTCTAAAACAAAAGTTATGGCAGCTTCAGAGGGAAAACTAAATATATCTCCTGCCAGGATTAAAAGGGAGATATTTTCCTTTTTAGCTATTTGGAGTGTTTCTATAAATGCCTTTTCTGGATTTGTTTCTAAGCCAGTTTTATAGTGTACGGTCTTATTATACGCTTTTGACATTCTGTTACTGTATATTTTAAACTCATTTCCCTTTTCATCATCTTTAAATAAATGGGTATCTGCTATAAATAAACAGGTGAAATTTTTTGAAACCTTTTGTTGATAATATCGAATACTATTTTCATCCATTGAAAAGGTTCCCCTTTCGGCTTTTTTCTCCTTCCATTTTAAGAAATTTGTATTCAGTGGCATTAAAAATAGAAAACCACTTGTGAGTAAATTTCTTCTTTTCATATTTTTTTTGTTTTTTTAATGAAAAATGAAAATTGAAGATACTTACAATTTAGGCATTCCAATAAATGAATTATGGAATGCCCTATTAAATCCTTATTATTTTGGTAGGTTTATTCCAAATATTAATGCTATTGTAAAGATTGAGGAAGACGTTTTTCGTTTAAAGGGTAATTTTAACTTAAATGGCAATGAAAAGGAATTAACAGCAATATTAAAAATTTCAAATAAGGTGAATCCCGAATATATTTCCTTAAATCTTACCCAAGAAGGTACGCTTACCTTGATTTCAGCACAAATAGATTTTTATTTGAAAGAAACCTCAGAAATGTCGACGTTGGCCAATTATAAGTTAGCTATAAAAATGCCTTTTTTAATTAAAGCAATGATGGGAAAAAAAGCGAATGAATTAATTCAACGGAATGCATCAGATTTTTTTAAAAAGTTAGAAGAACATCTAAAAAGTTAAAAGCGCTTCATAAATGGCATAAACAGGTAATCCCATAACATTGGCATATTCGCCCTCTATTTTTCGTATTTTACAAAATCCTATCCATTCCTGAATACCATAGGAACCAGCTTTATCCATTGGATTAAATTGGTCGATATAATAATGGATTTCATGATCGCTTAATGTGCCAAATGTTACGTTGGTTTGATTTGAAAATACGATTTTTTTTTCCTTATTTCGCAAGCATACTCCTGTGTAAACAATATGGGTTTTGTCACTCAGCTGCTGTAACATATCGAAGGCCTCTTCTTTGCAGGCAGGTTTATTTAATATTTGGTTATTTATAACAACTACACTGTCAGCAGTTAGTAAAATTTCATTATCATTTATTATATCCAAATTAGCCGCCGTAGCTTTTTTATCGGCCAGATATGCAGCGACCTCCTCAACCGGCATTTCATTGGAAAAATCTTCGTTAACATCCATCTGATGAATTCTGAAATTGAATCCAGCTTCTCTTAATAATTGAGCCCTTCTTGGAGATTTTGAGGCCAACACAATGACTTTACTAAATGGTGGAAAAGGTGGATTAACCATTTTGTTGAATTATGAGGTAGGTTATTAAAAATAAGCCATTAACCATTATTAATTTAATCCATAACCCTACTTTTTTAAATGCGGATCCATTATTTGCGCGTATTAAAAAGAGTAAACTTAATAATAATGGAAATTGAACCAAAATTAACTGTAACATGAATAAATAGGGAATATTAATAAAAAATGGAAGACTAAAGGTATAATTGATGAAAAATGAGGTTAATACAGCTATAAAAATCGCTATAAATTTTGTGTTTCTTTTTCCCCACAATACAGCTGCCGTATTAATACTGGATAATTTGTCACCATGCTCATCTTGTAGATCTTTAACTATTTCCCTGTAAAAATTGGTTAAAAAGGCAAATACAACATAAGAAAACAGGATAGTTTCCAGATTTTTGAAAAGTTTAAAATTACTTTGACTGAGTTTTTCAATGGCTGAAGCCTCAGATAAAAAGAAAATGCCAGGTACAGCGCCACAAAAAAATGAAACGATTATATTACCAATCATAGGTATGCCTTTAAGCCATCGACTGTAGGCAAATAAAACGAAATTTGATAGTGGGTAGATAAACCAATATAGGATTTCTTCTCTTTGGATAGCCAGAAATAAGGAAAGGATAGCACCCAAGATTAAAAGGATAACGTATAGATTCCATCCTGAAGTTATGCTTAAATGATTATTTATTATTCTTTTTTGGGGTTTGTTTATCTTATCTGTTTCGACATCATAAATATCGTTAATAATATAACCAGCTGACGTTATGCATAGAGTCGTTAAAACGAACAAAAAAAAATCAAGGTTATTAAAAGATGCTAACAATAAATTCTTTTCGAAAATTGGTGTGAGGAGATGAATATAAATGATATACTGAGTTGCTGCAACTATAATCAAATTGGGTAATCGGAGTAGTTTGTATATCACTTTTTAAATTCGTTTTTATAGGCCTATAAGTCACCTATTTGCCATCTTCCTTGTATCTGCAATGTTTTTTGAATGACATCTCTGACACAACCACGTCCCCCTGAAACCGGTGAAATATAGTTAACCAAAGGAAAGATTTCAGGAATGGCATCAGAAGGACAACAAGGCATACCCACTTTTTTTAAAACAGGGATATCAGGAAAATCGTCGCCCATGTACAAAACATCTTTAAAGTCTAAAGAATATTTGGCAAGAAATTCCAGTAGAGAAGGTGATTTTTGAAATTTACCTGTGGCAACAAATTCAATCCCAAGTTCATTTAATCTTTTTGTTATACCCAGACTTGTTCCACCAGTTATAATACCGATGGGAAATCCCTCCCGAAGTGCTAATTTTATGGCGTAACTATCTCTTAAATGAATGGTTCTTAATAATTCACCTGATTCTGTGATTTGAACCTCATTATTCGTGAAGACACCATCCACATCAAATAAAAAAGCTTTTACTGTGATGAATTGTTCTAAATTTGACATGAAAAGATATCAATTTATTGGTTATCCCGCCATTCATAAACCCACTTAGCCTGAATCTGTTCGAGGTGCCCCTCATTTGATTCTTCTTTTGTTCCTACAAAATTTGGTATGTCTAAAATCCAATCGAGTAATTGGGTAAAACGAATTCTATATATCTTGCTTTCTCCAAATTAATCACCAAATTTTTCATACAACTTGATTGCAATGTCTTCGTGGTCATTCCATTTAATGGGTAAATTTTCAAAATCTTGAAAAGGCATTGTTCGGGTTTTTAAATTAAATTAATGTTCATGTCCAATGATACGATGTTGGTCAGGTATTTCTACACGAATAACAGCATCATCAGAAAGAATGATACACTGGCAGGCAAGGCGACTATTTAATTTTGGTTTAATAGCTCTATCTATAAAATCTTCCTCCTTATCGGATATTTCTTCCAGATATTTTTCTCCCTGATGGATATACACATGGCAAGTACTACAGGCACAAACTCCACCACAATTGTGATTTAGATGAATATCGTTATCTTCTGCTATTTCTAAAATACTTTGATCCGCAGGAATATTTTCCACCTGAATTGGCTGAAGAATGGATTTGTCTTCAAAGGTAAATACAATGGTAGCCATGTTAATTTTTGTTCGGGTAATAATTACCAATAACAACGAAATATTTTTTTTAGTTTTATCTGACAGTCTTTTTTTAGAAATGATATAAAACTGAAGCTACAATTGCGGTCATAAAACAGGCGATGGTTCCTCCAATCATGGCTCTTAAACCAAGTTCCGTTAATTCTTGTCTTTTATTAGGTGCAAGAGCACTAATTCCGCCAATCTGAATACCAATTGATGCAAAATTTGAAAATCCACATAAGGCATAAGTAACGATTATTATTGATTTTGGATCAAGAATAATTCCTTTTTCCCGAAGCAGCCCGAGGTCAGAATAGGCAACAAATTCATTGATGACTGTTTTTTGTCCCAGTAATTGTCCAACTATGACAATGTCTTGCACAGGCGTGCCTAACAACCAAGCTATAGGAGCAAAAAGTAGTCCTAGAATATAGGTAAAAGTTAGCCCTTCAAACCTACCTGAAGTTGATTCTTTAATATAATCATTTACACCTAACCATTTTCCTGGGAACTCAAGGATAAAATCATTTAACATGTAGACAAGTGCTGTAAATACCAATAGCATAGCACCTACATTTATAGCTAATTTCAAACCATCAGTCGTACCTCTTGAAATGGCATCTAACAGGTTATTACCATTGTCTTCTATTACCTCCAGGTTTGACTCTAAACCTTTATCAACAGTTTCTGGTACAATTAACTTGGCTGCAACAATAGCAGCTGGTGCTGAAATAATAGATGCCGTTAATAAATGTTTGGCAAAAAACAATTGTTGTACTGGGTCATCTCCACCTAAAAATCCGACATAAGCTGCAAAAACCCCACCTGCAATGGTGGCCATTCCTCCTGTCATTAAACACATTAATTCCGATTTGGTAAAAGAACTTATATAAGGCTTTACTACCAAAGGGGCTTCCGTTTGTCCAACAAAAATATTTGCCGCCGCCGCCAGACTTTCAGGTCCGGTTACCCCAAGGGTTTTTTTCATGATGATAGCTAATACATTTATAATTTTTTGTAAAATGCCAAAGTAATATAAGATGGATGAAATTGCTGAGAAAAAAATAATGGTGGGTAATACCCGAAAAGCAAAAATATATCCGAATGATTTGGTGTCTGTTACTAAATTTCCAAAAAGAAAAGTGGCGCCTGCTTCAGAATACTTTAATATTACCTGGAAAAATCCTGCAGCATATTCAAATCCTTTATTTATGAAAGGAACTTTTAATACCAGAATAGCAAGAACAAATTGTAGAATAATTCCCAAGAATATAGTTTTCCAGTCAATAGATTTTTTATGCGAACATATTAGATAGCCAATACCAATAAGTACAGCCATGCCTAGTGTAGCTCTTAAAATTGTAATAAGTATTTCCATTAAATCCTTTTTTATAGCATAAAACTAAGCAAAGAGTTGCGGATTAACTATTTTTGGGAAAACAAATCACGTGCAACCATTTATTATTGGAATTACAGGAGGCAGTGGCTCGGGAAAAACGAGCTTTTTACTCAATTTAAAGAAAAATTTTACTCCTGATCAGGTTTGTTTTATTTCACAGGATGACTATTACAAACCCAGAGAAGCTCAATTAATTGATAGTGCCGGAATATCAAATTTTGACTTGCCTCAATCTATATTTAAAGATGATTTGTATAAAGATTTATGCAAATTAAAAGAGGGAAAATCTATTTTTAGAGAAGAATATACCTTTAATAATCAGATGGCTGAGGCTAAAGTTCTTCATTTTAATCCTGCTCCTATCATTATTGTGGAAGGGCTTTTTATTCTTTATTTTGAGGAAATAAGGAAAATGTTGGACCTTTCTTTATTTGTACAGGCAAAAGATAATTTGAAGGTTATACGAAGAATTCGAAGAGATCAATCGGAAAGAAATTATCCGATTGATGATGTTTTATATCGATATGAAAACCATGTAATGCCTGCTTACGAAAAATATATTAAGCCTTTTGCGGAAGAGGTTGATATTATTATTAATAACAATAAACATTTCGATCAGGCATTACAGGTTGTCAAAGGATTTATGACCAACTATTTATCGAAATAGCCTTTAATTTTCGGGTACTTTTAATTCTTCAAGCTTCACTGCTAGCTTTTTAGGGTTAGTTGCGTATTTCTCTAAATCATAGAGTCTAACTTTTCTAAACGAAATAGGGTGACTTTCACTTTGTAAAGATATATAACCGCCCTTTATTAATTCTCCGTCTCTTTTTTCCGCAGGGTTATGCCTATTTACAGTTCCTCCTCCAAATTGAGGTTTTTCATAAGAAAGGACTAATTCGTCATTGGCAAAATGTTTGATAATGGAATCACCAAGCACCAAAAACTTGGCATTAACCCATTGTTCTCCATGAAATGTTTTTGATTTTGAAGTAATACAATGTTGGGTAATTAATTTACTATCCATGACTACGTTAGTGCCTGGCGTACATAAGTTACAGGTTGTACGGTTGTTTTTGCCGTCCCCACCTAAAAATTGTGCCTCTATAGAAATAGGAAAATCCTGATCTTTGGTCATCGAAAAAGGGGATTGACCATGAAGCATTACCCCACTATTTCTCCAGGCCCAACCTTCTCCTTTGGGTGCCTGCTCACCAAAAAATTTATATTCAATTTCAATTAAATAATAGTTAAATGGTTGTTTATAAAAAATATGACCATACTGGAAGTCAAAATCAGTATAATTTTCATAAGATACCTGCATTTGGCCATCAATTACACGAAAAGTTTCTCCGTAGTTTTCTCCAGTCTCATGTTTTGCGATTTTAACAATCCAGCCATCAAGATTTTTCCCATTGAATAAATCAATCCAGCCATCTTCCGTTTTGATAGTCATTGACATTCCTAAAAGTAGGCATGTCCCTAATCCTAAAAGGGAAGACTTCACAAAATTTTTATTTAATTTCATAATAAAGGTTTTAGTTGTTTTTTGATTTTGAAACGTTTATCCATTTCCCATCAGATTGAGAATTAACCTGATAATTATACATGTCTGTTACGGAGGCTGCCGGGAAATAAAACCGCCCACTATGAGTTGCATTTAACCTAATAGTGAATTTTTTAACTTGTCTTTCGTCTAATTTGAAAAAATAAGAAGTTCTGTCATCCTTTATATCTGCAAAATCATAATCTATTTGTTGTTGTGCCGAATTAAAATCAGTCATTCTTTCGTTAATAATTTCCCAACCCGAAGGGAAAACCTGAGTTAAGGCAAGATCATTATAGGCAAAAAGATTTTCACCTGTATGTTTCAGGGTAATTTCTGCTTTAAAATCATTCCCTTGAGGTATTTCAGAAGGGTCTAATTTTTGACCGTTCATAGTATAAAAGTTCGTAATTAACTCAATACCAGCAGATGTTGCCTTAACCTCGCCTAATTGTTCCTTTCCTGATTGAATCAATTGCAAAAACAATTTACTTTTACCTGTATTTTGTAATTGTATTTTTTGTTTGCCTGTAAAATCTTTCCACTGGGTAAAACCTATAGATTGTTCATGATTAACTTCTATCCATTTACCTTTTGTTTCCGGAGAAATAAATCTAAATTTTGCTGGTTCACCTGGCTTTTGGTTGCCCAAATATTTACTTAATGCTAAAAGAACATAGGCAGTAGTATGTGTAGCGTACCAATGATTGGCAGAAAATTCTTTTATGAGTTGAGAGGCTAAAGCACCAGATTTTGTTTTGTTATTCAATTGAATATAGGACTCGAGTAGTTGTGCTCTATCTCTGATATCAGATCCGTAAGTGCTAATATATCCAAGGTTAGATAATTTCTTGTTTTTAACCGTTAAAATCTTTTCTCCAATCTCTTTATTTCCAGATAAAGCATAAGCTCCTGCCAACCTATTAGCAGTTGTAGAATATAGGGCTTTAGTTTCTCTAAGCTGATTCATAGCTCCTTTTTCGGGTTTTCCAGCTAAAGCAAGCGTATATAATCTATATGCTTGATTCATTTGAGGAGATTCAGCTGAGGCCCAGGCAGGATTTATATTTAAACCTTTGACCAGTTTAATCTGAAACTTTTCCCACTTCTTCAGCATATTTAAGGGAACTAAAAATCCTGCCATTTTAGCTTCCAATAAAAATTGTCCAGTATAACTGGTGATCCATTCATCAAACTGATAATTTCCAGGCCAATAAGAAAATCCACCTGATGAGAGTTGAAACCTATTTATCTGTTGAATAGCAGATTGAATATGTTTGATACGTTGTTTTTCTTGATAAGGAGTTAAACTAATCCATTTGTCCATATATAATTGGGCAAAAGCAGCAGAAACGGTTTGTTCTAAACATCCGTATGGATAAGTCAACAAATAAGATAACCTTTTTTGTAATCCAAGATTAGGTACTGTGGAAGTCTCCAATATAAGTTCACGCGAACCTTTTTGACCAAAACTAGGTACGTTTTCAATCCATGTTTCGCCTGGATTGAGCACCCTGTTAGTTATTCGATATGAAATAGGATTTGGATTTCGAACGGGGATTTGCAGGGTTTGTGAAGCTGAGCCTTGCGAACTGGTAATTTTTATATTTAATTTAACTACGCCTGTTTTTTCTGAAACGGTGAAAGGTATCTGTATTAAATTTTCTCTTTTACCTTTCATATTTATGGTCATACTTTTTGATTTGCTGTTCAGTATGCCTGATTCATCAAATCCAGTAAGTACAATTTTGTCCACGTTGTTTTGTGTGCTAAAAATATTGATGGGTAACAAAAACTGATCACCAGGTGATAAGGTTCTGGGAGCGGATGCAAACAACATCACCGGACTCTTAACTGTAACTGTTTTTTCAGCACTACCATAAGAATTATTGTTTTTTGCAACTGCCATAATTCTGACCGCACCCATATAATTTGGAAGCGTTAGGGTGTGATTTAATTTTTGTCCTTTTTTTAAATAAAATGGTCCTAAATGGAAGACCACAGAGCTAAATTGCGTCCCTGTATTATTGAGTGCTTCAGGTTGATAACTGTCGTCACCTCCTACGGCTAATAAATTGCCTAAATCTGCACCAAATGCACCTAAAACTTTGTTGTATATATCCCAGGTCCTGATTCCTAATCCAATTTTCGAATAAAATGAACGATGTGGATCAGGCGTTTTAAATCGGGTAATACCTAATAACCCTTCATCGACAATAGCAAGCGTATAAGTCATTTCTTTGCCCTTTTCCTCTGAAACAGCTATTGAAATTTTTTCTCCAGGTTTAAAACTTTCCTTGGTATAAATTTGGGGTTTTAAAATAGTTGCTGGATTTTCAACATATATTGGACAAATACCAAATAATCTAATGGGTAAATCATTTTTTACAGATTCATAAGATTGAATGAATGAAATATAGGCATAAACATTTGGCGACATTTCTTCACTGACAGGAATGGTAAGAGTGTTATTTCCTTTTTTAGTTTTTATTCTAAATGTTTGTAAAACACTACTTCCGTTTTCTATTGTAACTAAAGCAGCACCCTCCCTGGAGCCAGGAAAAGATAAAACAGCCTTTTCGCCGGGTATATATTTCGTTTTATCAGTTTTAACCGGCATTAAGGAAAGAATATTTTTCTCATTTGAATCTGTTGCTCCATCTGGATAACCAGAATGAATATATTGAGCAGCTTTGTGTCCTGAGGATAAATCTTCTGCTAATAATAGGTATCTACCCCATTCTTTAATATTTAAATTCCATATTGCCAGTCCTTTTGAATCAGTAGTTAAGCTGACTTCCTTGATGGTTTGTTTAGCTATTTCTGTGTTAAAGTCGGCATTTCTATATTGATCATTATCCCACCACCAATACCAGTCAGTTTTAAACAAACTTATATTTATTTTTTTATTTTTCAGGGGATTTCCTTCCTTATCCACAACAGCAAATCTAATAATGGAATTCTTATTTTCTGGTAATACAGGTTCACCCCATGAATTTAAGGGTATTTCAAATCCAACATAAGATTTGAAAGGATGGTAAGGTATTCTTTCAACCGTAGTACTAAATTCACCAGAGGGTTCAAAAATCCTTGTTTGAAATATGGCAGACATTTTTCCTGAAAGATCTGGATTTTCAGAGATTTTAACTGCAAAGGTACCACTACCAGATTCGTCCAATAAACCGTTGTAAACAACATTAGTTTCTATCTTATTACTTTTGAAAAATTCATTTTCAAAAGTAAAAGATGGAAAAGATTTGAAGGTATTTGATTCGCCTTTTAATTTCAACTCTACTATAGCCTTTAATCCAGAACCTGGAATTCCATGTAACCAATCAGCTTTTATTTTAGTTTGAAAAGGTTCATTTTCCCGTAATAAAACCTTATCGGTGAAAATAAGGCTTGATTTTAATCGGTTTGGTCTTATTGATTCTATTTTAAAAGATTTCTCAAAGGAAGTTTCACCAGCTTTAACGCTCAAACGCCAGGTGCCAGTTTGATCATTTATGTGGGAAGCAACGGGTAATGGATATATTCCATTGACGTGTTGATTGGTTATTCGTCTTTCATATAATTGACCTTTTGCATCAAATAACTCCATGGTTATTGGATATTCTTTAGGAAGAGACTCTTTTGTATCTTGAATCATGAAGTTAAAATACATACTATCACCTGGTCGCCAAATATTTCTTTCCGCATAAATAAATCCTCTTAGATCAGCCTTTATCTGTTCCCCTGATATATCAAATCGACTTAAATTGAGGGCATCTTCCTCACGTAACCTCAAGTAACCTTTGTTTTTTCCTAAATGAGCAACAATCACTGCTGGTTCTGTGTCCTTTATAAGCACTGACGCAATCCCATTTTTATCTGTTTTTTGGCTAGCTACTAAATCATTTCCTGCATCATAAATTTCAATATTTATATTGGATAAAGGTTCGGTGGTAAGCAAATCGGAAATGGAAACCCAAACCATATCATTGCTTCCTCTTTTTGCAGTAATGCCAAAATTTGAAACAAGTAGATTTCCACTTACGAATCTATTGGAATTATAATATTCAGGAAAACATGGATTGTCGCGATTTTCCCAGTTGTAATCATTATAGTTGGTGATTCCGCCATAAAAATTATCTAAAATACTCCTTTGTTTTCTCTCTTTATCTTTAAAATAAATAAGATCTGAATTTGCTTTATCTATTTCTATCGGATCTTGATCTCCACATGGATTAATGGCATATTCTTGGCGAAATCCAATTCTAACTTGATAAATAGCACCAGGATCTGTTTGTATTAAATCATTTAAATCGAGGAAATATTTTTTCCATTCCATACCATCCACTAAAGGATTTATATGCTCAAGACGGATTGTTTTTTGTTTAATTATTTTCCCGACTCTATACATTTGATATCCTGTTTCGTTGATATCATTATCTTTTAGTAAGGATATAATATTTTGACTTCCAACTTTGTATATCTCCACATCGACAGCAGAAAGGCCAATAGCATTAAATGGAAAATAAATACCTTTTGTATTTGGTACGATGGCACCTTGACTTACGAGGCTAACTCCAGGTAAGTCAGGATGTATATAAAAAAATTCCTTTATTTGATTTGGGATAATTTTTCCGGAACTTGATTTTAATCCTGCATTAATCTGCAACTTTAAATTTCCTGACAAATCATTATTCGGGAAAATTCGAACTACATTTTGCTCAATAAGGTAGGGTAGTGAGCCAGCATAATCTTCAATCTGGAAAAATCCTTCTAAATCTTGATTAGGATCTAATAATTCAGAAAATTCAATTCTTATGCCATCATTTATATGATTACTGCGCTGTACTTGCATTAACTTAAAAACATCTTTTTCGGGAATATTTTGTGCTATTTCAAAATTTTCATTCGCATTTATATACTTCCCATTGATTGAAATCAGCAATTTTTGAACACTTTCTGTTCTTTGTATATTCAAAATAGAAAAGGCATGTGTTTGTGAGTTCAATTTATCCTCCCAAATGATATCTATTTTTTCCCCGTCTAATTTTGCTAAAATACAAGAAGTTAAATCTGCCTTACTTACAATATCCTCTGTCAGAACACTTGCTGAAATAGTAATATTATTTTTATTTTGATTTTCAGCTATTTTAAGTCCTTCTATTTTAACACCGAGATGTTGTTCCCTGGTTCTAAATTTAAAAGTAAAGATATCGTAGGGTGTCTTTGCGTCTTTAATAATATTTCCAACATTTATAGTAACATCATAGTTTTCAGCCGCTTTGAAAGGGTCTGTAGGTTCAAAAACAAGGGTATTTTTATTTTTCCAATATACCTTTCCATCTACTTGAGGATAAACGGTAAATTTTCCTTTTTCAAGTTCTACTCCCGCTTCTGCAGTTGAAATGTTTGAAGATGCAAATATAATTTGGATGGCAGATTGACTGGAAATGATCCCAGAGGTATAGCTATAAATATATGGATTTTCAGGTGCTACCGTGCTTATAGAGGTATTCTCTTTCTTATTACAGGAGGAGTTGAAAAAACATAGCAGTAGAATACCTAAAACTGTAATGAAATGGTTTAATTTTGTTTTCATGAAAGATCTTATTTTTTTAAAATTGAATCAATTCCTAACCTATATAGTCAAGAAATGCAAATACTACCTTTATTTCCGCTTCAACTGGTTGTTTTTCCTAACGAAAAAGTGAATTTACATATTTTTGAAACTCGATACAAAAAATTAATCAGGGATTGTGAAAAGGAAGGCATTAATTTTGGAATTCTACCTTACATTAAGGGAAAAATAGTCGATGCAGGAACAGAACTGGAACTTTTATCCATTTATAATTTAAAAGTAGATGGTTCTTGCGACGTAGAACTGGTTGGAAAAAGGGTTTTTCATGTGGTAGATTTTATATATCCTATGAATTTAGACGAATATTTAAAAGGGGAAATTGATTTACTGAAATATAATTCTAACACAGATATTGCCTTTCAAACTGATTTACTATCAAAACTAAACCAATTATTTGATCTACTTGAAATCAAAAAAAACTTACCTGAAAATCCGGAAGAATTAGTTTCTTTTGATTTCGCGCATTATGTTGGACTTAATATAAATCAGGAATTAGAATTGATTCAGATACCCGATGAAGATGAAAGAATTAAATATTTAATCATACACTTAGATAAGTTTATTCCTCAGGTTATAGAAATGAATAATATTAAGAAACGAGCAGAATTAAACGGACATATTAAATATTTAAAGCCGCCTTTATTTTAAAAAACATACAGGCGATATGGAAGGTTTTTGGACCCTCTTAAAAGCAGGATTAAGACAGCCTTTGTGGTTTGGTAATCCCCTTGTTCCATATAGGAAACTAATATCGCTATTAGCTGAGGCCCGCCCTTGTCACTCCGAGTCCGGTCTTAATTTAATAAAAATGTAGAGTCAAAAACGTGGGTCGCCTGTATGAGCGGCAAATCTATTCTCTTTTTTAAATAAATACAAGTTTTTTTCAAGGTTTACTTCCAAATCTAATGAGCGAGGAAATAATATGTGACTGTGCACCATTTCCAATGCCTGGATCATTGAAAGCATAATCTATTTGGATACTTTTTGTTTTAAATCCTGCGCCAAAAGCGGGTCTGAAAGACCATGATTTTTGGTTATTACCCAGGGATAAATATTGAAATTGGTTTGCACCCAATCTGAGGAAAACCTTTGAAATAAAGTTTATTTCACAACCAATGGCTGGATCTAAGCTGAATGTATTATTTGAATAAATCGTATTTCTTTTACCATCGGTTTGTATGTAAAAATCTAATTCCGGACTAATGCCTATTTTATTTAACCTTTTTGAAAAACTTACGCCAAAAACTATTTGTGGATTAGTGATTTCTAACTTTTCTGTGGGTATCTCATTTCCTGTAATACCTAAAATCTTTTTATCTTCTTCTGAAAAAGAAAATTGCCAGACATTGAAGGTGGAAGTAATATCTCTCAGCATTAGTCCTAGCTTGAAATTATTTTTATGGTATTGGAGCCCAGCATCTAATCCAAAACCCCAGGCATTTGCAAATTTTCCTATATTTCGATGGATAATTTTTGCATTTAACCCAACAGAAAGTGGATTAAGAGAATATGACTTTCCTATTTTCCTGCTGTAAGACAAGAGGAAAGCATAATCTGATGCTGAAAAAGAACTTAAATTATCAAAATTAATGGTTCCATCCTCATTGTATAGGGATAAAGTATTTGGAATGTCGTCTACACCAAATCGGATGAGGGATAAGGCTATTTTTTGTTTTTCATTTTTACCTGGAAGGGTAGCGCCCATGTAATCATATTTTCCAATTCCTCCAAACCATTCACTATGCATAGCCGAAATTTCCCAGTTTTGATGTTCATTTCTGACAATGCCAGCTGGATTCCAATAGGATGCATTGGTATTATTTGTCGTCGCAACGCAGGCATATCCTAGTCCCTGGCCTGCAGCTCCAACACCTATTTGTAAGAAAGCATTACTATATTTTTGTGAATATGTTAGTTGAATAAAACATAAATACAAGAATATAATAAGGTGGAGTTTATGATTTTTGGACATCATTATCATTATTTTGACCAATTTGATGATTTTTTTTTGGTTGAAAAATGTATTTGTTTTTAATGACCATGTTAATTAAAATACCTGCATTCAATTCAAAACCTATTAAAATAGATAAAGTGTTGAGTTGTATCCACAACATTAATACGATAATTGTCCCAATAGACCCATATAATTCATTATAAGTATTAAATTGATTTACATAATAGGAAAAAACAATGGAACTTCCTAAACAGAGTAAAGTAGCTAATGCTGAACCTGGCGTAAAAAAGCGAAATCGCTTTTTTGTGGCTGCACCGAATCTATAAATTAATGAAATGGATGAATAAAATAAAGAAACGATGACGATCCAGCGACCCATGTTTAACATAAATGCAAATAATTTCCCTACTTTAATATATAAGACTAATAAATCGGTAAACCAATTTCCTAAAATTACCAAGATGACGGAGACAATTAAAAGTCCACCGATGATTAAAGTAAGTAACATGGCTTGCATGCGTTTTTTAAACATATTCCATTGCAAAAAAGAGGGCATTTCATCCTTTTCAAAACCTCTAATTAAGGCTAAGATACCATTTGAAGCAAAAAAAATAGCGGACAAAAAACCAAAGGAAAACAATCCAATTCTTGGTTGTGAAGTGATATCCTCAATAAAATTAAAGAGTCTGTCTCCGGCATTACCCGGCATTATTTTTTGAATTTCCTCTTGTAAATAAGCTTCGAACGAATAATCTAATGGAAGAAATCCAAGTATATATTCTTTTAAAAAAGGGGTTAAAGTGAAAAGGGCAATTAATGAAGGGAATAAAGCAAGAAAAAAACTAAAGGAAACTGCATTGGCTCTAATCATCAAATCGAACCGCTGAAATTCTTTTAAGGAAAAACTAACTACATCCCAGATGGGTACTTTAAAAAATCCAGGAAAAGATACTGTTCTGGCCCAGGGTTGAACGGACTTCCAATATCTTTTAATGGTTTGAATCATAGTTTTAATTTTTAAATTGATAGCTATTTATTAAAATGAGGATTTAAAACAGCTAATAAAATTTCAGGGGCTGTGGTAACTTTTGATGTTGTTTTGTCTAAAAAGCAGAGACGAACTCTTCCACCGTTGACTATTTTTCCGTCTTCATTTTTTAATTCCATATAAAAAACAATATCTTTTGTAGGTAGTTTCCTCAAAGTTGTCTCTATGGTTAATAATTCATCATAACGTGCCGGACGGACATAGCGACATTCTAAATGAAGTACGGGCATAAAGGTATTGTATTTTTCTTCGAGATCTTTGTAGGTAATTCCTAAACTTCTGAGCATTTCTACTCTTCCGATTTCGTAGTATTGAGCATAGTTACCGTAATATAAATAGCCCATTTGGTCTGTTTCCCCGTATCGAACCCTTTTTTGAAAACTGTGTACGTACATTAGTTTGTATTTTGTCTGTGAATGGGACAGGTCATACAATGAGAACCACCTCTCGCACGAGACAACTCGCTGGAAGGTAAGGTAATTATTGTGTTTTCAATGTTGTCAATATGAATATGTCCATTTTCAATGTCTGATAATAACTGATTGGCAGGCAATATATTGTAACCCTTAGCTATAAGCGCTTTTTCTGTTTTAGGGTTTCTGTCATAAGCTAATGCTACGCCAGGTTTTATAGCAACCAGGTTACAACCATCTGTCCATTGTTCCCTTTCCTGATAGGGTGTAATTCCCTCACCTGCATATATAAATTCAACACTTGGGTCAATTTCATTTTGCCAGAAAGTAGCCAAAGAATAATATTCTCTAACTTCACCTTCGTCAGAATAAACGGTTACAGAAACGCCTGAACCTTCAGCAACTAAAGGTTTATATGCTATAACATGATGAGAATTAATGTGCGTGAAGAGCGTATCAATATGCATGAAAGAACGATCTTTAGGAATATTCACTTTAACAACATGTTTTACGGCTTTCTTTTCAAAAAGTACTTTTTTTAGAGAATCAATACCATAAGCATTAGTCCTTTCACTACACCCAATGAGTAAATATTCTGGATGAATCATCATGACGTCTCCACCTTCAATATGAGCAGAGACCCCTTGTCTCGATGGAGGAAACTGGTCTAAAATATTTAAGTTGATAATCTTTTCTTCTGCTCTTAAAGTTTTGAAAAATGGATGTACCCCAAAGATGAATCTCGATAGATAATTTTCTCTGTGTCTGGCCTCTTTAGCTGCCTTAGTTATAAGAACATGACTATTAATGGTCACTGCAATATCTCTGGTGAAAATAAAATTCGGAATAGGATCAAATAAAATGAAATCTTCTTCTTCAAAATAACCGGTAATAAGCACTTCTTTGAGAATATCATTAGGTAGTCCTTTTAATAACAACCTAGTTGAGGCGGGTAATTCTTCATGTTGAACTACCCATTCAATGAGTTTGTTTTTTTCAACTTCATTTTCTGAAAGTGCTGTTAAAAGTAAATCTTCTACCTCCAATACGTTATCTGAACCTAAGAAGGTAGCCAATATTTTCTTGAATATATCATGTTCATATTGCATTAAAGGAAGATGCACAATATCATCAAAGAGCAGTTCTGCTGAACGTTTAGGTGAAATTCTGCTAATCCCTTCGTCAGGTCTGTGTATTATTACCTTTTTTAATTTTCCAATTTCACTTGATACATAAACCTGCTGAGTCATATTGAATTTTTAATTGTTCAACAAATTTAGTTTATAAAGTGCAATATAGTCTCAATATGCACTTGAAGTTTTCTTTCTTTTTACCTAAATTGCATGCTTTACCAATATTTAGTTTAACCTATGGATGATCGACAAGATGTTACTTTACCTTTCAAATCACAATCTTTTTGGCAAAAACCTGAAGGGGTAGTTGGAGTCATTTCTCTTATTGGTATTTTAGCAGGTTTAGGCTTCTTAACTTTTTCATTTCTTCCCTTTTGGATAACAAATATCACAAAGCCTTTACCTTTGACTATCTTGGTTTCAATGGTATTGCTGGTTACCTACGCTTTTATAAACCCTTCTGTTAGAAAATCGGGATGGTTTTTATATAAAAATACGATGCGTTGGATAACTGGAAAATTTATTAACATTGATCCTATTAGTGTCTTGCATAAATATTTAGCTGAATTAAAAGCCAATCTTGATAATCTGAAAAAACAATCAGCGAAATTAAGAGGGCAAATGCATAAAATGAAAGAACTCATTTTCAATAATGAAATGCTCGTTAAACAGCATTTGGAAGAGGCACAATCAGCAAGATTAAATGATCAGCAGACAGATTTAATTGTTAAATCAAGGAAAGCCGGCCGTTTACAGGAATCTAATTTACGTTTGGAAGCTCTTTACCAGAAAATGATGGTTCTTTATCAAATTCTCTCGAGAATGTATGATAATTCTACCATCTTATACGAAGATATTAATGATCAGATTTTAATTAAAGAGCAGGAACAAAAGGCGGTTCATGCTACCCATAATGCGATGCAATCGGCGAGAAGTATTATAAAGGGAAATCCTGATAAAAGAGCTTTATTTGATACGGCCATGGAAGCCGTTGCGGAGGATGTTGGTAATAAAATGGGAGAATTAGAGCGTTTTATGCATGCTTCAAATAATTTCATGAATGCCATTGATTTGCAAAATGGTGTTTTTGAAGAGTCAGGTCTTAAACTATTAGAAGAATGGGAAAAAGAAGCAGGAACGCTTATATTGGGTAAAGAAAAAGAAAATTTATTGAAACCAGAAGTATTGGCCTCTTCAAACCAATATGATAAACTATTTGATTAAGATGAATTACAAGAATTTTCAAGTATTATTTTTAATGATAATGTTGGGTCTAAATCCTTTGTTTAGCCAAAGTACAGATTTATCACCTTCCGAAAAATGGGTTATCCAGCAAATTGAAAAAAATAAAGTTCAATACGAAAAAACGTCCATGGCCATTTGGGAATTGGCAGAATTAGGATTTCAAGAAGAAAAAAGTACCTTGATTTTACAAGATTTATTTAAAAATCAAGGCTTTAAAGTTACGACAGGTCAAGAAGGTATGTCTACCGCTTTTATCGCAGAATATGGCGAGGGCAAACCTGTTATTGGTTTTCTTGCAGAATTTGATGCCCTTCCAGGCTTATCTCAAAAGGTTTCATCCAATATTGAGCCATTGGTTGAAAGGGCTCCAGGTCATGCTTGTGGACATCATTTATTTGGTACTGGTTCAGCTGCTTCTGCTATCGCATTGAAGGAATGGATGATAAAAGAAAAAATAAAAGGTACCATTAGAGTCTATGGAACTCCTGCTGAAGAAGGTGGTGGAGGGAAGGTATTTATGGCAAGAGCAGGTTATATGGACGATGTTGATGCAGTGCTTACCTGGCATCCTGCCAGTAGAAATGATGCCAGTGCAGAGTCTTCACTTGCCATTATTTCTGCAAAATTTACCTTCAAAGGGGTTTCAGCTCACGCAGCAATGGCTCCATGGAGAGGTAGAAGTGCTTTAGACGGCGTTGAGGCTATGAACGATATGGTAAATATGATGCGGGAACATATCGAACCTGATTCAAGAATCCATTATGCCATTACAAATGGTTCTATGGCTCCGAATGTCGTTCCAGCAAAAGCTGAGGTCTATTATATCGTGCGTCACCCTGAAATGAAGGAAGTGGTTCGTTTGTTTGAAAGAATTAAAAAATGTGCCAAAGGTGCTGCTATAGGCACGGAAACTGAGGTTTCAGAAGATATCATTTCAGGGTATTATAATATTCTGATCAATGAAACGCTGGCAAGTTTGATGCACCAAAAATTAACTAAAATTGGCGGTGTTTCTTACACTGCTCAAGAAAAAATATTTGCCAACGAATTAATAAATTCATTTCCTCCGGGTGATTATAAACCGGAAGATGCTTTGAAAATTGAGAAATTTAGGATCGAGGAAAGAGGGGGTCCTGCTTCTTCCGATGTAGGTGATGTGAGCTGGGTTACACCAACTGCATCTATTGCAGCTGCAACCTGGGTTCCTGGTACCGTCGCTCATAGCTGGCAGGCAGTAGCTTCAGGAGGTTCTTCTATAGGTGTTGGTGGCATGTTGGTTGCTGCAAAAACAATGGCCATTTCTGCTATGGAACTTTTTAATAATCCTACAATGCTTCAAAAAGCTAAAGATGAAAAATTGAAAAGGACTGGTTCCGATTTTAAGTATAAATCATTGGTTGGCGATAGATTGCCACCTTTTGATTTTATGAGCGGAAATGATCCCAGGAAAAAATAATTCCACCTATACTAAAAGTATTCTTTCCTTTCGTTATACCTGCATGAATAAATTAACTTTCTTTCTACTATGCCTTTCGGCAAATTTGGCAATCTCCCAGTCTTATAATACAACGGCTGGTATGAGGTTAGGAACGGAATGGGGTCTTTCTCTAAAACAAAGAGTATATGAATCCTGGACGGCTGAAGCTATCTTGCAAACAAATAGAAATAAAAATGAGTCAGCACTTACGTTGTTAGGGGTTGATCATAAAGCTATTATTTCAAGGAGATTCAATTTGTTCTTCGGCGGTGGTTTGCATTTTCCTTTACAAAACAATGAAAATGCTTTAAGAAAGGATGGCTTTGGTATCGTTGGGGCAGGTGGGCTAGAATTTACTTTTGCCAGATTGAATTTTACCTGGGATTATATACCCGTCTTTATCCCATCTGAACTCTCCTTTAGAATGCAATCTGCAATGTCAATTCGTTATGTTATTCAAAAGAGAGATAAATTTTCATGGGAAAAGAAAAATAAAAAAACATTCTCCCTTCCAAATTTTAAGAAAAATCCAAAAAAATAAATATATTTGCATTGCTAATTAATGTTAGTAAAATGGTGATTGTAGCTCAGTTGGTTAGAGCGCCAGTTTGTGGCTCTGGAGGTCGCCGGTTCGAGACCGGTCTTTCACCCAAAGGGAAGTTAAAATTTAATTTCCCTTTTTTATTTTCCAGCTGAAATAAGCTTCAATTAATTTTTCCCAAGCGCTTGGATTCCTTAATGATTCTTTACTTATAATGCTTTCACTGGGTTCTCCCTCGTAAAGTCTTTTTACAGGAAGTTCTATTTTCTTACCGCTAAGTGTATATGGAATTTCATTTAACTGATAAATCTCATCTGGAATATGCCTCGGTGAATAGGTTGTTTTAATGACTTTTTTTATTACATTTATTAGCTTTTCGTCTAAAATCATTTTTTCTCCCAAACAAACAAACAAGATTAATTTTGATTCATTTTGATTGATATAAATATGTATAATCAAGCTATCAGATATTTCTTGAACATGTCCTAAAGCCCGGTATATTTCCGCGGTCCCAATTCTAATACCATACCTGTTTAAAGTTGCATCAGACCGACCAGTTATGATTATTCCTCCATTATTTGTGACCGTTAACCAATCACCATGACACCAGATGTCTTGAAATCGGTCAAAATAGCTTTTTATATATTTTTGATTGCTGGGATCATTCCATAATCCTAACGGCATGGAAGGCATTGCTTTGACGATAACCAATTCACCTTCTTTGTCTATCAGATTATTCCCATTTTCATCAAATGAATAAATGGCAGCACCCAGACAACGAGCTTGTATCTGCCCTTTAATGATCGGTTTTAAGGAGCAACCCCCAACAAAGGCGGTACAAACATCTGTTCCACCACTCATGGAAATAGTAAGAATTGGGTTGGGAAAGGAGGTTTCAATGAAATCAAAATTCTCAATAGATAATGGTGATCCAGTAGAACTTAAGGTTTTTAAACCAGCTAAATCATACTGATATCCTGGCATTAAATTTGATTTAGCGATAGTAGTTAAATAGGATGGACTGGTACCAAAATGATTTATTTTACATTCTTCTGCCAGTTTCCATAAGGTATTTACATCAGGAAAAGTTGGGCTTCCATTATATAATACTGGAATAGCACCAACAGCAAAGGTCGATTGGATGAAATTCCACATCATCCACCCTGTGCTTGTGTACCAGAAGTATCTATCTCCCTTTTTAACCTCATTATGAAGTACTAGGTATTTTAAATGTTCTAATAATATTCCTCCTTGTCTATGGACGATTGCCTTTGGTTTGCCTGTTGTACCCGATGAAAATAAAATATATAGCGGGTGATTAAAATCTAATGGTTCAAAGGTTAGTTCTTCCTTTTGATCATTATCCAGAAGTTTTTGCCAAAATATTTCATCTTTCTCCAATGGGAATTCAACGTCACTAATCCAGATGATCTTTTTTATAGAAGGGATATTTGCCCTTATCTCTCTTATTTGTTCCTTTTTCTGAAATCTTTTCCCCCCATATTGATATTCAGAAACAGCAATTAACAGCACTGGTTTAATAATACTAAATCGTTCCTCAATAGCTAATTTCCCAAATTCCGGAGAACAACTGCTCCAAATTGCTCCAATGCCATTGGCCGCAAAAAGGGCATAAGAAGCTTCAGGTATGTTCGGTAAAATGGCACTGATGCAATCTCCTTTCTTGTAGCCCTCTTTTTTAAAGAAAGATTGAAGGGCGGCTGTTTTTCTTCGCATTTCCTCCCAGGAAATAGCTCTTAGTTTTTCAGTTTCAGATTGATAAAAAAGCGCTGTTTTATTTGGATTAAAATACCTGAATATATGTTCGGTATAATTAAGTGTCATTCCAGGAAACCAGGTTTTTTCGTATATTTTATCACCATGATGGATACTTTCATGTTTTTGATGATAAATGATTTGGAAATAATCTAGTAATTGTTCCCAAAATTTATCTGAATATTGAATACTCCATGCCCATAATTCCTCGTAATCCTGGAATGAAATCTCCGTGAGATTCTCTATATATTGTTTGAAATGGGCTAGATTGTAAGATTCATTTATCATTACCAGTTTGAAAATGCTGCATTGAAAATATCTTCCATCAATTGCTTGCTTATGGATTTATTTGCTGTCTCCTGAACAGATGAGAAATCTATAGCACTGCTAAAATCATAAAAAAAGGAGAAGTTTTTTTGCCATATTTCCGTATTCTTTCTATTATTGAAATAGGAAATGGCCAAGGTGATTGTTAACCTGTTAATGGCTGTACTCTCTCCCGTTCGTGGTGCTTCAGCCGTTATGCGATAATCTACCAGTGTTCCCCTAAATTCAATATCAGGTTCCGTTTCACTTAGAACTAAACGAGATTCAGCCCTAACCTTATCCTTTAAATCTTCTGTTAACCTCTGGGATAAGGAAGGAAGTGCATTTTCAGCATTATTAGTAAAATTAGGGATATAAAATGTTTTTAATTCAGGATCTAAAGTTGCTCCTGATAGAGAAATAGTACAACTATTTAATAGGGGCAGAAGTAATATCAAACTTATTGACAGAAAACCTGCTAATTTTATTTTCATTCTAAATCGTATTGTTTTATCTTACGATAAAGGGTTCTTTCAGATATTCCTAATTCTAATGCAGCTTCTTTCCTTCTGCCTTTAAATTTTTTTAAAGCTTTTAATATTAATATTTTTTCTTGGTCATCCATTCTTAAACTTTCATCTAAAACTTCTGCATTACCATAATTTGTTGATCTGTTAGATGGATTTTGTTGCAAAATGTAAGGCTTGGAAGGATTTAATTCTTGATATCCCTCATCTATGGAGTAATCACTTGATGCATGAGATTGCAAAGGAGTAACATAAGGCTTTTCATGAAAGGATTCATTTGGATTAGAAATATTACTTAGATGATTTATATCCTCTAAAGTTTTTAATTGATTTACATCTTTCACCTGTAAATCATTATTTCTAATAATCTCAAAAATAAGGCCCTTTAAATCTGTTAAATCTTTCTTCATATCGAAAAGAACCTTGTATAGGATTTCACGTTCCTGGTAACCAGTACCATCAAAATTTCCGTTTTCTTTTGATGCAACGGGTAAATTTCTCTCTTTTAGCGTAGGAACAATATCAATTAACTTTTCATATCCAATTAACCTATCTTCGGTCATAACAGATACTTTTTCAGCTACGTTTTTAAGTTCCCTAATATTTCCTGGCCAGGAATATTGTTGAAGTAAATGAATGGCACTTTCATCTAATTGAATAGGCGGAGTTCTATATTTTTCACTAAAATCTACTGTAAATCTTCTGAATAACATATAAATATCTTCAGGTCTTTCTCTGAGAGCTGGAACAGGAATGGTTACGGAATTAAGTCTGTAATATAAGTCTTCCCGAAATTTGTTCTTTTTAATTTTTTCGGTAAGATTTACATTAGTTGCAGCAATGATTCGAACATTTGTTTTCAGGACATTACTGGAACCTACACGTATATATTCTCCACTTTCTAAAACTCTTAAAAGATATGCCTGCGTGTCAAGGGGTAATTCACCAATTTCGTCCAGGAAGATGGTACCGCCATCGTATGTTTCAAAATAACCTTTTCGGTCTCCAACTGCACCTGTAAAAGCTCCTTTTTCATGTCCAAAAAGTTCTGAATTGATGGTGCCTTCCGGAATTGCACCACAGTTTATAGCAATAAATTTTTGATGTTTTCTGGCACTGAGACCATGTATTATTTTTGAGAAAACTTCTTTTCCAACGCCACTTTCTCCAGTTATCAAGGTGCTTAAATCGGTAGATGCAACTCTAATTGCCGTATTTAAAGCACGATCGAGTAGGGGAGAATGACCTATTATACCATAACGTTGTTTTATGGATTGAAGATTTTCCATTTATGATACTAATTTTCCAAGTAAAGTGCCGCTGGTTACTTCCGTTACTTTTACCATGACAAAATCACCTGGTTTATAGTCACCACTCTTTCGAAATACTATGACCTTATTTTGAGAATTTCTACCGGCAAACTGCTGATTTGATTTCTTTGAATCGCCCTCTATTAATACTTCAAATGTTTTTCCCACGTCAAGAAGATTGTTTTCATAGGAATTCTGGCGCTGAACAACGATGGTTTCCGATAATCTTCTTTGCTTAACCTCATCTGAAATATCATCGGGATACTTTTTTGCCGCTAAGGTGCCGGGACGTTCTGAATAATGATACATATAACATAAGGTATAGTTTGAATACCTTATCACGTCAAGGGTGTCCTGAAATTCTTCTTCGGTTTCTGAGCAAAAACCAACAATGATGTCAGACGAAATGGCGCAATCAGGGATTATTCTTCTTATGGCATCCACCCTTTCTTTGTACCAAACACTATCATAAGTTCGGTTCATCATTTTTAAAATCCTACTATTACCTGATTGTACTGGAAGATGGATGTATTTGCAAATATTATTATGTGAAGAAATGGTTTTCAGTACTTCATCAGTAATATCTTTGGGGTGGGAAGTTGAAAATCTTATTCTTACCTTTGGAGCAGATTCAGCTACGAATCTTAGTAAGGTAGCAAAATTCACGACCTCTTTATTTTCAGGATTTTCCCATTTATAGGAGTCCACATTTTGACCGAGAAGGGTAATTTCTTTGTAGTTGTTTTGTTCCAAATCTTTCACCTCTGCCAAAATACTGTATAAATCACGACTCCGTTCCCTACCTCTGGTGAAAGGAACCACACAAAAGGAACACATGTTATCACAGCCGCGCATGATGGATATGTATGCAGAAATGCCATTGGAACCCAATCTCAAAGGACTGATATCGGCATACGTTTCTTCTCTTGATAAAAATACATTGATTCCTTTTTCACCCAGTTCTGCCGTGTCAACTAACATCGGTAAATCTCTGTAAGCATCAGGACCAACCACTATATCAACTATTTTTTCTTCCTCCAGAAATTTCTCTTTTAACCTCTCTGCCATACAACCCAGCACTCCTACGATGGTGCCCGGTTTATATTTTTTCACCTTATTAAACTCCTTTAATCTTTTTCTAACCGTTTCTTCTGCTTTCTCTCTTATAGAACAAGTGTTGATGAGTATTAAATCTGCATCTTCCATGTTGCGTGTCGGAACAAATCCCGCGACAGATAGCACAGAGGCAACAATTTCGCTATCTGCAAAATTCATTGAACATCCATAACTTTCTATGTAAAACTTTCTTGCATTTTCATTCTGCGATGATAATTCTTCGAAATCATGAACGTATCCTTTAAAGGCATTTGGATCTCGGGAAGTAGATTGTTCTGTAGAAGTCTTTAATACGGTCTGCATAAATTAATTTTCAATAGGTCAAAAGTAAGGAAAATCGGCAATTATGTCAGGTTATTTTTATTATCAAGACATAATTAAAAAAAAATTAATTGTTTTTTAAGTAATTTAAAGGTTGTATCATTTCATGTTATGTATTTTTGCAAAAAATTTTAAAATGAAAAAGATAAATTTTCTGCTACTTTTATTTCTTACTTCTTTATTCGCTTGTAAAACAGATAATAATAATGTTTTAATCGGTGAGGACGAATGGATGACTGAAAACCTTTCTGTTAAAAAATTTAATAACGGGGATCTAATTCCTGAAGCAAAAACCGATGCGGAATGGTTAAAAGCGGGTCAGGATAAAACTGCTGCTTGGTGTTACCAAAACAATGATCCTACAAATGGAGAAAAATTTGGCATTATGTATAATTATGATGCCGTTTCCGATCCCAGAGGAATTATTCCAGATGGTTTTCATCTTTCTACGGACACAGAATGGAATAATCTGTTAAATACTGTTGGGGGTGCGGATAAGGCTGCAGGAAAATTAAAAGATCCTGAATTTTGGGGTGGTAAGGTGAAAGATAGTAACTTAGGATTTAATGCCAGACCTGGTGGATTAAGAATTTTTGATGGTAGTTTTTCCAATGTAGATAGATCTATTTATTATTGGACATCTACAGAGGAATCTGTGCTTACTCAATTTTATTATAGAATTTAGACAGAGAATGATCAGGTGGACAGGAACTATGGTTTTGTTAATTATGGTATGTACTTGCGGTGTGTGAAAAATAAATAAAATATATGTGATGGTTTGGAATTTCTTAGAACGCTCCGTTGATTTTAATAATATTACAAGGCAAAATAATCAAAGACGCAGGATTATCAAACTTCTTTTGCAATATCAGGAGTTAAGTATACCGGAGCTTTGTCATTTTTTAGAATTAAGTATTCCAACTGGAACCAAATTAGTAGAAGAGTTTGAGTATCAGTCTTTATTGATTAATGCTGGAAAAAGAGAATCTTCTGGCGGACGTAGACCTGCAACTTATGGGCTAAATCCTGATATAGGTTATTTATTTTCTATTGAAATATTACTGAATTCTTTAAAAATTAATGTTTTAAACCTGGATAGAAAATCCATATTTGTTTATGAATATAACAGTTTTGATATTAAGGCTAAAAACGAATCGTTAGCATTTCTCTCTCATTTGATTCCTGATATAATTAAAGAGTTACAATTACCTATAGACAGAATATTGGGTGTCGGCATAGGAATTACAGGCAGAGTAAACGCTAAAAAAGGAATTAGCTATTCTTTCTTACATTTAGACATTCCTTTGACAGATTATTTTTCAACTATTTGGGGGATTCCCGTTTTTATAGAAAATGACACACATCTAATGGCCTTAGGGGAGAATTATTATGGCCTTGCAAAGGATTTGACCAATGTAATTTCTGTTAATTTATCTAAAGGCCTGGCAGTGAGTGTCATTTCTAATGGTCAGTTGCAAACCGGACACTCTGGCTTTGCCGGAGAATTTGGTCACATTTTTGCAGAAAACAATAATAAATTATGTGTTTGCGGTAAAACTGGTTGCCTGGAAACGCTGGTTTCAGGTTTAGCCATGGAGGCTTCTTTTTTTCAGAAAACAGGTGAGTCGTTTGATTATAAAAGGATTATCACTCATTCAACGGATTATGATTTTCCTCTGACTGATAATCTTCATGCTATGGGAGAACAATTAGGAAAATCGTTAGCCGTGCTCATTGACCTCTTAAATCCAGAACTGATTATTGTTGGAGGTGGATTTATACCCGTTTTAGAGTCCATGAGATTTGCCATTAATAAAGGTATAAACTTGCACAGTCTGCCTCAACTTGCTTCAGATTGTGAAATAAAAATATCAACGCTGGGCGATAGCGCGCCCATGTTTGGTGCTTTTGCTCTGGTTACTGAAAATCTCCTAACTACCTGATTTTTAAAATTTGGAATATTTTAAATAAAAATTTTAAATATTTTAAATAAATTTTTTAAAAAATTAAGTAAAATTCTTAGTTTTGATTTCTATTTACCAGTTATGACAATTATTATTATTCTTTTTAACCTGATTGTCCTAATTATATCTATAATTTGGATGTCATTAAGGTTTCCTAAGGGAGTCTTCAAATTTTTTCTAATCTTTATTTATTTCTCTTTCTTCTTTGGTAACGTTCAGTTACTTTTTAGAAATTTAGGGGATGCTAATTTGTTTACATACTTTACTCTTTGGCCTTCGGTTATTTTTAATGCCACCCCTTTGGTTGTTTTTGTTTTTTTTATTTATTTAATGAAGGGGAAATATACCTTTCATTTATTCCATTTTCCTATATTTATTCCTTTTTTATTTGCAATATTCAACTTTTTTTATTTCCATCTCTTTTTATCCAGACCCGAGCAATTAGAAAATATTAATGATTTTATTACAAATGGTTGGTTTAAAGAGGTTACCATGGGTTATTTTGGGGTTGGTCTAATGAGAATAATCCGCCATTCCCTGGGGTTTATTTCGGGGTTTTATTTATTGAAGATTTTTAAGGATTTTCAACAAATCAACAAAGAGGATATCCACAAGAAAAAAATAAATAAATTTTATTTTTATTTTTTAAGTTCCTGGACTTTAATTAATTTCTTATATATTATCATAGGGTTCATAGAATTAGATAGAAGTACTTTAGTAAGCTGGACCACTTTGTTCTCCGTACTTATTTCCTTTCTTTTCTTTATTTTTCTTGCTTTATATCCTTCTCTCATGATAGGTTATCCTTTGCTGGCAAAGGCAACTTTAAATGAGGATTCACATTCAGATAATAGGATCAAATCAATAAACCCTATAGTCATAGAGGAGAAACTGAAACATTGGGAAAATACAACAAAGTCGTATCTAAGGACTGATTTTTCCATAAAGGATTTAATTAAAGAAATAGGTATTGAATCTGATCTTATTCTTTTTCATTTAAATAGTATAAAAGGCTTAGATTATAATTCTTACATAACCAATTTAAGAATTTCTTATGCTATTACTTTATTAGAAGATGGTTTTTTAGACAATGATAACCTGGCTAAACTGTCTGAAAATTCAGGTTTTAAAAGTGTTAAAACCTTTAATAATACTTTTTTCGCTATAATGAATTTTTTACCTGTAAATTATATAAATAATGGACGGTAATAAGTATATTATTCTTCTATTGGATGATTTATCCCTGGAGAAAAAAATTAAGGAAGTATTATCTGGCAATAGAGATTATAAGTTATTATTCTCTTTAGATGATGCTCCTTTGCAGGACGATAGTAATGCTGCGTTAGTTATCACCACCTTACTTCCATCTTTAGGAGATAATTATAATCCATTATATGAGATAACGAGAAAATTTTCTTGGATAAATATTTTAGTTATCACAGAGCCAGAAAATTCTTTCAGGATTTTTGAAACATTTAAAGCCGGTGCAAATGGCTTTTGCTTGAAAAGTGAAAGCGCAAAGGAGTTTTCTCATCATGTAGATACCATGTTCAAACTGGGAAACAGTGTAAGTATGTCTTTACTACCATTGATGGTAAAAAACTTTCAAAAGAAAAGCATCGTTGAGGAAGTTTTAACCGTTAAAGAAATAAACATAGCTAAGGAATTAAGTACTGGCTCAAGTTATAAAATGATTGGTGAAAAAGTTGGAATTTCTATTGATGGTGTAAGATTTCACTTGCAAAAAATTTATCGTAAACTGGAGATAAATAGTAAAGGTGAACTCATAGCCCTCTTTTTATCAAATAAAGATTCCAACATGGATTAGAATGTAAATGAAATGGAGTTTCTATGGTTGTTACCAATTATACGATTTTATAGAATTATTACGATAAAAATTATATATCCTACAATCCTTTTTTGTATATTGAGCTAAAACAATATTTTGACAAGTTTTTTTATATATTTTAATGTATTAATCCTAATTATCTCTATAATTTGGATAATTTTAAAGTTTCCTAAAGGAATCTTTAAAATATTTCTAATTTTCCTTTATTCCTCATTTATATTTAGTAATGTTCAGGTGCTTCTTAGAAGTTTGGGTGATATAAATTTTTACTTCTATTTCACGCTTTGGCCTGCCATTCTTCTCAATGCCACCCCTTTAGTGGTGTTCGTTTTTTTTATTTATTTAATGAAGGGGAAATATACCTTTCAAATATTTCATTTTCCATTATTAATTCCATTATTGTTGGGAATATTTAACTTTTTTTATTTCCATCTCTTTTTATCCAGACCCGAGCAATTAGTAAATATCAATGAATTTATTGAAAAAGGATGGGACAAAGAGGTAATCATGGGTTATTTTGGGGTTAGTTTAATGAGAATAATCCGGCATTCCATGGGGTTTATTTCGGGGTTATACTTATTGAAAATGTATAGAGATTTTCAAAGAATTAACAAAGAGGATATCAACAAGAAAAAAATAAACAATTTTTATTTTTATTTTTTGAGTTCATGGGAAATCATAAACGCCTGTTATTTAATCATCGGATTCATAGAATTAGATAAAAATATAGTAGTAAACTGGACGAATTTATTTTCTATTATTATCTCCTTTCTTTTCTTTATTTTTCTCGCATTATATCCCTCACTCATGACAGGTTATCCTTTATTGGCAAAGGTTACTTTTAATGAGGCGTCCCTTTTAGATAATAGAATTAAATCAATAGACCCTTTGGTTATAGAGGAAAAACTGACACATTGGGAAAATACATCAAATTCCTATCTATCAACTAATTTTAATTTTAAAGATTTAATTAAAGAAACTGGCCTTGAATCTGATTTCATTCTTTTTCATTTAACTAGTATAAAAGGTTTAAATTATGAGTCTTACATAACTAATCTAAGAATTTCTTATGCTATTAAACTTCTTGAAGAGGGGTTTTTAGAAAATAATAGTACAACTAAACTGGCAGAAAACACGGGTTTTAAAAATGTTAAAACTTTTAACAATACTTTTTTCGCCATAATGAATTGTTTTCCCGAAAATTATAAAAATAATGGACGGGAATAAGTATATTATTTTGTTGTTAGATGATTTATCACTGAAGAAAAAAATTAAGGAAGTATTATCGGTCCGACAGGAATATAAGTTTTTATTTTCTTTAGATGTTGCTCCTTTGCGTGATGATAGTAATACTTCGTTAGTTGTTGCCACCTTACTTCCATCTTTGGGGGATAACTATAATCCATTATTTGAGATAACGAGAAAATTTTCTTGGATTAATATTTTAGTTATCACAGAGCTAGAAAATTCTTTCAGGATTTTTGAAACATTTAAAGCCGGTGCAAATGGTTTTTGCCTGAAAAGTGAAAGCGCAAAGGAGTTTGCTCATCACGTAGATACCATGTTCAAACTTGGAAATAGTGTAAGTATATCTTTACTACCATTGATGATAAATAACTTTCAAAAGAAAAGCATCGTTGAGGAGGTTTTAACCGTTAAAGAAATAAACATCGCTAAGGAATTAAGTGCTGGATTAAGTTATAAAATGATTGCTGAAAGAGTTGGAATCTCTATTGATGGTGTGAAATTTTACCTGCAAAAAATTTACCGTAAACTGGATTTAACTAGTAAAGGTGAACTCATAGCGCTCTTTTTATCAAATAAAGATTCCAACGTAGAAAATAATTAAAAGCTTGTCATGGAAGGGGGAGCTTGTTCAGGTTTACTTCCCCATGTTTTATTTGGTGTGCTGCCCATCTTAAGGATTAATTTCCCCCCATTTGTTATCGTTTCATGTAAAATCCAGGGTTTATCCAAAGGTTTATCATTTAAGGAGGCAGATTGAATATAAAAATTCTTTGAGCTATTATTTGGAGCCTCTATGGTAAAACTTTTTCCCTTATAATAATCCGAATGTAAATGAAAAGTTATTTTATTGAAAATTGGACTGCTAATTTCATAAAATGGGTTTTCGGAGGTGCCGCCATTGGTTGAAAAAATACCTGATTTCATTAAAACGGCTAAACTTCCCATCAAACCTTGATCTTCATCTCCGCTATAACCATAAAAAGGTGATAATCCACTATATACCTTTTCAACGACCTTTCTGGACCAGTATTGAGTTAACCAGGGAGCCCCTGAATAGTTAAATAAATAGGCTGTTTGGATGCTTGGTTGATTTCCATAATTTATATACACCCGTCTTAATTTTTCAAGTAATTCTTTATCATGTGATTTACCTGAAGTAAAATCATGTTTTTCTGCTTCAAGAAAGGATGTGTTTAATTTGGCATTAAAAATATCTCTTCCACCCATTAAGGAGATTAATCCTTGTACGTCATGCGGCACAAACCAGGTATATTGTGCTGCATTTCCTTCTTCCCATCCATTATCGTATCTTAGTATATCAACGGGCTCTCCCCATTTACCATCTATGGTCCGATTCCACATCCAGCCTATTTCTGCATTCCAAATATTTTTATAATTGGTAGCTCTTTTCATAAAGAGTTGGTAATCCTCTGTTTTTCCTAATTTTTTAGCAAACTGAGCCAAAGCATAATCCTGATAGGCATATTCGAGCGTTTGAGTGGATCCGTCTTGATGAAAGCCATATTTGATTTTGCTTAAAGGGTGGGGAACATAACCTTTTTCCATATAATACTCAATACCCCCACCTTTAAAGGTATTGTGTTCATAGCCTATTTTACTCATCATACCACCCGGAAAATGATTTTTTCTCAAACCTTCATATCCTTTTTCCAGATCAAATCCTTTTATTCCTTTTAAATAGGCACTAACGATAAATGGCGTTGTTGCTGCACCTGTCATTACATAAGTATAATTGCCACCTGCAGGACCTCTGGGTATAAGTCCGCCATCCTCATACATTTTTATCATTGAGTTTACAAAGGATTCAGTTACTTCAGGATAAACTAAATGCCAAAGGGTATTTAAAGTCCACTGAGCACCCCAGAATGAATCAGAATTATGATGATTAAATTTAGGCTTTCCTTCCGCATCAAGGGGTATTTGTCTAATGATCCTAACAGGACCAGTCATATCAGAATATTTACCATTTACATCTGAAATGATTCGTCTTCCCTGCAGTGCATGCCATAAATCGGTATAGAAACGTCTTTGTTCTGTTTCAGTTCCACCTTCTATTTCTATTCTGCTTAACCAATGGTTCCAGTCCTCTCTGCTTTCAGTTACCACTTTTTCAAAATCCCAATGGTTTAATTCTTTTTCAAGATTGATTCGTGCCTGAGCTTCACTAACATAAGAGATAGCAACTTTCATTTTACGTTTTTCATTGTCGGTAGTGGAAAAATCTACATATCCACCAATTCTTTCCCCTTCAATAAGGTCACTTTCGCCTAATAATTTTCCAAATTGCCATGTTTTTAACGATTTGAATGGTTTATCAAATTGAGCAACAAAAAAAACGGTCACTGTTTTAGGTCGTCGAATGGTAGGAGCCATGATGGCATAGCCTTCAATTTCGGTATTTGAAATCTTTCTAATTAATCCATATTGGGTATCTGATGGTCCCAGGAAAGTAGAGAAATCAAATAAAATTTGACTGTTTTCAGCCGCTGGAAAAGTGTATTTATGGAATCCTACGCGAGTTGTAGAAGTCAGTTCAGCCTTAATTTTATAAGTTTCGAGGTAAACCTGATGATAACCTGCCTTAATAGTTTCTTTGTTGTGAGAAAAAACAGATCCGTAGCTATCGGAACCTAAATGTCCTTTAAATTCTCCTGTGGTTGGTAACACGGGAATACCAGATAATTGCCAGCAATGGATATGACTAAAACATTTGATACTATCTTTTTCATATCTGTACCCAGCATTCCAATCGGCATCAATGGCATTATCAGGACTTAAATTGACCATGCCAAAGGGTCGGGTAGCAGAATTGAAAAAAAACCATCTGGAGTTTGCGGCATCCGTTAATGGATATACCAAATCAACGGGTTGCATTTTATTAGCCTGTCCTGAAAGATTAATATTTCCCAGAAAAGTTTGTATAATCAGGACAAAAAATAGGGTGTTTCTCATGTTAACAGGAAAATTTATTGAAAAATAGATTTTTATTAGGAAAGTGTTATTTTATGTTTGAAAGGGGTTATTCCAGTCAAATAAACCGTTGGTGATTCCATAGCAGGTAATGCTCCTCGTAGCTGTACCCCTTTGTGTAGTATCAATCCTGGTGAAAAGGTGATTTTATCGTTTCCAACAGTATAACTGCCATTAGATGAAGGGAATAAATAAGCATCTTTTATATTTGGTATAGGAGAAACACCAGTGAATATACCTCCTGGTCTAAATATGAGTTCAAGTGAAACTGGAACGCCATCTGTACCTGAAATATCAAAATCTACCTCAACACCCGTTGGAAGCTCTGTAACTTTAACCAGGTAGTTTAATTTTTGAACTTCGCTTTGTAAACGCAAGGTTCTTGGCATTTTATCTAAATCTCCGTCCGGGGATATCTTGTCCGCATCTAAAGGCTGGTAATAAGGTCCTACTAAAGAATTTTGTAATACCCAGTTTTTATCTACAGCTTTTATTTTAACCGTTTGAAATTGGCCCTTTCCAAAAAAGGAAGTAGCTATTCTCATCGCTTGCAGCACTGCGTTCCCTTTATGGAAAGTTAGCCAACTGGTATTATTTGAAAGTATGGTACAATCCCAATTTTCACGTCTTATACGCACGACACCAGAATATGGAAATTCCCTTGAATACTGGGTAGGTAGCGGTTTTGAGGAGGGAAGTTCTTGCCAAAGGCCCGGATCTTCAAGAAAACTATCTAAAAATCTGGCTAATTGTTCTGGTGTACTCGTTTTTTCAATCAATCGGCACATAGATGCCATAGTACCCTCTTGGAATTTTAGAGCCATATATCGATAAACATCGTAATATTTATGCATGTTTCCAATAGTCCCTTTGTCTTGCCTGTTCGATGCCTCTGTTACTACTTCACCATTTGGATGAACATAGTAAAAAGTCATGATTAGATTTTTCTTGACGGCTTCAAGTAACTCCGGTTTATTCAAACCATCGGCCATAGTAATGAGTGACCTGTTAACAATGGGTGAATAGCCATTGGTACTTTTTTCTGTATATTGTCCATCTGGGTCAAGATCAATATGCTCAGCTAACCATTGATTTATTCTTTTAATGTATTTTTCATTGGGAAACAATTCATTAATTCTGGTTAATGAGGCACATACAACCCATCGATGGTTTGGGGTATGAATTCCTCCAACTGTTAATGCTTCTCCTGCCTGTATAATAAATTGTTTTAATAAATTTTGTACTTTACTTGCTATAGGATTATTATAGGCAGAGATAAATCTATACGCTGGAATAATATTTTCCAGCGCAAATGCCGTATCTGGGGTGGAGTGAAAGTTTGTAGAAAGGAGATCTATGGTGCCATCAGCGTGTTGCATTTTCAGCAAACTAATCAGAGCTAACTCTATGTCGGGTAATAACGCAGGCTGCTGGTAAAATACCGATTCCTCACAAGTCCAAAGCATACAAGATTTACCTATAAAACCAGCCGTTGAATGAGGATTTGGCAGTTCAGCGTCATCCATATATCCTCCAAAATATTTGTTTTCCTTTTGAGTAACTTTATATTTTTGATAACTGGCAAGCTGTATATCATGAATTTTTATCCATTCCAAGATCCACGATGGTTTGTTTACCATTGAAAAATCAATGTTTCTAAATGGTAAAGCGGAAAAAGCTAAAAGGCTGGTATTTACAAATGTTCTACGATTCATAAGGAAAATTTTAGGCTAAAAAAGAGAGGAAGATTTTTTCTTCCTCTCTAATATACAAGTAAAATGGAGTAATTATATATTAATATCCAGGATTTTGTTTGATAGCTGGAAAAGATAAATCAATTTCACTTTGAGGAATAGGTCTCAAATAATGTTTGTCTGAGATTGATTGTCCTTTAACCCATGGATTATATTTTTTAATCCTTTCTACTAATTTCCCAGTTCTTTTAAGGTCAAACCAACGGCTATATTCTCCCATGAGTTCTCTGGCTCTTTCATCCAGAATTAAATCAATCGTTATATTTCCTGGTGTTGCGCGGTAAGAAGCAGTAGCAAGAGATTTTTGATTTTCAGGAAGCGCGGCACATTTTGGATCTGTTCCTTTTTTTGTTCCTAGTGCACGATCTAAAACTCTATTGTAATAAACATCTGCTCCGCCTAATTTTCCTCCTTTTGCACCTTTTACAATAGCTTCTGCTGCAATTAAATAGGCCTCAGCTGACCTAAAAATTACTTCATTAAAGGTTCCAAATGCATCACCATAAGGAATTCCAGGTTGCCAGAATTTCCACATTAATGGAGCCTGAATATTTAGTCCTGAGTTATCAATAGGGTAGCCGCCACCAAATTCATCTGTATTTACAACAGCATAATTTTTTGTTCCACCCAAATCAATTCCCCTTTCTTCCTTAGTTGTAGCTGGTTTATTCCATGGTCTACATACCAACACTGTGTCACCAGAATTATAATTAACCTTCAAATTGGCATTTGACAAAGGCAATGGTTTAAAATCTTTGACAGCATTTAAGGCATATCCTACACTCACAAAATTATGAGCGTAACGAGTATCGTTTTCTGGATCAAAAAAGCGATAAGTAGCGGTATTAATTTGGTGAACACCTAAACAACGGTTATAATCGGTAGTTCTTCCTTTGGTGCCAATAAACCCTTCTCCACTAGGTCCAAATTTAGAATGTAAATCATTACCTCCAGCCGCATCTGGAGAAAAAGCTACATCTGTTTTATTTGTCAATAAGTCTGCGTTATATTGAACAGCAAAGATAATTTCAGGATTTTTATCATTTTGAGCACCTGTGTATTGCTTTAAAGGATTATCATCTCTTTTTGGAAATAAATCCTTGTAATTTGCAGCAAGGGGAAATGCATCTATAACCTTATCAGCATATTGTAGGGCCAAATCAAAATCTGCATTCGATCCGCCCAAGGAATTATTGAAATTCCATCCTCTTGTTAAATAAACTCTGGATAGTAAAAATTGAACAGAACCTTTGTTTATCCTACCATAATTAGAGGCAGTTACTGGTATTTTTGCCTCACAATCAAGTAAATCAGTAATGATTTGTTTGTAAACTTCAGCTGCTGCAACTCTTGGATAATCTTTACTTGCTGTGGTTATTTCAGTCAAAGGCATAGGAATATCACCCCATTGCTGAACAGCATAAAATAAACATAAAGCTCTTAAAAATTTAGCCTCAGAAACACGGGTGTCTTTGAGCGCAGTTGCCATAGTAGTTATACCTTCAGCGCGGGTAATGGCCGTATTTGTTCTTGCTATTTCTGCATATAACAATTGCCAAAGACTCCTCACTTCTGCAACCTCTGCATTAAATCTGGCATCGTAAACATCCCAAAATGCAGGTAAATTCTCCTTGCCATTGACAGCCGATGGATTCCAACCGCCCTGAGATGAAAATAGGTCAGTTCCTTGAAGGACAAGGTGTCTGTTTTGATGTATATTACGAAGTAAGGGATAACAAGATTTTACTAAATCTTCGAAACCTGCAGCCGTCTTGTAATATACATCCGTCGTCAGAGAAGTCACTGGCTTTTCTACCAGGAAATCTTCATTACATCCTGTTTGTATGAGACAAACAAAGGAAAATGCAAGAAGCGTAAATTTTAATTTATAATTGTTTTTCATTTTCATTTATTTTAGGTCAAGGTTAAAAACTGACGTTAATACCAAAGGTATAAATCATAGATGGTACGTCATCCTGGTAGATGGAAGAATTAAATTCTGGGTCAAATCCAGTAAATTTAGTAAATACAAATGGATTTGAAATTTGACCATAAATTCTTGCACTTCCCAATTTTAATGCACTCAATGCCTTTGGTGAAAGCGTATAGCCTAACGTAATATCTGAAATTCTCAAAAAGCTGGCATCTTGATAGAAAATGGCGTTTCTGTATGGATTTGCAGCAACGACACCAAAATAGGTGTTCGATGGATTATCTATTCTCCAATAATCTAAACCAGCGAGCTTATTATATCTGGTGCCAAGTTCCCCAAACGTACCTGCAAGGGTATTATTTCTGTATTGAGTACCATTTCTGTAATAGGTAAAAAAGGAGAAATCTAAGTTTTTATATTTAAATCTGTTCGTGACACCCAATATCCAATTGGGAAGTTGGGTGCCAAGGTATGTTCTATCGTCAATATTGTTTGTGGAAGAAATAATTCCATCTCCATTTTGGTCTACTACCTTAACAGATCCAGGTACTTGTTTATATAAGGCAGCTTGATCTTTTTCACTGGTCTGCCATATTCCGTCAAATTTATAATCAAAATTTGCCCGAATTGGATAGCCTACAAATAAATTATTGCCTTTATCCGATAATTGACCATCACCATAAAGCTCAAGTAATTTATTCTTGTTTTTGGTAAAAGCAAATGAGGTGCTCCAGGTAAAATCGGTAGAGACAACATTAGCCGTATTTAAGGTAAGTTCAATACCTTTATTTTCAATAGCTCCAACATTTGCAATGACTTGTGTAAATCCTGAAACTGTTGGTAATTTTTGATTAAGTATTAAATCTTCCGTTTTTCTGTTGTACATTTCAAAGGTACCAGAAATTCTATTTTTGAAAAATCCAAAATCAATACCCACGTTTAATTCCTTACTTCTCTCCCAGCGTAAATCTTTATTTGCCAGATTTTGTGGCGCAAAACCATAAGCTGCAGTTCCATCAAAATCATAACCTGTATTTATTAGATTTGCCTGAGTACTATATGGATTTACCCCTGCATTTCCAACTTGTCCATAACTAGCTCTTAATTTTAAATTTGAGAATAAATTCAGATTTTTAATAAATCCTTCATCTGCTAATCTCCATCCTATGGCAACAGATGGGAAAAATGCCCATTTATTTCCCTCAGCTAATTGGGAAGCACCATCAGAACGACCCGTTAGGGTTATCAAATATTTTTCATTGAAGGTATAATTTACTCTTCCCATATAGGACAGAATGGATCTTTCTGTCAAAGAACTACCTATACTTCCTATGGTAGCTGCTGTATTTAAAGCATACCAATCTGAATCATAAGGTAAATCACGAACAAAAATAGAGTAAGCTTCATTTCTCTGGTAAAAGGCACTTTGTAATCCAGTGAAATTTAATTTATGTTTTCCAGATTCAACATTATAATTTAATATGTTATCAATGGTATAATTCCCTTGGGTGGTATTATCGGCCTGCGCTCTCGGTTTTGCTCCAATTTGTGATTTAGACCATTGTCCTCTAAAATCACCTATTCTTGATCCTGTATAAGATGCAGATATAGATGATCTGAAGGTTAATCCTTTTAATAACATCACTTCGGCATAGGCATTTGCCATAGCAATAGCTGTAGTTGTTTGTAATTTAGATATTTTAGGATCAATATCCAACAAAGGGTTATTTACTTGCTTATCATTGATACCCATCCATACGGCTAAGCCGTTTACATCTAAGTCACCGTTTTCAGATGGATTTGATAGATCACTAAAGTAAACAGTTCCAGTTGGTCTTGCTCTGTAGGCATTTCTCAATGATTCCTGAGAACCAACATTTTGATCACTATAGGTTATGTAGGAGGTAAATCCAACTTTAAATCTTTCTCCTAATTTGCTTTCTAATCCAGCATTTACATTGTATCTTTTGAAGCCAGTGTATAAAACATTTCCATTCTCATTTAAAAAACCACCTGAGAACCTGAAAGTAGTTTTATCATTTCCACCAGCAACACTTAAATTTTGACTTGTTTGTAAAGCCGGATCCGTTATTAAATCAACCCAGTCCGTAGTCTTGTTTCCCTGAATGGCAGCAGTTTCAGCTGCAGTAAATGTGGCACCAACGGATCCTTCTAAAACTCTGTCAGTAAACGTAGCTTTATAAAATTCAGCGGTATTCATCAATCTTGGCATGTGCGCAGGAACTTTCATGCCAACATAACTATCATAGCTTACCTTCGGCTTTCCGGAAAATCCTTTTTTTGTTGTAATGATTATAACGCCATTGGCCCCTCTTGCACCATAAATGGCTGTAGATGAAGCATCTTTTAATACATCCATAGATTGAATGTCATTTGGATTAATGGAGTTTATATCACCTCCCATTAACCCGTCAATGACTACCAATGGCTGGGTAGAATTATTGATGGTGTTTTCTCCTCTTATGCTAATATTATAAGGTGCTCCTGGTTTATTACTCGACTTTGTAACCGTTGCACCGGCTACCTGACCTTGTATGGCTCTTGCCGCTTGCACCGGATTTGCTCTGATGATATCTTTAGATTGTAATTGATCAACTGCACCAGTTAAGTCCATTTTTTTAACTGCACCATATCCAACCACAACTACTTCATTTAACGATTGTACGTCTGGAACCAGACTAACATTAATAGTAGATTGGTTTCCAACGACTATCTCCTGATTGATATAACCAATATAAGAGAATACCAATACGGCATTTCCATCAGTTGCCTCTATGGAATAATTTCCATCCAGATCCGTTGATGTTCCATTAGTTGTTCCTTTAACTAGTACAGTAGCTCCAATTAAGGCTGTACCCGTTTCAGCATCAGTTAGTGTACCCGTCACTTTCAACGCTAGAGACTTTGGTACATTTTCAGAAATTAAACTTTTACTAGGTTGATCTCGAACTGCAGCATATAATTTTGCGTGCCCGGCATCAAAACTCCCCAAGAGGCATAACAGACCAATAATGAGGTAATGCTTTTTCTTCATAAAGAATGTTTGTGAGTTAAAATTAATATGGAACGATATAAATTCGACCATGATGTTTATAAATATTTAAACAAGTAACCGTTAATAATGAATTAATTCATTTGGACTATTACCTGTTTAAGTTGCTGTTTAAGTAAATTTTAACAATAAACGTAGAAAAATTATTGATTAAAACTTCCTAATTCTATAATCAAGTTAAGCTTTTTTAAAACTTAAACTGCTCTGTAAAATTATAAAATTATAAATAATTATTTTGATTTAGGTTTATTTCATAAAATAATCATTCATTTTTTAATAAAAAAGCTGATTATAATATCCTTATTAAAAAATTGACATAAAAATATTTAGAAATCCATTTGAAAACTTAAAACGGGTATGAATCCACCGCCAAATCTGGTAAAGTTTAGTTTGTTTGCCACCGAATCATAAGAAACAAAGGATATATTTCTATGGTTAGTTAAATTTTGAATGTCAAGTGATACACTTCCAAAGAACCCTTTTTTGTTAAATCGGTAAGCAATTCTACTGTCAATTCTAAAGTATGGAGTAACTTGAGAAGTCCATTCTTTTCCTGCAAGAGGTACATATTGACCTGATTTTGCTGATAAAACAGGGTCATAAGGGGAGTATCTGAATCCACCGTTGTATAGTACTCTAAATCCGCCTTGTAAGGTAGATTGATTATTAAAGGTAAATTCTTTACCAAAGGTCAAAGAACTGGTAAATCTTGTGTTGAATTTGGAGTTGTACCATTGCTGATTATATGGCGAATATTTAGATCGAAAAGTAGATGCCGTTACCAAAAAATAAATTTTATTACTGAAAAATTTTTCAATTAAGGCATCAAGACCATAATTTACCCCGCGTCCTTTACTTACGACTGAAAATTCAGGAAATTGGTCTTGATTATTCAACATCCAATATAAAGATTCCGTATTTAATTCTACCGGCACCTTATTTAAGCTTTGTAAATACCCTTCTAAACTAAATTTTATTTGAGATTTACTAATGGTTTGGTAACTTAATATAAGATGGTTTGCCTGTATAAGTTTTAATTCTTTATTAGGAAGCACCGTTTCGTTCCCTATTTTTTGACTATAAAAATAGGAGGCTAGGGGTAACATTTTACCTAATCGGCTATAAGCCAGATTTAATGTTTGGTTTTGGGTGATTTTATAAGAAATAGCAGCTCGTGGCTCAATAGATGAAGTGTTATTTAAAAAGAAATGTAAATAATGTAAACCCGTTTGAAGCGTTGCCTTTTCTGATAATCTCTTAGAAATCTGTGTGTAAATTTGACCCTGTTGGGTACTCCCTTTTCCAAATACCGTATTTTTTCTATTATTTATTTGCTGAGTAACATCACTTAATGACCTACGGGGAGCTGTTTCTACATTGTAGTCAAAGAAAATCTGATGAAACATGAATCCACTTTTCCAGGTCGTTCCTGTGCCCAATTTTTTTTGGTAGGTAACAGAAGTGGAAATCCGGTCTTCTAAATATTTTTGGGTATTGTATCGGTACCTTTCATCTTTTAAAGATAGCGTATCGTATTTTCTAAAAATATGACTCGAGTTCACCGATAAAACTGCTTTAATAAAAGATGATTTATTAATTAATCTGGTGATCGTAAATCCTGTTGCCCCCATGTTACTTCCTTGTATTCTGTCTTCCCAATGATTTGCAGTTCCTGGATTCCTTTGCAAGGGATCAACCACAGGGGAATAATTTTCCAAACTTAATCCACCCATCCCAAAAAGGGTGTAAAAAGTCTTTTTATCTTTACTCTGGTAAGCTAGGTTAAAACATAAATCTTGAAAATCATTTGAAACTCTCTCTCCGATTAAATGAAATCCCATTTTATTTAATAGTCCAAGGGTGGAATACCTATAATTAACTAAATAGGAAGCTTGTTGAGATTTTATAGGCCCTTCAGTGGCAAAGTCCAGCCCCAATAGTCCTATTTTAACTCTGTGTTCTCTTTTCTCCATATTCCCTTTCCTGAAATGGACGTCAAAAGTACCCGATAGGGCATTTCCATATTCCGCAGACATTCCACCTGTTGAAAAATCGGATCTCGATAATAATTGAGCGCTGAAAACGGTGACACCACCCCCAGATGTACCTGGCCTTGCAAAGTGATTTGGATTAGGGATATCAATTCCCTCTAAACGCCATAACATACCAAAGGAAGAATTTCCTCTAATGATAATATCATTTTCAGTGTCATCTCCACCTCTGGTAACGCCCGGATAAGAAATGGCCATTCTACCTAAATCATTTACCCCAGCTGGCATTCTTTCGGTTTCTTCTGCTGAAAATGACCTGGTACTAACTAAGGCAGATTCATTAACAGGAGCATTGGTATTTTGAGAAGCAATTACTTCAACAGTAGATAAAGATTGAATTTCTTCTTGAAGTTCAATATTTAATACAGTTTCTTTAGCAGAAGTTAAAATGAATTCTTCTGAAAGAAAGGTAGCATAACCTAAATAGGTACACTTAACGCTTTGTCTGCCTACAGGAACACCACTTATTACAAAATTTCCGTTTTCATCGGTAACCGTACCTAATTGCTTTTCACTTTTTTCAATATTCAAAGTGGCAAAAGCTAACGGACTTTTAGTGGTTTTATCTTTAACAGTTCCTCTGATTGTTTGTAATTTTATTTGTGCAGTTAATAACAATGGCATAATGATCACAAATAGTACGAAGTAAAATCGACTATTTTTTAAACAATTAATATTCATTCAAGGTTAATTTTAAAAATTCCGAAATCTAATTTCAACAATTTAATTATATTTTGCTTACTTTCGGCGACTTTTCATTCTAAATATTAGTAATATCTTAATTTTATGTCAAATTCTCACCAAATTAGGTTTTCAAGTGGCATTAATGAAGTTCGAAATATGGGAACAGATTCCCTAAGATCTAATTTTTTAGTGTCTAATTTGTTTCAATCAAACCATATTGAGATCGTTTATTCTTTACAAGATCGATTTATTTTAGGAGGTGTTATGCCAACGTCTTCAATCATCGTACTACCTTCATTTGAAGAAATTACGAAGGCTGATTTCTTTTTGGAAAGAAGAGAATTAGGTGTTATAAATGTTGGTGGAAATGGAATAATTGAGGTTGATGGAACCCAATATAAATTAAGTAAAAAAGATGCGCTCTATATAGGTAGAGGAAACAAGAATATTTCATTTAAATCTGAAAATGAATCTGAACCTGCTATGTTTTACCTAAACTCTGTTTTAGCTCATACTTCTTATCCAAATGTGTTTATTCCGATTAAAGAAGTGATACCTGCTGAAATGGGAGAATTTGAAACAGCCAACAGAAGGAATATTTATAAAATCATTGTGAAAGAAAGATTACCAACTTGTCAGCTGGTTATGGGTCTTACAGATTTACTTTCACCAAGTACGTGGAATACTTTTCCTCCTCACACACATATAAGGAGAAATGAGGTCTATTTTTATTTTGATATTCCAAAAGATCAGATTCTTATACATTTAATGGGCGAACCTGGACACACCAGACATTTAATTTTACATAATAATCAAGCTGTTATTTCACCTGAATGGTCTATTCATTCAGGCGTTGGAACAGCTGCATATTCATTTATATGGGGAATGGGTGGTGAAAATCTGGAGTATAGTGACATGGATAAAGTAAATCCTTTAGATCTAAAATAAATAGTATGCTTCCCATCTTTAATTTAATTGGCAAAGTTGCTTTGGTGACTGGTTGCAAAAAAGGTATTGGTTTTGCCATTGCTGAAGGACTCGCTAGAGCTGGTGCCGATATCATTGGTGTTTCCGCTACCTTGGAACTTGAAAATTCTACTATTGAAAATAAGGTTAAAGCCTTAGGTAGAAAATTTTATGCCTATCAATGTGATTTTTCCGATAGATCTCAGTTGAATGCTTTTATTGAAAAAGTTTCAACAGAAATTGAGGTGATAGATATTCTTGTTAATAATGCGGGTACTATCTTAAGAAATCCGGCTGTAATACATTCGGATGAATTTTGGGATACCGTTTTAGAAGTGAATTTATCTGCCCAATTTGTTTTAACAAGGGCTCTTGGTGCTAAAATGATTGAAAAAGGCTATGGAAAAGTTATTTTTATTGCGTCTTTACTTTCATTTCAGGGGGGTATCAATGTTCCAGGATACGCTGCAGCAAAAGGTGGCATTGCCTCTTTGACAAAGGCTTTGGCCAATGAATGGGCAAGTAAAGGGGTTAATGTTAATGCTATTGCCCCTGGTTATATTGAAACAGATAATACTGAGGCTTTAAGAAATGATCCGGATAGAAGTACTTCTATATTGCAGCGAATTCCTGCAAATCGCTGGGGAAAACCAGACGATTTTGCAGGTCCTGCTATATTTTTAGCTTCTGATGCTTCAGACTATGTACACGGTACCATTCTAACCGTTGATGGAGGCTGGATGGGAAGGTGATTTAAATTTAGCCTAAAAACGCATTTTTACACCACCAAGGAAGTTTATACCAATATTTTCATAATATTGCCATCTCTGTCGTTTGTTATTCAATAGGTTATTTAATTGAATAAATGCCTCTATTTGTTTTGTTATACTGTATCTGGAACCAATATTTAATTCTATGAGTGGATCTAAATTTAAAGGTCCTTCTGAGGCTAGATAAGGAACTCCATTTTCTGTATTAACATCAAGATTTAAATGGAGTTTATTTTTAGTATAACTAATGCCAAACATGGCTGTAAATGATGGTAAATGCCATGCTCTTATTTCATTATTCAAACTATAAATTCTTTGTTTAATAGCCGCCTTTAGAATGATGTTATCTTTTATGGAATAATTTAATTCACCTCCAAAGGATATTAATCTGGCCGTATCATATATAACATTGAATTTTGGAATACTATCTCCATTGGTTAAATACATAGCTAAATTATCTATAGATCTGTGGCTGCCATCTATTCTAAAGGATAAGGCTCCTGCCTGTCCTTTTATTCCAGCATAAATTTCGTTATTCGAAGCATTTCTTATGGCAATATTATTTACTAAATATGGATTTTCATTAGCCAATAATCTAAAATTTTGTTTTTCTATATCTCCCTTCGCTCCTATATAAATAGCCAGTTTATCGGATAACAAATTATAACTTCCTTCAATATTTGGCAAAATAACTGACTTCCCATTATTCAGACCTAGTTTTGCCCCAACGTTAATTTTGAAATTGTCTGAATGAAAAGAATAATTAGGCGAAATGAAAAACTGGTTCAATCTCTGTGCGGTATCTTTATCAAATCTGTACTTAGTTAAATCAGTAATTAATTCTACGGATAAAGCATTTTTTTCTGAAAGCCAGTAAGCTAATCCCAGTTTAGCCTGAATCCCATTTTCCTTGTTCTTTAAATTATCTGAAAATGAATGATTTACTAAATCTACACGGTAATCAAATTTACCAACCGTTGGTAAATGGTTGAAAAATGAAATTTTACCTCCAAAATCTTGAAACTGACGTCTTACATCTGATGAAAAGAAGGAAGATTCTTTATTATTTTCAATGTTATATTGATTATAGCCATAAAAATATCTGTTTTGTTGACCATAATTAAAGTCACCAGATATGGTATATCCTGCATTTGTAAATACATCAGCTTTTATAATACCTGTAGTATTTGAAAACTTTTGATTTTCATTGATTATTTGGTTATCCATTCCAAAATGAGCTATATCTAAACTTACAATCGATTGAGCATTTGGAGATAAAGAATAATGCCCTGCTATATTTCGGTTTTTTGGTAATCCAATACCCAGTAATAAATAACCAGCATAGTTGTCTGGATTTTCCTCGCTAATCATCCTTAATGGTTTAATATTAGGCGTTAAATAGGAAACTTCAAATGGACGTAATATCAAATTGTACCTTTGTTTCCTAGCACTGGTATCCGTAGGTAAGAGGTTGGCATTAATTTCAAAACGGGGGGTCTCTGGAATATCGGCTTTGTAGTCCTTAATGACCTCCATCTGCTCTTTACCTTGAGCGCTGAGGCTATGATAGGAAAAAAGTATGATGATTAAAACAAGAAAGTTTTTCATGGAATTATTTATTTGAGTTTGCTTCAATTTTGCGTAATGTCTCTTTTCTGGTATTTATTTCTGTGGCAATGCCTTCTTCCTGTGCAAAGTCAGACTGGAGCTGTTCTAAAACAATTTTTGCCTTTATATACTTTTTGATTTCAATTTGGGTATCAACATAAACTAACCCGCATTTAGCTGCCCAAAAAGCATTTAGGTATTCTTGAAATCCTGCCATGCTAAATTGTTCTGATCTTACAAAATCTTTAATGGACAGGTAGTATTGACTTATAATATAATTCGCCTCGTCTTTATGCACTGCATCCAGTTGTTTGCTTACTTGTTCTAACGCATTGATGCCTTGATTATACTCTTTTAATTCACAAAGTAGTTTACCCAGATAGTAATTCGATTCTGTTTTTTCATACATAGAAATTACCGGATTCCTTTGCACTTTGTCAGCAAATTCCATTAAAACGGATTTGTCTTTTAGTTGGTAGGCACAGTTTATGATTTGAAGTTGTGCTTCTATCTTTTTATCCTCTTCGGTAAACCTATTTTCCATAAGCCTATAATTAGTTAATGCTTTGGAATAATTCTTTAAATTAAAATAAGTTAAAGCTGCTTTTTCTAGGGCTCTATCTGAAAAAGTATTAGGATGAAAAGATACCGTTGATTCATAATCTTGAGCTGCATTTGTATAATTTTGTAATTTTATATATGATTCAGCTCTGAAAAAATATGCTTTTGCACGGTTTGTTCCTGATGGGAATTGTTTTAAATAATTACTGTAACCTTCAACAGCTCCTCGATAATCCTGGTTCTCAAATCGTAAATCAGCTGATCTAATGGCAATGGCTTCCCGCTCATTTGAGTTGACTTCATAACCTGGAATACTAGCTTTAAAAGCTATAAATTCATCGGGTTTGTTAAGTTTATTTAGGTAAACTTCTTCTAATCCGCTTAACGCTAAATCTTTATCAGAGGAAGTACAGTTAAAACTGAATACTTTTTTGAAGTTTTTTATTGATTCAGGGAAATTATTTATGTTGTAATAACTTGTTCCTAAACCATTAAATGCCTCACATACTTTTTCTGAAGTTGTATTGTATTGATTAACAAGTTTTTCATAAGCTTTTATCGCTTGTGGGATCTGGTTAATCTCCTGACTAATTTGTCCAATAAGTAGGAGTGCATCGTCAGCTAATCCTGATTTCGGATATTTTGAAACTAAGCTTTCTAATAAGGCTATTTCTCCAGCTGTATTTCCTCTAAACCCTTCAATATTTGCCTTTTGATACATGGCATAATCTATAGCAGGATAATTTTTTTGTATAATTTCATTATAATATCTGCTTGCTTTATCATAATTTCTAGATACCAGGAATACATTTGCGAGCTGAAGCGTTGCATCTCCTAATATTCGTTGGTTTATCTCAGGTTTAACGTATATTTTTATATTTGTATCAAAAGCATCAACTACCTTCTGGAAATAATTGGACGCATTTTCTAATTTTTCAATTCTCAAATAGTTATATCCCTGAAGATAATTTGCGGAAGTAAGGGAAACGTCTTCAGATAATTTAGAATCTGCCTTTGAAAAATATTTAGTCAGATAATTAATACTCTCGTTATACTTTTTTTCTCTGTTTGAAATCTCCGCTAGCCAATATAATGCAATAGCTTCTAAACTTTGTTTTAAGGGTGTGTCCAGTGACTTTTGAAAATAGGATTGTGCAATTTTATAATCCTTTTTTTGATGAGACTGAATGCCTAAATTTAAATTAATTGTTTGATTTGCTTCACCTAATTCTTTCCCTCCATATTTTTTTTGAATTTCAATTAGCAATTTATTTGCTTCCTGATAATCTCTAAATGATAGTAAAACTTTGTTTATAATAGCTTGTGCTTCATTAAAATGGGGGGAATCACTAGGTATAAGTTTTAAGTCATTTAATGCTTCCCTGTCATTTCGAAGTTCATAAGCTAGTTTTCCATGATTGAAAAGAGCTTCTAATTGTAAAACAGGATCAAAATTCATTCTGGCAGCAGCATCAAGCGCCAATAAGGCATCTTGAGAATTATTAGTTTTCAGATAGCAATCGGCAAGATAAAACAAGGCATTTTGTCCCAAAATACTTTCCGAATCACTTAGAGGTAATAAATTTTCAGCTGCTTCACCATATTTTTTAGCGTCATAAAGGCAAAATCCCAATTGGTATAGTTCCTCATCCCTAAGTTTCGTTTTTCCTTCAGCATAGGCTTGTAAATAAGGAAGAGCTTTTGAAAATTCATTTTTTTCAAAAAGGGCTTGACCAATTAACTGACCTAATTCTTTCTTGTTTTTTAATTGTGCATCTTCATATTTTGGCATACCATATCGAATAACTTCGTCGTAATTTTTCTGAATAAAATAGATTTGAGCTATCTGATAAGGTATTAAATATTGATAGTTTTTCACACTTTCTATTGCCTTAAATGAAATTAAAGCATCTTTATAATTATTTTCTTTGTAAAAAGACATTCCAAGATAATAATGGCCGGGACCAAAATATTTACTTTCCGGATTAAGAACCACTTTTTTAAAGGATAAAATAGACTCTTTCCATCTTTCAAGGGCAAAGTTTGAATACCCTATCTGAAAGTTTATATATTCAGCATTTTCATTTTGTAATACCTTGGGAGAAACTTTTGAATAATATGTTAGTGCCTTTTCAAACTCCTTATTATTATAAAAATATTCAGCTAAATTTATTATTAAGGCCTGTGCGGTAACATCTGGACTTATTTCATTAATATAGGTAACAACAGCCTGTTCTGCATCAGGTCTTTCCAATGCAATAGCACTTTGAAGCATATATTGCTTAGCAAGCACTTTTATGCCTTCCCAACGTGGGTCACTTAAGTGTTGATTTTCATTTAATATTTCGCTTAAGGAGTTATAAGCTAATGAATAGGAACCTTTTTGATAGTTTTCTATTGCACTGTTTACGTTTTGCTGAACAGAATTAAGAAATTGACTCTCCTGACAGTGTAGGGGCAATATTCCTCCAATAAATAAAGCAATGAAGATGCCATTTTTCATGAAAAATAATTTAAACTGAATTCCAATGATAAATATTGAATCATTATATCTATATGATTCAATTGTAAAATGTTTTTTAGTCTTTATTAATTGTATAAAATCAGATAATTTTAAATAATTTCTGATTTTATGGTATCCGTTATAATGGAGCAGGCTTCCATTATTTGTTTTTCATTAATAACTAAAGGTGGAGCAAATCTAATGATGTGTCCATGCGTTGGTTTCGCAAGTAGTCCATTCTCTGCCATTTTTAAACAGATATTTAAGGCTGTTTCAGAATCCTTTTCCTCATCAATGATAATAGCGTTTAAAAGTCCCATTCCTCTGATTTCTTTGATAAATGGAACCTTTTGCATTAGCTCTTTTTTTAGCGTTTCTCTAAAGATAGTGCCCATTTTTAGGGCATTTTCAGCTAATTTTTCATCTTCTACGACTTTTAAAGCGGCAGTGGCAACGGCACAGGCTAATGGATTTCCTCCAAAGGTCGAACCATGTTCTCCTGGTTTTATGGTTAACATGATTTCATTATTTGATAATACAGCAGAAACTGGTAAAACCCCACCAGAAAGTGCTTTTCCTAAAATTAAAATATCAGGTTTAAATCCAAAATGATCACAACATATTTTTGCTCCTGTTCTGCCAATACCGGTTTGTACTTCATCGGCTATAAATAATACCTGATGCTTTTTACAAAGATCATAAGCCCCTTTTAAATAATTTTCATCAGGTATGACAACGCCAGCTTCTCCTTGTATCGGTTCAACCATAAAACCAGCAACTTCAGGATCTTGAAGTGCTTTTTCCAGTTCTGTCAGATTATTATAAGGGACAATAACGTAGCCTGGCATAAATGGACCAAACTGCTTTCTGCTTGATTCGTCTGTCGAAGAGGAGATAGCACCCAAGGTTCTTCCCCAAAAATTTCCCGATGCAAATATAATTTTTGCCTTATTTTCGGCAATTCCTTTTATCGTATAACCCCACCGTCTGCATAATTTAATGGCCGTTTCCCCTCCTTCAACCCCAGTGTTCATTGGCAATACTTTGTCATACCCAAAATAATTGGTTATATATTCTTCATACGGCCCTAATTGATCATTATAAAATGCTCTGGATGTTAAAGTTAATTTCTGACTCTGTTCAATCAGTGCATCTATAATTTTAGGATGACAATGTCCTTGGTTAACTGCTGAATAAGCTGACAAAAAATCAAGATATTTTTTACCGTCTACATCGTATACATAAACTCCCTTTCCTTTTTTTAAAACAACAGGTAGTGGGTGATAATTATGTGCGCCATATTTATCTTCCTGGGCCATAAATAAATCGGAGGTAGGTTGCATTATCATTTGGTTATGGTTAATTATTGGTTAAACTAGCTTGAAATATGTTTTTAGCTCCTAAAGTTCTTAATTCCTGATAGATTATCTTAGTTAAAGCTATGTCTAAGGATAAAATACAATCCGATATCAAAGTAATGTCAAATCCTTCAGCTAAAGCAATAAAGGCATTCTCTTTAATTTCATATTCCAATGGAAAACCTGAAAAATAAAGATGATTTATCTTATTGTTTGAAAGATAAGCTTTGAAAGATTCATTTTCAAAAACTGAAAAATTATCCATCCCTTTTTGAGACTCGTGCTGAATAATTAAAGGTTGTAATTCAGTTATCCATCTTGGATTTAAAGCACCTAGGGTATTGGAAACGCAATGAATAGGCCAAAGATACTGGTTTTTACCATCAATGATTATCATTTGATGAGGTTTTCTCCAAGGATGACAAGCTGCAAAACTGATGTGGTTGGCTGGGTGATTTTGATTTATAAGAATAATATGTTTCCAAAATCCTGATATCGCTTTTAAGTTATTTGAAATTTCGTCTAAACCATCGAAAGTAGCATTCCCAACGGACAAAAAATCGTTTTGTAAACCAAATATAATTAAAGCACTATCCTTCATTTTCGTTTTGGTTTTTAATCCAAAATAACACCGTCCCTCATTTCAAGACATCTGTCACTCATTTTCGCGAGGTCAGTATTATGGGTAACCAAAACAAAGGTTTGATTAAAATCTTTTCTTAGTTTAAAAATAAGCGCATGTAGTTCTTGAGAAGATTGAATATCTAAATTGCCACTAGGTTCATCGGCAAATATGACGGAAGGTTTATTAATAAGCGCTCTTGCTACGGAGACTCTCTGCTGTTCTCCACCTGATAAGGCACCAGGTTTGTGATTCATTCGATCAGATAAACCCAGATAGTCCAATAATTTTTTACCTTCATTAATAACTTCGTTTTCTGGTTTTTTGGCAATATATCCAGGAATACATACATTTTCTAAGGCAGTAAATTCTGGTAGTAAATAATGGAATTGAAAAACAAATCCTATTTCATGGTTCCGGAATCTTGATATCTCTGTATTTTTTAGTTTGCTTATATCCCTACCTTCAAAAACAAGTAAACCAGCATCTGCTTGATCTAAAGTACCCAAAATGTGTAAAAGAGTGCTTTTTCCTGCTCCTGATTTTCCTGTAATGGCAACAATTTCTCCTTTGGCAATTTCAATATCAACTCCTTTTAAGACGTGTAAATTTCCGTAATTTTTAACAATTCCTTTGGCTACTATCACTTTATATTTAAATTATAACCGGAAATTCTGGTTCATTTTCAGAAATATTTTTAGAGATATGGCTTAATTTCATTTTGTGTTGTAGATTTAATAAGTTTAAAACATCATTACAAAATGATTCTGTCACCAAATTTATAATGGCATCTACACTGTCAAATCCATCTCCATCTCTAAATTTATAGGTTTGTTCATATAAACCTGATTCAAATTTCAAAGTGAATCTATTGTCATTTGTAAAAATGCTGATTCTCAAAATAGGATGAGGAATATTGGCTAATAATCTCATTTATGATACCTGTTTTTTGGTTAATTTTAAAATCATACCTAGTAAAAGACCTAGCATCATTAAACTACTGCCACCCCAGAATAAATTAATTCCTGGAAATTCTATAGCCTCTAAAACAATATAATCGGATCGAAGGGCTTCCGTTGATAAATCTATGGAGATTGCTTCGTTCTTTTTTGGTGCATATGCATAAGAAATTTCTGCCTTTTCTGTTTTAGGATCTAACAAAGGGAAACGTAAGTGTATACCTAATGCTGGAATTTCAGCCTTCACATTTAAGGGTTCTCCTTTTCTAATTAAAAAAATGGGCATGACCCGATATGATTTACCTTCTTTACTTTTTACCTTGATATTTGCCCCAACGGCTAAATCGCCTTCCTCTGGTTTGTAATCATTGGTTACTGGATTTCTAACGTATCCTTCAAAAATAATCTCATTATCATTTTGAATCATACTTTCGTTGATACCAAGGCGATAAGCCTTATAGGTTAAATCTTCTTCAAAAGTGTACAGATTTTCAAAGACACTTTCAGGTAATCTAATTCTTGTACTCCATTCGTTTATTTGGACAGGATAGCTATATAATAGATTTTCCCTTAGTACAATGACAGGCTTGGCATAGATAGTTTTATCGTCATCATCTCGCTTTATCTTTAAATCTACGCCAATAGCCAGGTCTCCTTTTTGGGCTTTATATTCCGGATGTTCAGGCGAATAATCAATTTTAGTAATTAAAATGTTGTATTTTCTTACTATTTGGGTGTCTTGATCTTCTAAATATTGAGTATCAGTAAAAATGTAAGTTTTATTAATATCTATATTTAGGGTGCTGTATTTTAAACTATCCTCTTTTTGTTTCCTTAGTTCCATGTCCATCTCTACCTGCGGCAAAGAAGCAATATGGGTGAATATATCCTTATCCCAATACCTGTGTGTAGCAGGATTAGAAGCGGCAATTTTGGTAAATGATTTATCGTAAATGACGGTTGGACTTAGGTTAAAACTATCAATCCTTTGGTTATCTTTATTATGTTCTACAAACTTCAAGGTATAAGAACGAGTATAATGGTCTAGACTATCCGATTGATAATTAACCTCGTATTGTTGCATCCGAATAGGCGTATCTTTGAAGATGAGAATATTTTTTTTCAAACTTTCATCACTGGCTCCTTCAATTAATCCATCCATAATAAATGGATTATTGGATATGATTTTTTGGTTTAAGCCAGAGGCAAGTATCCCGATAATCATTAAGGCAAAACCTGTATGACTTAATACTGAGCTGACCCACTTTGTTTTAGTTTGGAAATAAGATACCAGGACAGCAATATTCGCAACCACACCGTATAAACTGGCAAAAAGCAATAAATTATACTGCCAGGCGATTGGTTTTAACCATAAATTGGTTGGGTAAAAAAGAATGGCACTTATTATTAGATGAATTCCTGTATTTATTAAGAATTTATTCCTGTTTTTTGACCAGTTAATTTCCTTAAATCGCAAATATTGAGCTCCACTTGAAAGAATTAAAACAAATAAGGCTATCCAGATTTGATATTTATTATAGTGTGGAATCGGATCGGTAATAACACTACCCAGATATAAAGGGTCAAAAATTTGACGTATTTTATTAAATACCGGAAGTGACGTGGATCCTGCTATTAAAACACTTGAAAAGAATAAGACTAAACTTCCCATGAAAATCCAAAATTCTTTGGAACTTAGGGCTTCTTCCTTTTCTGGTGTGGGAATACTTTTATATCGTAGAGCAAATAATAATAATGGTGCAATGAATGCCAGTCCTAAAAAGAAAAGTAGCTGTGCCTCAAGACCCATTTCGGTAAAAGCATGCACGGAAGTTTCTCCTAATACACCACTTCTGGTTAAAAAAGTAGAATAGACGACCAATGCAAAACTTAATAAATAAAAGAAATAGGTACTTTTTAGGGACTGTCCAGTACTTTGTGCTATTAAGTGCGTATGAATTCCTGCTATGAGAATAAGCCAGGGAACTAATGACATATTTTCTACAGGGTCCCAAGCCCAGTAGCCTCCGAAACTTAATGCTTCATAAGCCCAGGCGCCTCCCATCAATATGCCAATTCCTAAGATACCAGCGCTAAATAATGCCCATGGGAATGCAATTCTCAACCAATTTTGATGATCCTTTATCCATAATCCTGCAAGGGCAAAGGCAAAAGGTACAATGGTAGAGGAGAATCCTAGAAATAGGGTAGGCGGGTGTATGGTCATCCAATAATTTTGTAATAGCGGATTTAAACCATTCCCCTTAATGAGTTCTAAATAATCAGCCTGCCCAAAAATTGGGGCATCCATAGTATCTCTTAATAATTGAAAAGGGCTACTTCCGAGTTTAAAACTGAAATTTTCCCAACCCACATAAACACCTAAAATCATACTACTTAGAACAGCCTGTACCACCGCGAAAATAGCCAAAACGGGGCTTTCCCATTGGTTTTTTCTGCTGAGAATAATTAATCCCAGGATAGTGTTCCAAAACATCCATAGTAAAAAACTTCCTTCTTGTCCTTCCCAGAACGCAGCAAAAATATATTGCATTGGAAGTTCATCAGATACGTGTGTCCATACATATTGATATTCATAATACTTTTGTATCATGATGTAAAAAATCAACCCAATGACTGAAAACACAGCCATTGCCTGGGTTATAAACGAGCCTCTACCAAGTATCAGCCAGCCTTTATCCTCCCTTCTAACATGCTTAAAATAAGAAAAGGCACACAATAAACTACTTATAAATAAAGTAAGAACTAAAAAATGTCCAAGTTTCCCCGCCCATAAATGTTCTCCAACATAATTGATTTGATCCATTATAATTAACTCCTTTTTTCGCTCTTAATATAAATCTCTTCGTCCTTATATTTAGAAGGACATTTCATCAATAAATCAGATGCATAAAACACCTCTCCTTTCATTTGCCCAGTGATTACAATTTGCTCTGATAATTCAAAATCCTGAGGTTTTGCAGCAAAAAGGATGACTTTCTTTTCAATTCCTTTGGTATCCTTGATAAAAAAACTGAAGTAATTTGGATCTTTCTCAGGATTATATTCCATTTTTTTATCCTTGGAAAGATTTCCTGCAATTTTAACGGTATTTTCATTGGTTTTTGCCTCAGAAAAGGTAGCATAAGTGCTCATATCTTCCGCAGCATTAAACAGTAAAAAAATGGAAATGCCAATTAAAACCATGGCCAAAATATACATCCTTTTCATATTCCTTTTGTTTTTCGTTGCAAAGTTAATGTCAATCTGTTACTATTACATATTTATTGGTCACAATGTTGTAAAAGTTGCATTAATAAGAATTGAATTTTAAATTAAACAAATTTCTACTTATTTTGCAGCTCAAAATATTTATTTATGGGACGTGCCTTTGAGTATAGAAAAAATAGAAAGATGAAGCGTTGGGCCAATATGGCTAAAACCTTCACGAAAATTGGAAGAGAAATTGCAATCGCTATTAAGGGTGGTGGAACTGATCCGGAATATAACTCTCGCCTTAGAATGGCTATAAATAATGCCAAGGCTGCTAATATGCCTAAGGTAAATGTTGAAAATGCAATTAAAAAAGCAACGTCTAAGGAAGCGGAAAATTATGACGAAGTAGTTTATGAGGGCTATGCTGCACACGGAGTCGCTATCGTAGTTGAAGCCGCTACTAATAATCTGAATAGAACAGTGGCCAATATTAGACATGTATTTTCTAAATATGGCGGATCTCTTGGTGTTTCCGGTTCGGTTAGTTTTATGTTCGACAGGAAAGGCGTATTTAGAATAAAAAATACAGGTCTCGATTTAGAAGAACTTGAATTGGAGTTGATTGATCACGGCTTGGAGGAAATTAAAGTTGAAGATGACCAGATTGTCCTTATTACCGAATTCGAAGATTTTGGTAAACTTCAAAAAGCTTTGGAAAGCAAACAAATTGAACCTGAACAATCAGAATTTTACAGGATTCCAAGTCACACGAAATCGTTGACAGATGAGCAAGTGGAAGATGTTGTGAACCTTATTGAAAAAATGGAAGAGGATGAGGACGTGTTAAATGTATTCCATAATATGGATATGAATTAGACAGAAAACGCATAGTTTTTTAAATAATAAGCCTCAAAATTATTAGTTGTCTCCGGTTTATATTTTTGAGGCTTTTTTTTGTATATTCTATTTTATGCTATAATTCTAAGAGTATTTAGTCTATAATGATTTAGCTAAAATTTACTCTTTTATAGTTAATTTATACTTTTATCTAAAAGTCTTTTACTTTTAAATGTCTAATAAAAATCCTTAACAGTTCATTCTCCCCGATAAATGGCGCCACTCGTCATGGTTTCTTTCACTTCCACGGATAACAAATAAGGGATTTTTTCAATCATCTGTTGCCAGATCCATACCGCAATGAGTTCTGCCGTTGGGTTCTCTAATCCCTGCACCTCGTTCAATATCTTATGGTCTAATTGTTGCATAATTGGCTCCCAAATCTTCTTGAAATAACCGAAATCTTCAACCCAACCAAGTTTTTCATCAATTGGACCCTTCGATGAGATTTTTACATGATAAGTATGACCATGCATGTTTTTACACTTATGACCCTCAGGTACATTAGGTAAATAATGTGCAGCATCAAAACTAAATTCTTTATAAATCTCAATGAATGGCATGATTGATTTTTTTTCGCGCAAATTTACATTTATTTAGTTATTCATCCCAATTTAAATTGGTTTGTCAAGGTAATACTTTTTTCAGAACCCCATTTTTTTCGCATCATTATTTCCCATTTTAATGATTTTCCAATATTAATTTTCCCAACTACATGAAGCAATAACCCTTTTCCATAGTAGGGCCTTAAGCCGTAAACTCCCGTAACTTGTTGTTCGAAATGGTAAAACCGGACTTCGTATCCTGGCGTATTGTAAAAGCCCAATCGGGTTGAAAAGGTCCAATTAGTTGTTATCTGTTTGAACCATCCTTCTAACCAAAAGGAATAACCAGAAAGATTTTTTTCTCCAATTATAATTTGCCCCCAATCAATTCTCGCTCGCCATAAAATGGATTTTCCGGGTATTTCAATGTGGCTTCGATATTGATATCTGCTGTAAAATTGGACGCCTGCTAAAGCATTATTGGTTTCTTCCTCATTTTTACTGTGCCATTCTGTATAAAATTTTATCCCTTTTCTTTTCTCGTAGGCAATCCTACCTCGTTGTTCCATCCCTCTGGTCGGACTATTTATTTGATACCTAACCCAGGGATGTACATAAAAATCGTTAAAAACGGAAATTTTCCATCTTGGGCTAAGTTGGTAAATGAATCCTAAATATAATCCATGCTCATTTCTGTTCAGACTATTTTCTCCCCATGCCTGCGCTAATATGCCCTGATAAGTTTTTGGGTAATATCTAACTAATACGGCAATATCCAGTTTTTTATCGAGGCTGTTTTGTAATTGAAAAATAAATGCCGTGGTTTTACTGTAAGAAATCTCCCCACTTAAACGCCAGCTCGAGAGCTGATAATGATAGTCTAAACTAAGGCCCAGGTAATTTTTACCCGCATAATAGAATTGATTATATAATTCTTTGGGCTTTCCATGACCTGGATTTATCCTTTGATAAATGATATTTAACCCCGCAATGAGTTCATTCTTATTCCATTGAATTCTGTTCCCAATATTAAAAATTTGAGCAACTTCCTGATTCATTCTTTCTGTTGCAGTTCTATGATATCCGCTCATTAAAAGTTGTGAAATTCCATTTAGTGTGTCTTGTTGAAAACTGGCATCTCTTTTTTTTAGCGAAATCATAGGAATCCAGGTGATATTTTTATGAAAAGGATATTTCATGATCATGCCTCTGAAAAAGCCGTTTTCTGCAAATGATTTATGAGCATTAATTTGAATTGGATTTCTTGAAATATCTGTCGTATTGATGCTCTTAAAAGTACTATAAGAAGCATTTAATAAACCTTGTCCCCAAGATGTTTTAAAATCACCCAGAAAAAGGGTTGGCCCATCTTTTATCTTACTTTGAAAAGTTAAAAAGTAAGATAAATAATCAGGTTTTCCATTTTTTAAGAGTGTTTCTCCAGGATCTTTTTCTATGGATAATCCCATTTTTAGTCGGTCGAAGGGAGAATATCGTAGGTTA
>Ga0114975_10000075_pt1 | contig 62930 bp, 81 predicted proteins | sample S_130626_EF_Meta_FD_87031 | JGI IMG/M metagenome (GOLD analysis project Ga0114975, IMG submission 87031) | Freshwater microbial communities from Lake Simoncouche, Canada to study carbon cycling - S_130626_EF_MetaG | ecosystem: Environmental > Aquatic > Freshwater > Lake | place: Lake...
CCATATAAAAACATACTGGATCTTCTAGTAGGTAAGAAGCTGATAAAAGAAATTGGCGAACGTGGTGTTCGAATCCCACTCTAGTGTGTTTCTATATGGTAATATAGCATAGTGGCTAATGCAGTTGCTTCATACGCAGCCTATCGTTGGTTCGAGTCCAACTATTACCACCAAGACGTTCCGAGTGTCGTCGGATACTGTGACCCGCAGGATGAGAAGTAGTTTGACAACTACGGGTGGTTCTAGTCAAACCGAACTAGCGTTAGCGACACGAGAGTCTTCCCTGGTCGGGGAGCGGGTGGAAGGTGAGGTCAGACTGGGGCAACCCGGGAAAGGATGCACTAAATTACCGCCGCAGGGAAGAAGCACCTAATTCAGGTCCCATAGTTCAGCCTGGCCTAGAATAACTGCCTGTCACGCAGTAGACACGGGTTCGAATCCCGTTGGGACCGCCAGACATTTTTATAAGTAATACACTGCCCCGATGGTGGAATTGGTAGACACGGTGGTCTTAGAAGCCACTGCTTCGGCATCCGAGTTCGAGTCTCGGTTGGGGCACCATATATAAATGTACTTAAATCCGTTAAAAGATCAGGTTTGGTATCCCAGTCTCTGCGTTGGCATAGCCCGCATACTTAATACACCTTAGTATGTTTATATATGATTTATGGGTCGTTAGCTCAGTTGGTAGAGCGTCTGCCTTACACGCAGAATGTCGGCAGTTCGAGACTGTCACGACCCACCATCCGAGGAGAAACTGTATGTCGAGTAAAGAAACGTTAGACAAGGCATACGGTAATATGCCTAAAGAAGTAGGCTTCAATGTTGACTGGGGATTCATTCCAAGTTGGCGAGGTGTAAAGTACTATTGGTATACATTAGTACGCAAGGTTACAAGATAAATGGAATGGTCCCATAATGGTATTGGAGCGGATTGCTAATCCGTCGATCGGCGAAAGTCGGTTTCTGGGTTCAAGTCCCAGTCATTCCGCCAGTTTTAGTTTTTGGGGGTTTAGCTCATCTGGGAGAGCGGCAGCTTTGCAAGCTGTAGGTGATCGGTTCGAGTCCGATAACCTCCACCAAAATATTCCCTAGTAGCTCAGAGGTAGAAGCACCTGACTGTTAATCAGGGTGTCGGTGGTTCGATCCCACCCTGGGGAGCCAGTTTTTTAAATTCTAGCCTATGCTAGACATATATACTTTTACGCCCTGCTAGTTAAATGGTATAACTCCTGTTTTGTAATCAGGCGTCGGCAGTTCGATTCTGTCGCGGGGCACCATTAATTAGGAGACATATGAAATTTGCATTTTTAAATCCAACTGTAATAGCATTAGATGATGTTCCACAGGATGTATTCGATAAACTGTATGATATGGTGCACCTAGCACACACGCATTCAGATCACGATGATTCAGGGAACCCACAGCTAAGTGTTAGAGGCGGACAGCAAATTCAATTAGTCCCTAACGAGTTTGGTCTAGATACTGATGTACTAAAAGACTATATTGAAAAAATAGCACAAGAGTACTTAGATTCCATTCAACAACAAAATCCGTTGGTTAATCTTGCGTCAGTGAAACCTTTGTTGATCTCTGCTTGGACTATTAAACAAGGTCCAGGGGATTATCAAGCACTTCACAGTCACGAGTCGAACCTAAGCGGAAATATCTATATCGATGTACCAGTGTTGGAAAACGCTAAACCATCAGATAGTCAAATTGAATTCAAGTTACCAATGACCAAAGACATCGCTCATTTTATCTTTTCAGATAGTTGGAGATTCCACCCAGAGAAAGGCAAGATGATCGTGTTTCCAGGTCACATACCACACACCGTCTATCCGTGGAACGGACAAGGGCATAGAATTGTTTTAGCCTGGGATGTCCAATTAGTGGATAGAGCGGTTGACATTAAGTAAGAAATAACGTATAATAAGTTTTGTTGTGTAGCAATACACAACCGGTGAAGCGAAAGGTAGAAGAGGATAGACACATAGGAATGAGCTTCACGCTTACTCCGAAACTTACAATCCAACTTGAAACTGGATCGTGTTTATGTGTTCCGATCCCTAATAAACTGTCATTTGTTAATCGGAAATATATGGACCTCTGTGTATTGTATTTTGCACGTTGTCAACGAAGATTATAACCCTTCATTGTATATTGTCCGGTCTATTACTTGACCTTTCGTAGATCCGTCATTTTTAACACAAAGGAGCCCTATGGCTAGGTATTGTTCGGACGAAGCAGCGAAAATGGTTGGCGGAAGATTTAACTTAGTCTTGGTGGCATCACAGAGATCAAGAGAACTTAAAAATGGTTCAATGCAGAGAGTAGAAGGCAAAGATGCCACTACCAATGTAACCGCCTTGAGAGAAATCGAAGAAGGCAAATATACATTTCAAGAATATTTAGACAAATTGCACAAGAAGGAAAGACAACTATGAACATCTCTTTAAGAAAAGCCAGTGCGTTACAGAACGCAATCAATGATGCTATCAAAGGCATCAAGTTCAATCTGTCTGTTGAACTCAATGAGTTCCAGGACGTGGCAGAAGAACTAAAGAAAGCCAATGACGAGCTAATGACAAACGACACACGTCGTCAGAAACTGCTGTTGGCATTGTACAACATCCGTGGATTGGTCGGCGCTGCTAATGCCAGCGCAGGTATCGATCTCAAGTTGGCAACTGCCGCATTCGTTGACAAACGTATTGCACAGTTGGAAACTATCGCTCAAGCAGAGCCACATACCGATCTTAAAGTGATCGCTGGCAAGTTGGACAAGATCCGAAATGACAAGAGCGACACTGCTCGTAGCCGTATCTACGGTTACAGCGATACAGTATCAACCACTGTGGTTAGCAAAGAGCAGATCAGTGAAGCTAAGGCTGAGATTCAAAATCTCAAGAAGCAGAAGCAGAAGCTCAATGACGAAGTTCTTGAGTTAAACATCAAGACAGAAGTTCCTCTGACTGACGATGTGGTGGCAACACTACAAGCAGAAGGACTACTGTAATAGACCCCGGTTTACTCTTTTACGTTATAATAAGAGCGTCCCTGAAACGATAGAACAGGGGGTACACTAGGACCTGACCTCACAGTCCCTCTTTAAGGGATACTGGAAACTGCCTAGGGTTAGGTTTAACACCTTCTCCAGAAGAACAAATGTTATGGACAGAGTAACCGCTCAGTCTAGGGCCTATGTGGTGTAGGTAGCTAGACACTTTATAAAAGCTCTTTGAAGTTTAACTACACTGGAAAAAGCGAGTAACTGCTAAGTCGACTACACAGTGAAAGTCTCCAGGAAGATACGGAGTTAGACAGTTTGGTTCGATTCCAACAGAGAGCCTCTATAAAGTTATAGCGGGTTGGAGAAGAGGAATCTCGGGAGTCTCATAAGCTCCAGATCGGCGGTTCGAATCCGTCACCCGCAACCATTTCGGAGTGTAGCGCAGCCTGGTAGCGCACCTGGTTTGGGACCAGGGGGTCCAAGGTTCGAATCCTTGTACTCCGACCAATTACTAAAAGGACATAAATGATCAACGAAGAAGATACAAGCAGTGAAGATGCACTAGCAGAGTTCTTAGCTAAGGGTGGTGTAATACAACAGTTAAAACCAAACCAAAGTGGCAGAGTCGATGGTGCAAGCTATTCTTCTTGGTCAAAGAAAAAACCTTCTGTAAGTCCTTTAGCCAGTCCTCCAGAGGATCAAGACAGTTAATTATTAAATAGAAGCACGATGCGGGAATAGCTCAGCTGGTAGAGCGATACCTTGCCAAGGTATAGGTCGGGAGTTCGAACCTCCTTTCCCGCTCCAAAGGATAATATGAAAGTAATAGATCAAAATGATGTGTTTCGCAAATATGATTTTAGCTCAGTGATAACTGAAGCTGACAATCAACAGGCAATGGACATTGTTCGAGATATCATAGGCAATGGCAATTACTTTCACAACAGTCCAAAATATCAAACTAAAGAAAACATATTCGCTAGACCAGAACCCGTTTGGTTAAAGTATAGAATGAGCTTTTTAATGAGTGTGTTTATGTATCTAGGCCGTGAAGTTAAAGTACACGATATGATGGCTTGGTCGTTTATGACTAACCTAGCCACAGCAGAAGATCGTGATAAACTTTGGCATCACCATCACAAAAACGGAACCCATATGTTAAGTGGAGTCTTTTATCTACACATTCCACCAGACGTAAAAGATCGTGACTATGCTGGAACAGAGATGGCTCCATTCGGTCCTACTCACGAAGAAAAGTTTTTTGTTCGTCCTACCGACAATGCTTGGTTGATATATCCTTCAAAGGAATGGCATCGTCCAGGCATTGTGCAAAGTGATCAATATCGCTTTATTCTTGCCGCTGACATTGTGATCGAACTATGAACATAGCGTGGACACTATATACAGACCCTAAGTATGCTGATGTCAGTCAGTGGAAAGACCTTGTCTACTTTGAACCAGAAGCTCTTTGGCCCTTGGTCATTGAAGAACGTGGGAGTGCCGATTATACAAAATGTCCGGCTGTTTCGGACTTCTTTGACAATGTATTTGTTATACGTTGCCCTTATGATGTTATAATAAGTTATCAGCAAGAAGGAGATATGTTTACTACAGATCGACTAGGACAGGATTGGTACAATCAAACGTTCTATCCAAGATTTCCAGTTGTTGATAAAAATGGTAATCTAGTCAGTTCTTGCATAACACTTCGCATCAATTATCTATTTGTTGCGGATGAGGACGTTGAAATTGAAACCTTCGATGTGCCTTTGCTCTCTAACAATTTAACTAGAAACATAAAGATGATTCCGGGCAAGATGAATATACATCGCTGGGTACGGCCTGTGGACTTTACATTCGAAGTAGTAGACTTGACTAAGCCTATCGAACTAAAGCGTGGTGATCCAATGTTTGCTATCCGCTTTAAAACCGACAGTAAAGTCAAGTTGACTCACATAGACTACAGCGAAGATTTAAAACACGCTGCTGAAGCTTGTCTAGCTTCTAAGACCTATGTTCCACGCAAAAGCCTCAAGTACAGATACGAGATGGCCAAACGTTTTTTGAAAAATAAAAAATGGTTATGAAATATCGTATGGATTGTCCGTTTGTAATTGGACAGTTTGAAAAACACAGCGACTTAAAAGAACAGGTACTTTCTGCTATCAATAAAGCGGAAGCTGATCATTTAGTTGAGCCAGAAGATAATATGGACATATCTAGGTGTGACTGGAGATTAGGTCGTTGGGATCACACTAGACCGTGGTTTCAATCACTGCAACCTCATTGGCACGATCATATGACTGCTGTTAGCAAAGAACTCGGCTACGAGTTTTTTAGACTTAAAGAAATTTGGTTTCAACAGTATAATACAAATGCGCATCACGGGTGGCACGTACACGGTAGTAATTGGACCAATGTTTATTTTTTAGAAATGCCCGAAGACAGTCCTAAAACTCAATTTATCAATCCATTTAATCAAACAGAGATAGGAACATTTGAAATCAAAGAAGGTGACATATTAACCTTTCCTAGTTTTGTAGTTCATAGAGCACCGATCAATTTAAGCAATAATAGAAAGACTATTATTTCTTGGAATATGGATACTGAAATTGCTCCAGGACTATATCAAGAATAACGCGGGGTTGGCATATTGGTTGTGTCCCAGCCTTCCAAGCTGGTTAAACGAGTTCGATTCTCGTACCCCGCTCCAAATAATCTGGCGTTCGTTCAACGGATAGGACACGATTCTTCTAAAGTCGTTATAGGGGTTCGATTCCCTTACGCCGGACCAGTGTTAAAAATGCGACTGTGGTGAAATAGGTAGACACAAGAGACTTAAAATCTCTCGCTTTCGGGCGTGCCGGTTCGATTCCGGCCAGTCGCACCATTTTGAAAGCCCTGCTGGTTGACAGGGCTTTCGTTTGATTGTATAATATATGTTAAATAAATGTTCTTAAGGAGTTGGTATGATTAAAGAGTACGAAAGCATTCAAGGTGATAATTTAGAAGAAGCTGATATGGCTCAACTGCTATCAGTGACTGCTAATGCAGATGCTGTAGCACGAGTTCGAGCTGCCATTCCAACAGGACCTAGCCAAAGCCATTGTGACGAATGCGGAGAAGAAATCCCAATGGCACGTCAAAAAGCAGTGCGTGGCTGTAAGACCTGCATTGACTGCCAAAATCTACTAGATAGGATTAAGAAAAATTATGGTTGATACTTTTTTAGCATTATGGTTAATGGCATTTGCTAATAATTCCTATAATGAAATGACAGCACTGCCTCCGGTGGTTAAAGTAGAGAAATTAACAGTACCAGCAGAATTGTATTATCCAGAGTTAACGGACAATATGTGGGATCCAAATTGGATTAACAAGAAAAGTTAATCTGTGGCATCTTTACAACACCCCGTTAATTTTGGTTGACGGGGTTTTTGTTTGGCGTTATAATTATGGTATGATAGAAGTAAAAAGTAAAACAAAAACAGAAAAATTCGAAACACTAGCCCTTGCAATGACTTGGGCTAAGACTGTAGATGAGTTCGTAACCATTAATGTTAATGGTATGGAAATAGTAGGACGATTTGGCGCTGACAGCATTGTCAACGGCAAGTGTCCAGATGGTGTAGATTACACCTGGAAAAAACGGAGAATATAATGCCTTGGATTGAAAACATACCGTTGGAAAATGTAGCAAAAGGTCAACATCACGATTGCGGGGCTAACAGTATGCTGATCCAAATTTCGGATCACGATATGGCTTTTCCTACACCAAAGCATACATTCAAAGAAGTGCATCAGTTTACTTTTTTGGATATTGAAGAAGACGGTATGACCAATACCGGCGGTGGTATGATTGACCTCAGCGAGTTTGCTATTACAGATGAACAGGCTGCAGAACTTGTTCGCTTGCTACAACACGCAATGGAAAATCGTATGAACGTAGTGGTTCATTGCCACGCAGGTATCTGCCGTAGTGGTGCAGTCTGTGAAGTTGGGGTTATGCTGGGTTTTGGAGACTGTGAACGATTCCGAGCACCTAACCTGCTAGTCAAGCATAAAATGATGCGGGTACTTGGTTGGACTTACGACAGCGAAGAAAAGTCCTATGATGTACACGGTACGACAAACGAGTGGGGTTTCATCACTCCAAACAAAGCGATTGACTAATTAACTGTTTGATGCTATAATTGTATATTAAACAGTGAAAGGCATAAAATGGCTGGCAAAGCGAAATCGGTTTACCTAACAGTGACAACAATGGATCACAAATCAGTTTTCCATCGTATGTTTTTCAATGCAAAAGAATTCAACGAGTTTGTTAAAACTGATGAGTTCAAAGCAAAGTACCCAACAACAGAATTTAAAATTGTAAAAGAAGTTTACTAAAGAAAGGAGGCGAGTATGCCAAGTGTATTCTTAGTAAGCGATACACACTTTGGACACTCAGGTGTATGTCGCTTCACCCGCAATGACGGGTCAAAATTGCGTCCGTGGACAGATCCAGATGAAATGGACGAAGCAATGATTTTAGCCTGGAACGAGCGAGTCAAGCCCACTGACAAGGTCTATCATTTGGGCGATGTTGTCATTAACCGTAAGGCTATGAAAACATTGGCTCGACTGAACGGTGATAAAGTATTGATCCGCGGTAACCACGACATCTTTAGAGATGACGAATATCGCGAATACTTTAGAGAGTTGCGAGCTTATCACGTTATGAACGGTATGATCTTGAGTCATATTCCAGTACATAGCGACAGCTTGGGGCGTTTTGGAGTTAACATTCACGGACACTTGCACAGTAATCGTGTTAAGAAACCCCGAGGAGTGGACGCTAAAACAGGAGAAATCTTGTATAGCGATCAAAACGATGTGCGTTATCACTGCGTTTGCGTAGAGCAAACACCGGACTTTGCACCTATCTTGTTTGAAGATGTTATCAAACGCATCGAAGCAGAAGGCGGATCAGTTGGATTTAGGAACGGAAACGGACCTACAGTGGATTAAACTGCGTAGTTTTAATAGGGCCTTAGGGCCCTATTTTTTTGGCTGGCATAAATATATTGAATACCTTACATCCAGGAGTTTTAGATATGCCATTACAGATTCGCAGAGGCCTTGACGCGGAAAGACTAGCCCTAACGCCAGCTACAGGCCTAGCACAAGGCGAACTAGTCTATGTTACAGACTCAAAACGTCTTTACATAGGAACCGGTTCAGCAGGCGAGCATCAAGGCGTTGCTATTACTGGTTATACCAACGAGGACGCACAGGATGCGGCCGCTGGACTTTTTACCGCTACTACAACTAGCGGTACTACAAATACTAACATTTCATTTGCCTACAACGATTCAGCAAATAAAGTAGTAGCCACAGTTGACCTTACCGCATTAGGCACTAACATCGGTCTTAACGGTCATACAATTACAGGTAACGGTAGCATTACTATCAGCGGACTTGTTACAGCAGACCTAAAAGGTTCTGTTGCAGGTGACGACTCAGTGCTGCTAGTAAACGGTGCCGATTCAACGGTTAACCTAAGCGAAACTATTGTTGCAGATGTTAAACCAAGAATTAACTTTTCGCCAAATCTAGGAGCAACATCAAGAAGATTCAATGCTCTATTTGTTAGCGGAACAGGTGGTGTTGACGTAGGCGGTGCACTTATCACTGGTACTGGCGGCATACTTAATCTACCAGCTGGTTCATTAATTAATGGCCGTCCTATCACTCCAATAGACGGTGCGTTTACGGTACTAGATATCAAAGGCTCTGTGTTCGGTGATGATTCTACACTGCTAGTCGATTCTGTGGCAGGCACCATCAAAGGTGCTGTGGACAGTACTACAGTCAAAGCTAGTTCGTATGTGCAATCTCCATTAATAAATGCAGGTAGTCTTACACAGAATGGCGTGTTCAATGTTTATAATACTACAGACTTTTTTGGAACATTCTTTACCATAACAACATCTGGTCCCGGAGCTTTCCTAGATTTCCACGCTTCGAGAGGAACCCTTGCTTCACCTGCTGCATCACAAAATAATGATTACATCAGTGGTATTCTTTTAAAAGGACATAACGGAACTGCCTATGTACGTGCTGCGGCAGTTGTTGCTCTAGCAGACGGTAATGTCGTTAACGGTGAAGTTCCTGGAAAAGTTGTTATTTCTACTAAGAACTATGCAGGTACTTTAGACAATTCATTCACGTTTAACAGTCGCGGAGTATTCGAAGCTCCGGTAATTAAACATACACCATTCGCAGATGCTACTGCACGTGATGTGGGTATGAATGCTGGTGCTGGTATGATAGTATATAATACAGCACTTGGCCAATTCCAAGGTTACACATCAGGTTGGTACAGTGTATTAACTTCTGACAAGATTGGTTATACTACAGGTGTTGGTGGCGCAGTTACACAGATTAATACCAAAGCAACATCAGTTACACTAAACAAGATTTCTGGACAGATTACCTCTCATACAGAATCCCTAGCAGGTAATGCCACTGTTATTTTTGATGTTCTAAATAGCACTGTATCACAAACAGATACTATCATTATTAATATGAAATCTTCAGGATCAAATATTGGACAGTATCAATGCTGGATCGCTTCTATTGGTAATAACACATTTACGGTTGCTCTAAGAAATATGAGTGGAAGTCCGCTCGCAGAAGCAGTGACAATGAACTTTGCTGTAATTAAAGCTGTTGCAGCTTAATTCCAACGAGGATAGCGATTTAAATTCTCAAGAAACCTGTCTGGATATATACGCCAGACAGTTTGATCCGTACTGCGATAATTCATTTCGCACACACGTTCTACAATACCTAACTTAGCAAGTGTAGGAAAGTAATGTCTGTGTACAAGTCTTTGACTTGCTGCTGTGCTTTCATTACTAGTAGCATACAACTCTCCCTTGGCCCAATTGATACAGGCAGGCAGTAGGAACTGGTCTGTTAAATTCTGATGTTCGGCGATTAGTTTTTTAGGTGTAATCAATCCACCATTCTGACGGGCTGTACCAAATGTACAAGTACGTGCTAACACACGATAAGCAGTTGGGCCCATAAGTGTAAAAGAATGAGCGGCAACACTACCGACAGCCTTGTCGTCTTGATACAATATCCACGCAGCCCATTCTGGTTCATTTCGAAAACAATCTATCATTGCCTGTTGACTAGAGTTGTTAAAAAATCCTCGACTGGCTGCTTCTTTGTAAAACTCTGTTAGATTAAGATCTTCACTCCAGGGAATTATTTTATACATTCTAAATACCTAAGCAACGGACTTAGTCCTATAACTTTATTATTTTTTGTAGCCATATGAATAGTGTCACTAGGAGTAAGACCAAAATCATTACAAATTTTAAAGTGATTATCACCGTGGTGATTCCAAAGATAATCCGGCTCACTGTTTTCTAAAATATAATTTGCTATCACAACTGGATAAGCAGTTACCTGTAAATGATCATTCATCAGAGTGATTGAATCCTCATTTAAAATTTTAGTCCAACGCAGTCCTATACGATTCCATCCGCTAGTACCATAACCCTTGCTCATACTTACTCCTAGACTTTCGATAGCAGGATGACTAAAATCTATATTAACGTTCCTAGCTGCCGTTAACCAGGCTGCATCGATATGCACGGGGATCTTCAGTTCAGCACAGGAGTCTAATATTTGATTCATATCGGCACGTTGTTTTCCAATACTACTAAATGGCGCTGAAATGATCAACGGCACTTTTGGGCGTAATGTACTAGGTAGTGATCCAACAATAAATTTCCCTAATCGATGGTGATAGCTGTATTCTTTTTCTAATACCTGTACCTCTCCTTTTAAATGCAGGTTATCTATATACTGTGTACATCCTTGGATAATATCAACACGATGTGCTAGGTCAAGGCCTGTTATTTTGTTTAGGGTCGATCCTACAATGTGTTGAGAAAATAGTCTTCTAAACTTTTCGTATATCGGCGAGGTTCCTTCAATTTGTGCTACTGAAAATGAATCGTCTATGCAATTCCAGTCGTAGTCTTTTTTATCTATTATATTTTGTATAAGAGACTGATGATGTTTATCAACAAACGGCCGGCATTTTGTTTTTTCTAAATACTGTTCATCATACGCACTAGGTGCAACTATATTAATCATAGTTGAAATCCTCAGAAAACTTGCCTTCAACTTTAATAGTCAAGCTGGATTTGTTATAAGAATTGATATTACCGTGCCAGTTATAATGATTAAAAGTAGCTGTATGTCCTTCTACAGGAACTTTATGAGTTATGTTTCCAGACTCATTTATATCATACAAAAAAAACTCTCTATCAGTATCAAATCTAAACCAAATCAAATCTTGTAATTTATCTGGTTGACATTGTTCTCCCTTTTCATAAGGTAAGAAGTTAAAGTCTCTATGGAACTTTAACGGGCAATAATGATCATTATAAAAAAAACTAACAGAGTCGATCTTCTTAAAAGGTAAGGTGTGTATCCAGTTGTGTATCACAGGAGTTACCCAAGGTTCGATATTTTTTTGCGGTGTGTAATCTATCAAATGCAAGATTTTATAAGGATTAAAAGATCCATATTTTAATTGTAGATATACAGCCAATTGCTCTTTATTGTCAAATTCTGTAAATTTAGAATCTTGATTTTTGTGCAATGTATAATACAAAAACGGATTTTCGATTATGTATCTCCATTGACAATCTATCGGAATACTTCCAGCATTCCAACTAGATACTGCTCGATCTTTATTTTTAGCAAACAAGAAGTAAAACTCATCTTTTAAACTTAAGAAGTGTTCTATGTCTAAATAGTTGTCTAGTGTGTAAAACGGTTTTTGTTTTAATAAAAGCATACTATTATTTATAGGAGTAAAACAGCCAATGACAATTTCTAAATTTACCTACGATAAAAAATGGTTTGGTTTAGGAATTCCTAACGCTGACTTAACAGCTCCGTGGCAAACCCCAAATCTGGAAACTGATAAGTTTTATCCAGACCTAAGCGGCAGCATAGATTATAAATTAAATTCTCAAGGGTACCGAGATGTCGATTGGACCCCAGATCAGTTGAATAACAGTATATGGTGTGTAGGGCATAGTGATGTTGCAGGAATAGGCGTGGAGCACAAAGATAGTTGGCCTGCGTTATTAGAAAAGAGCACAGGAGTAAAAACAATTAATCTAGGAGTTGTTGGCGGCAGCTGGGACACTATCTCTAGAGTACTATCTTCTGCACTTACAACGCACAAACCAAAATTTGTTTTCATTCAGGCAACAACTAGAGATCGCAGAGAATACATTACTAACGAAAGACAACAGGTTGTATTACCAAGTATGGAAGACGATCGGCAAGTTGATTTAAATTTTTGGAAATTCATTGACGAAGAGAATAGCCAATATTCTTTAGAAAAAAATATAACTATTATTGATCTAGCCTGTAAAGTAGCTGGCGTTAACTATTTAATTTTTGATTTTGCTGATAGATGGAATATTATTAGAACATATCCTGCTGCTGACGGAAAACATATAGGTGTTGTACCTCACCGTATGATTTCAGAATACCTTACTGCTGAACTAAAGAAACACCAACTTGATTAAGAAATATTTTATCTAGAGTTAGTATTTCATCTAAGAAGATACTGTCGATAGTAAAACTTACAACACCTTCCTCAAATTTAAAATTAGTTATTTTCCCATCCTTGTTAGCATAATTTAACCAAGGACTAACAATTTGATCAAACGCATATCGATGCTTAACTGCTCCACTAATAATAATATTTGTTGGGTTAGCTATTTCAGTTCTGTTCAATAGATTACGAACAACTAATTGATACCGGTCGGTATTTCCAAAATTAACAGCAGAATGTAGTACACCAGCATTCATTATCATCCAGGATGTGTGAGGTAAGGTTGGGTACAATTCCTTAGTGTTTAAATCTACAAGATAAGAGTTTTCGCCTAATATAGTAATATGCCATCGATCATCGATATCTGCGTGGACGGTGTAGCAGGCCCCTTCGGTTAACTTTATAAGTCTGGCCTCACCGTGATTGGGAAGTGTAGATAAAATTTCTTCCCATACTGTGTTTTTGTATTCGGTTTTAATAATCCAAGGGTCGTAGAAAAAATCACCAGACGGAGTGTTTAATGACAGTTTAGTCTGCTCAACGAAATTAGGAATAGACTGTTGAGCCCTTCCTAACTGCGTTTGACTAATTTGGTATTCAGTGTTGGTTAGCATTGAAATATTTATGTGCTATTATTATAGGGTAAATATTAATATGGAACGATATAAGGTAGCCCCAACATACGAAGAACACTGGTTAGAGACAGATAGACCTCAACCACTATCCGACACAAGAATAGAAACTGTTATACAAGGTATTCTAGATGGTCGGTTAGGTATGGATATTACTGATAAAGTTTATACTGATTTTAAAAAAGAAACCAGCGATTGGATTTTTAATACTCAACTAAACAGCCTAACCGGGTTTGATTCATTTAATCGATTAGATATTACCCAAGGCTGTACACAGTTTATTGACACTATCTATATGAAAGGTCCCGTCCAGGTGTTACAGGGTGATTATAAGTATCATCATAGATTAGGCAACTGGGGACGAACCGTTGGCAATCTATCTGCTAATATTCCACTAATCATAGCAATGCCCTTTCCTAGCACAGGATCGGTACACACTCAAATGGAGGATATATTGAATGAATGTTTGGACAAAAAGATTGAAGTACATATCGACGGCGCTTGGATCAGTTGCTGTCGTGATATTGATTTTGATTTTAGTAATGATGCTATTAGATCCGTTGGCATCAGTCTTAGCAAAGGTCTTGGTCTCGGCTGGAACCGCGTAGGACTTAGGTGGACAAAAGACGACAAGCCAGATGCAATTACTTTAATGAATGATTTTAGAATGAACCTTAGAGCAGTATCAATGATTGGCTTACATTTTATAAGAAATTTCCCCAGTGATTACCTATGGACAACCTACGGTGATATCTACCATAAAGTCTGCAAAGATTTTAATCTGACTCCTACCAAGAGTATACATCTTGCACTTAGAAACGGTCAAGCCGTTGGCATTAGCCCATTAATAAGATATGCCTCAAACAATTAATCCACCAACATTTTGTATGCACCCATTTACTGGGCTTGCTACTAGAGAAGACGGCGCAATACAGGTATGTTGTCGTAGCCATCCTATTGGTAATATAAAAGATAACACCCTGGAAGAGATCTGGAACGGAGACAATATGAAACGTATCCGTAAGCAAGTGCTCACAGGGTATCGACCAAAGGAGTGTGAGCCCTGTTTTAGTTTAGAAGACCAAGGTGTTGAAAGTTTACGGCAACGACACGTACTTGGAAAAATCCCAGAGGCACGGATTAATTTATATCCCAATGCCGTTAGTACAATGCGTAAAGATCATACAATGCCGTTTGAGATTCCTACTATGGAACTTAAACTTAATAACTTATGTAATTTAAAATGTCGTATGTGTCATCCGGGGGATAGTACCGCTTGGAATGATTGGGCAGAAGTTAAAGAGTTTTACAAAGGTGAAGGGCAGGTTATATTCGATATCGTTGAAGAACACAATTTAGAAAAGAAACCGTTACTAGATAAGTTTGAAGATAATCCCAATTGGTGGATTAGTTTAGAAAAGAACTTACCCTACTTCCGACGTGTGGAATTCGCAGGAGGCGAGCCTCTAATGGATCCGCAACACTTTCGAATATTAGATATGCTTGCTCCGTATGGTGATCAAATTGAAATCAAATATGCCACTAACTTAACCACGCTAGGTAAGAGCAATCGCACAGTTTGGCAATACTGGCCTAAATTTAAATCAGTAGCGGTAAATGTAAGTATTGACGGTATTGGCACTAGCTATGAATACATTCGCGGCAATGCCAGCTGGGCTGAACTTATAAACAACATTAAACAAATACAAACTATTCCAAATATTAGTCGCATTGTGGGAGCAGTGGCTGTGCAGGTCAGTAACATTCTCATACTTGACAAAATGATAGAATATTTTTTAAACGATTTAGGTATTGTATTTTATACTAATATGGTACAATATCCCAACGTATTATCTGCACAAGTTATTCCTAACGAATTAAAATCAATAGCTATTATTCGTTTAAAAGATGTTAGGGAATTAGTTCCGACTTTTAAATTAGTAAAAGAACATCCGATGTTAGAAGAGCTAACTTACAAACAAATCGACGGCATAATTAATTTCATCCTAGCAAAGGATAATACCCACTTGTGGAATGATTGCATAGAGTATAACCGTCGATTAGATGTCACAAGAGAACAGAGTTTCTTTGATGTAACTCCAGAGTTTAAACCCTATGTTTAAAGTTACCAGTGCTTGGCCGCATCAGGATCAATTAAAGGTTGAATGGAATCTTGGCAAAAGGTGCAACTACGATTGTACATATTGTCCGGCAAGCATACACGATCACCATAGCCCTCATACTGACATAAATTTGTTGGAGGCAACTGTAGATAAACTGTGTGCGATTGGTAAGCCATTGCGCATTAGCCTAACAGGAGGCGAACCTTGTGTACACCCGGACATTGAAGACTTATTAGAATACTTTAGACGCAAAGATGTGTTCTGGGTAAATTTGACAACTAACGGTACACGCCCCAGTAACTGGTACCTACAAAATGAGATGTTTTTCAACCACTTAGTGTTCAGTCTGCATTTCGAACACGATTGGGAACGGGTGCATAGAAATATCATACAGTACCAGGCAGGGACTCAAACAGATTTCTTTGTCAATGTTATGGCACATCATAAACATATGGACAGTGTTCGCAAGGTAGTTAAAGAGTACAGCGATCGTGGAATAAAATATGCTGTTAGGCGTATTCGATGGACTGACGGCGACCACAATATATTTGATGATTTAAAATATGAAGGTAAAGATCTTGAATGGATACTGAATCAAGATTCTACTGTAAAACCCAATTGTAGGATAGATGAGTCAGAAATAATGCACAGTAACGATGTTATTAAAAAACATTTAAATCAATTTAAAGATTGGTCTTGCAACGCCGGACTCGAAAGTCTTATGATAAATTGGGACGGTGATGTTCATCGTGCGACCTGTAGAGTCGGTGGCAGTCTAGGTAACATTTATAAAGGTAGCTTTGTTGTTCCTAGCAACCCCATTGTATGTACTAGAGACTGGTGTACCTGTGCTGCAGATATTCCATTAACAAAAATTAAAAATGATTAAAACTACCGCAATTAGACTGCTAAATCCTACAGCAATGTCGGTTACCTGGGATACTGGTCGCAGATGCAACTACGATTGTACATATTGTGAATCAACAAGACACGACTTAAAAAGTTCATATCACAGTTTTGAAGAACTTAAAAATACATATCATTTTATCAAAGAGTGGACCACAGAATACAATAGCAGACGAAAAGAAAACAAAGGAGTTAACATTGTGTTCACTGGCGGTGAACCAACAATTAATCCTAATTTCTGGAACCTTGTAGAATATATTAAAAACGATAGCGACAATTTTAATTTACAATTAACTACTAACGGTACTTGGGGCCCTAGTTATAGAGAAAAAATATTAAAATATCTCGACTGTGTTACTATCAGTTGGCACGCCGAAGGACCGGCTAATCTCAAGCAACGAGCCATAGATAACATATTACATCTAAGCAACAGTGAAATCGTATTGCAGGTTAATCTTATGCTACACGCTGATCACTGGGATGAAGCTATGGACGTCTGCAAGTTGCTAGATGACAATAATGTAAAGTATAATCCTAGACCAATTGGAGATGGAAACATAACTCGAGTTGGGTGGTTTATCGATGCCGATGGCACTAATCGCAGAACATCTCATACCTATAGTAAAGAACAGCAAGAATGGTTTTTTAAAAAAATGGGAAGTAGTTTGCCTGGGTCTGAAAAAGCAGAAGGTAACCAATTAGGACGTGGGTGTTGTGGAGGTCGCTGCCTCGAAGCAAAAGTAGACGACCAGTGGCAAACTGTTAAGTTAGTTAATACTGAATTTAAAGGTTGGCAATGTATGGTTGATTGGTTTTTCCTACACATCGATCAACATACAGGACTAGTCTATCATCATCAAACCTGTCAGGCATTGCATAATCAAAAAAGAGGAGCACTAGGACATCTAGACGATAAAGGACAAATGCTAACTGATCTTAAATTAAGATTAGAAAATCCTAGTCCTATTATTTGTCCCAATCAAAGATGCGGGTGTGGAATGTGTGTTCCTAAGGCACGGGATCCTGTAGATTTTAAAATTATGTGGCAGGCGCTAACAGATGTGCCAGCTCAGGAAATGTAGATTTAAAATCTGTGCCGCGCTGATTATCCATTACTGTAATATATTCTCTAAAATCGGGTAACAAATGAGTATGGTCTTGAGCATCCATCCAATCTAGTATACCTTCCCAGCGTTTCCAACCATAGGGATTTTTTTCCCAAAAATCTGCATCTTGAGTATAGTTATCCCATAACCAGTCTTGCAATTCAGCAAACAGTTTACGAACTTCGAATTTATCTTCCTTAGGCAGCACACGTAAACTTAACCACGTAGGAATCCACAATAAATGAACACTGGCTAATCCGCCACCGGTAACCTGTCCTGCAACATTTAATTCAAAATTTAATTTTTTAAATCCGCTTCGGACTTTCCATTTAAGCAATTCGGGTATATGTTTTATATTCAGTATTTGCGCTGCCAATTCAATAGTGGTAGTAATATTATCAGGAGTGTTCTCTAATCTATGCAAATTTTTCTCTACAACATTAAAATCCATCGGATAGCGAATGTAATTTACACGATCCCCAATTCCATCAAGACTTACTGCAAATTTAACTTTTCTAAAATGCTTCCATATATTAATGATAGTTTCATCTATTAAGATTCCATTAGAATTATATCTAAGAAGTATTTTATCAGCATAGCCCCTACGAATTATTTCTTCAAGAAATATTTTGTGTTCTTTAATTAAAAGAGGCTCACCGCCAGCAAAGTATATTTGCTTTAAGTTTGGAATCTGGTTGTATATATCGTTCCAAAAAGATGGATGTTCGTACCAATAGTTGTTGAACTCTTTTTGTTCCCAGAACATTTGATTTTTTATCTGAGAACTTTGAAAAATAGGAAATACTTTTTTGTGCTCTGGAACCCACATTGAACTATCGTGCGGACTACACATAATACATTTTAGATTGCAGGTATGACCTAATCGTAAATCTAGATACTCTAACTTATAAGGAACAGTGCCGTCTTCTTCAGTATTATTAACTAGTTCGGGAATATTAGCATTTTCAGTTTTAAACCACGTAACTGTTTCCCAAATCCTCTTACTAGCGATCTCAGACTCTTCTTCATCGAAACATTTCTTACAACTTGCAGGAATTTTTCCCTCGAGCATAGTTGTTCTAACAGACTTCATATAGTTATTATTAAATGCACCCGCCGGCGTATCTTTGCCGAAGTTAGTTGGAGTACCATCTTCTTTTTTTACAAGGCCTACTCCGTAGTCACCGGTATCTGCTCCACTGGCGTTTGCTACACAGCACAGTCGAGCATCGCCGTTTGGCCTTGTTGCTAGGTGATTCCACGGCAGCACACAAAAAGATTTTGACCCAGACAGGTCTTCAATAACTTTTTGCCATTTACCTATTTCGGTTGTTTCAGGTTGAATCCAGTATACATCTTTCATAATAGTAATTATGTCTATATAACTGCCGCTAAATATTTCTATGTTATACAAAGGTAATTTTTCAAATATTTTTGAGCCCGAGGCATTGCAATTTATTCTTGCAAATCAAGGGGACCTTCGCCCGCAGACTAATATCGATAGTTACCAATTGGATAATTTCGGGAAGTGGAAATCTGCTGGGTATGATATGAACAAAATACGTTGGGAAGTATTTTCCGGAGATACACCTAAATTTAATTTTAAAATATCTCTGCCATTCAAAGGAACGATCAAATGGTGGTTTGCAAAACTACATCCAGGCGATATGTTTCCGTTACATTTAGATACGTTTCCGGATAATACAAATGTAAGACGATATTGGATAGCCTGTCAAGATTATATACCTGGACATATTTTTGCCTACGATGATAAAATTTTAACAGGATATAAAGCTGGTGATATTTTTATGTTCGATCACAGCACTGTGTTACACGGATCTGCTAATATAGGATTTACTCCTAAGATATCTTTACAGGTTGCTGTTACAGATGATCAGTAATGAGTAAGATGTGCGATGCCTATCTTGGCACGAAACGCCTGGGTGAATACCCCGTCAACTCTTAGACTAAATGTCTGTTTGTTTATCTTGCCGCCTGAATGCCAATCTTGATCATTGAAGAAAGTTGCGTGACTATTAACTAGTACCTTTGTATCCGTTTCAGCATCCCATATATAAAAGGGCTTGTCTAAGTTAGTACGCAAATGGATGAACTCGTGTCTATGATTAAAGTAGTCGTGCTCATCAGGTAGTATTAAATCACGATGCATTGCCATTTGACAATCGTGTTCTGCTTTAAAGAATATAATACGACCTAGATATTCGAAGACCCCATCGGTGACTAGATTTTCTAACCACTCCTTAAGTTCTGGAAATAATTGAGAATCCTTCGTCCATTCTTTTTCTTGAAATCGTGTTTCCCATCCACCCTCTTCAGTTTTTAAAAATATAAACTGATATGGGTCATACGCACCTAATGCCAACTTAAGAAACAGCATAAATTGATCACGATTCTTGTACTCTCCTAATTCTTTACCCAAAATTCTAATTTCGTGATCTTCAGGGAGACTGTAATATTCCTCTAATGCCTTATACGGCGGCTTAAATGATAATTCGTAGACACCTTCAAATCCTCCAGGCTTCTCCATATTACCTTCTTTCTTATGTTCAGCCAGAACAAGACCTTTGCATATCTTATAATGCAGAGATTTAAATTCTTCAATATTAAGATAAGAATCTAAATTGAGAAATGGTTTGTTGTCAATACCGCGTATCATATTGATATTTACCACATAAATATCGCACTATGAATATAACCGATTGGAATCTTTATTACAACCTCGAAGACACTGAATACGTCAGAGCCAACTTAGTTTACACTCCCTATGTAAGTCCAGACAATACAACTTTCTGTATGAGCTTTAATCGAGACCGTGCTTACCACAAAAATGAAAATGAAAATATTCTATGGTCTGAAGAATTACTAACCGATAGATTTTTAAAAGAAATAAAATTTCACAAACAGGCCTCTGCCACAATTCCCACTTTACAGATCAAAGATATTGATCACAAAGAAAGAAAAATCTTTTTAGAATGGCACGGCAATGATTTTTATATGCAAGGACTAAAAGAAGGTGGGTATAATAAAGTATTACCTAATTGGCAAGAGCAATGGATTGCATTGATAGAGAAAATGCGAGCTGCGGATATATTTAAAATTAGCTTACATCCCAACAGTTGGGTGGCACATCAAGGAACACTGATTCCATTTAACTGGTTCTTCTGCTATCGAGAGAACGATGAATCTGTTACCCTGAGATCCCTGTTGATACAAATTAGCTCTGGACGGCAAGAGAAACTAGGAACAATAGATCTAGATCAATTACAGAGTCCTAGACAACTACAGCAAATAGCATTTAATAGTTTTAGACATAACTATCCCACGGAGTTAATTGACGATGTTTTATCAAAATCTTAAAGAACTAGAAATAGAAACCTCATCAATATGTAATGCGGCTTGTCCGATGTGTCTTAGAGATTTAACTCCTAATGACAAAACTTGGTTTGAAGAAACATATCTCGATGCTGATTTTTATGAGAATAGAATTCCTAATCACGTTTGGGAGAAAATAACATCAGTACTGTTTTACGGAATACTAGGTGATCCGTGCGCTGCCCCGAATTTTTTAGAAGTTTGTGAAGTTGTAAAACGCAAAGCTCCACACGCAGCGATAAGAGTATCTACTAACGGTGGGCTTCGTTCCGAAGATTTTTGGAAAAAACTTGCGGCAATCTTTACTAAAGATGACACAGTTACTTTTGCTATAGACGGGTTACGAGATACTAACCACATCTATAGAGTTAACGTAAATTTTGACAAAGTAATGGCTAATGCAAAAACTTTTATCAACAGTGGTGGCAGGGCGTGGTGGCAATGGATTGGGTTTAAACACAATCAGCATCAGGTAGAGATTGCAAAATCGTTGGCAAAAGAAATGGGCTTTGATAGATTTTACGAAAAACCGTCTCATCGATTTGTGTTTGCTGATAACATCGGTGGGGTAAAATACGGTGGGGATAATGTGTTATTAGAATCTCCTACGGTGAACGCCCATCCTCTAGTATATACACCAAAATTTAATTTTGACGAATGGTATAAAGATACAAATTCTAGTAATATTAATTGCTATGCTCAAGATCGAGAAAGTATCTATATAGATGCAAATGGGAATTTATTTCCGTGTTGCTCGATGGCGTCTGGACAAATGTACAATCGAGTCATTGATTTTAAAGACGGATGGAATGATATTTGGGATCGATTCGGAGGCGACAAAATTAATCTCAAACATACGCAATGGGACGACATTGTCAATGGCCCGTTCTTTACAGGAGTAATGGATCGATGGGGAGCAGATTACACCAACGGAAGATTAGCTGTTTGCGCCAGTGTATGTTCTGATAGTAAATTTAAATTCAATAATAAGGTTTACACAAAAAAAACTTAATGGCTGCTGTAAAATTAATTGAACACGATTTAACGTTTGTCCACATACCTAAAAGTGCTGGGTCGAGTGTTGTTCGATGGTTGACTAGAATGCCATATCAAATGATTAAAGGTCATCCGTCGTTGACTATAATTAAAGAACAATGGCCAGTTACGCAAACTTTTGCTGTTGTAAGGAATCCTTGGGCACGAATGGTTAGCGCATATTTCTATCTAAAACAATACGGATTCTATTGGGAAGATAACAATATCGCTTCCGTTGAAGAATTTCCAACCTGGAATGATTTTGTTGATCGGCTAGACTATGATACTAAAAGTTGGAATACCTTAACTACCAATCAATGTGAGTGGATTACTGATGGAGTGACCTATCTTTTTAAAGCAGAAACACTAGATCAAGAATTCAATGTAATACAAAAACTACTACGTCGCGAAGATCCGTTACCCTATATCAATACATCGGACCACGAAGACTATCGTACATACTATACCGATGCTCAGAAGGCAAAAATAGGTCGAGCCTTTGAAAAAGACATTGACCTATACAAGTACACGTTCTAGGGAATTTTATTCCAAACTGTTTCGTGTATGTAATATAAGATAGTGTTTACTATCATCTGCGCTATTGCAATTCCTGTAGCGACTACAAGCTGTCCAGTAACAACATAAGAAATTACAAAAGTCGAAGTAGATCCAACTAGTCTCCAAGTTAAGGTCTTTATCAGTGTTCTCATTTTAATCCTAGATCCTTACGGATTTTTGTAGCACTAATATCGGTAACTGATTCGTCAAAGGTTTCTTCGCCGCTAGTGTAACCCACTCCACGACCCCAACCAATATGTATAATGTTAGGAACTAGCATAATATCGTATTGCCCTTGATATAGAGGATCTAGATCACGTTTAATAAAACGCACAACGTCAACGAAATTAAACGGATTACTGTCTTGCCAACCTTGTACATCGCGTACTTGGATAATAACTTGTCCGGTCTTGGTCAGCAGCCTTTCAAACAATGCACGATGACCATCGTGCCAAGGTTGCCAACGTCCTAGCATCTGTACAGTTTCTTTACGATTATCCCAACGTGGACGTCTGCGATTGTCTACAATATGATCAGCAACGAAGTCTGACCATTTGTCGGCATTCTGTTCTGTGATGCGGAAGTCATAGATCTCCGGTTCAATAAACATCTTGTTAGTATCTGCGTAACGCCCTTCACGGATAGTATCCATCCAGACAGTCCAATCTGCTTTAAAGTTGTGACGCATTTCGACTAGTGGTGCAACAAAGTCACAGAGTGCATAATCAGTACCACAGGTTTCTGCTAGATCATACATACGCTTACTTTGTCGTATGCGACCTTGCTCACTGAAATCCCAATCGTCAAACTGCTTACGTACTTCGTCAGCGTTGAACCACGTAACTGTTTTCCCAGCATCTTCTAGTAGGCGTAGGAGTTTTTCTGCTAAGGTAGTTTTACCTGATCCAGGCAATCCCATAATTAAAATTCGTTGTGTCATTTTTTCTTTCCTATAATCATATATCTATTGTAGAGAGGCAGCGACAGTTCGCCTTTCCAAAGTACATTTAAATTACTCTGATCTACAAATTCTCCCAAGCCTTGAACTATTCTTATATGCTCTGGTATATCGTAGTTATTACTCTGTAATACAATTAGACTGTCTTTAGATATTCCGTTCAGCCACTGATCGTATTGCTCTTGTGTAATATGTTCACAGCTTGTGTTAATTATCACATCTGCCATAGTTGGGATCGTACACATATCGTGTGTAACCGCATTGAATTTTCCGGAAATTTCTTCTAGCTTGTTAATAGTGTTTGCTATCGTTTCACAGGAAGGATCGAGGTCCACACTGCGAATATGGCTTACGTATATGTCTGATTGGAATAGTAAACTGGCTAGCACCCCATTCCAACCGCCGTGTATATCTATGCTGACAACTTTATTAACGTGTTTTCTTAAATTTGTTATCAACCAAATTTTAGACTTGATCTGCCCTTTCCAGAAACTTTCAAGTGTACGTTTAGGATCATCGCTGTCACGAATAGCATCCATCCAAAATAAAACGTGATTTATATCAACCTGCATAATTCCTCCGCATACACTTTATGACATTCTAGTCCTGGATGATTATCATCAAGAGCCAATGGATATTTACTCGCATAATCTCTAATATACACAGGTAAGTGTGGTACTGTTATTCCAGCCATTGTTAACAGATGAGTATGTTTAATTCCTGGAACGAGATTATGTATTCCTTTTCTAATTAAATTCGAATGGCTAATGTACAGTTTAGTCTGCATCGTTGCATCATACTCTGAATGATATTTCTTATAATAGTCTTCGTTATCCATCCAGGGTCCAATATCTTTAATCGTATTCTGATCTGTTAGCACACAGTTTCTATCAGGGCTCGCCCATAGGACAAATACAATATCCGATTCACGAAAGCTGAAATTGATCAAAGTATGCCAGATGCGTTTGTTGCTTGATCCTGGCTCGGAAAGATTAACACACTCTCTTCCCAGCTTTTCGGCAAGTAGCTGAGGCCAGGCAAAGTAACTGGGTTCTAATCCAGGTTCGGTTGGTGGCACGTGACAGTCCGGTAACCCGTGACCGTAAGTTAGTGAACACCCAAATGCTATCAGTCTAGAGGAATTGCTCATTTAATCTGTCAAATGATCCGCAGTTCTTTGAACACTCGATCAGTCCTGTGGTATTCCAACAACCGGATATTTTATTAAAAAATCCCGATGTAAAAATTTCTTTCAGTGTCTGTTCTTTGAGGCTGGGGAATTCACCTACCTTAGACATATATTCAATCCTGCTGTCCTGCTTAGGAACAGTCCATTCCATATCTAGCCAGCAGCAGGGAGATACGATGCCAGACGCACTAACATAAATTTGTTCTGCTCGCTGTGCTTTACAAGTTATGATAGGTGTAACTTCTTCAATGGCTGATTTTATACGAGGTACCATTTCGATACTTTTTGAAGTTGGCTTTAATGTATAAAGCTGTTTACCATTATCATCTAGCACAGGAAATTCAGGATCTCGAAATCTACTTGTATGCTTACTAGAAAAATCTGCAAAACCTAATTGGTCACTTAACGCTCTACATTCTTTAACCTGATGTTCATTGTGTTCGAATATTAACATATCCCAACGAGCCCATCCACCGGCATTGATAAATGCTGCGGCATTTTCGATAATCTTATGCCAATCTGTACCAATGCGATATAAGTGATGAGTGTCTTCTAATCCATCAATGCCGAATATAACTTTAACTTCTAATTCTGCTAGTCGCTCCCACCAAGCTAAATCTCTTGCGCTGCCGTTGGTGTGCATATGAAGTATGATATCAGGGCTAATTGATCTTAAATATTCAAATATTTTTAAAGTATCTTTGGCAATGATCGGGTCGCCTAGATTACCACACATATTCACGTGTTCTAGTCGTGAACAAAAATCAGCATCGAACCAACTCTTAAATTGTGCCAGTGTTATTTCGTCTAAGGTAATAAACGGGTTCATTGGTCCGCCGTTGAATCGACGAGGACACATTGGACACCGTGCTTGGCACTTAGAAGTAACTTCTAGATGTATTGATTTTATATCTTCATAATTATACATTTTTTATCTTTGGTATTTTTGAGTCTGCCGAGCTCACACAGCTAGGAGTGATACAGAGCTGCGGGGCCTTGAATAACTCAAAGTTTTCCAAAGTTCCTAATGGTTGGTCGTGACAGCTATATGACCGTTTAACTTCGTTACCTCTTATTATAACACTTTGAAAGCCACTATTGCAACTCCAATCTTTAAACTTATTAAATCCAAAAGCATTAAATCTTTCTGCCTGGTCAAACAGATGTTCTTGGTTATCTATATCATATAACGCAATCTGATAAACTTCCTCACCGTTAGAACGTTGTGGAAACCCAGTCTGCATCTTGTTGATCATATCTTCAGTATACCCATCGACTACCGTGCTGGCGGTAGGATCACTCTGTGGTTTGAGTGTTACATTAATTCCACGCTGATGGAACCTTTCCATACGAGCATACAGCTCGTCAAACTTCTCAGGCACCATTACTTGATTGATTGTAACGTGTACTAGCTCGTACTGTAACTGTAAACACTTGTCGCCAAACTCTTGCTCCCTAGCAAACTCATCGTGAAAGCTGGCTGTGATACTTCTTCGCTGTAACAGAGCTGTGGCATCACACCACGATTTCCACCATTTTGAGCCCGGGGATAAATTGGTAGTCATATGAATACTTTGATACCTAGATTCTTTTTCATCTAGGTGCCTAATTAATTCAATTAAATCTTTGTAGGCTGTAGGTTCGCCACCACTGAAGCTCCAATGGAATTCTGTAAATCCGTTTTCACGAGCCTGTCTTTTGATTTGATCTACTGTTCTTTTGTAGACCACTAACGACTGGTGGTCAACTTTGTCACTGCGAGCATAGGGCCAACAGTAGGAGCAGTTGTAGTTACAGAAGCGACCTAATATCCAACTTATAGAAAAACGAGGATTGTCTAGCATAGTACGTTGACCAAAACGCACAATATGTTCAAATGGTATTGTTTGAAAATTGGTTATCATAAAGTGCTAATATTTAACCTATATGGGGTTGTATTCCTACAAACAAGAGTATATACTATACTTGTGGTCGTTAGTGGAATACGGTAGACCTCCGGCTCGTTGGGAAACGATGCTTGGGAATTGGGCAACGTCCTAGACAACGCCTTTGCAGGTTCGAATCCTGCCGACCACACCAATTACTATCATAAGTAAAGACACATAACCTAAGGAAAACAATTATGTCAACAGTAGAACAATTAAAAGCAGACTTCGAAACATTCTTATCAGAGGACGCAAAATTCACAGCAGGTAATGGTGCCGCTGGTACCCGTGCTCGTAAGGCATTGCAAGAAGTTGCCAAAGGTGTTAAGGCTCGCCGCAATGAAATTACAGAAGAAAAGAACGCTCGTAAAGAAGCCAAGGCCTAACGTGTCATACACTACTACCGGCAATGTAACAATCCCTATGGGAGGTACAATAGGTAGCGGTTCTGGTACCACATACACCATCAACACCGGAGCAGGAATCGGTGGAGGTGGTGGCGGTGCCGGTCAAGTTTTTACTACTACTGGCACAGGATATCAATGGGCACAACCACTCATTAATAATAACGGTTCTAGTATACAGGTAAAAGGTGATGCAGAATTTGACGGCAATGTTAAAATCAAAGGCCACGATATTGTTAAGCTATTAGAAAAAATGGAAGACCGGTTAGCCATACTAATGGAACCAGATCCGAAGAAGTTAGAAAAATTTCAGGCACTTAAAAAGGCCTACGACAACTATAAGTTAATGGAGAAACTCTGCATTGACGAAAACGAAGGTAGTAAATAATGAATGTTAAATTGTTATCGTACTCAAAGCCGTCCGATGAATTCTCAGATATGGGTATTGGAGACGCACAGGAACTCATTGCCTATTGCGCCCGTGTCAGCAATCCAAGCAACCAACTCAACACAGAGACGTCTGACAAACTCATCCGATACTTGGTCAAACACCAACACTGGTCACCACTTGAAATGGTCTCCGCCTGTATCGAAATTACCACAACAAGAGATATTGCACGACAGATCCTTAGACATCGCAGTTTCAGCTTCCAAGAATTCAGTCAGCGATATGCTGACCCTACTCAAGACCTGTCGTTTGTACTGCGAGAAGCACGACTCCAAGACCCAAAAAACAGACAAAACTCAGTCTCTTTGGAACCAACGATTGGCAATGCAATGCTACAAGACCAATGGAGAGACAAACAGCTTGAACTCATCAAGCTCGCAAAAGAAACATACGAATGGGCTGTCGGTAAAGGCATAGCTAAGGAACAGGCCCGAGCTGTTTTACCAGAAGGTAATACAGTTAGTAAACTTTATATGAATGGTACACTACGCTCTTGGGTACACTTCATACAACTGCGTTCAGCCAATGGCACACAACTTGAACATCAAGAAGTTGCCAAGGCCTGTGCAACTGTCATTGCAACTGTGTTTCCAATGACAACAGAATTTATTTCAGATCAAGGAGAATAATATGTTTGGTGCAAATTATACAGATGGCGGAATTCTAAGCTATCGTTCAGCAGAAGAAATTAACAGTGCTATGGGCCGTGTCTACGGACATATGAGTCTTGCTGTTATTGTTTCAATGTTAGTTAGTTACTTTGTAGGCACAAGTCCAGAGCTACTACAATTCTTTTTTACAGGTGTACTAAAGTGGATTGTGATCTTTGCTCCGCTCGCGGCAATCTTCGGTGTCAGTTATGTGCTAGGCAACAATCCTAGTAAGGGTGTTGCTCAATTATGCTTACACGGATTTGCGGCTCTAATGGGATTGAGCTTTGCCACAATCTTTGCCATATTCACTATGGGATCAATTGTGTCAGCCTTTATGGGTGCAGCAATCTTGTTCGGTACTATGAGCTTCTATGGTTACTTTACTAAACGCAGTCTAGAAAGCCTAGGACAGTTTATGTTCATTGGATTGATTGCCATTGTTATTGCCAGTATTGTTAATATCTTTATTGGATCTAGTGTAATGGCTATGGTTATTTCAGCGTTGGCTATCATTATCTTCCTAGGACTGACTGCCTATGACACACAACAGATCCGTGAAATGGTCAGTGTAGATACCAGTGATGCTGCAGAAGTATCGGGTGCATTAACATTGTATATGGACTTTATTAACCTATTCATTAATCTACTGCAACTGTTTGGGGATCGCAAGTAATGTCCGAAGGTCTTGAAAAATTTTGCAAGAACTACGAAGTTCGGGTACTGAATGATCAAAAACGTAGAGCACGATACCATCCTGCAAGGTTCTTCACAGACCCGTTCCGTGCAGATATTATTCGTAACGATGTAGTTGAGTACGAAACCGAAAAGGTCTATACAGTAGAAATACCCGAAGGCAGACTACGGACATTGGTAGAAATGGAACGCAAGTTCTTCAATTATGTTTCTCATCACGATCAACCAGTAGACCTATTCCAAACCCTGATGGAAAAAGAGCGAGAAGAAGCTCACTATAGAAATACCAATCAGGCAGTCCAAAAAGCCTATGAGCAGTACAGCATTATGCTTAATTTGGCAGGGTACCAAAGAAAATTTTAAACGATTCAAAAAAGAATCATATTGACAGGTTTCTAGAAAGATAGTATAATTAAATTGTTCAGCAGAATAATCTTAAGGAATAAAAATGCGCAGTCATTATTGGACTTGTTCGAAATTTGCAGATTGGCTACGTGGTACCACGAAGCTGAAGTGCGGCACCAGCGAAGAATGGCACGAATGGGAAGATCGAGCCAAGGCCTCCCACCCTGTTCGTTGGTGGATTGCCGAAGAAGGTTTAGATCACCTTCAAAAATTTGTTTATTATATTCCGGACAAACTAAATGACATACGCTATTATATTAATAATCGTTGGGTTTCTCGCAGTCATAGTCTTACCGCACATCCTCGAGACATCAAACCTGGTGATTGGAGTGATGTCGGCAATCGCTTTTTGCCTTGCTTGTTCAATGAGCTTGTGGATTTTGTTGAAATAGAGCAGGCCTGGCACCACTGTATGTGGAGTGACGAAGCCAAGACTGAATTCGAAGTGCCTTGGTGGCGCAGTGGTTGGCTACGTTTACGCACTTGGCGAAGTCCAGAAGCAGGTATGCAATACCTCAAATGGGCAAGTGGTCTGACTAATGCAGAATTCTTAGACGAGGATAAGAAGCACGAAGCAGTACCAACTTATCAAGCTAAAGCTGCTAAAGAAATTATCGAGCTTTATACTTGGTGGACTGTTACCTATCGTAATCGCCCAGACCCATACGAAGCAAGTGGTTGGAGTGCGGCCTGCGAAGCAAGTCGTATTGCCAACGGTGGCCGACTAAGTTTCAGCGGTGAGAAAGATCCAGTGCTTAAAAAGGCCAGCGACAAGGCGCATAAGCTACTTCAGAAGATGGAAAAAGATTATGCAGACGAAGAAGAAAAGATGATGATTCGTCTTATTAAGATCCGTGAGAGCCTATGGACCTAACTCCAGAAAAGCAGTCCGAATTCCGCTTGTGGGTGCATCAACTTTGGATAGAAAATATCGAAGAGCACTTGACATACGGCGAAGAACCGTATAAAATAAACGAATACTGGAACAAATATAAGTACTGGCTTAAAAGAGAATATAAACATCAAAAGGCAAATAATGACTGACGACAAACTTCAAAGGTTGTACAATAACTATCTAGAATTTACAGACCATATGTGTGTAGAGCATTCACCGATGGAAGTTGCAGCCATTATGATGACACAGGCGTTGAGCCTTTATCGTTCTTCTTTAAACGAAGATGAATACAACAATATGGTCGATATGATCTCTGCGAGCCGTTCCCAAGTTAAAACTTTTGACAAGCCAGTAATACAATGAAAACACAAATTCCAGCAGAAGGTATTATGAAAACAAACGACTGGGGAGACAGTAGAGTCTACCGAATCGCTTGTAACTGCGGCGACGAAAATCACAACCATAATATGTGGGTGGAGGCAGATGACCACGACATTCAGGTAACCATTTATACTACAGGCAAAACAAATTGGTGGAGTAAAACACGTTGGCATCATATTTGGACATTGTTAACTAAAGGTTATATTGATACCGAATCAAGTGTACACTTGACTAAACAACAAGCACTCAATTATGCAGACACGTTAAAGTCTGCTATAAAAGATGTTGAAACATTCCGCAGACCAAAAGAGAATTCTGCGATTATTAGAGAAGCAAACGAACAAGACTGTGTATGACCATTGTAAGTAAAAGTCCCCAACGACATTCCTTTCAGCTTGATGCTGCTAAGGAACGTGCAGTAGAAGATGGCCGGACTGAAATCCCAGAAATCTACGAACAACTGTTTAAGTCTGCCAAAGAGCAAGACGAAGCCAATCTCATAGATCCAGAGTGGCAGAAAGATAATATGGAATACGATCTTCGCAGTAGCGAATGGATGTGTGCCAAAGTTCGAAGATCTGACACCTATGCACAAAATCTATATGCGGCTATGTGTAATATGCAGTTCCAAAAACTAGATGTTCTTCCTATTCTTAAAAATCAACGATGGAGTGCTAGTTGGCGACACGCCGGGGGCATTGTGGCAGATATGCAACAGAAGGGAGACTATATAGATTGGTACTGCTCTGGGATCGGAAACGAAGGATTAGGTAACGGAGATGTTAATGGAGATAAAGGATATGTTCCTGAAGGCCAGGTTACAGAAGAAATCCAAATGGATCTAAAAGCATTGGGCTGGTTGCCTGTGGAGTGGGACGAAGAAGAATGAGCTATATGCTTTTTGAAGTTTGGTTGCTTGATGGTATTGGCCATCAAGAACTAGTAGATACTACGGCTAGCCAAAAAGAAGCCTTTGAATTAGCCCAAACTAGTCTAACTGAAGATTGGATTGAAGCTATCGTTTATCAAGAAAACGAGGAAGGCGACAGCATTGTTATCAAACGATTCCAAAATACAGCCACTTGACATCTGTCGAAAACGATGCTATAATATAAGTATTGTTTAATTAAGTATAGGAGCAACAATGGCTACAAAGACAGCAACCAAAACTCGTGTAACTAAAAAGCAAGTTACAGCCCATCGTACTCGTGCAGTTAAAGATCACAGTCCTGTTTGGGAAGGTTGCGAAACTTGGGATGACAACACATTCCATCGCCACTTCAAACGCTCAATGGACTATTATCGTCTAGAATCTGAAATCAAAACTTATAAGCCAGTCGTAGTTCGTTGGATGGAGTCAGTTGGCTGTACCAAAGAAGACATTGCGGCTTTTAAGAAAGTCAAAGACAATCGTATTAGTACCACAATGGGTGCTGTTGCTGCCTGTTTGAATCGTGGTATGACTTCACAACGTCCTGGATTTAATAGTGGACGAGACACAGCAGCCTGGATGCGAACAGAGATCGTTAAAGTTCTTGCCGAAGGCAAAAACGATATTGACGAAGATGAAGCTAAAGCAATTGAAGCTGCAAAGCCAGCAGTTTACACTCCGTCAATTCAAGAGCGTGTTCGCGAAGCAAGTTTTAAAATGACAGAGGAGATTGAAGATGCCCTTGAATCGTTTGCACAAGATCCAGAGGCGTTTGATGCCAAACAGTTCAAACTGGTAAATCTACTTCGCGGCAAACAGGCCAAAGCCGCACACGCCCGTATTATTAAAGACCTTTATGTACGACAATATGACGAGTATCTTGAAGTTGCAGAAGGAAAAGACGAGCAACTAAAAGAAGGATACAGTCATTTAAGCAAAGCACAGTTAAAAAAGATCACGGCATTTTACAGTGAAATACTGTCAGCTTGCGATATGCTGGCACAAGAAGCTAAAATTAATCGTGCGCCACGTGCTAAGAAAGCAGTGCCAGCAGACAAGATTGTTAGCAAACTGAAATATCTAAAGAGCAATGAACAGTTGAAACTGGTATCTATCAATCCGACAGATATCGTTGGTGCTAAAGAGTTGTGGGTGTTTAACGTCAAGACCCGTAAAATTGGCAAGTATGTTGCTGACGAATACAAAGACCTCAGCGTTAAAGGTACTACGATCATTGGGTTTAACGAAACACTCAGTGTCCAAAAGACCCTGCGTAAGCCTGAAGAACAGCTTAAAGAGTTCAAAGCTGCTGGCAAGGTACAGTTACGTAAGTTCTTAGATGATATTAAAGCAGTAGATATCAAGCTCAACGGTCGTGTAAACGAAGAAACGATATTACTTAAAGTACAATAACATAGTAAATACTCAGTAGAAAAGCGGGCCTTGAGCCCGCTTTTCATTTATTGATAAATACCTTACTAAGAGAGTATGGTAAAACTATGACCACTAAAGATAAAATCGATTCAATAACTAAAAATCTAAAAGAACTCCTGTCCAACAACGTAGGAACTACCGTTTCTAGCATTCAATTTGACGACGAGATCGTAGGCAAGGGGTTGAAATGGACTGGTAGCGGACACATCAAACAAATTGTGTATGTTGATAATCCTTCCAGATTTAGCTTTTCAGAAAGCATCGATATCGCTAAAAACAATAACCTAATGATCAACGGTGATATAGTATTATCTAGCACCGCTCTAGGCGACAATGTAAAACACAGTAATCTAACACAGCTGGGTATTTTAGAAGGACTGTTAATTGAAGGTTCAGTATCGATCAATCAACACGTTTATTTTAATGCTGAAACAAACAATCTAGGATTTGGAACAGACAATCCACGTGCTCAAATCAGCATCGTGAATAGCAGTCGTGAGACTGGTCTCGACGACAGCAAAGTAGGTACCTTTTCCAAGGACAGCTTTGATATTGTCACTGATAACATCTCAAGAATAACAGTCACTGACATAGGTGATATACAGTTTGGTAACATTAAACAGCCGTTATCGAAAGTGTCAATTCACGGGCAAGTGGCTATTAAAGTTACTAACCCAGACCCAACTGTTGATCTACACGTTAACGGCGCTGTAAAATTCAGCGGACACTTACAGAAATATGCAGCACATCCGCCAACTTCTGGATACCATAATGTTGGCGATATCACTTGGAACGAACAGCCAAGAATCGATTCCTATGTGGGGTGGATATGTATTACCGCAGGCGATCCCGGACGCTGGGAACCATTCGGTAAAATTGGAAATCAATAATTATGACCAGTAAAGATAAAATAGATTCACTAGTTGAAGATCTCAAATCAGTTCTAGTACAGGGCTCAAATACGTTTGACGGTGACGTTGATGGTCAGGGACTACTATGGATACAACAAGATTATAACAAACAGTTTGTGTTTCATCGAAGTCCGGACAGATTCTTTTCATCAGAGAGCATAGACCTAGCCCGCGGCAAGGGTATTACTGTCGACGGAGTTCCGTTAATCAACGAGAAAGAACTAGGAACAACTATCACAAAAAGCAACCTAAAAGAGATTGGTAGATTACGAAAACTAGACGTTGATGGTCCTTTTAGTGTCAATCAATTTTTATTCTATGACCCTAACAGCGACCGATTAGGACTAGGAACAGATACTCCAAATGCAGCCTTTAGCATTTTCGATGAGGGTGTTGAGCTTGTATTAGGATCTAGAGAATACAACAAAGGTGGCATTGGTACTTTCAATCATACTCCACTTGAACTAGTTACTGATAACACTACAAGAATTACTATCACTGCTGGTGGTGACATCGAACTTGGTAATAAGAATTTTGATCAAATTAAAGTTTTAGTACGTGGATCAGTAAGCATCAACAATACCACCGTCGACCCTAGAGCAGATCTAGATGTTCAAGGTCCTGCAAAAATTAACGGAATATTACATCTTAAGAGTAACGAAGTACCTAAAACAGGTAACTTTAATCAAGGCGACATAGTCTGGAATAGTCAACCACGTTCGGGATCTAATATTGGTTGGGTCTGCACTAAATCTGGAGCGCCGGGCGTGTGGAACGCATTCGGTGACATCAAATAAAGCACTAGTCATTGGCAACGGTGAGAGCCGTAGCTCGATCGACCTAGAAAACTATCGCAACGATTACGTTCTTGTTGGCTGTAATGCCGTGCATAGAGATCTTGATGTCGATCATCTTATCTGTTGCGATAAGAGAATGGCTGAAGAAGCTGCCAACGCTACTAGCTATCCAACTATCTATACACGAACTGATTGGATCACATACTTTAAATCAACGTACCCTAATGTAGAACAATTACCAGAACTACCATATTCTGGCACTCTCAAACAGGACCTTCCTATCAACTGGGGCAGTGGCGTTTATGCGTTACTGTTAGCGACTACATTGCCGGTCAGCACTATCACAGTTATCGGATTTGATCTTTATCCGACAAACGATACTGTTAATAACATATACAAAGACACTGTAAATTATGCTAAGTCTAGCAGTAGACCAGTTGATTATTCTTATTGGGTGTACCAAACTGCTAAACTTATAGAACTAAATCCTAACAAGACCTTTCAATTTGTCAACAATGAAGAATGGTCTATCCCATCAGAATGGAAAAAATTTAACGTACAGAGCTTGACAATAAATAGTTTTACTAGTATACTAGTTCAATAGACACACACATAGAGGACTCTATGGCATCATCCCTCTTTAAACATTCTGCAGTCATCAAACTTGCTACCTATATAAAGGAGACTAGAGATGGCAAAATTTTTCTCAACAAAAACGTACGGCAATGACAGAGGTCTTAGTTGCTGCTTTAGACAATGGCGTGCCACACACAGTCATTGTTCAACACTACACGGTTATTCAATCGGTATCAAACTTGTATTTGAGTGCGATACGCTAGATGACAAAAACTGGTGTATGGACTTTGGTGGACTCAAGGAATTCAAAGCCTGGGCCGATCATATGTTCGATCACACTTTGGTGATCGCTGAAGATGATCCTCATTTAGAAGTATTCAAACAACTAAATGAAATCAAAGGTGGCTTTAACGAAAGTGGAGTATGTGACCTACGCATCGTTCCAGGAGTAGGATGTGAAATGTTTGCTAAACTTGCCTATGACAAGATGGCTGAACTATTAGCATCAGGAGATATGCGTTACCCAATTAATCCAAGTGTTCGTATTAAAACTGTAGAAGTTTTTGAACACAATGCTAATTCGGCAACATACGAAGGCTAATGAAAAGAGTATGGCGCCTTTGGGCTAAAGCCCTAGGAGAAAAGACAGGTGCTACAGACAGCGAAGCTGATCGAATAGCACTTGTCCGGACCGTCATAGTTCTAACCTATCTTATTACAAATCTGTTTATTATCGCTGGAGTTATTAGACATTGGTAACTATTTTATGCGTTCGCTTCGGCAAGAAGTACGGTAAAGAATATGTAGAACGACTGCGTAATATGGTCGCTAGACATTGCACCGTTCCTTACGAGTTTGTCTGCCTAACAGACGATGATCGCCCAATCGATGGTGTTAGATTAATTGTAGAATCAAATGCTGGCTATCAACGAGGGTGGTGGCATAAGGTTCATATGTTTAAACCTGATCTCGATGTGTCAGAAAGAGTTTTATATTTTGATCTCGACACTGTTATTATTGAAAACATTGATAAACTAGTCGACTATACCACAGAGTTCGTTGGCATCCGTGACTTCAATAGACAGTTTCATCCTAATTGGAACATACTAAACAGTTCTATTATGACCTGGTTACATCAATCCGAAAGCGATATTTGGGAAAAATTTGCGGCCAATCCACAGGCAGCGCAGACACTTGCTGGAGATCAGGATTGGATATATCGTGTGGCCAAGGATAGAATTATATATTACCCGAGAGATTGGGTTATGAGTTATAAATGGGAAATACGATCCAAAGAAGAACTTGTGTTCATCGATGGCGTTCGTAAGTTCAAAGAGCCAAAAAATCCCGAAATCCCTAAAGACTGTAGTGTACTGGTCTTTCACGGTGATCCAAAACCAGAGGATGTAACGGATCCAGTAGTTGTTGACAACTGGCGATAAAGGTGTTATACTAGTAGTATGCAAATTACTACTCACCACAGTCAAATTCGTACAATCAAACAAGACGATTCACGATTTCGCATCGTTGATAAATTTACAACCTGCGGTAGAGCGGGGTTTGAAATTTCAAAACAATGCCCGCGTGAGTACGGATTGATATTAGCCGAATGTATTGATCGGGGCTGGATCAAACCTGTGGCCTATATGACAGAACGTGAACTTCTTATTTCAGGATTATCTAATGGTTAAACGCATAGGCTTTGCCTGCAAATGGATCGATGGCCCGTCACAGATCGATGGTATCAAACAAAAAGACGACTGCAAACAGTATAATACAGGCAGTACTACCGTTGCCTGGTTAAATAGACAGACAACAGAAGTTGCAGAACAAAAGCTCTGGGACCTAATGGTAGGTAACATCGAAAGTGTTCGCAAACTTGTTGAAAAGGTAGGAACACTTGATGAAAATCTTAGAATGGTACGACTCAGTAGCGATATCCTTCCTGTCTACACTGAGCCTACTTGGGGCCGGTTTTGGCGGGATTCCGATGTACGAGCCTATTGCGAGAGAGCATTTCTCACCGTCGGCGATTTGGCTCGCCAGAATAATGTTCGGCTTAGTATGCACCCTGGGCAGTTTACTGTGCTGGCATCTGATTCAGATGATATTGTAAATAGATCAATTGAAGAATTTGAATACCACGTGGATATGGCTCGCTGGATGGGCTATGGTAAAACGTTTCAAGACTTTAAAATCAATGTGCATATCGCAGGCCGAAGAGGCCCAATGGGAATACGTGCTGCATTGGGCAGGATGACACCCGAAGCTCGAAATACTCTTACAATCGAAAACGATGAAATGACTTGGGGTATCGAAGACAGTATCGAATTAGTTAATGATTGTGCGTTAGTTCTTGACATCCACCACCATTGGGTTAAGACTGGAGAATATATTGAAGCAAATGACGACCGTGTTAAAAAGGTTATTGATAGTTGGCGTGGTGTTCGCCCTGTGCTACATTATAGTGTCAGTAGGGAGGACATACTTGTTGGACACCCCACAGATAGCGCACCCGTTCTTGAGACATTACTTCTAGAAGGATACAAAAAGCAAAAGCTCAGAGCACATTCAAACTTTTACTGGAATCCAGTAGTGAATGAATGGGCACTGAGCTTTAGAGATTCACACGATATAATGTGCGAAAGCAAGGCTAAGAATTTAGCCAGCTTTGCTCTCTACCAACAATCTTTAAGCCTGGGGCTTTGATTTTGGTTTGCGTGGCGCTTTTTTAGGTGCAGCTGGCTTTTGACCTGCTGGCTTTTTAGGCGCTGGCTTCTTTGCAGGTTTAGCAATTGATGTAACAACAGCTTCAGAAGCTTTTTCCGCTACAGGAGTAGGTGCAACTGGTGCTTCTACTTTGTATGGAACTTCTGGTGCTGTAGTAGCTTCTGCTGGCTTAGAACCAAATAGTTTTTTAATAAATCCGATCATATCGAAATCTCCTTAGGAGTTTTATTTACTTCAATTTGCAGGCTTAAATACAAATATGGCATATTCAGACAAAGTTATCGATCATTACGAAAACCCGAGAAACGTTGGATCTTTTCCAAAAGACGATCCTAGTGTTGGCACGGGTATGGTTGGCGCTCCTGCTTGTGGCGATGTAATGAAACTACAAATAAAGGTGAACGACAATGGCATTATTGAGGACGCAAAATTTAAAACTTACGGTTGCGGTTCAGCGATTGCTTCGTCGTCATTGGTTACGGAATGGCTTAAAGGGAAGACGCTGGACGAGGCAGGAACAATTAAGAATGCTGAAATCGCTACAGAATTGGCGTTGCCCCCAGTTAAAATACATTGTTCCATCCTTGCAGAAGATGCTATCAAGGCGGCTGTAAATGATTACCGTAACCGACACAGCATATAAAAAGATCAAACAGAATTTAGAAAAGCGCGGCAAAGGTGTCGGAATTCGGTTAGGTGTAAAAACCACAGGCTGTAGTGGATTGGCATACACTATAGAATATGTAGATGCGTACACAGCAGAACCAGGTGTAACCAATTATGCCCAACGAGATTTTGTTGTGTTAGTAGATGCAAAGAGTTTAGCCTATCTAAACGGGCTAACAGTAGATTGGGTTCGCAACGGACTCAACGAAGGGTTTGACTTTGTCAATCCAAATGAACGTGATCGCTGTGGGTGTGGCGAATCGTTTAGAGTCTAGTACTTACCTACGGGTAACGTAGTACTAGCTGGCATATCCCAAATTTGTTTACGTTCGACGCCTTTGCGTTGTGCAAATCTCTTATGATCACAATTCGAACAGCAATGGAAATAGTTATTGCTCAATCTCTTTCTCGCAATTTTCTTTAGATCACGATGAAACATCTCATCACAATTGTCACAACGAAACTCAGCAACTGTTTTGAGTTTTGAATAACAATGCTCTTTACCTAGCTTGCTGACCCTTATATATTCGGTTATCTGTTGTCGTGTACGAAGGAACATATTGTATTTACATTAGGCTTTTAAAAATTTGGGCTAAATACTCCAGTAAGCATTAAATCTTGGGATGAGCTATGGCAAGAAAAATAATTGATATTGGTACAGTTGGTAATGACGGTACAGGCGATAGTATTCGCGATTCGTTTAATAAAGTTAACGACAACTTCTTAGAACTATACAGTTCCTTAGGATTAGGTGATAGACTTAAATTCACAGGACTTTCAGATGTTCCGACATCTTATATAGGACAAGAAGGCGCAGTACTTACAGTTAATCAAACTACAACCGGACTTAAATTTAAACAAATTACCCCTGGTGTAGGTATAACGATTGATACAACTACTAACGCTAATGAGATCAAGCTCAACGCAGTATTCTCACGTATCTCGGCAGACAAATCACCGCAACTAGGCGGAGATCTTAGCGCCACAAGTGGCGGTATTAATTATCGAATTAAAGATCTTTCAACACCGATTTTTGTTAATGAAGCGGCAAACAAAGGCTACGTTGACACTAAAATATCTAGAGCAGGGGTATACACTATAGATCCTGCTACAAATACTACCAATTCCGCAGCAGGACGTATGACTGGGCCATTGATCCTAAGTCGAAACCCAGAACCAGAAGATGACACAGTCTATGACGGATTAATTGCTGCTACTAAATCATATGTTGATAATGCAGCGTTTGGATCGATCGCTAACTTATACGTTGCTACGTCAGGACAGGATGCTCGAGTTGGAGTATCCGACGAACTTCAAGGTCGTGCGTTAGCCTACGCTTATCGCACGGTTGAAGCAGCACTAAGACGTGCTGAAGAATTAATGTTAGAGTCCCGAGTTGAAATCGGCCCTTACAAAAAGACACTGACTTACAGTAACGGAGCTGGTGTCTGTACACTAAGCAACATTGGAGTATCTAACGAGTCAGGCACAGGATTTTCTGCTGCTGCGTTAATGAGTGTAGACGTTGCTATATTAAGTTCTCCCGGTGCTAACTATCAAGTAAACGATATCATAACTATTTCCGGTGGAACTGTTGCAACCAGCGGACAACGAGCAACCATTAAAGTATTGAGCACTACTGCAAGTCCTGGTGCTATTGTTACATTTTCTATTATTTCAACCGGTGTATACTCAGCTGTTCCGGGCAACCTAGCAATATCAACTACCAGCAACAGCGCCTTTGGATCTGGTGCAAAGTTTGATCTGACCTATAAAGTCAACAATATAAAGATCAATAACCCAGGTACGGGATACGGATTGGTATCTGTTCGAATTACCGGCGGTGGCGGAAGTGGTGCGTTTGGTGTTGCCAACGTTGTCGGTGGAACAATTAACAGTGTTAGTATTACCGATCCAGGTACTGGATTTACCAGTGTTCCAACAGTGGTTGCCAACCTTCCAACATTCGCTATCTACACAGCAGGTTTAAAAACTGACTTCACCGGTAACTATGCTTCAAACACATTAACTGCGGCAGCGACTAGAGATATTCGTCCAGGCCTGTATCTACGAGGCGAAACATCTGGTGCGTTAGCGCAGATTCTAACACATACCGGAGACCTTGACGGACAAGGTAACGAACTATTTGACGTTGATATTGTCTACGGTAACTTTGTTATCGGCGAAGCTATCTCATACGGTGACATAACTAAAAACAAACAGATTACTGTGTTTATTGAAAGTGGTACATATGAAGAAAACTATCCGTTAAAAGTACCTCAAAACGTTTCGATCATCGGGGATGAATTTAGACGTGTTATTATTAGACCAAGACCGGGTTCTAGTTCAAGTCCGTGGTCATTTCAAAATTTTAGAAGAGATCTAACTGTTGACGGTATCACTACTGCATCAACACTTTTCGGTAATCATTACTTAACAAACCCAGCTCAACCAGTCTATCCGATCGTTGTTAACGCAGGAAAGTATAAAGCGGCTGCTCAATTACTGTATCTTAATAAATTTTTCATCCAAGAAGAACTGATCGGTTGGATTGATTATCAAGTAACAAATCGAATCGAACCATTCGATGGCGGATACGTTTTTAATTCTGCAAAATGTTCTAGAGACGTAGGACTAATTATCGAAGCAGTATTAGCTGATACAGTTCTAGGAAGCACATACCTTTCTACTGCTGCCGGTATTTCATACCTACGTTCTTATAGCAGTGTTGTAACTACATCACAGAAAGCACAGACAATCGCTGGTATTAACAAAGCCAGAGATTTAGTACTAACTACAATCTATGGTTCATCGACTTATGTAAGTTCATCAACTAAGATTACGGCACTGTTTAAAATTGTCACTGATATTATTCAATCGTTATCATATCCAACAGCCACATTAACGTATGAAAACCCGTCAAGCATCACTACTGACGGAACTCGCGCTAAAAATATTTTAGTTGCTAACAGATCATTTATAAGAGATGAGGTAATTGGCTATCTTGCCGACTCTGGTATCGCTGCAGGTATTACCAGCTATGATGCAGTAAAATTTAGTCGCAATATTGGCTATCTTGTTGATGCAGTTGTATTCGATCTAACATACAGCAGTACAAGTCAGTCTATTTTGTATGGTCAATCTTTTTACAATGCAGCTGGAGCAATTGCATTTGTATGGGAAAGAAATACATTTGCTTCGGCTCTTACACAACTTAAAGTTATTATTCCACAGGTTATATCAAACAGCACTAGCTGGGCAAATAAATCTAGTTCAAACACAACCAGTCAAGTTATAAATTTAACCGCAGCCTCGAGCAGCGGCGCATCTGCAACAAAACTAAATGCAGCAGTTGACATTATTAAAGATATTGTGGCTAACGGTATTAATGCACCATCCTCAATTACTCCAGTACCACCAACTTATACCGATGGCGTTAATGCTCCAGCAAATGCCAATCGACTTACAGTTATCGCTGCTAAGACAACTATACAGGCGCAGACGATTGCGTTCCTAAATGCTGAATACAACTCAGGAATATTCAGTTACAATGCTAGATTATGTAAAAGAGATGCTGGACTAATTGTCGATGCATTGGTATTTGATCTACGCTATGGTGGATATAATCGTACAATATCTGCGGCGCTGAAGTATTTTCAAAGTGTTAGCGCATTAATCGCAATTACCACACAGTTAGAACAAACTGTGGCAGCAATGTTAAAAATTGCCAGCTTGGCAAGAAGTGTTATCCAAAATACATCAGCAGCAGTGGCAGGACCGTTCAGTGGTTACTATCAAGAAGCAGCGGCCCAAATTATTGATCAGGCCTATATCTATGAAGTAGGAACTCCGGCGATTCTCACTAACTTGATAAATGCTGTTATTGATATCATTAGCGGATCTACTGCTTTAAATCTTCCAAAAGACAATAATAAACTAGACGTATTCTTGTGCAACGATGCAGTGATGATTAGAAAGGTCAGCGCACAAGGCCAAGGTGGCTTTATGATGGTGCTAGATCCGCAAGGTCAGATTCTTGCTAAATCGCCGTACTGTCAGGAATCAGCGTCCTTCATCGGATCCACTGGCCGTAAACAATTTGCAGGCGGTATGTTCGTTGATGGATTTGCAGGTAACTTAGAATTTAGAATGTCAGCAGCAGCCAGTACTACTAAGATTTCTATTACTGGTCTAGATCGATTCCCTAATTTGCCAGCTTCGGTTATTGTTACTGATAGTGTATATAGATTAAACTATGTTAGAGATTTTGTATACGGCCCAGCCGGTACATTTAGTTATGATCAAACAGCATTTTCAACCAACATTGGTAGAATCGTTAATGCGGCATTAGACGATTTAATATTTTCAACAAACTATCGTTCAATTACTGTGGGGCTATCTTATCTACAGAGTTCTACGATACAGCAACAGCGGGTTCAAACAATAGCAGGTATCAACAAAGCTAAAGAATATGTATTAGCATTGATATCAGACCCTACTGAGAAGGCAGCAATTACTGCATCAATTGGTATTGTTACAACTATTATTAATAGCAGTGCCGCAAGCAGTGCTCCGGCGCTAACATATACCAATCCTCTTAATACAGCGTCCGGCGTTATCAATGGTGCTAGAGAGTTAATTGCCAACAGAGATTTCTTGATCGATGAAGTTATTTCATATATCAATGCTAACCTAAGTCCAGAAGTTGTCTCAGGATATAATGAAGCTACACGACGAATTTCAGTTGGAGTACTTGTCGATGCACTGGCTTTCGACTTGTTCTATGGCGGTAATAGTGCGTCTGTGGCTGCTGGTAAGTTATACTACGACGATGCCGGAGTTAGTATTCTTGGACTGCAAACTAGCCTAGTGGTATCAGCAAAAACTCGATTAAAGAATATCATTGGATTTGTAATCCAAGGTAATACCGGATGGACGAAGAATACCTCGTTAGTACAAAGTACTGCGCAAGGCGCTGGCTCTGCCGGAGCTGCTACAACCGTTAGTAACCTTATACAGGTTGTTATTGATATCATCAATACTGGTTTGTCTGCTGCACCGTCAGTGGTTAATCCAACTTATGTCAACGGGGCGAACTATGCATCTTACAGTACCGATAGAGCAACCATTGTTGCTGGTCTAAGTACTGTTCAATCAAACGTTATTAAATTTATAAATTCAACCTATGGTGCAGGCGGAAGTTCAGCAACTATTGTTTTAGATCCATCAACACCATATATATTTGACGTTGGTCCACAAAACTGTACAATCAGTAATGCAAGTCCGGCAGTTATCACAAAAGTAAGTCATAATTTACAAGCTGGCGCTACATTGGTATTTTCGTCAACAGGTACATTACCAAGCGGACTTGTTGCAGGTCAACGATATTATGTTCTTCTTGATGGGCTAGGTGCAAACTTCTTCCGAGTTACAGACACATTAGGAAGCATTACTCCAGTAGCAACTACATCGGCAGGATCAGGTACACACATTTACGATCGTATCTATGAAATCTTGATGCCTGGTAACAGATCTATGTTGTCAAACGACTTTACACAGATCGCAGACTTAGGCTATGGAGTTATTGCAACCAACGGAGGTTTAACAGAAGCAGTATCGATGTTTACATACTACTGTCAGATCAGTTACTACTCGATCAATGGTGGTCAGATTCGAAGCATCGCTGGATCATCAGCACACGGTAGATTCGCCCTAGTCGCTGAAGGCAGCGATCCATTAGAAGTTCCAACGCCAACTGATCTATATTATAACCTATCACAAGCAGTTAGCTGTTACTACCCAACCGGTAATTATTCAAACTCTGTACAAGGCGTAGTTATCTATATTAACAATTACAGCTATGTTCCGTTGCCTAACTCAGAACTTGAAGTTGATCACGGAAACGGTATCTTATATCGATATCCTGTAAACTCTGCATATATTGGCAGCGACTTGCCTGCAGGTGTTGCTCGACTAACACTCGGTTCATCAACTGGTGCTACTGGATTATCGGGACTGTATGCATCAGTTCCAGACGGTACAATTATGACTGTAAGACAAAGTCAGTCATTGATGTTGTCTGGCAATTTAGCTGGTGTAACCGTTAGACCATCAACTGGTTTAGTGTTTACAGAATCATCAACAAACGTATATCGTGTATTACAATTTACAGATTATACAGATCCATTGGGTCCATTTACCTGTACAATAAGCACAGCCACTCCTGCAGTTATTACTAAAGCCGATCACGGTCTACTGGTAAATTATCCGGTCGTGTTTTCAACGTCAGGTGCATTGCCTGCAGGAATTACAGCTGGCCAAACCTATTATGTTCTAGGAACTAATTTAACTCAAAATACATTTACAATATCAACATTGAAAGGTGGTGGAGCTGTTGCTACAACTGCTAACGGGTCTGGCGTACACAAATACACTCCAACAGGTATTACAACTACCCTGTTGAGAGAAAACTATAGCTATATCTATCTAACAGTATATCAACCGAACGATTACTCTGCAATAGCAACTACTGCTACTGCTACTGCTACAACAACTGCGTCGATGACTGGTTCAAGTATCAGCGGCACTACATTAACCGTAGGCACACTAGCATCCGGCACAATCGTATCAGGTATGGTATTAACTGGTGGAAGTATTGTCGCCGGAACATATATTGTTTCTAATATTCCAGGTGTTATAACTGGTACAACGACTTATATTTCATTAAGTGGTACTAGCGTTACTGCTGCCGCAACATACACCGCAGTATCACAATTATCAACTAGTGGCTCGGGTACCGGTGCAACATTCACTATTGTTAAAACTGGTGCTGGAACATCTTATAACGGTGTCACAACTGTTACCGTAGTAAATGGTGGCACTGGATATACTGTTGGCGATACTATTACAATCAGTGGTGCAGTACTAGGCGGAGTTGTAACAACCAACAACTTCACATTTACACTAGCGACTAGTGTAAACAGTACAACATACTGGACTGTGAGTGCAAGTCAAACACAGACCTCAACTACTATCACTGGTACAAGTAATCAATTTACAGTAGGTGCTTCGACCGGAGCTGTGGTCAACCAACCAATTAAGTTTGGTATTAGCACACAGGCTTCTGTTTCAGATGGGCCAACAGCATATATTACCGTGGGTACTACTGACGGAATGATCCTCAATATGCCTTTAGTATTCACAGTTACCAGTGGATCGGCATTTGGCGGATTGGTTAGTGGAACAACTTACTATGTTAAATCAATTATCAGTGGAACACAACTCACACTGAGTGCATCATCGGGTGGTACCACACTGTCAGTAACTTCAGGATCGGGCTCAATGAATGTTGTTACTGGTGGAACTATTCCAGGTGGAGTATCTGCTGGCACCCAATATTATATTTCTGCAATCCCTAGTTCGACCACTGTATCGATTAGCCCATATCAGCGTGTTGATTCAACAACTACAGCAACCACAGTAACCTCGGCAACATTGCCAGGTTGTACAATCGTTGGCACAACACTTACAGTTGGTAGTGGTGTAACTGGTACTATCACAGCAGGTATGCTATTATCTGGTGGTACTGTTACTGCCGGTACATATATTATTTCTAATATCAGTGGGGTCAGTGATGGCAGTACTTGGTTGATCAGCACAAGCCAAACAGTGTCATCACCGACAAGCATTACTGCTACAGGCTATAATGTTAACATTGGTAGCACTACTGGAATACAAAGAGGTCAACCGATCTCAATTACAGGTACTACGTTTGGCAACATTGTAAGTGGAACTGAATACTACATCGCTGCTATTTCGTCATCATCAACTGTGGTCTTAAGTTCAACCGCAGCAATGACTGCCGTGTTTGTTGTTACCGCAGCGACCGGTACTGCATCAACAGTTGCTAAATTTAAGCAGTATGCAGTTTCAACAACTTCAGGATCTATATCAACTGTTATCAGCGGCGGAATTACTGCGACTGTAACTGCTAATAGTGGTACTGGAGTATTCACTACTCCCTACGCACACGGATTTGTAGCAGGTGATGTTATTAAAGTTAGTTCGTCAGGAACACTGGCAACTGGCCTAGTTACCAATGCACATTACTTTGTTCTAGCTGCTGGATTAACTACAACATCATTTACTCTATCACTATCTCCAGGTGGTACTGCTATATTGACATCAGGTACTCCTACCGGAACAATGTATGTTGGAAAAGTACAAGGACGTGCTGGTGATAACTATGTTGCCGTAGTTGCACTAGGGCCATACGACAGAGCGAGAGCAGTTGGATCAGTATTCAACTTCAAAGGTGTTGATTATATTATCACTCGTTACGATCCAGAAACTGTAACTAACACAGCGTTCGGTCGTGTCTATGTCGAAAGAATCAATCTCACAACTGGCGTACAAACTGCTACAGGTTTTGCAGACAGCGTGGTTTCATATGTATCAGCAGTAACACTAAAAGCTTCTGTGCGCAGAGGCAGTTCAAATGCCAACGGTACACTAACAATTCGTATTGCGTTGACTCGTGTTACAGGACACGACTTACTAGATATCGGTACTGGATCATATGCAGATACAAACTATCCAAACGAAATCTACGGGCCAGCTGTTAATGCTCGTAACCCCGCAGGCGAAACTGTCGAACGATCAGTGGGTCGTGTGTTCTATGTAACCACTGACCAATACGGTAACTTTAGAGTAGGCCCGTACTTCAGCGTTGATCAAGGTACTGGTAAGGTATCGTTCTCTGCAGCGATTGCGTTGAGTAACTTGGACGGTCTAGGATTTAAACGTGGTGTTCCGATCAGTGAATTCTCAACAGACTCGTCATTCGCTAATAATGCAACTGACACAGTACCGACACAGAATGCTACACGTATCTACATTGAACGTAGACTAGGCCTAACACACTCTGGTGCTGCTGTTGATCCTGGACAATTAATTCCAATCAACACTGGTGGTTTCTTAGCATTGAACGGTTCCTTGAAGATGAAGGGCAATGCAGACTTTAATAATAATAAGATTATTAATTTAACAAACCCAACAGATCCTCAAGATGCAGTTAACCTAAGAAGTTTAACACTGGCTAACATTACTGGTTTTACATTTACTAGCCCGTCAAATAGTCAACTTGCCACATTCAATAGCAGTGGTTTTGTTGTTAACTCATCAATGGCTGGTGATGCTACAGTAGTCTTAAGTGGAAATACGCTAACACTTACAATATCAGCAGGTGCCATTGTAAACAGCAAGATTAGTGCTTCGGCAGCTATTGACCAAAGTAAATTGGCAATGACCGCTGCAGGTACGAGAACAAATGCCACAGGTATCACACAGGCAGAAAGAGGACTTGCAAGTTTTGATGATACTCAATTTACAGTAACCAATGGCTGGGTAACTGTCAAGGATAATGGCCTAACACTACCTAAGATTGCACAGATTTCAGCATACAGTGTGTTAGGTAATAATACCAATAGTACAGCTAATATAACTGCTGTCGGATATTCATCGGTCGTCGACACTGGCGGTGGTATTAAAAAATCACAGTACGGATCAACTGGTTTCTTGAGAAGAACTAACTCATCAGTCAGTGGTGGAACACTCGATACCGATTATTCAATTGTTGAAATGTCGGCAAATGCAGACGCCAGCAAATTAGTTGTTCGTGACAGTAACGGTGATTTTGCTGCTAGAGTCATTAGCGTTGATCAAATTAAAGTTGACACTAACTTAGCTATTGATACTTCTACTGCGGCTAGTGGTGGATATGTTAGATTCTACGGTTGGAACACAGTCGGTGGTGTGTTAATACAATCCGGATCAACAGCCAGTGATAACAAAACATTGTACTGGAATGACACTCATCAATTCAAGTCCAAAGATGGTGCAACTGATGCACCAATTACAGCGTCTTCGATACAGGTAACTGCGATCACAACAGGCGGCAATACTGCAACTGGTACGATAACTGGACGATGGACATTAACTGGAACTTCGCCGAGCGAATCAAGATTACAATCGACATACTCCGCTGACTTAGCCGAGTACTATGAAGGTGACAAAGAGTATGAAGTTGGTACTGTCTTAGTATTTGGTGGGGATAAAGAAGTCACAGTCGACGGTAAACTTGGCAGTACAAGAGTTGCAGGTGTTGTTTCTAACACAGCGGCCTTTGTGATGTATGATGCTTGCCCAGGACTTAAGAACTTAGTAGCCTTGCAAGGTCGTGTACCAGTTAAGGTTGTTGGTAAAATACAAAAAGGAGATCTGCTAGTGACATCCAAAATTCCAGGTGTTGCTGTATCAGCTGGCGAAGATGCTAAGACCGGTACAGTAATCGGTAAAGCATTAGAAACATATGATTCGGATCATATAGGTACAATTGAAGTAGCGGTAGGGAGATCATAATGGCTATCAATCAAAATATCAAACTCGGTCCTGCTCCTCTACTATGGAGTAACCTCGACAGTGCCTTTAAATTAATTAATCAAAACTTTGATGTTATTGCTGCAAACATCGGCGGCTCGGCTGCTGATTTTTCTAGTTTAAATTCCTCTGTAACTCCGGCAACCACTAACTCATTTGTACTAGGCACTGATACAAAACAGTGGAAGGAATTGCGTCTAGCTGATGCTTCAGCGATACCAGGTTCGGAATTTAACGGACTGTGGTTAGGTGCTGCACAGATTAAGAGCGCAAGTGGCATTGTAGATCTACCTGCAGGTACTACAGTTGCAGGTGCTCAAATTTTCGATACTAATAGAACTGCATTTAAAACAATTTCTGTTAGCGGACAATCAGACGTAGTTGCAGATAGTTATACCGATACACTAACATTAGCAGCTGGTACTGCTATGACAGTGACTACCAATGCAGCCACTGATACAATCACATTTACCAACACTGGTGTTACTAGCCTAACAGGTAGTGCTGCTATCAGTGTGTCTAATTCAACTGGCGCTATTACAATTACTAATACAGGTGTTACAAGAATTACCGCTGGCGCTGGTATGACCATTGATCAGAACACTGGGAATGTCACAATCACTAACAGTGGTATTAGAGGTATAGCTGTTGTTACCGGTCTTAGTTTGTCAATCGATGCCACCACAAAAATTGCAACATTAAACAATACTTCCCCAGCATCGGCACTGTTTACATTTAGAAACTTATCTGTACCGGGAGCAAGTTTGATTACTGCTTCAAGTAGTACTGATACGCTGACAATGATCAAAGGATATGGTATTGGTATCACGACCGTCCCATTAACTAAGACAATGACCATCAGTGTAGATCCAAAGATCGACATCACTGGATCTGTATTCTCTGATAACTCCTCATTGCTGGTTGATGGTACTGGCGCAAGAATTGTAGGTGATGTTTATACGTCTGTATTGAGAACCAGTGAAACAAAAATAACACTTGGATATAGTGCGGGTGCTACATCACAAGGCAACGCTACTGTTGCAATTGGTGCGTTTGCCGGACAAACTACACAAGGTGCCAATGCAGTAGCTGTCGGATTTAATGCCGGCCAAACTACACAAGGTGCCAATGCAGTAGCTATCGGTCAGACTGCTGGATATAATGGTCAAGGTCTCGATGCAGTAGCTGTCGGAATAGGGGCTGGATATACTGGTCAAGGTGCGCAGGCCATTGCAATCGGTAAACTAGCAGGTCAAACCAATCAACACGCAAACTCAATAATTCTAAATGCTAGTGGTAGTGCATTACAAAGCGATGGTACAAGTAGATTCTACGTGAACCCTGTGCGCAGTGGTGCTAACACTGGAAACATCCTACAGTACAATACATCAACAAAAGAAATTTCATATGGCTCAACTGTTACTGCAACAGTTGTTGGTAATGTCACAGGTAACGTAGTTGGCGACTTAAAAGGTACCGTAGTTGCAGATGATTCAACAATACTAGTAGATGCTGTAGCAGGCAAAGTAGTTGGACCTATTGATACAACCACAATCAATGCTACTGGAGCAACGCAGCTCTATGCTGTTAAGAAAACCTATGCATCGATCGCTGGTGCGACAGGTACAGTTATACACGACATCAACAACGGTGATGTGTTTGTACACACTGGGCTACAAGGTAACTTCAACGTTGACCTGTACAACCTAAATCTAGCCAATGGTCAGTTTATGGAAATCAAAATGATACTGATACAAGGAGCAACAGCTCGTGTTCCAAACGCTATTTTGATTAACGGCAGTAACACTGGCATTACATTAAACTGGGAAAATAATGTTGTTATTACCGGTAACAATAACAAGAAAGACATAGTAACATTTAGTTTATATAGAAACGGATCTGCTTACAGCGTATTTGGTATGCTGAGAACATTCGGATAATAGGGTAAATATTAAAAGAGAGCGTAGACAATGACCATACAAACAATAAACATAGGTAATGTAGTTAATGACGGGTTAGGTGATGACCTGCGAACTGCATTCCAAAAAGTAAACGCAAACTTTACAGGGCTATCCGCAGAACTAACAATTACCGGTCGAAATCTCGGAGCCAGTGGTGCTGCTGTGTTTAAACAGAAACTTGGTACAGAATTAGAATTTAGAAATCTAGTTGCTGGCACTAAGATGCAGTTTAACGAAACCAGTGATTCTATCATTGTTAATAGTACGGCTCCTGATTCGTTTACGCGGATCGATACTAATGCTGGATATGTAACGGCCAATCCTAGTAATGCAGGACATATTACTTTGCAGGGCGGGCGTGATATTGATGTTACAACATTAGGTAATACGATCACAGTTAATACTATTTTGCCAGTTACAAAAATTTTAACCACATTCGACTTTGGTCCGATAGGCAGAAACTTCACAACGTCCACGCAACTTTCCCTAGCATTTGCCAACATAGATTTTGGAACTATAACTACCCCGAGCCTGATAAATGTTGACAGTGGCTTGTTAACAATCTAAGGAATTAACCGATGGCATTAGCTTGGTCAACAGCCGCAGGAAGCCTAGGAATTATAACTGAACGTATTACAGTTGATATTCCATTAACAGTTACCACGACAACTTCACATCCAATAGTATATACAGTAATCTCAGGTGATTTACCTAGAGGATTAAGACTGTACAATAATAGAATTGTAGGAAGTCCGGTTGAAGTTATTAGATTCACTACCAGTAGATTTGTTATAAGAGCAACAGATACAGTCGACGTAGAAGATCGAACATTTAGTTTATCTGTAGATGGCTCTGATGTTCCGCAGTGGCTTACGCAAGATGGATTCCTTAATGTAGGACCACAAGAAGCATATTATGTTCTAGACAACGCCTATGTAGATTTTCAACTAGAAGTCTATGATCCAGATGTTATTGCTGGTGATGTATTAAGCTTCTATCTCATACCCACTGGTGGTCAACTACCGCCTGGACTGTCATTAACAAAAGATGGTAGAATTTTTGGATTCACTGATCCTATATTTTCTGTAGAATATAATTATTTTACATCCGGCTCGTACGACACATTTCCATATGATAATATTCCGTTAGATTTTGTCGATGCAAAAAGTAACGGTTACGATTCTTTCTTCTACGATGATACTACCTATGACTTCAGTTTAGTCAGTCGTGTCCCGCGACATCTGAGTCGGATCTATACATTTGCTGTGGCAGTCACAGACGGCGCTAATACAGTTAATAGAGCATTTAAAATTTATGTCGTAACAGAAGAATTCTTAAAATCAGATAACAGTCTGCTACAGGTAGATACCAATTTATTCCAGGCAGATGCCGACAGTCGAAGAATTCCATTATGGATTACCGAAAGTTATTTAGGGAGATATAGGGCTAATAACTATCTAACGATTTTCTTAGAAGTATATCACCCAACATCACTTAACGGATATTTGAGCTATTTCTTAGTGCAGGTATCAAAGACCTGGCAACCAATAACTAGTTATGCAGTTGATGATGTAGTTCATTATGTGTATACTGTCGACGGATTACCCCGAGATGGTGGAAATTGGATCTGTATCGCTAATCACACATCGATCACTGGAGTCACCCCAGATATTGATCCCACTCATTGGACTGAATACGGACTCCCTCCAGGAATGACTTTAGATCAACTTACTGGCGAGGTTGCTGGTCGAATTCCATATCAAACTCGCATCAGTAAGACCTATACCTTTAGAATACAAGCTGTGAATTTTGATGTCACAGAACTTTCTTCTAACTATAATCTTAGAGGAGAGTGGAATTCAATAACTATATACTATCCAAATGATGCTGTTCGTTATGACGGATTTGTCTACATCTGTCTAGTTACCAATAAAAATGTTAGCCCACTTGAAATATTATACTGGAAAAGCAGTATTTCAGAAACAACAAAAACATTTACCATTGACCTAATTGGTGAAATTGAAAGTGGTATCACTTGGAACACTGACAGCGATCTAGGCTCCATTAAACCTAATCAGCCTAGCACTGTCAGTGTTAGTGCCACCAGTTTACTGTATGGCGGCAGAGTAGCCTACGAACTTGTAAAGGGATCATTACCACCTGGCTTAGGATTCTTGCCTTCTAATGGGATTATCGAAGGTAAAGTAAAACAATTTGCAGATGCAGATGGTCCAGGGTTGACTAGATTTTATGAAGTTATAAACAGCGAAAATAACTTTTCGTCATTCTGGGATGGTGGTACAACGACTTTTGATAAGAAATTTACATTTACCATTAAAGCCAGAGACAGTGTTAATTTTTCAGAAGTATTGAAATCGTTCTCACTAACTGTGATAGCAGACAATGCCAAGACATTTGCCAACCTGTTTGTCAAAGCATTTCAATCCAAAGAAAAACGTTTAGAGTGGTATAATTTTATTACAGACGCAAACACGTTTGTGCCAACAGAATTATATCGGTACGGCGATTTAAATTTTAGCGTACAAACAGAAATTAAAATGCTTGTATATGCAGGCATTGAAAGTACAACCGCGGTCAAATATGTGCAGGCAATGAGCAGAAATCATTACAGAAAACGTTTGAAATTTGGTGGACTGAAATCTGCACAGGCGAAAGATCCAATTACACAAAAAACAATTTACGAAGTCGTCTATGTAGAGATAATAGACGATCTAGAAAAAGACATATCTTCAAATAATAATCCTGGATCAACATTGTCTATCAGTAATACTGTTCAGTTAAGTAACACTATCAATAGTCCAGTGCTAGTTAGTTACGATGCTATAAGAATCGACAGCGATATTCCATTGGCTAGCGATCGTGATCACCAGCGAGTTTTTCCAAACTCAATAAAGAATATGAGAAAAAGAATACAGGGTGTGGGTAATAGAGATCGAGAATTTTTACCGCTTTGGATGCGTAGTATACAAGACAAGGACAGCAGAGAAACAGGATTTGTTAAAGCATTGGTGCTGTGCTATGTAAATCCAGCATCGGGTAGTATTTCTTATTCAGAAAATATAATAAACAGAATTAAGGCTAAAATCCGAGATGAGAATTTTGATTTTAGAGTGTTTGACTTTGAAATTGATCGATATCTAATCGACATCATCAACGGGGAAATACAGGATAAATATCTTGCGTTTCCACAACGTAAGGAAAAATTACCGTGACCAGTGCAATTAACTACAATATAATAAACGAAAACTTTCCTGTTCCAGGACAGGACAACGATACTCAGACCTTTAGAGATAACTTCAACTCGATTAAAAATAACTTTAGAGAAGCACAAGGCGAAATAACAGCCTTGCAGACAAATTCAGCTAAAACTAATACATCAAATGATTTTAAATATAACACAGTATCTAAGGCAAAATTCCAAAATAACATAGAAGCTGTATTTGATTTTGGTGGACCAATGACTGCTGCACCGGTCGCACAAGAAGTAAATTTTGAAAACGGTCCATACCAAGTTATACGATTAGCCACTAACTTTGTTTTAAACTTTAAAGGATTCCCAGGGGATCCGACAAATATTGAAACTACTAAAGTGGGTGTCGGTCGTGTGACATTAGAAATTTATAGCGATAGCACAACTCCTAGAACTGTAACATTTAGCACTTCGGGTGGTACTGTTATTAAAAAGAGTGCAAACTGGCCTGTTGATTTAACTGCTGATTCAACTTCCAATCCTACCATAATTGAAATTTGGAGACGCAGTCAAAACACAATTTTCATTAACTATCTAGGAAAATTTAGTTAATGTTCCATCCATTTGAAGGCGATCTAAGCCAACTCAAAGACAACGAAGTAGAAGAAAAGCTCTTCGAACTCAATCGTAAATATTTTGCTGCCGCACGTTTAGGTAAACCTGACCTCTTGACACAGCTCGCTACTTTTGTTACAATATATAAAAATGAACTTTCTCGTAGATATATGTTGAGATCGAAACAAAACTTAGATGGCGATATGGATCAATTGATTAATGTGGACTGAAAATAATACTGAAGCAGAACTAATAGAAGGCATACTACGACACGGTCCAGATATTTTGGAACATTGTCAAACTTCTGATGATCTAACAAAATACATCAATCGATTATCCGAAGAACATCTGCATTACCCAACTCCTAAAAATACTGTCGATATGACAAACTGGTTTATACCATACGAGTATAAAACAATGGATATTTTAGATTGGCTCTATCAGCGATGTCCAACTCCGGAAATACGAGAGAGGGTAGTTGAAGAACTTCGACTATTTGCCAAACACGATATGATTCCAGTACTTAAAGCAATGAAATATATCGTTGATACCCTGCGAGCTAATAACATAGTTTGGGGAGTAGGGCGTGGATCTAGTGTAGCCAGCTATGTGCTTCACATTATAGGCGTCCACAAGATAGACAGCATTAAATACAATATACCAATAACAGAGTTCTTTAAAGGAGAATAAAATGGGTAAAACTTATACAAGTATGCAGGGTAAAGAGATTGATATGGAAAAGCTCTCTTTGCAAAATGAAACAACACCGGCAGTAGGCAATGCTAAAGTTAATGCTCGCGGTGACGAACTAGGCCCAGGCGGAAAAATTGTTCGCACACGTGAACAGATTCTACAAGACTACTATGCTCAAAACTCTAGATCAGTGGACGAAAAAGCACTAAGTCGCAAAGCCTAAGGAATCAAAATGTCATTTGCATTTGAAGCAAAAAAGGTTAAAGTACGAGCGTTGTCTAAAGATGTCCTAGTGATCAATATGGATATGGGCGAGATGGTCACAGCAGGTGGCATCGTAGTTGCCAGCGATAACGGTAAAGCACACGGTGTCAAACCACGCTGGGCCAAAGTTTATAAGGTTGGCAGTGAAGTTGACTTTGTTAAAGAAGGCCAATGGATTTTAATCGAACACGGCCGATGGACCCGCAAGATCAAGATCGATGACGGCGAAGGCGAGAAAGAGTTTCAGAAGGTAGAAACCAAATCAATATTACTGGTATCCGACGAACAACCTGATACTGCATATTGGGGACAGGAATTTTCAAATGGCGACAGTATGAACATCCGTCCAGACGACTTTATGCCAGGCAATCTACAAAATTTCCAATAATGGGCTTTAGAAAAAATTGGGATATTGGTGAAGTATCACGCCAGGTACACACCATAGCCCGTGAATGTTCCAGCCCATACAATGACGGCTTTACTGCATTCGAACTTAAAAAAGATCTATACCAAATTAAGTTTATGGTTGAAGCTGCATTATCCAATTCTCCAAAATTCGAAGGCGAAGAAAACTGGTTGACAGAACAAGAAAAAAAGCGTATAATAAACATATTAAAATCATAATAAGAAAGTAGTGTAATGAAAATTGGATTGATAGGTTGTGGATTTGTAGGCAACGCTATTGCCTGGGCGCATAGAGCAGACGAAATTATTATACGTGATCCTAAGCTCAAAGATTCTGCTAGTTTAGATCAATTTAATAGCTGTGATGCAATCTACGTATGCGTACCCACTCCGTCGACTGAAGACGGCCACTGCGATACTTCTATTTTGGAAAGTGTTCTTAAAGAACTATTGTTTGTTAACATCAATAAACGTATTCCAATTATTTCAAAAGTAACTGCACCGCCTAGCGTTTACGAACGACTAGGCAAAGAATACCCAAATCTCGTACATTGCCCAGAGTTCTTAACTGCGGCCAATGCTATGACCGATTATCAAAACTCAGACTACTTTGTGTTAGGCGGCGATAAAGAATACTGTGAGATGGCAAAAGAAGTTATCGAATGTGGTGTTCCGTTAGTACACGAAAAATTCCTGATGACTGATATTAAAACTGCGTCATTATACAAATATATGATGAACAGCTATCTTGCTATGAAGGTTACATTTATGAACGACTTCAAAGCACTTGCAGATGTTCACAATATTGAATTTGACAAACTAACAGAATTGTCTGTCTTTGATGACCGCATTGGGCACACACATATGAAGGTTCCTGGTCCTGACGGCCAATACGGTTGGGGCGGCGCCTGCTTTCCTAAAGACGTTGCTGCCATAATAATGGAAGCTATCGATCAAGGTGTTGACTTTGAGCTAATGGATCGAGTAGAATCAATTAATAAAAAACAAAGGAAAAACAATGACTAACGCATTTAGAGATCAAGAGAAGTTTATGAAGGCCTGTGATCAAACAGTCGACGGCTTTAATCAAGATCAGTTTAAGCTGTACGTGAGTTTGATCGAAGAAGAATCTGACGAACTTAAAGTTGCTATTGATAATAATGATCAAGTAGAAACACTGGATGCACTAGTTGATATTCTTGTTGTGACCATTGGTGCTATCCATTCGATGGGTGCAGATGCAGAAGGTGCTTGGAAAGAAGTTATGAGTACTAATTTTGCCAAGATTGATAAAGAAACTGGTAAGGTTCGTAAGCGTGAAGATGGCAAAGTATTAAAGCCTACAGGATGGGTTCCTCCGAATCTCAAACCATTTGTTTAAATTTTGGTTAAAAAAATCTAGACATTTAAACAATGTCTATGTTATAATACAAGAAGCAGATTTTTAAATAAAAGGACATCAAATGAGTAATCATTCAGAAGCAGTAGAAGATATTAAAAAAGCTAAGGAAGCACTAAATTCTCTTAATTACCACGATCTTAAGAAGACAGCTCATCCGGATCCAGTCAAGCACAAGTATATCAGTTTTATCAAAAGTGGATTTAGGATTGCTGCCGGCTTTACTCTAGCATTTGGATTTTTACAAGGCGCTGGCTTGTTGTTAGTACTGGCTGAAATTCTAGGTATTGCCGAGGAAGTGGTGTGAATATAGATGTAGAAAATGCCGCTAGTTTTTTAGCGGGCAGTATTTTAATCAGCCTCGGTATCATTATATTTGTTATTTGCTGTGTTGTTATTAATAACATCATACACAAATATTGGAAACCTATTAACCTGTTCACACCAGACAGTTGGAAGGGATTCTTTCCTCCAGCCGAAATAAGATACATTGAACCAGAAACGAATACGACGACTACGTCAAAGGAAATTAAATGAAAGAATTATGGGTAGAGAAATATCGTCCTAAGACAATAGACGGTTATGTGTTTCGAGATGAGCATCAAAAGAAACAAATACAAACCTGGATCAAAGATCAATCTATCCCGCATTTAATTTTTAGTGGTACTGCTGGTATCGGTAAAACTACAATGGCAAAGATCCTAGTTGAAGAACTAGGTATTGAGGATTACGATGTTCTAGAGATTAACGCATCACGTACAAACTCTGTGGACGATGTTCGCGATAAGATTGTTAACTTTGTACAGACAATTCCGTTTGGTCCGTTTAAGGTCGTACTACTTGACGAGGCCGATTATCTGTCACCAAACGCACAGGCAGCACTACGTGGTGTGATGGAAGAGTATCATCAGACTGCTCGTTTTATTCTAACCTGTAACTATCCTAATCGTATTATTCCAGCATTACATAGTCGTTGTCAAGGCTTCCACGTTGAGAAAGTAGACCAGACTGAATTCATTGCTCGTGTTGCCACTATACTTGTTGAAGAAAACATTGACTTTGATCTTGATACATTGGATCTCTACGTTAAAGTAGCCTATCCCGATCTACGTAAATGTATTAATCTCGTACAACAAAACTGCCAAGAAGGTAAACTGATATCACCAAATCAAAGTGATGCTGGTGAGCAAGACTGGAAGTTTGATATGGTTACTCTGTTTAAGGCGGGAAAGATCTCAGAAGCACGTAAACTACTCTGTGGTAAAATACGTTCTGAAGAAATGGAAGAAGTCTATGTGTGGTTGTATAACAATCTAGATGTATTTGGCGATGAGCAGAAACAAGATAGTGCTGTTCTCATTATTAAACAAGGTCTAGTAGATCACGGACTTGTAATTGATACTGAAATTAACCTTGCGGCCACAATGATTAAACTGGCAAGACTAAACGGGTAATCTATGGCTGATCGTTATATGATTGTCTACTATCATCAACAGCCCGATGGTAAGTTCCTTGAATTGACAGAATTCAAAGACAATCTAAAAAGTAAAACAAAAGCAAAAGCTTCTGTAGTTCTAGATTTTAAGAAACGTAAAGTTATAAAGAACAGCATCAATCCTGATGCTGACTTTATCTCCATTCTTGAAATGTACAAAAAACTGCTAGGGGATCAGTTGACCCCCTACCTTAACTAAGCATCTCCGTAAATCGCTAGAACCTCCTTAACTGCTTCGTGGCGTTCCACATCTTCTGCTGTGAAGCTGCACAGATCTACGTATCTGTGATTATGGAAATTATTAAACAACCCAAGGAATTCTAGTAGGCCATTGTTGCTAGGACGATCTGCTTGTTGCAGGTCTCCAGTAACTACCATTCTAGATCCTATCCCTAACCTAGTTAACAGCATTTTCATCTGACTAGGTGTCGCATTTTGCATTTCGTCTGCAATGATTACCGCATTTTTAAATGTACGGCCTCGCATATAAGCTAGAGGACTGGTTTCAATCACCCCTTCTGATACAAAGTTTTCAATTTCTTTAACTGAGTAATTTTCTGCGAAGACATCCATAATTGGTCTAGTCCAAGGTTCCATTTTTTCTTGCAACGTACCTGGAAGAAACCCGTGGTCTTCATCTACCGACACTGCTGGTCTTGTAATGATAATCTTATCACAGTGACCGTATTTCAATTGATCTATCGCCCACTGAACGGCCAGCATAGTTTTGCCTGTACCGGCTGGGCCGATGGCAAAGACTATCATTTTCTGGGGATCGTTAAGTTTGAGTAAGTAAGTTTCCTGACTTAGGTTTTTGGGATAAATTTGAACTCTACGGCGTTTGTCATCTAGACGTTGATTGATATTTATTACATTTGCCTGCAGATGCACTGCTTGCGCTCTTTTTCGCTTCATATAAGGTTAGCCCTCCTTTAAATGTGTAAGGCACGGACCTTTTAAACCGTCGTGTCCGTGTCCGAACACAAACTTATTTAACGATCTAGTCAGAATATAATAAGTTATGTTAAATTTTTAGCTGGAATAAATACAAAGGGAGATACTATGGCGAATATTAAAGACGTACTTAAAAACATAGAACAGGTCTACGGGTCTAACAACAGCTTGAATATGCTTAAAGATTTCGAGCGAGTTATTGACGAACTCGACACTTATGTATACGATAACTGGATCGACGGGGAACTTGTAGAAGGACCTAAAGAAGGTCGATATTTTGTAGAATGCACATTTATGTGGCCTAAGGACAAAATGCCAGAACCGGTGGGCGGAATGCGTCTATTAGAGTACGGCTGTAAAGTTCAATTCAAAGAAACACAAATTGCCAAAGTCCGCAAAATTAAAAAGCCAGACGATATTCGTCCAGGTACAAAGAAAGGCAAAATTGATCACGAAGATGTATGGATGGTCAAAATTATGATGCCTAAGAAATTAATGAACGACATCGATCGCGGTTACACTGAATTAGATAAGAATAAAGTTGAAGATGCGATCACACAGAATGGCGGTGTTAACGCACACATCGACCCAGCAGAACAACAGGCACAGGAGATGGCTAATGCACCAGCAGAACAACCAGCAGCTTAACGAAGGCCTTCGTCCGCTGGACTTGAAAGAAATGATCTATCCTACCTTTAAGGTAGACACCTATCGTTCAAAGATGGGCGAGGACAAAGATATTTGTGTTCTTACATTTGAAGTTAAAGATCGTCAACCTGCTAAAGACCTAATGGAGTTTTTAGAAAAAGGCTATGACTATGTGTTAGATGCAGATGTTAGTTCGGGCGAAAATGAAGATGGTGAATATTTTGTATTCGTTGAACTTCCAAGATCGTCTCGCCTTGCAGAACACATTAGAGAAATCACCTACGGTGTACATAAACTAACAGGTATCGACGATTTTAAATTTAAGTACTATAAAGACGATCGTGAACACGAAGTTTCTGAAGAAACACTGAGAAATATTATTCCCGAGTCAGCATCAACATATGAAAATATGATGACTAAGGTTAGGACAGAAGAAGTTAAAAGATTCTTTACAAAAACGCTAATGGACGATTTTACATTAGAGGGTGATGTAATTACTATACACAAACCGTTTAATCAAAAAATACAATTAAGAATGGTCAAAGAAGGGGCTGTTGATTCTATCCTAGAAGGAGTCACAGATCCGATCACTATGGATCAAGATGCTATGAGTGAAATATTTTGGCTGACTAAAGTGCTAGGTGACTACAACATCAACAAAGTTGGTGACAGTTTTATGTTTGACAACAAAGGTCAAGCAATCTTACTACAAAGGATATAACAATGGCTTTTACATTTGATTTTACTAAAGAACAACTTTCTCAATTAATTCCAGGTAATCCGTATATTGATCATTGGTACGAAGCATTTTGTACTCTGTTACCTGACTACGAAATTGATACTCCTCAACGTGTTGCAGCTTTCCTAGCACAATGCGCTCACGAGAGTGGTGGCTTTAGAGCACTAAAAGAAAACTTAAATTACAAAGCAGAAAGTCTTTGCAGAGTATTTCCAAAGTACTTTCCTAATATGGACATAGCAAATCAGTATGCTCATAACCAAGAAAAAATTGCAAACAGAGTTTATGGCGGACGTATGGGCAATGGCCCAGAAGATTCCGGCGATGGATTTAAATACTGCGGTAGAGGCCTTATACAACTCACAGGTAAACAGAACTATACAAAATTCGCAGAAAGCATTGATACACCAGTTGAAGACATTCCAGAATTTCTAGCAACATTCGAAGGTGCTATCCAATCAGCCTGCTGGTTCTGGGAAACAAACAACCTAAATCAATATGCAGACAAAGGTGACATACTAACAATGACCAAACGTATTAACGGTGGCACCATTGGATTAGAAGATCGTCAGAAGCATTATAATCACGCACTACACGTATTTGGAGCTTAATAATGTGGCAATTTGGTTGGATGGTTAATCTAATTCCAGATAGCATTTTAATTTGGGTTTACTACATAATACTAGGTCTAGGTGTGGCCTGTTACGTTGCCAGCAAACTGGTTTCGTGGATCCCAATGATGGGACAATACAAATTCCCCGTAGAAGTTGTTGGAGTGATACTATTAGTCATAGGATCTTATTTCTACGGCGGCTACGGTACTGAGATGTCTTGGCGTGAAAGAGTTAAAGAATTAGAAGGTAAGGTCACAGCAGCCGAAAAGAAATCAGATGAGGCAACTGCCAAAGTCGAAATTAAAGTAGTAGAGCGCATCAAAGTTGTAGAAAAGAAAGTTGAAGTTGTAAAATTACAGATAGAAAAAGATAAAGAAATTATCAATGCAGACTGTAAAGTTAACGAAACAGCAATAAAAGATTACAATGCTGCGATCGCTGATCCGGACGATGCTGTAAAGGAGAAAAAATGAGAAAACTAGCATTAGTATTCTTATTGGCAGTTTTAACAGGCTGTAGCACTACTGCTCCTGTCATTATGAAGTTTCCGGAAGCGCCTCCCTCATTAATGGAACCGGGTGATAAACTAACACCGTTAACCAAGGAAAAGCCCGAACTTAGCGATCTAATAGATAATGCTAACGAGAACGCCGGAAAGTACTATCAACTGAGAGAGAAGTACAGAGCCTGGCAGGAATGGTATACACAGCAGAAACAGATATTTGATAGTATCAAATAAATACAGTTATAATAGGAGCGGAGTAAATGACAGAACAAAGCGCAAGCGAACAAAAGAAAGAAGATTGGATGAACAGCAAATGGCGTCCAATGATGGGTTGGATGTATATGTTAGTATGTATGTTCGATATGATTTTATTTCCAATCCTGTGGAGTTTGCTACAAACAGTAACGCATACTCCGATTACCCAATGGAACCCCCTAACATTACAAGGTGCTGGATTATTCCACATCGCAATGGGTGCAGTCCTTGGAATTGCGGCATTCGGTCGTACACAAGAAAAACTAAATGGAGCAAACAATGGCGGAGCAACAGTACCATCAAGCAACTTTACAGCACCTAGCACAC
>Ga0114975_10000077_pt1 | contig 62537 bp, 88 predicted proteins | sample S_130626_EF_Meta_FD_87031 | JGI IMG/M metagenome (GOLD analysis project Ga0114975, IMG submission 87031) | Freshwater microbial communities from Lake Simoncouche, Canada to study carbon cycling - S_130626_EF_MetaG | ecosystem: Environmental > Aquatic > Freshwater > Lake | place: Lake...
CATTATTTGGTAGTGGGGGAGATACGTACTTAAAGTTGTACTCCACCATCTTGTCTTCCCACGTGCTTGGGTGGGCCTTCTTAAGATACACAGCAATGTTGAATAGTCCATTATTGCGCGTACCCTCTGGGAATCCTTGGGCACATAGAGCTTGCAGGCAAGGCGGGCCGTCTTTGATGGGGCTCTCAGCTTGTTTCGGCGGTTCAGGCACAAAGTCCAATGAGTCTTGGACATTGGCATCATATAGTGCGTAAAACTCTTCCATCGATGCCGCTGACCCATCACTGTTGAAGGCATAGCGCGTACTAGATTCACCTGCGAAGTAGGGCAGGTTGAGGAAGTTTCCTGTGTCACCGCGGTCGATAAGAATCTCCGCTTGCTTAGGGAATATTTCGCGGCCCGCTTCTCCCAAAAGTGCAGCAGCGTTTTTGAGATATGTCTGGAAGTCCCGAGCTGGGACAGGCGTGCGAGTAAAGAGAAAGACATGTGCGCCTCCTGATTTGCTTCGGCATACCACCATGGGCAGCTTGAGTTGTGCTACTTTTTCAACCAAGCCTTTATGGTCGAGAGGGTACTGGTCAATGTCAATGCAGCCCCATATGCAACTGTTATCGGCACGAATAGGGATAATGCCAAGAGAAGGCTCAACGCCTTCCAAATGTTTGACCCAAAGATCATCTGTTGGTGGCTTCCTAACCACCGTGGCCTGTCCGGCTTGTTTTCCATCGCCTCGCTCCGATTTAATTCTGTACGTGCCATATGCAATATCCAGACCGCTGAATATTGTTTTGAATTTTGTAATGTCGGTCATCTCGTCTCTCTATCGGAAGAGGGGCCCCTTTTGGGGGCCCCTTAAATCAGAAGGGGGCGGCTTCGGCACTCGTGCCAGCACCCTCGTGCTCGTGCTTGACCTTCACGTCTCCTGCACCCACTTGTGCAGCAAACGCTTTAGCGGCAGCGTACTGATTCATGTCCTCAATAGGACCAATTTTCTCGACTTCCCAACCAAACCACTTGCCCTTGTCATTTGATTCGGCTTGCGAGCTAAGACGGTACATGTGGGAGTACATAGGAGGTGTAAAAGGACCGTTCTTCCCCATCAACTTGGTAGACATCAACATGCTGTTCCACTTGCGTGATTTTTTCAGCTGTGTCGACTTCATCACAATCAACGCTGGCTCAGGAATACCTTGATCGGTCAAAACCATCACGTAGTGATTGGCTGTGTTCTCGATGTAGTTACCGTTGTCCAAAAAGTCTTTGGATTCGCCGGGTTCGCGGTGAGTGCGAGTCAGGATGTCTGACGTGGCGGGGTAGATATTGATTGGTGCGCCGCTGCCGGAGCCGCGTGGTGCCCATTCAATGTACTGACGCACGTAGGCGACTGGAATGACAGTGATGCCCTTCTTGCCGTCGTGCAACTCGCCTGTTACGGTGTTCATGATGAAGCCGGGCATAGCGCCGTCCACTTCGCCCACTTCGGGGCTGGTGTTGGTCAAAAGCTTCAGGAAGGGAAGCGCAAAGTCTTCCTGACCCATGCCCTCAAAACCGCCATTTGCGTCATCTTCAAAACCACCGACCAATGCCAATGCAGGGTTGGCTCCTTTTACTGCAACTTCGTTCTTTGACATGATAAATTTTCCTTCGTTTATGCTGATTTGATGGTTGCTTTTTGGCCTACGAATACGCCAAACAGCTCTGTGGGGAACTCGCTTCCGCGTTCCACCTGCTCGCGAACCCAAGCTTTCAAGGTCTGGGGCTCGATCTTCTGCGCTTGCTGAACTGGGTAGTTCTGCTCGCGCAGTTGATTCAGTAGTGTGTCGCACAGGCCGTCTTCGCCACGGCCAAACTGCACGGACACAGTGTTCTTGATAATGTCGTCGTAGCCGTTTTCGCGCAGCCATTCAAAGGCTTGCGCACGGTTGTCATCCTTGATGGATGCGCTGTAAAAGGGCTTGACAGTGATCTTGCTACCGTCAGCCATAGTGAAGTCGGACATGCCTAGTTCCTGCAGCATTGCAGGGATAGTCTCTTCCAACATCTTACGCAGCTGGTTCTTGCGCTCAGTCAAAACATCATCGATATCGGTGATTTCTTTCTCGAGCTCTTTGGCACGCTTGGCCAAAGCACCAACGGACGACAGGTCCTCATTCTTGATTTGCAGTGCATCAGCGTCCTGCTCAAACACGTTTACGTTACTCATCTCTTTCTCCATTCTCGGTAATGTCAATACTAACAGGGATGTACATGCGCTCGCGGCGGTCCCACTTCAGCACACGGAAACGGCCAGAGTTATAGGCTGCGGCTATCGAGCTGGCCAAGCCCATAGCCACAGGGTCTCCTGTCAACAACAGGAAATCCTTGTCTGTGAAACCACGCAGCTTGCGTTTGAGCAAGCGCACAGTAGGCACAGTAGAAAAAGCAATTTGAGTGTTGGAGGGCAGCAATACTTTTAATTCACCATATTTCATCGCCGGAGCAATGTCATGGTTAGGCATCTCTTGCACAACATACACAATTGAAGTCTGTTCAGTCACGTTACGCTATCCTTTCTAAAAACGTACGATTAGTGTACACTACTTTTCAGGGATGTCAACACCCTTAAAAAGAAAGTGAAGAAAGATTATGGATTATTTTTTAGAACGGTACCCGTTCAAGAACAAACCATTCGTCCACCAAGCCGCGTATTTGCAGCGTTTCTGGAAGGACGAAGGGGCTGCCCTCTTTGCCGAGATGGGCACTGGCAAGAGCTTTATGCTCATCAACAATGCTGCCATGCTGTACGACAAAGGCAAAATAAATGCGATGCTTATCGTAGCACCAAAAGGCGTTTACCGGAACTGGTACACCTCTGAGATCCCCAAGCATATGCCTGACCACGTAACCTATGCCATGGCCGCATGGAGCCCCAGCCCCCGCAAGGCGGAGAAGCTGGAGATGGATGCCATGCTTAACGACTTGGACAAATTGCGCATCTTGGTCATGAACGTCGAGGCGTTCAGCACGGAGAAAGGCATCTCCTTTGCACGCACCTTCTTGCGCGTCACCAACGCATTCATGGCCATCGACGAGTCCACCACCATCAAGAACTCCAAGGCCAAGCGCACCAAGGGCATCGTCAAAGTGGGCCGTGAGGCGCGGTACAGGCGCATCGCCACGGGCTCCCCCGTCACCAAGTCGCCGCTGGACGTCTATAGCCAGTGCGAATTCCTTGGGCCCGAATACCTCAACTACAACAGCTACTTTGCCTTCCAAGCACGGTACGCGGTCCTTGTAGAGCGCAAGATGGCCACCCACACGTTCAAGCAGATCGTTGGCTACCGCCACTTGGACGAGCTGCAAAAGAAGCTCGAGCACTTTGCCTTCCGCGTGACCAAGGACGAGTGCTTGGACCTGCCCGACAAAGTGTTCTTGCGCCGTGAGATCGAGCTCACGCCAGAGCAAAAGAAGTATTACGACCAGATGAAGCTGATGGCCCTTGCGCTGATTGACGGCAACCTTATGTCTACAAACAACGCGTTGACGCAAATTATGCGTTTACACCAGATTTGCTGTGGCCACGTGAAGTTTGACGATGGCCAACAAGTCGACATCCCCAGCAACCGCGTCAATGAGCTGATGTCCACGCTCGAGGAATGCCAAGGCAAGGTCATCATCTGGGCCAATTACCGCAGGGACATCGAGAACATCAAGCTGGCCATCCAAAAGGAATACGGCATGACCTCTGTGGCCACCTACTTCGGCGACACCGAAGCGGAGGAGCGCCAAGAAATCGTGACGAAGTTTCAGGACCCGGCCAGTGAGCTGCGCTTCTTTGTTGGCAACCCCAGCACGGGCGGCTACGGGATTACCCTAACTGAGGCCAAGACCGTCATCTACTACAGCAACTCGTTTGACTTGGAAAAGCGCTTGCAGTCCGAGGACCGCGCACACCGTATCGGCCAGACAGATAAGGTAACCTACATCGACTTCATCAGCCCCGGCACGGTGGATGAGCACATCGTGAAGGCCCTGCGCAATAAAATCAACATCGCCAACCAAGTGCTTGGCGAAGAACTTAAAGACTGGATCAAATGATGCAACTCGTACCCCTGCGCCCACGCTACAAATACCCCAAGCTCATCCGTGTGGATGATCCTGCGGGGCGTTACTACCAGCTGCGCGGCACAGAAGAGCGCCTGTCCAGCGTCACCACCATCCTGTCGGCTACTAAGGATCGGGGGCACCTCGATGCGTGGGCCGCGAGGATCGGGCAGGAGGAGGCGGACCGCATTCGTATGGATGCTGCACTTGTTGGCACTCACATGCACAATGTAATCGAACGATTACTCTTGAATAGGGATTTACCCGCACCCCGAACATGGATGGCCGCCAAAGGCTACTGGATGGGCTACAAGCTGCTGGAAGAGTTCTTCCCGTATGTCGATGAGGTGTGGGGCTCCGAGGTCAGCGTTTACTCAAACCAGCTGCGCTATGCGGGGTCCACGGACTGTGTTGGGGTGTACCGCAGCCGTCTATATGTCGGCGCGGGCGCAAAGCCCTGCATCATGGACTTCAAGCAGGCCAACAAGATGAAGGAGCGCAAGTGGATTGAGGATTACTTTGTCCAGTTGGCTGCGTACGCTATTGCACACAACGAGAACCACGGCACCACGATTGACCAAGGGGTCATCATGATGGTGTCGCAAGACGGACAGACCAAAGAGTTTGTGTCCTGTGGCCGCGAGTTTGAGGGCTACAAAGACCAGTGGAAACGCAGGGTGGAGGCGTTCCATAAAAAAGACCCGGACCTTGTGGGCCCGGGTCAAATTGCCACCCCGGGGGGAGAAACCCCGCCTTTATGATGACAACTGCAATTAGCCCTTTTTGGCGGCGCGGATGTTGTCCACCATGTTGGGGTAAGGTCTGCCTGCCTTCTTGGCCATTGCCTTGGCAGCGGTCTTCTTGGCAGGAGTGAGCTTCTTTGGTTTGGCAAGGCCCTTGGGGCGGGGCTTGTCCCAGACTTCTTTTTTCATGGTGTTTTCCCTTACTTTAGTTTACGCAGTTTGTAGAGCGCAGACAGGAACGTGGCCACGGCCTCGTCCACGATGTTCTGCAGGGCGGTATCTTTTTTGTCGATGGCGTCGTAGCGAATCTTCTCCACGTCGTCCAGCAGCATCTCAAGCGCCTTGACAGGGTCCTCTTCGGTGATCATGTCCAAGTACGGGATCTCGATGATGTCGTGGCGGCCTTGGTAGGCTTCTGTCAGCTCATCGGCACGGTCAATGATGGCAAGATAAAACTCGCCCAAAGCAGAGTGCTTGGCGAAGCTGCCGGGGCCCGTCACGCGCAAGTGCGCCCGGTGAGCATACTCACGGGCCAAGAACAGCGTGCCTACCAAACGTCCAATCATTTCCATCATTTACTCCGTTATTGTTGTGGTGCCATGCCCGCTTGGCGCTGCTGTAGCAGGGCGCTGATCGGGTCGTTGGGGAACATGGCAGGATACATCAAGGGCACTTGGGACTGGCCGGGCTGCACCGCGGGAGCGGTAGGCAAACGTGGGTTGAAGTTCGTGCCGCGTGTTGCGGGAGCCGGGGGCTGTGCTTTGAGCATCTGTGCGGCTGTTGGGCCGGACGTTCCACGTGGAACCACAGGCAGGCTGGCCATGTTGGTGGGCACGGGCTCATTCCCCTGCTGTGCCAAGCCTTGGGCCTCGATCACCGCTGCACGGGAAGCTGCGGGCGCAGTCAGGATATCCGACAGACGCCTTGGTGACACCCCAAACTCTTGAAGCTGCTTGGCTACCGCGGCGGCCGCAGAAGGCGTGTTCAAGTTGGTCATCTTGTCCGCAAACTTTGGATCCTCAAGCGCCCGAGTAAACATGCGCTGAAACACCTTTTGTTCCTTGGCGTTCATCAAGCGCGTGCCAAGGGTCACCATCATGGTTTCTTTGGACACGTTGCGCATGGCCACGTTGCGGATACTGGTGGTCAGGTAGGGGATGCTTACGCCAAACAGGCCCTGCAGCTGCTGGTCAGCAGTCTCAAACACAGGAACTTGGCCCGTAATGTCGGAGAAAGCGTTGACGCGGCGTTGGATGTTGGCCAACTTCTGCAAGTTGTCAAAATGTTCAGTGCCACCAAACAAAACCTTCATCGACTTCTCGTTGTTGCGCAGAAAGCCTTCTAATGCGCCACCCTTGGACGCACCCTCGGTGGCAAGCTCAAACACTGAGCGGCGCAGCGCGGCCAGATTCTCAGGGTCCTTGGACATCTCATTGACCAAGGTACGCATTGCTGCGGGGTCCTTGATCGCTTTTTCGAGTGTCTGGCGTGGGTCAGCATCCGTCTTGGATGCCTTGGCCAAAAGTGAGTCTAGGTCGGCATCCTTGGTTTGGATGCGGCGCTCATCGAGCTCGGCCAACCGCTTGGCAATGTTGTCAGAGAACTGGACCTCATCCTGAATCTTCAAGCGAACGCTGGCAGGAAGGGTTTCGATGATATTCTTGTTCTGGTCCATGACTCGGCGCAACTTGTCCGCGTCGATCAGGCCGTCTTTGTCGAAGATAGGTTTGCCGCGCAGCCAATCCACAGCGCCCTTTTCGAGCAACTCTTTGCCTTGAGGGTTGTTGCCGATTGTCACTTGCAGCTGACGCAAACGGTCCGCATTCTTGAATGCGGTGGCCATCAGGTCCTCGTTGGGCAAGTAGTATTCTTGGCCACCACGGGTCTTTTGCGTCATCAACAGGGGCAGGCTGTTCTCGTAGCCTGCCTTGTAGTCGTCAAGGATCATTTTCAGACCCTCGTACTCCTGCTTGACCTTTGGCGCGTGGTCCAAGACCAATTTTTCTATGTCACGGAACACGGCATCGCCTGTGTCCGTAATACGCTGGGCATCCGTCAAACGTGTACGCCCCTTCATCATGGCGGCGTTGTAGTTGCTCAATGAATCGTTGCGGAAACGCTGGGCGGCCTTCAAATAGTCCAAGGCCTCTGGGACGTTGATGTCAATGCCCGTGTTGGCAGCGGCAATACGCGCAGCATCCTCTTGGAGCTGTGCAGGGTTGACCGTCACCTTGCGGCCGGGGATACCCGTGGCCACAACAATATTGCCGTTGGAGTCAGGCTTGGCAGCAATATCCGCCAAAGTCACTTTGCGTTTAGCGCCCTTGCCCGTGTCCCCTTTCACCAGTTGGAGCACGGAGTCGCGCAACGCTTGTTGGAAGTCGGAAGGCAGCTCCTTAGCCAGTGGGCCAAGTTGCTCGGCAATTGTCTGGTCAGTCAGCTGGGTCAGCATCTTGTCCGTCATGGCGTCACGTGCCTGCTGCTGGCCTTTTACAAAGCGCTCAAGCAACTGAATAGGCTCTGGAACTGGCACGCGCATTGAAGGGCGCTCGATTCGGTACTTTTTAATCAACGCCGTAGCAGCTGCTTCCATGTCGCGAGCAGGAAACAGCGATTGGCCATCTTGGCGTGTGTCCATCGGTGTGCCGTCCGGGGCCGTGGCCTGCTTCAGTCCCATCTTCTTCAAGATGTTCTGGCGCATGCTGGCATCCATCTCCATGCCCGACATCAGTACGCCGCGCAATTCATTGTTAATCTGGTCTGGGTTTTGTGGCCCAAAACGCTGGTTCAACAACTCTCGCTCAGAGTCAGTCAAGCCTTGGCGCTCGGCCATTAGGCCATCAAAAAAGGCTTGGCGCTCTTGTTGTGCAGCGCGGAATGCCTCTTCCACGCCTTTGCGTGACGAAGGAGAAAAGGTAGAGAACAGCTGCTCGAGTTTGGCTTGGTTTTCAGCGTACTGCTTACGGAAAGGTGCGAGGTCCGCGGGTGACATGCCTTGCAAAATCTCAGCTTGCTTTTGCATCAAAGCAGGATCCATGTAGCGTTCGGCCACGCCAAACTGAAAGCCCAGCTTTTCAATGTCGGGGCTTGCAAGGATGGTATTGAGCTCATCCAGCGCCTTCAAGGCTTCTGGGTTCTTTTGGATGTCCCCGAACACGCTGGTGAGCTTTTTCTCGGCGCGGCCAATCAAGAATGAAGGAACAATCCGAAACCCCGGCAATTTAAATAAACCGGTTTCTTGGGCCAGCACTTCTTGGCCCACGGGGCCGAGGCTGTTGGTCAGTTTGTCCTGTAACTGCTTACCACCGCGCACGGCCAAGGCAGAGGGGCTCAACGTGGCAGCGGCTAAAGGCAGACCAACAAAAGTTGCGGCAGGCAGCAGCTCCTTGAGCAACGGTTTGTATTGGTTGTCATCGCTGACGTTTTCTTCAACCGCTTGACGCAGACCTTCATAACCTGCACCAAATGCCAAGTCCAGCGCAGCTGTTTTCACAGGGGCCTGTTGGGCCATTCTGATGGCATCGTTGGCAATGCTTTTAATGACGCCAGCAGTGGGCTGTGCAGCCATGACCATGGGGCGTGCGCGGGCAGCGGCGGCCAAGATACCTGTGAAGGGAAGCGTGCCACCCAAGCCTTCGCCCGCGGCTCGGGCATAGCGTTCTTCGGAGTTGCGCGGAGCCACTTCACCAGAGTTAAAGATCTTGGTGAGAGTGGTGATCTCCTCGGGCTTCATGCGCATCTGACGGCCAATTTCTTTGACCGCTGCGTCAGGCAAGGCAAACAACGCCGCGTTAAATCCCCATGAGGCATTGTTCACAAGCCCCATGATTGGATTGGAGACAGTCTGTTCCTGACCAGTGTTTTTTCTTGGGTCCTGCACAGTAGCAGGCGCACCCTCGGTGCGTCCCACAACTTCTCCCGTGGTCAGATCAACTAGCTCTCCGTTGGCGTTGGTAAGCGTGGTCATTGCTTAATCAATCCTTGTAGTTGGCTGGGGTTAAATGCCTGTGTCGTGCCGTTTGGCAACCTCAAGTACACCATAGCCGAGGGGTTTTGAATACGCCCAATGGTACTGCCAAGGAAGTTAAACATCTGCGATTGCGCTTTTGGATCGGTAGGCACAACGAACGGATCGTTCTTTGTGCCCGTGTTGGGTGTGCGCATGACATAGTCGCCGCTCTCGTAGCCCAGCTGCGTGAGCACCTGTTGGCGAGAGTTGCGCAACATGGCTTCCATGCTGCTGAACTGCTTGGCAGCCAATTCTTTGTCCGAGAAGAACTTGGTGGGGTCGCTGATGCCCTTGGCCGTCTCACGTGCCCATTCTTGCTCTTGTACGGCCACTCGACCACCATCATTGGCAGAAGCAATGTTCTTCAAGATGCTGTTCATGCCAGTGCTGATGCGGGTGGAGGTATCGGCCAGATTGACGTCTGGGCGCACAACGGCGGAAGGCACCACAGGCACCAACAAGTTGTTGATCTTGTCCGAGAACCACGCTCCGGGGCCATAGGCTCCTGCGTAATCGCCCTTCAAGTTGTCCAAGGTAGACAGGCTGTTGTCCAACGAACGCAGGGTAGAAGTGAGCTTGATGCGCTCTGCTTTGTCGGTCTCGACAGATGTAGGCGCTTGACCGCGGAACTCCACAAATGGGTTTGCGTCGTTGAGCGTCCAACGGCTGGTAACGGCAGATTGCACGGTTGGGTTCTTGGGATCAATCGACACCCCTGCAAAACCACCTTTCGGCGTGCTTGCGATGACCAAGCCTGCGCCGCCGTCCTCGAGCTTTGCTCCGCCCGCTTTGGCCTGCTCGGCCAAGATGCGGTAGTCGCCTTTAAGGATTTCCAGCTTGAGTGCTTGGGTTTCTTTCTTGGCAGTCGTGACATCGGAGACTGCTTGTTGCAGTGCGGCGGTGTTGATTTTGATTTTTCGATCCTGTGCCTGTGCGGCCAAATTGGCCATGCCTTTTGGCAAGTCACCAAAAGCTTCAGCAAAAATAGTGAAAGGTGTTGAACCTGAAGTTGGACGTGCGCTGGCGTACTTAAAGCCCGCATCGGCCAACAGCAACATGGCGTTTGTGCGCATGTCGTCTTGGTTGTCGCCCAAGATCTCTTTAAACAAGGGGCCGTACTCTTTGTATTTGTTGCGAATAGAGTCCACATCGGAAGTAGCGGCAACAGGGGCGACCTGCCCCATGGCAGCACCCGCAGGCTTTGCTGCTTGGTCCTTGATGAACTGATCAGTGGTCTTTTCGCCAGTACCTTCAGCGACAGCAGCAATTGCGGCTTCAGGCACAGGGGCTGCAGGTTTTTTGGGCGCTGAGGGGACAGGAGCAGGCGTTGTAGTAGGCGTTGTAGTAGGCGCTGTGTTTGTCAACTCATGCGTCGTTGGAATCTGGCTGAGCAAGTAGTTACGACGTTGTTGTTCTTCTGGAGACAGCTCATTTGAAGACATCATGTCTCGGATGAAGGGGATAGACGCACCCAAGGTGGCTGCACCAGCAACCACAGGCTGCGTGACCGCGTTCAACGCGCCTGCAGCACGGGGATATTCCTCGGCCAGCTTCGTGCCGATGTTGCCCAAATGCTGAGTCAGCGTTGGGTATTTCACCATTTGCTCTGCAGTGAATTTACCGCCGGGACCGCGCAGGTTCTCAAGGATGGCAGGGAACTGCTGGGGAAAACCCTGAGACGCCAAACGGCCGCCAATGATGTTGGCCTCTTGGCCGAGCATGGCAGCCTTGTCTGCACCCATTTGGGCGAGCCGTGCGCCTTGGCTCACGAACGAACCCAAGAAAGCATGCATCGGAGGCATGCCATCAGGAGTTGCAGGTTCTACCGCGCCGCCGTGGCTAAATTGTTGGGGGGCTGATTCCCCCTGTGGAAAAGGGGGTGCACCCTCTGGCGTTTGCATGCCAGCTCCTTGAGGCGGCATACCAGCCATTTCAGGGGGCATGCCGGGCATCGCGCCTTGAGGCGCAGCTCCGGGAGCCGCGGGCATACCTGCGGACTGAGGGAGGGCACCAATACCGCCTTGAGCCTGCTGGGCCAGTTGCGACTGCAACAGCGCCAAGACTTCTGGAGGGGTTTCCATAGCGGCTTCTTCGCCCACCATTTGTGCAAGTTCTTGTACACGTGCGTCAACAGAACGCATGTCACCGCGCAGGGTGTTCATCAAGATTTCAGGATTTTGCGGCGTACGGGCCATGGGAGACATCTGCTCTTCTGGCTCCTGTGGCTGCATGTCATCCATTTCCTCGTCGTCAAAACCAGCCATGATGCCAGAGCTACGGGTAGCTTTGGTCATAGGCTTGTTGAACATGGAGCGGCTTAAAACTTCGTCTTGCATCATATTTCCTTAAATGAGGCTCATGGCCTTGCCTGCCCCGGCCAAGCCAAGAATACCAGTACCTACGCCTGCAACCTGCTGGAATGGGCTTGGAGATGCTGAAGCTTGTTGCGATACCGCCATCTGTGTGGATGGCGCACCCTTGTAGATGTCCGATTGGAAAGCGATCTGCTGGTAGGGCTGCATCGCGTTTTGCATCTCAGTGGCGCGTTGGGCGTCCAGCACGGCTTGGTTTTGCTTTTGCTGCGTAGCGCCCAAGCTGTACAAGTTGTTGACGTCGTTCGTAGCCAGCTGTTGTGCTGTCTGGCCCAAAGCGGCTTGCTGCACACCCATGTTGCCAAGCGACGTGCCCAACGAACCAAGGCCCTGTGCCATACTTGAACCAATGCCATACTGCTGGCCAGCCAATGTACCAATACCTTGGCCAATGGCTCCCTGCGCCTGCGCCTGCTGGCCCAAAATGTTGGCCTGCTGCCCCGCGATGTTGGCATACTGGCCCGCCAAGCCTGCTTGGTTGGTGCCGAGGTTGCCGTACAAGTTGGCTGCGCTTTGGCCCAGTTGAGCGTTTTGCATTTCCTGCGAACCCAGTGCTTGGCCCACGTTGGAAGCTTGTTGCGCTGCCTGCAAACCCAATTGGGCCCTTTGGACACCGTACTGGCCCTCCAAAGCTTGGTTGGCCAAGTTGGTCTGCTGCTGCACGCCTTGGTTGGCCAAAGCGGCTTGCAGTGCCTGTTGTGCGGTCATGCCACTTGCTTGCAACTGGTTTGCCGCATTTTGCACGTTGGCTTGCTGCTGTGCACTGAGGTTTTGCGAGCCCACAGTGAGGCCTGCCTGTTGGTTGGCTTGTTGGGCCGCGAGCCGCGCTTGCTGCTCGGTGTTGAATTGATTCTGAGCTTGTTGGTAAGCACTCTGCAGACCCGTAGCCTGAATGTCCCCCAGCTGGGTGTTCAGATTGCGCTCGGCCTCGGCGTTCTCAATTGCTTGACGGGAGCCGCCAAATGCTCCTGATCTGGTGGCCGCTGCATTGCGTTGCAGACCCATAATGCCTGCATTGCGCATTGCTTCGCGCTGCTGGGCCTTGACCACCGCGTCCATGTAGGGCGACATCATGGTGGATGCCGCGCCGGGCTGTGCAAAGCTTTGTGTCTCTACTTGTTGGGCAGGACCCATCTGAGCCGCTTGAATATTGCCCGCAGTGACCTGTTGATTTGAGACGTTGCCCGCGGCCTGCGCCTGCGGAGCGTTGCCCAACTGCGAAGCATTTAAGGCCTGATAAGCAGAACCGCGCAAGAAGTCTTGTGATTCACCAAGATTAGCGGATTGATTCCGGGCAGCCATTTGCTGTGCAATGTCGATGTCGTTGCTGCCTTGGCCAAGAAGGCCCATGCCTGCACCAGCAACGTTAGACAGTGCGCCAATACCAGAAGCTGCGCCAGCAGCGTTGTTGTATGCGTTTTGGGCGGCGGCAAATTGGCCACGAGTGTCCGAGCCACGCAAAACATCAGCAGCTTCACCGATGACGCCCGCGCCACCTGTTACGTTTTGTGCGCCGCTTTGCAAGTACGGCACATACGCGCCAATACCTTGCTGACCTGCTGTGATTGCCGCCTTTTGCTGGTCGGTCATCCCTGCAATTTGGTAGTCAGGCAATTTAGGCATTGTCAATGCCTGCGCCGACTTCATTAAGCCTAGCTTATAGGCTTCGATGTCCGGTGCTTCCCGGACGTACTGTTCACTGATGTTTGCGGATGGTGCGCCTGTAATTGCCATGTCTTATCCCCGTGCTGCGTTTTTCTCAAGGCGATGCATGAGAGCGTACATTTTCTTTGCGCCTGCTCGGCGGCTGCCGCCTCCTGCGCCTTTTACGGCCTTGGCGGTCATCACGAACTCACCGTCGGAAAGCATTGCAGGGATATCATCTGAGGTCTCGGTCCCCGGACCGCTGATTTGACCAGTGCGAGGAGGATAACCTCCCGCCGCTAAACTGGCAATACCTACGGGAGGCATCCCGCCGTTTGCAAAACCCATAGGCACGTTCATCGGCACGCCAGAAGTGTTCATGGGCAACGGCTGTGCACCCATGGCCATAGCAGGATTACTTTGCATGGTCAGGGGATTGGCGGGGAATGCACCTTGCGTCTCCATCATGCCCCCTTGGGCCGCATATTGTGGAAGCGGCATGATGGAGGCGTCGTAGCGTGGAGGCATCAAATTGGTGTACATGTCAGCCGTGTTGTAGGGCTGAGGGACTTGAGGACTGCCAATACTGTTGGAAGGGGTTTTGTAAGTAGGCAAGGTGAATGGAATGTAGTTGGCTGAACCAATTTCCGTTTGCTCTGCTTTACGAGGTGTCCAAGGTGCAGACCCTGTGATGTTGCCTTTGGCGTCGTACTGCACGCCGGGGAGGTTTTGCACCAAATAGTCCTTGGGGTTGGCCGCCATCAAGTCGCGCGTGGCTTGGCCCGATGCAATGTTCATTGCGTTGGAACTGGCGTGAACAGGCTTTGGACTAAAGCCGCCCATCAGTGCCGCCGCGCCCATACCTGCCCCAATGATTGGGCCATAGGTGCTCAATACGCCGGGTGTGGCAGCAGAAAACGCTTTTGCCAACGGAGAACCAGCAGGGGCCATTCCAATTTGCTCGGCCGTAACGCCGGGAAACTGCTTTTGCACTGCCTTGATTGCATCTGCATTTCCAGCTTCTGCACGGGCAGAAGGCGAGAAAAAGTCAACAGTCTTATCTAAAAATGTGCGCTCTGCGCCAGCTGGGGCATTTTGGTCCACAGGGGGTGTGCCGCTCGTGGTGACTTGCCCAGTCTTGGGATCAACCGAGACGTTGCCCGCTTGCGCAGGGGTATTGAATCCTTGCGATGCGCCCGTGCTGAGGCCTGCAACCGTAGCAGCGGTTAAACCAGACTTCACAGAATCCTTCAAGCTCTGGCCAGTCAGGAGGCCCAAACCTGTGCCTGCTGCGCCAGCGCCCAGAGCTGCTTGGCCCGCGGCGCTTGTCACGCCTACAGGGGCACCCAATGTTGAACCAGCTGCACCGCCTACCGCGCCAAGGAAGTAGCCCTTTGCACCTGCTTGCAAAGCATCTTTAAGGTTGCCCCCGCCCAGAATGGAAGTGCCTGCAGAAGCAAGACCCAGTGCCGCACCTGCGCCAAGGTTCATGCCTGCAATACCAAATGCGCCCGGGCCGAGGAACGTGGCCAAAGCGGCTGTAATCAAAATCTTGCCTGCTGTGGACTTGGCAAAATCCTTGACCGTGTTTACAACACCGCTGACCACGCCTTTAATCGCGCCAGTAGCCCCTTTGAAGATGCTCTTAAAACCACCGTATTCTGGCAAACCCGTACTGGGGTTGATCGTGCCCACACCACCGTGCTTCTTGAGCATGGCAGCTTCTTTTTTGTTGATGTGTGCCAACATTGTGTCACCGCTGCGGCCGCGGCCCGCCACCATACGTGCAGCTTCAGCGATACCGCCGCGGGCCATGCCCGCAGGAGGCTCGGGCATCTGAGGAGCCGAAGCACGGCGTTGGCGCTTGGCTTCCAGCAATACCATGCCCAAGGTGGCAATCACTTCGGGGTCATACTGTTCAGGGAAAACACCCTCGTCCACAACGCCTTGGCTGACCAGTTCGGAGACCAACTGTGGGTACTCTTCCTCGTGGTCATTCATGTACTGCACAACCTGCAAAAGGCTGTCCAGCTGCTCATCCGTCAACTGGTCCAGTGCGGGCAAGAGTGCATTGAGCTGCTCCTGAACCTGTGCAGAAGCTTCAGGGCTGGCCTCGCTCAGGCCCCCTCGGATCGCGTCGTAGGAATCATCGAGGCCGAGTTGTGGTGCTTGCTGCTCTTGGCCGCCTTCTGGAAGCGCCATGATGCCTTGTTGGGGTGTGGTAGCCATTGTTTTTCCTTGCGCCGTAAGGGTGGGGGTATCTTATCAGGTGTGAGTGGTCAAGACAATTACGCTTTGACGCGCAGTGGGTAGCTGGTGCCCCCGCTGGATGTGTCGCAATAAACATCGCCGGAGCGCAAATATGCAAAGTCTGCCTGAGTAGGCAAGCTAAGTTTAAAAGCGCCCCGAACTGCGGGATCAGGTTCTGCAAAACTGATTGCAGAGATCACGGGAGATGTGGTTGATCCCACGTTCTGCGACGCCGCCAACATGGGGGACGGGTTGTCTAGCTGCGTAAAGTACAAACGCAAAATGCTTATAAACTGTTCCATGAACTGCCTGTCATACTCGTCAGGAGCAACAGGCAAACGCGGGGCAACAAATGTTTTACTGGCCATGCTTATCTCCGCCCATCGGGCCTGATTTCAATTCGTGGAACACCCAGCTGCCACGCCGTACCAAGGTCCTCAGATCCAACCCGAAACGCCATTTGGCGGCCACGGATTCGGACATACACGTACTGGGTAAATTGCTGCACGTTGTAGTAGCGCTGCTCAGCGTAGTTGTTTGCGCTCACCACATCTGGGTAGTCCGCTGCCCCGTAATTAGCCCCGGGGTTTTGGCGAGGTCGAACACCAAACGTCACAACTGATTCAGCAGAGGTAGATCCGTCAAAAGTAACATCAGGGATGATGCGGTTTACAAACCCAAAATTGTGACCGTCACCAATGTCAAAGTCAGAAGACTGGCAGTAAGAGAGAATTGGGCTTGCTGGGCTTGTTGTGCCATCGTCGTTACCGGTCTCGTGGTATAAGAGTTGTCCGTTGTATCCGGCGGCCATAGGCACCGTACGCAAAGGACTGTCCAGCCAGTAAGTACGTGCCATGTTTCCGTAATACCACGTGTTCTCAAGGTAGTTAAAGATCACGTATCTATCAACAGTGGTGTTGGGATTTGAAATTGTGCCCGTGCCGTCTGGTCCGGTGATAGAGCAATAAAACCACCAAACCTCGTTATAGCCTTCATTTGTCCCAGCAAAAAACTGATACGACTGTTGAGGATTAAGGTCCGTGAACACGTATTGACGCACAGTACAGGGAAGCGTCTCCACCCGCCCTGAATACATGTAGAACTTGTCAGTGCCCATCCAATAGGTCACGTTGTTTGCGGCGGCCACCACGTTTGGACCAGAGATTGATATGTTATCTGCCATGAGTTGGAAGCCCCAAACATAAGGGGGGCCTAAATACTGCATGGAATAGATAGCGGCATCCGTAAACACCAAGATTTCTTGACGTGCTTGAAAAGCTGTGATGATTACCGAGCCGTGGCTTAATCTGTAGTCACCCGCTTGATTGGTAATGGCAGGAATCCATGTGCCGTAATCTTCCTGATTCGACCAACGAATGTACATCGGGTCTTGCGCAACCAAAGATGGAATGCTTGGGTCATTTGTGCCAAACGCAATTACAAAACGCGACGCATCGGACACCATGACCGTGTTGGCAACGGAGGGACAAGACGCATCTAATGCCACTCCACCTACCGTGGTTCCAGCGGCCATGACAACACCGCGATCAAAGACGTTTGGATCGGTGTTCACGTCCCAGTAATACAGGGCACCGCCACGGGGATTAAAAATTAAGTTTTCGCCGTAGTTTGATTGGCTCCACAGGCGCAACTGCTGCCCAATGCCTCCGGAAGATACACCAGCTCCCCAGCCGGTCCAAGCCCCTGCTCCGGAGGTAATTACCTGAGTAACAGCGGCCCCGGTCAAATGAGCTGCCGCAGTTGAACCGTTTGCTCCGCGAACACAGCCGGTTAAAGTGTTCGTCGATTTTCCAGAATATGTGATGGACTCGGTGTCAATCACAATGGTGCCTGAAGTGGAAAAACTAGCAGCAGACGTAAGCACAATAGACGTCACAGAGCTGTTGATGCCGCCATTTAAAGTTGTCGCAGCCGAACCAGAAACAGAACCACCCCATGCGCCCGCACCCCAGCCAGTGGCCACCGTGTAAGTTGCCAAGCCCGTTGTAATTTGGTATCTAAAAGTTGCTGTACCCGTAGGACCGCCGGACGATGTGGCTGGAGAATTGACAGCAATATTGAATTGGTTACTGTTCAAGTACGTGAGTTGAAACTCTTTGTTTAGAGACGCAGCTGGAATACCGTTTACAGCGCCAACAACCCCAGAGATTGTTACAAAGTCCCCCGTCTGAGCGCCGTGGCCGGGAGCATTTACCGTTACAGTTGTTGACGCGTTTACAGTCGTGAACGACGTGCCCGTTATGGTTGTGCCCGAAGGATTGCGAAGTGGCGTGATGTCGTAAAACAAACCATCAGCGCCGTTTTGAATGTAGTATTTTAAGTTTGTGCCAAGGCTTAAATAGTTGTTGCCTGCCAACGCAATCCAATTCCACATTGAACGACAGACCCCCCAATAAGAGCCAGTAGGTGGAGCAACAGAGATGCCGTTGTTGTAATACGTACCCGCGTCTTGTTGCCACCCACCTAGTTTCTCTGGAAGGCCAGAACGAAAACGAATTTTGTCGCAATCAAACCAGCCGCCCTCGTTTGAGAGTGTCGTGCCTTCACGGTTAATACCGGGGCGAAATTGAAGTTTCTGTAAGGGCATGGCTGGATTTTCCCACGGATTAAACGAATGGTCGAGTGCCTTGTTTATCGATAATCAGTTTGGACATTTTAGGCACATCACCAGCGTTTGTGGGGATGGCGATATGGGTCCACCTGTCGAATTCTCGAATAATTTGTTGGTAGGTTAAATCGCTGGCAATGATGGCGCGAACCACCTCGTCGGGGGTCATGCCGGGTACTCGAATGTCAGCCGCGCACCCACGGCGATGGTCACTCTTGTTGCTCGAGCCCACAGCGTCATTCACCGCCTCAGAGCGAAATGCGCTGTTGACCATGATAGGCTTGCCGCCCAAGACCGTCTTGACCTCCTCTAAGAAAGCCGCCAAGCGCGGTAGGTTGGCCACGGCATTGACCAAAACCTCTTTGCCGTCAATGATGCACTTTTCCTGCTCGGTGGGAGTGTTGTCCAACGTGCGGTGGTCGGTGTGGGTCAGTTCTTCAAAGGTGAAGTGTTCACTCAGTTGCATCGTTCTTCTCCATTACGTTGTTGATTTTGATTGCCGCCAACCAGCCGATGAAGCCACCAATGACGGTGGAGTAGGCTGGGGCAATGATGGGGAAAATGTCTTTGTTGTCGATCACTGCATTGGGCATGAATAGACCGCCCAAGAGCGTCAGCGTCATGGTCAACAGGATGAACGCCAGTGTGTATGTGATTACTGTGGCGAGATGAAGAACTTCTCTTTGAAACGGTGTCATTTTTTACCTACCTTATCTGCGATTTTTTCCATAGTCCGACCACCGAAGTAGAAAGACATGACGAGCATCCCCCACTGCCCAAGCAGCTCCACGTAGGCGCCTCGAGTTTCCAAACCAAAGATCGAGGCAACAGCAAAACCACTGTAAGCAAACAAGAGGAATATCAACGTAGCTGGACGGATATTCTTGGACAACCAAGAATCAGAAGACATGTCAGCCTTCAAACGTTCCGTCAGGTTATTCTGTTCTGTTTTGTAGAACTCCAGCTCTAGCTCTTGGAGTTTCTGGGCAGCAGCGGGGTCACCTGCAATGGCTTTAGCCACCGCCTCCACGCTATCTCCCACCCCAAGGCGAGTAGCAATGGCACTGACAGCAGCACCCCCAAGAGGACCAGCAACAGCAGTTGCGAGAGTGGGCGCAATACCCTTGAGAAGACCGAGTAACTCATTCATCGCCTTTCCTTTCCGAAAGTTTTTGCTTGCGTTCAAGTTGCTCTGCACGTTGCAGAATGATCTCAGCTTTGCGGATTTGCTTGTCTGCGTACAACGCCAATGCAATTGAGAACCCCAACAGCACGATTAAGCATGTGACGATTGCTACCCACAAATAAAACTCCTTCATAGTGCTGAATACAACGCCGTTATCCACAGGCCCACCACTAGCATTACGACTGCGTACCCTAGCTTGGCTATCAAAATCTGCTCGCGGTGCTCGTGTTGCCATGCGGTGTCTCGCTCTTGTTTGCGTTTCAACTCACGAGCAACTTCCTGCTCTTCCAAGATCTCATCCTGCTTTGCCAAGAATTCTGCGTACATCGCGCCCAAGCCCAGTGACTCAGGGGTTCCGTAGATCATAGACTGCTTAAGTTGTGCGGATAGTTGTTTCATTTGCCATTGAATTTCTATGCGATCAATCGCACTGTCGGCAACCTTCTCGGTAGTGAGAGCTTCTTCTTCAAGTTCCCGACAATGGATTTTGAGCTGGCGGATAGCCTCAAAATAAACTTTCAAATTCTCGCAAATCTCATGCACTGCACGAGCTTGAAACTCCTCGTAGGTTAGTTCTGGTTCTGGCTTGCGACTTGCCTTTTTCTCCACAGGCTTGGTTTCGATTGATTTTTTTTCCGCAGGAGCAGCAGTTGGATTCTGTTTCTCCACCACTCCAAAAAGGCTCTGTATCCAAGCCCAAAGTCCAGTGACTTCTTTGTAAATTGCTTTAGCGTCAGCCACGCCGCCTTCGACTTGCTTTTTAAACTTGCCAATCTCGGCCTTGCCTTCAGAGAGCATTTGACAGCCAGCGCGGATAGCGCCGACCGCACTTTGAGCCATGAGTAAAAGAGAGATTGGGTCCACATCTTACGCGGTTAGCTTGTATTTAGTTAGCAAATCCCACGCTTGGTCATACGTAATGTTGGGTGATGCTACGTCATCAACCCCGTCACCGCCACGGATGGCGTGGATACAGCAAAATATAGTTCCGGCTTGCAGCGCGGTGAACTGATGTGTAATGCCTTTTGGGGTGACGATAAGGTGTGGGGCGGTAAATTCTTCTTCGCCGTTGTCGTGCTTCATCAACACTTTGCCGGTGGCTAAAAGCGTGATGTGGTCAAACGTATGCGCATGTCCATCGTGAGTGTCACCAACTTCGTGAAAATAGTGCATTTTGACAAACACGTTGTCAACAAGCTTTAGGTCTGTTGCAGGCTTCATAAACGAGTAACCCCTGTAAATGTTGATGGCGTTACATCTATCCATGTTCCAGACTGCTCATCTAGATTGAACATCTTGCCTTCTTGCACCGGCTGTGGTGGTATAAATGCATCAAGTTGAGAACTATAAGAATAACCAATGCCAGCAAAGTTTTTCCTAAATGGCGTACCCCCCAGCAAGTGAACATTGCCTTGCGTGTTGTAGCTGGTTTGCAACCACACAGTATCAGCGCCAAATAAACGCTTGCAAAAATCGACGCCAGCTTCTTCTGTTGGGGCCATATCTTCTGCAATAACAATTACTTTAATCACCGTGTTATCCGCATTAAGCTGTGCAAAGTGCGCCATCACACGAACCTCCATTCAATAACCACAATACCACTGCCGCCAGCAGCTCCCGTTCCAAGACCTACGCCCCCGCCCCCGCCGCCCGTGTTTGCCGTACCTGCGGTCGCATTGTTAGCATATCCGCCAGTGCCCCCGCCACCAGAGCCGCCGGTTCCTTGATAAGACCCGCTACTTGAATAACTAGAACCGCCACCACCGCCACCGCCATAAGTGCTGCCCGTATGCGGCACGCTACCCGCTGACGTTACAAAACCATCACCGCCATTGCCAGCTTTGTATAGAAGTGTGGCGCTTGCGTTTTGTCCATTTGGGGTGACTGCTTTGTTTCCCCCGCCCCCGCCACCAACGTAAACATCGCTGCCTTTGCCAAGAGGGTAAAAAGCACCATTGCCACCTTTGCCTGCATAAGTCCCACCACCAGCAGCTCCGGTCAAGAAATATGCACTACCACCTCCGCCGCCTCCGCCAGAAGCTGCGGCTTGACTTGAATTTGCTGCACGTCCGCCGCGCGCAGCAGTAGCTTTCCCACCAGAAATAGAAGACAAATTTCCATAACTTCCCGGAGTCCCCCCCGCGCCCACTGTAACTGTAAAGGTTATGCCAACATCAGCTTCTGTAAATGTTGGGGTTACGTATTCAACAGCACCCGCGCCGCCGCCACCGCCGCCACCGTAGCCGCCGCCAGCACCGCCACCGACCAGAAAAGCGTTCATAAAATTAACGCCGGACTGCCCAAGGCCGGTAATCGTGAACGTGCCAGAGCCTGTAAACGTGGCAACTGCATATCCAAAAAACGTGCTTAACGTAGCCCCAGAGGTCGTAACCTGCATGAACGAGGAGCCAAAAGATTTGGTAGCAGCAAACATATAACCCCTTACGCGGCGTAGTTCAGGCCACCAACCGCGCCGTACCAGCTTGTGCCATCGCTAAAGAAAGACAACATACAAACAGAGTTTGCAGTCAATGTAAGCGATGGCTGTACACCTCCGGGCCAGTAAAGGTTATACGTAACTGGCGCTGAAAGAGTAACAGACCTGTTCCCTGTGCCATCTTGCTTAACCATCAGCACAAAAGACTTTCCAGCTCCAACGACAGGCAAGGTAATGGTAATGTTTCCTGTGACTGTAATTCGTTGCACCGTTCCGTTTGCCAAGTCAAGCCCGATATTTGAGCCAGTCGAAGCAGAATACAGCGTCTCTACGTAGTTTGTCACCGTTGGGTTGGTCAGTGCGGGTGTGGTTCCAAACACCAATGCGCCAGTGCCTGTTTCGCCAGTCACAGCAGCCGCCAAGTTTGCCGAAGATGGAGCGCCCAAAAAAGTCGCAACCCCAGTACCCAACCCAGACACCCCAGTTGAGATTGGCAGGCCCGTAGCGTTGGTCAAAGTGGCTGAAGTTGGAGTTCCAAGAATAGGCGTTACAAGCGTTGGGCTGGTAGCAAATACGTTAGCGCCTGTGCCTGTCTCATCTGTCAGTGCTGCGGCTAAGTTGGCAGAAGATGGTGTGGCTAAGAATGTGGCAACCCCAGTACCCAGCCCAGATACACCAGCTGAGATTGGCAGACCCGTAGCATTTGTCAGCGTACCAGAAGAAGGAGTGCCCAAAGCACCTCCGTTCAGTACGGGAGCGCCAGCAGTGCCTACGTTTACCGCCAGAGCAGTGGCTACACCTGTACCAAGACCAGATACACCAGTTGAGATTGGCAGACCCGTAGCATTTGTCAGCGTGCCAGAAGAAGGAGTGCCCAACACGCCGCCGTTTACCACGGGAGCGCCAGCAGAACCTACGTTTACCGCTAAAGCAGTAGCAACGCCTGTACCTAATCCAGAAATGCCCGTAGATACGGGTAAACCCGTAGCGTTAGTCAGTGTGCCCGAAGCAGGCGTGCCCAAAGCACCTCCGTTCAGTACGGGAGCGCCAGCAGAACCAACGTTGACTGCCAAAGCTGTGGCTACGCCTGTACCCAGCCCAGACACCCCAGTTGAAATAGGCAGACCCGTTGCATTCGTCAACGTGCCCGAGGCAGGCGTGCCCAAGGCTGGGGTTGTAAATGAGGGGCTGGTTAAATGAGTGTTTTGCTGAGCAAAGTTTGTGCCGTCGCTCCAAATCGTCATTACCTTGCCAGCAGGAATGGCCACGCCCGTGCCTGCCGCAGTGGTGTTACCAATGACGGTCGAGTTGTAAATCGTAGCTACGTAGCTGGAAGCGTTGTAGATCGTGTACTGCTTAGACGCAGGAGGCGCGTAGACAGCAAAGTTTGCAGTGGTTGTTGTGGTCAATGCAAGGGCTGAATGCACCGACTGGTTTTCCGCGGCAATCGTAGACGCCCCGTTGATGTAAGTGAGCGCTTGATTAGCGGAGGTCACAGACACCGAGACGTACCCAGCAATAGCCTGCTCAAGAACGTAGGCCAAGTTGTTGTTGGTCGTTGAACCCCAAATACCAGCTTGGTCGCCCGTGCCGATAAGTTCAATGCGTAAATCTGGTGAGTAGGAGCTTGACATGGTTTTCCTTATTCAGCGGTAGGCACATCGCCCCACCCCGGAGTTTGCCCGTCATTGACGTTATTCCAAGTTGTGCTCTGGGCATTGTTAATATTTTGCCACGTTGTTGACTGGGCCGTGTTTAACTGCGCCCACCCCGACGTTTGTGCGTCGTTGACATTTTGCCACGTGACAGTCTGGCTGTCATCAATAATTTCCCACAAGAAGCGGGCCAGAATTGTGTCAGCACTTTGCGCATTTTCAGAAACTGCTGACAAAAATGCCGCAGAAGCAATAAGGGTGTCGAGCGCGTTAGTTATCTCTAGGACCGCAGCCCCAAAGGTAGACGGAGCCACCAAGGCAGCATCAGCGACCAACACGGCTTCAAGAATGGTCGCGGCAAACCCAATTGTGGATACGTTTGTCTCTGATCCGGCAGCGGCCTCGATAATGCTCACCAATAGATTCAACTGAGAAACAGTCGTTTCCGTTGCAGAAACAGTCTCGGCAAGGGCCGCGTTTAACACCCCTAAAGCAGCTGCTGTTTCCGCTGCCAAAGCAGTCTCGAGGTTTATTGCCGAAAACGTACTGGCGGCAACAAGCACGGAATCAGTGGCCGTGGCGTACTCAGCAATTTGAGTGCTAAAGGAGGGGATACCAAAAACAGAGTCAGTGGCAAACGCTGACTCGTCAACCTGAGTGTTAAAAGAAGGAACCCCAAAAACAGAGTCAGATGCAAACGCCGACTCATTAACTTGCGTGCTAAAAGACGGAACTCCAAAAACAAAGTCAGAGGCAAACGCCGACTCGTCAACCTGCGTGCTAAAAGACGGAACCCCAAAAACAGAGTCAAAGGCAGATGCCGACTCGTCAACCTGCGTGCTAAAGAGCGGAACCCCAAAAATAGCGTCATTGGCCGAGGCAAGCTCAGTGATCTGTGCATTTAGTTCACCCCCAACCGATACCGTGTCTGTCGCCGTAGCGGATTCAACAATAGACGGGTAAAGAAACTCCCCTACCGTTGAAAACGACGTTGACGATATGGGGTTAAGGCCAAACATTTAAGCGTCTTCAGCGCCTTCAAACTCAGGCTTTTGCTTAATGATTGCGTACAAGGTTTGGCGATCAGCACCTGCAACGTATTCGTCACCAGCGATCTGCACCTTACCTGCGCTCAGAGGCTGCTTGCCTTGCTCACGGGCTTCTTTAGATGCGTAGCCGTAGAAGGTCACTTCTGTGCCTTGGCCTTTGAAGTCTTCTTGGACTGCGCCGATGTTCCAATAAGCAGCGGGGACGCCGTAGTCGGTCATGATTGATTTGATGAGAGCCATTTTGATTTCCTTTTAGATGTCTTCTGCGCCAGCGTACTGGGTAAAGGTTTTGAGAACATTGTAGATTGCGGGGATTAAATCACCCTTCAAGTCTTCAACGGAGATGTAGTGAGCGTCCTCACGAATAGTCTGCATGTTGCCATGTCGGGCATCTTCAGTTGCGTGGATAGCCACCTGAACTTGGATTTGGTCTTTTGTACCAAAGAAGTTGGTGATTCGAGCATAAGCCGTGCTTGTGGCTTGGCCTGTGGTCGGGTTAGTTGCTGTGATTTTAAGTGCCATGATTTCTCCTTAATATGTCATTTCGGTTGTGCGGATTTGTGCAACGCATCGTATTGTCGTTGCCGCCTGTCCTGTGAATGTTACTGCCAAGCCGCCGTTGGTTGTGTCGGCTGATAGTGCGATTGTCCATGTAGCAGCACCTACGTCAGCGTACATAGATGTTACTGTGCTACCGACAAGAACTGTTGTACCTACGCCAGCGCCACGTTTAATTAGCCCCTCAATAGTCCAGCTTTTTGAGTTACCACCGCCTGTTACACCTGCTACGATTTCACCTCGGAAAGTGTAGGCTGAGTTGTTGGGTAGGATTACTTGGTTGGTTGTGGAGGCTGTTGTATTTTGATCACTTGTTAAAATACTTGCTGTAGCATCCGTTGTTTGTCTGGCAAGAATTAATAATCCAGATTGAGATATTCCCGCAGAAGAATTTGAAATTGGAACGCTAGATGCCGCAAATACGGTATTCCCAACAATGCTTCTAGTTGTTGCATTATTTCCTCCAATTACAGAAGCATAATTAGAGTTTGCTACATTGTTGCCGCCGCCAATAATAGAAGAACCCGTAGCATTTGCGTTATTGTTAATTCCACCAGTAACAACAGATGCAACACCACTTGATGTATTTGTGTATCCAGCACCAACAAATGAAGATGAATTGCTTGCAAGGTTTGGGTTTACAAGACCGCCCCCCGACCATCCCCCACCCACAACAACAGAACCTACGCCAGAAGCAGTGTTTTTAATACCACCACCAACAAAGCTCCAATCCCCAGAAGCCACGTTCCTGTTCGCAGCAGTACCAGCGTCACCACCACCACCGATGAAACTGTAAGAGCCTGTGGCTTGGTTGTTACCTCCACCTACTACTACTCCGTGTGGTGTGTAGAAAGATAAAGTTGATGTTGATGAGCCTGATGCGGCTTGAGATAGGGTCAGGGATGTACCGCTGATTGCTGCTACATAGGTGTTTGTGGCAATGCTTGTACCTGTGATGTACTGACCAACTTTAATGTTTGCGTTTGTAGCTGCAAGTGTTACGGCTGTTGTGCCGTTCATTGTGGAAGATTGGGTGGTTACGGCAGTTCCACTTGTTCCCGAATTTGTAAAGCCTGCGCCAATAAAATTAAGGTATCCTGCCGCAGTGTTTGATGAGCCACCACCAACAAAAGACCTTTCACCAGTTGTTGTATTAGATAAACCACCACCAACAACCGTATAAATATTGGTAGCTGCTTGATTTGTAGAGCCTCCACCAACAACACCGCCAAAGCTAGTTACAGTATTGTTTACACCGCCAGTAAGAACGGCATATTGACCACTAGCAACCTGAGAAGCCGCACCTCTACTTGTCTGCCAATCAACAGCGTTAGGCCCCCTAGCATTACCACCTGTGGCAGTAGAGTCTGTCTGTTGGGCTTGTAAGGCTCCTGTGCCTTTTGGTTGAAGGACTATGGGAATGTCTGTGTCTGTGCCTTGAGCTGAAATTCCAGCTCCAAAACCAGCGGCGGCAGGGTCAGCCCTTGGATAATTAGCAACGCTTGCGCCGCTTGTGGTAACAGCAAAACAGATATTTGAGCCGTTATTGTTTTCAACTCTAAAACCCGGCCCAAATGGATTACCTTTAACTCGGAGATACATACCTACACTTGCGTCACTTCCTTGTGTAGAAATTATTACTGGTAGTGTAGTAGCAGCACCCGTTACTTGTACGTAGTTAACAGCAGAGGCTGTGTGGGATATGTTGAATTGTTGTGTTCCGCCGTTTGCCGTTTGAAAACCAATTGATCCTGTACCTGCTGCGGCTATGTTAAGCGATACGGCAGCATCACCTCCGTTGGCTGAAATAATTGGCCCCGCTCCAGCACTTCGGCCTCTAATATAAACATAGTTTGCCGATGTACCACCAGTATATGTATCACCAACTCTTAACTGTTCACCACCGGGTGAATAAACCGATAAAGAACCACCAAGTGTTCTAACAATAGGATTTGAACCCACAGTAGCATAAGCAGCAGCACTAGTACCTCCGCCACCTGAGAAAGTGACTGTGGGTTGTTCTACGTAGCCTGAGCCTGCGTTGGTGATGTTAAAAACACTTTGAACATAATACGTGACATTAAGTGTTGCGCCTGAACCTGTGCCGCCTGTAACGCTGACTGGGTTTGTTGGCAATACTGTGTATGTTAAAAAGTTTGTAGAACTTACTGAAGTTATTACGCCGCCAGAAACTCCAGTAACGGTAAAAGTTGCAGCACCAGCTACAGAAGTTCCTCCAACTAATGTAAGCACATCACCGTTTGTATATCCTGTTCCCCCCGATTGAATAGTTGCGGCAGTTGCACCCAACTGGGCAACAGTAGCAGTTGCTTGTACACCACCTGCCGTAGTTGGCGCAGAAATAGCAATGCTTGGAAAACTTGTATATCCACCACCGCCCGCAGTTCTAGTAATCGCAGTAACAGTACCACCGTTACTAATGTTCACACCGCTAGAACCAGCAGCTAGGTCAATCGCTCCCGTGCCCTTGGATAGCAAAGCTAAAGCAATGTTTCCGTCTGAACCTACTGAAGCTAACTTTGGTGCAAAACCTGTCAATGAACCTGATGCTTGAAGTCTGTTAACAACCGCTGTACCTGCCGTTTGGTCAATAATAAAATTAGCCGCACTACTTCCGTTTTGAAATGAATGGTTAAAAATACCTTTAGTGCGGTATATCAATTCAGCACTTCCGTCACTACCTTGAACACTAATAGTTGGGCCAGCGCCAGTAGCCCCGCCCGTTACTTGTATGTAGTTAACAGCAGAGGTTGTGTTGGATACACGCATTTGTTCTGTAATGCTTGTACTTTGTGTACTAAATCTAACACTTCCAGTTCCTCTTGCTCCCACATACAAACTAGCATTAGCGTTGCTTCCTTCGGCTAAAACTTGCGCATAACCTGATGCAGTGGGCACTATCATTACGTGTGCATCAATTGGGCCTTGTCCGGGGTCTCTAAGCAACAATGAGTTACCCGCAGGGGTTTGAAACATTATGGATTGGTTGGTAATTGTCCCTATGCTTGTACCTAACCCTTTAACTATTGTTTGACTTCCCACAGTAGCATAAGCAGCAGCACCAGAGCCGCCACCGCCTGAGAAGGTTACTGTTGGTTGTTCTACGTAGCCACTACCTGCGTTGGTGATGGTGAAAATACCAGACAAACCCCATTGAGTTGTTGCAGTAAATGTTGCACCTGTTCCACCTGCGGGACTAACAGTTGTTGAAATTGGGTTTGAAGGAAGTACTGTGTAAATACCGTTGAGAGAAATATTAACGCCTGTAATTGCACCTGAAGAAACAGTAGAAACAGTTAGTTGAACTGCTTGCGTAAATGTTCCACCAACAAATGTTAAAACATCGCCTACGGAATACCCAGTACCACCACTTGTAATTGTTGGAGTTCCAGCGTTTAAAGCAAGCGCTGATGTTGCCGTAGCCTGTACACCACCAGCAGTAGTAGGCGCTGAAATGGCAATTGTGGGAGGCGATGTGTATGCTGAACCGTTTGCTGTACGAGTCAAAGCAGTAACAGTACCACCGTTACTAATGTTCACACCGCCTTGGGCAGACAGATCAATAGCGCCTGTTGTGCCTTTGGATTGAATAGCAAGGGAAATGTTTGCGTCTGAACCTGCTACCGAATGAACGGGGGCAAAGGTTGTTGCGGAACCTGTTAGCGTTTGGTAGTTGACTGCGGATGCTGTGTTGGTTACACGTAGCTGTTCTAGCGTGTTGTTTGTGTAAAACTTGATGCTGCCCGTACTAGCAGAAGTTTGATATATTGAACCATCAGACTGAAGTCCAACTGTGCCGCCACCAGATAATGAAATTACAGGATTTGCAGATGCTGCTACAGTTGTAGTAACTTGATAAGCATGAACCGTTGGAGATGTCTCTAATTGAGCGCCCCAAAGAAAAATTCCCGATGTTCCATTGCCCGTAAATGTTTCGTCAGTAGCTAATGTTTGAGTACTGTTTACTTGTAAAAATCCCACAACAGCACTTTGCGATGATGACGCTGTTCCTGTTATAGTGCAACGATACCAACCGTTTCCAGCAGACGTAATTGTTGCTGTTCCTGAACCTGTTGTACTTATCGCGCCTGTTGATATATTAAATGTAGTCCTGGCATTAAATGCGCCATCCCAATTAAAGTACAAGTAATTGTAGCCATTGGCCTTTGCATAAACACTTGCTGTATACGTTATACCGGAAGTAATAGAAGCAACTTGGCTAAACCTATGGAGTGAGCTGACTGCTGTTGGGGTAATACTATTGCCAGTTGTTGTTGAGTCAGGCGCAGTTGTGGCGGTTTGGTTTATGGTTACCTGAGTTGGCGACCAAGGACTTACGTTAAATGTTTGGCTTTGTAACAATAGGTTTTGTAGCCCACCAGTGACAGCAACCGTAGTAAACGTACCAGCAGCAGGGGTTGTGCCGCCAATTGCAGGAGGGTAGGCCAGTGTGTCAGTCGTTACAGCTTTACCTGCGGCGTAGTCAACCCAGACATCTTTAGTTCCAGCAGAGAAGTTGACCAGCGAGCCGCCGTTTGAAGACGATAAAACTGTTGTACGCGCAAGTGTATTGCCTGCTGAGGCGTACGTACCAATGCCCACTTCCCACGCGGAAGTGCCTTGACCAGCAATGACGTAATACGTGGTGTTGCCGTCACCAACAGCAGCAGAAAACGTCTGAAAACCTGTTAAAGCTCCAGCAAGTGTGACACTACCCGTACCTGTTGTAGTGGTCGTTTCTCTAACGCGGTCCGCAAGAATCAGAGCCATCTAGCCCTCCTTATGCTGCGTCGAGGCTAAATGTGTATGTCACGTTCAGTGTGTCACCAGCAACAACCACGCGGTCGCCGGGAGACTGGAAATCAGAAGCGGAGAACAACGTACCCGAAGTGCCGGTAGCCGCTGAACACAAAAACGCGCCAGCAACCGTACCACCAGCGCCACTGATAATGAACGACGCAGGGGATGCCGAGTTTGTCACCACCGATGGGTCAGCCGTTGTAGCCGTAGCAAACGTGGCCGTTTTGCGGCTGCCTGTGTAGTTTGTGAATTCAGTCCAGCCTGTATGAGAGGCCAGCGTGTCACCAGCGGCAATTGTTGTGCCAGAGCCGGGGCCAGTAATCAGACCTACGTACCAAGTCGCAATCTGCGTGGCGCTGGCGAAGTATGTGGCGTTCATCGTCTGCAAACCTTGGTTCACAACTAGGTTTGGCGTTTCTTGGGCCCACTTCAAATTACCTTGCGCATCGCGGCACTCGATTGTGTAAATACCACCGGCTTTTGCTTTATTAGTCAACATGTTTGTTCCTTAAAGAATGCGTACAAGCGCAGTTTCTGGGTTGTTGTAAGGGAATTGAATGGTGAAATTTTGATTCAAAGTTGTTTGGTCAACCCCAAAATTCAACACACCCACTGATTTATTCCCTTTAGTGTAATTGTAGATTAACGCCCCGCGAACAGCAAAGCTTGTGCCTAGCCAACTGGGGTTATCAAACGACACGTACCCCGTATTATTTCCAGCTCCAACCACAGGGTTTAACAGAACTTGACCTCCCGCGATGTACCCTGCACTACTGACCTCGCCCGTAGTTGAGTAGACAGCGGTATTGCTATCGAGTACGGCCGTAGGACCATACAACGCAATTTTGAATACGTCCGTGTCAAAATTATGGATGGCCTGCAATAGTTGCTGTTTAAATGATTGGGTGAGACCTGCAACAAACATAAATTACCTCGCTGGAATTTTGGTTTGACCATCGCGGTATGCATCGCCACGCTGTTTGCCTGCGCCCAAGTTCTGGAGCAAAGCAAGTGCCTCTTTGTACTTGCCGTCATACAAGGCCATGAGGTCCTGCTCGCCTTTCAAGAACGTGTATGCTTCCACAAGAGAGCCATACAACAACGCAGAGCTGAAGTTGTCGCCCAGCCATGTGGTCCCCGCCGTGACAATTGACTCTGGGTAGTAATAGTAGTGCAGTTCAGCACGGTAAGCTGCATCTGGTGTTGGGCCAAGAATAAACGACAGCTCATTGGTGGTCGTAGGGGTTGGGCCCCCTGTTGTGGTTGGTCCAAAAATAGCGTAATATTTTGGTTTGGCCCAAACGCCCTGATTTGGGTAGACTTCTCGAATAAAGTTGACGTCTTTGCTTAACAAATATAAAAAATCGCCCTGAAACACTAGTGTTCCCGACACCGTTCCAGAGTTTGCAATACTTAGTGTGATGGTGGTACCGTTAATCAAAGTGACCAAGGACCCCAACGCAATGCCCGTACCGGATACTGCCTGCCCTACTTCAATGCCTGTAGCACTGCTCACCACAATGGTGGATTGCCCCGAAACGCCTGTGGCCGTTGGAGCTGCATAGCTGTAAATAGCGATTGAGTACGCTGACAAGAAATCAATCGGGGCAGATAGATATTTGTTTCCTGCTGACAGGTTTCCCTCCACGTTTTTTCGCAAATTTGCTAACTGTATGGAGTTGTATATGCGCTGTTCCGCCTGCTGCACAAACGTGGCAAGGTCCGTCGACTCGAAAGTGTTTTCGGTGTACTGTTGAATGGCAACGGTAAGTTCTGCGTAGGTCATGTGATTCGCACCGTCACTTGTGCCAGCAGCCCCGTGGCTGCCAACTGTTTAGAAGGGGGCATAGGCATCATACCAACACTGGCAAAAGATGTGTCAGAAGTTTCGCCGACGTAGACCGTCAGCCCCATACGCTGCTCTGGGCGAGGCTGGTACAAGGCCTGCGGCTCCGTGATGTTGCGTTTTGGCTCAAGTTGAGGATGCTTTGGCTCGTAGCACTCATTGCAGACTTTGAAGCCTTTCCAGTCTTTAATGAGCTCCAACAGCTTAAAGCGCTGTCCGCATTGATCGCACAGCGCTATCGCAAACTTGCCGGAAGCAAATCCTGCGCCCATGCTTACCTCGCCGTGTAGGTTGGGACCAAGAAGACACTTGCTGTGTCGCGGTCTTCAGTGGCTGCGCGGGCAAATTCTTCTTCGTACAGCACCTTGAGCATCTGCATGCGGTCTGGAGCCTTCTTGACGGACAAATGAAACGCCAGACCTGCCGTCAAAGCAGGCAAGAAGCGGAACACAATATCGGCCGTGTTGGTGTAGGTCCCTGCATTGTCTATGCGGCGGATGGCGTAGTAAACAAACGTCCACTGCTGCGTTGCATCCGGGGCGGGGTAGAAATACACCGTGGTGGGCACCGAACGCTGCACATAGTACTGCGCTGGCCGCGACTGCGTGTTCTTGTTGGGCACATGTAGCCACTCTGCACGGCTGATACGGTCAATTGTGATGTCCTGCTGCGTAGGTAGCCCCACATTGGTACGAATGACCGCGGACAGGGCGTTGACCGTGTCTGAAGGCAGGTTGTACTCGTAGGTGCCCGCAATCAGCGGTAACGAACGCTGCTCAATCGTCCACAGGTTCAAGCCGCGGTTGGCCCACTCTGCAAACATCAGGTTGAGCGAGCGCAGCGCCGTCTTCATGTCGTAGCCGTCCCTGACCTCGATGCCGCAGCGTTCGTACGCCTCGGCAATCATGTCATCAAACTGCAGGTCGAAGTCTGCTACGCCTGAAATTGCCATAGCTTAATAGATCTTGGCTGTACGGGAACGAGCTGCGCCAACACCGCGGACTTTGACTGTATCGCCAAGGACCGTAGTGTGAGTGGGCCTGCTCAGTATCTTGCCTTGGGACTGAGCCATGCCTGACACCGTGCCTCCTTTTGCAAAGCCCTTTTTAGCAACGCCTTCGCCTTTTTTGGCCAAGCCGCCTTTTGCGTAACAATTTTTCATAGCGTCACCGCCTTTCCTGAATTTTTGACCTTTGCTGGCCACACTAAACTCTTTGGCAACCTTGGAAGGAATGCCCACCTTTTTGGCAAATGCAGGGTTGTGTGCCGCCGCATCCATCAATCGTTTTTGCTTTGCGGACTTAGCTGGCATGTTTGTTCCCCATCAGTCGATCCAGTTTTTCATCTAGCCGGTCAAGTCGGTCAAGCACTCGATTAATATCTGCATGAACTTCCGTTTTTGTGACGTACTCTTTGGCAATCTCTTCTCGCGTACGATTCAAAAGAATCATGACACGATTCAATTCGTCCGACTTTTCTTTCATGACCCACCCGAGCACCCCGACTACTGCTGAAAGTGCCACGTTCCAAACTATGGTTTCCATATCAGCACTTCCACTTCTTCAAGGATTTGTTAATCCGGCTGTTTGGGTCTTTCGCCGTCTTCTCGGAAGTCAACTTCTTCTTCATGCCACTCATCCGGGCACAAAACGAGTCCTTTCGCTTCCCGCCTTCTGGCTGCGGAGGCTTTAAGTCCATCCCCTGCTTTTTTGCGGACGCTCGTCCCTTGGCGTTCAAGCCGCCTTTTGGGTCCTTGCCTTCCTTGCGCTGCCATGCTGGAGACTTCATTTCCGGCCTTTTTTAAAAATCCATGCTTTTGCCGGAAACATCAGTACATCTTGCACTGCTTGTTGCGAGCTTGGCCCACGCCTCGTGGAGCCACTGAGCCTGATGGGGCCTGAGCTTTACGTTGGCTTGTCTGCTTAGGACCACCTTTACTCATATCTTGACGTTGAGCACCGGGCTGGCGCTCGCCTTGATAGTTGGGGTCTTCCATTTTTGTTGCACGTCCCATGATGAACTCCTTATCCGTAGAAAATGTTTGCTGCTGCCGCGTTTGTCAACAAGGCATAGACCCCGTTATACGCTACCACGCCGTCACCGGGAATAAGACTGACGTTGTTGTAGGTGTCTCCTGCCGACACATCAAACGTCATCAACCAACGAGAGGCATACGCCATTGAAGCGCCCGCAGTGATTGATCCAGAGTTGATGTCTGTCAGGGTGAACGAGTTGGCATTTACTCGAGTGATTGAGTAATTACCATTGGTGGCTGAGCCGCCTGTTCCATCGCCAAAATCTACACCAATCACATCCCCCGTAGCCAATCCATGACCAGTTGAAGTAACGGTCACTGTAGTGCCCGATCTACCGTAAGTCGCAGTGGTTACAGGCGCAGTCGTGGTGTCAAACAGCGATATTGACCCAGCACTTGCCCCGCCAGTAAACGAAATGGCTTTAACACGGGTTCGACCTAGTCTGAGGAAACCGCTGGTGTTTATGTGCGCCTGTTTTACGTCATATTGAAAACCCATAATTAATCTCCTTGTGAACGGGGGCCTAGGCCCCCTAGATTAATTAGGCCGTACGGGTGAACACGTAGGCTGTTGCGCTCGAGAACATGATGGTGAAACGGCCAAGGCCTGTTGCACCTGCGGCAACGGTCAAATCACCAAAACTGCCAGCTGTGTCAGCAGCAGCTGTAGACAAGATACCGTTGGTGGCCACAGCAATAGTCACTGTGTTTGCGCCGCCAGTGTTGTCAATGTACAGGTCTAACACAGTACCCTTGGTCGCGCCAATCGCTGCACCCAACAAAGTGCCAGTGGGCAAAGTGATGGTGGTAGCGGCCGCTGAGGTAGATGTGATGTAGCCCGTTGCAACTTGAGCTGCAGTAGCGGTGGCCGTAGCGTTGATCGCTGCAGTGGTTGGGTGGTTTTGGTCAGTGAAAACCAAATTTGTGGTCGACAAATTAGTCACACTGGTGGATGCACCAAAGGTGCCAGTGACCGTAACTGCGCCAGTAGTGGCGTTCTTGGTGATGGATTGGAAACCGTTTTGCGAGCGTACGGGTCCGTTGAACGTGGTATTTGCCATGATTTTTCCTTACATGCAAGTGGGGGCGCATCTATCTGCATGTCGTCTAGTCCGGAAACTAGTCAGATGCGCCGGTAAGTCCGGAATGGCTTAAATATACACGAAATCTCTCTGGCGTCAAGCATCATTTTGTCACATTCTCGGAAAACAATATCAAACATGCGCTACAAAATTCACCGTGTTGATCTAGGCTGTCTGGACACACAGCTGGCGCTAACTCGACTCCAAAAACAGTGCTTGCCCCATGACGAACCTTCTATTACAACATTTGGCTACTGGTGGCTCGTTTATTCTGAAGATGGCGTTCCGGTTGCTTTTGCTGGTCTTGTTCCCTCTCAGCGTTGGAGTGATTGCGGCTATCTGTGCAGGGCAGGCGTTTTACCGGCTCATCGTGGACAAGGCATACAGAAAAAGCTTATTCGAGTCCGCGTCCGACAAGCACGTGCGCTAGGTTGGAATTGGTTGGTCACCGATACGCACGACAACCCAGCGTCTGGTAACAGCTTGATAGCTAGGGGTTTCAAGTTGTTTAATCCGACAAAACCTTGGGGGGCAGATAAGACCCTTTATTGGCGACTTAAGCTCTGAACAGACAACATATGCCCTATAAAGACCCCGCGGTGCGTAAAGCTAAATACAAAGAATATTCGGCAGCTCATTACAAGCGCAATACCGAAGAAGTCAAGGCGGCAAACAAAGAAAAACGGTCTTCGCTTAAAAAGGAGTGGAAGGCATACAAAGCCACCTTGTATTGCGCTAAATGCGGGTTTAACCACACAGCAGCGCTAGATTTCCACCATATAGACCCCAGCACCAAGACCGGTAGCGTCAATCAATTTATCAGCGATGGGCGCTTCAAAGCAGCGTTTGAAGAAGTGAAAAAGTGTGTTGTTCTATGCGCAAATTGCCACCGCATACACCACCACGAAGAACGCCACGCCGCCAAGAAGAAAAAGAAAAAAGGGGCCGAAGCCCCCTGAATTACTCTTCGATTCGGGTAATCACGTAGGTAGAGACTGTTACTGCTTCGTCTTCTTCAGCCAGCTCTTCTTCCTCTGCCTCGTCTTCCTCTGCCTCGTCTTCATCAGAGAACTCAACAATGTGCTCATAGTCAGCAGCCCAGCCGTTTTCCTTTTGGAACTCGATGAACTCTTGCAAAATTTGCACCTTTTCAAAGTCATTGGTCTCGATGGTTACGAACTCGTCGCTGCACCAATCGCTGATGTCAATTTTCACTGTGTACATACTAACTCCTGTGAATCATAAATACAGCAACAGCGCTGTAACGTCATCCTAATCAAGCACTGTGAAGGTTGAAAGACAAGAAAAAAGGCCCCTTTTGGGGGCCTTTTTTAGAAACCGAAGTTTCTGTTTACGCGCCGGGTGAGCCGTAAATACCGCGTGGGTCAGACCAGCCGAAGCTGTAACGCTCACGGGCTTTGTAACGCACGTTACCAGTTTCAAAGTCGCCTTCAAAGGCAGTTTTGATTGGTGAACGCTCGAACATTTTCAAGCCGTTAGGTGCGTCGGTCATCAAGAACCAAGCGTTTGTGTCTGTCAAGAAGTGGTTGACAGCGTAGCCTTCTGGGACCAAGCCCATAGACTTGATGGCGTTGACATCGTTATCAGCAGAGCTGGTACGCAATGTCGACTTCATCAAACGCTCTGCCGTAAATTGGAGTTCCTTAGGAACAATCATTTTACGAACGGTCAAAGCCACGCGCAGACCGCGTTCGTCAGTGAACGCTGCCACGTCGATGATGCCTTGCTCGAGAGAAGTCTCGTTCAAGTCAGCAGCAATTGCAGGAGTGTTACTGAAGTTAGGGCCCAAGGCAGTTGGGTGAGCGTTAGAGCACAAAGCCACGCCGTCGCCGCCAGCATAAGCGCCGCCAGAGAAAGCGTTGTTTAGCACAGAAGCGCCTTTAACTTGCTTGGTGTTGGCCATAGAACGAGCCAAAGCCTTGGTGTAACGGCCAGACAGACGGTCGTAGAGGTTGTCCTCAACGGCTTCTTCTGTCAAAGCGAACGCCATAGCAATGGTTTCGTGTGTGTAGCGAGCAGTGAACGATTCGATTGCGTTGTCATATTGCAAGCCAGCGCCTTCAGTCTTCACTGGGGCAGTGCCAAAGCCTGTCAACATAACTTCTTCTTCGAATGCACGGTCAGAAGTCTCAATTGCAAAGATTTCTTCGTGCTCGTTTTCGTAGCGCTTGTACTCCAAACCGAACAAAGCGTTCAGGCCGGGTTCCAGTTCTTTAACGAGTTGTGAACGTGTAATAGCCATGATTATGCTCCGTCAGATGCAACACCGACGCTACCGTACTGGTGTTGGTTGAGTTTTACAACTACGACTGCGTAGTTACCAAATGCATTTTCAGGAGATGTGTCGATACCGACAATCTTGAATGTCAATGCGGCGGTTTTGGCGATAGAAGCAGAGCTCAAAGAGCCGTTCGACACGCCGGAGGTTGTGCTACCAGTTGTGGAAGCGGTTGGGTCAGCGTTCTTACCGATGTTTGCCGCAACGACAGAGCCGTCCGCTTGCACCAAGAACAACTGGTTTGGATCATCCAACACTTCGCAAATGATGATGCCGTTCTCAGTCGTAATACTACCGGGGTAGTAGTTCTTCCAAGTGGGCTTGTTTGCACGGGTTGGGTCGTTGTATTGAACACCGTTGAACACGCCAGTTACGGCAGTGTGAGTCGCTGGGTCATACTTGATGATGTAGCCGTCATACACGACGACGAGGTCGCCCTGATAGATGGCTCCGGCCTGACCGTTAGCAATCGAGTAGCCATACTGCTTTTGAGCACCAGTGGCCGACAAGTTACCAACAGGACGCAGACCAAAGGCTTTATTTACGTTTGCCATTTGTAGCTCCTACGAGTTTGGGTTTATCAACCTTACGGTTGACGGAATGTTGTGCGCGAACTCCGCTCTGGAGATTGGATTCGCATTGAAGAGTGAGCGTTCTCACGCATCATCTCGTTGTCCACAGCAGTCAACTGATCCTGAGCCTTGCGTCGGAAATATTCCGCACGCTCTGCAAGCGTTTCTTTGGGGATTCGTGCAAGCATAAGTCCACCAACTGAAACCACTCCAGCGTGCTTTCCGTCATCCAGTGTAGGCAGCATTGCCTGATATTCCTCAGGCAACTCTTCCAAGCGAACGAGCTCATAACCTTCGCGCAACTTGGAATACACGTTTTGTTTGTCTTGATGACCGTTGACTTCTGCACGAATCCAACGGTGCTCGTAACCTTCAGGGGCAGGTGGCGCGTCAAGACGAGAAGGAGGGGCCCATGGCTTGCGACGCTCATCTTTGGCACGTGTTGCAGTGCTACGGGGTGCGCGGTCGATAACTAAGTCTTTACTCATGATTTCACTCCTTTACGTACTTGGCATATTCCTCGAGAGGAACGCCCAGTTTTTTTGCAATAGCAACCTGACTCGGCGATAACCGGACAGTTCTGCGCGCACTATTTATTCCCGAACTACGGGTTGCAGGTGCAACAGCTGGCGCGGAACGCTGTTGTCTGGTGTTTTGGTTGGACGATTGCTCGCCCGCGAAATGCTTCGGAAATTCATCACGAAGTCTTCGGTCCAGCTCAGTATAATACTCTTCTGAGTCGGGTTCAACCCCCTCCTCCTCAACAAGAGACTGATGGATACCCCAAGCACCGTATGTCAGCATACGGTTTTGGCCATACCAAGTGTTTCTAGCCGCCCAGTCTTCCGCTTTTGCGCTAGGACGAGGCTGCTGTGGAGCGGCTTGCTGGGGCTGTGGAGCGTACTGCTGCTGCACTTGTTCTTGATTGCTTTGTGGGCGTTCTTGCAACCAGCCAGCAACTTGACGCTGCTCCTGAACCAAAGCCGACAAGCGCTCTTGCGCTTCCAACTCCGTGTTCATATCATTCTCTTCACGCGCCTTCATGATGATCTGGCGCAGTTGAGTCTGCTGCGTATCCAAGCGAGCTTTTGCCTCAGTCAAGCGGCTAAAGTCCGTCTGCACCAGCTTTTGCTGCAACGTCTGGGTTTGCGTTTGCAGCCCCTTGGCGTACTCCACCGCTGCTTGCTCACGGCGCTCGGCCTCGCGCATGCGGGCAGTCAATTTGGAGATGCGTTTTTGCACCGCGTCGTTGACTGTTTCTAGCTCACTGCGAGTATCGTTTTGTTCGGCGGGCGTTTCAGCTGCCTGTACTTGTTCGTTTTTACCGACGTTTTCCTCATTCTCGACTGAGACATCGGTAGCCTTTTCATCGGCACCAAGGTCAAATTCAAGCTGGTCATCGTTCATTAAGTTTGTTGCCATTGCTCACCTCACATATGCAGAATGTCTTCTGGGTCTTTTATCGTGGCCAGAATCTCATCATCGTTCAAGATGCGAATCTCACCTCCGTCAATGGCCATACGCGCACCCGCGTAGCGGCCAAAGATTATCCAATCGCCCTCCTTGCACCAAGGGCCCGTAGGAAACTTGGCTTTGTCTTGGAAAGCAAGGTCCCCCACGGCCAAGACGTACGCGCACGTAGTCGTCAGTTGTTGGCGTTCCAGAGTTTGATCGGACAATTCAATACCGCCCTTGGTCTTGCGAGCACCACGGTACGGCAACACAATTACGCGCCAGCCAGTGGCTTGGGGTAAGTGCGACTTGATGTCAGACACCTGTTCTTGATGCTCTTTTCGAGCTTCTGCAGTGGCAATGGCGTCGGCGTTGGCCTTCTCTGCAGCGGCGATCTCTGCAGCGGCTAGCTCCTCCGCCCATTTCTTCTCCAATGGGGTCAGTTCAGTCATCTTAGGTCCTCTTTTAAGTCGGGGTTATTGTGGAGAAGGTTGTTTAGCCCCTCCCTCACAAATCGGTACCCCTCAAGACGGCCCATCAAAAACTTGTACTGCTCCATATCCCGCACTTTTCCGGCCACAACGATTTCTTGCGTCTCGCGCTCAAGATCTCGTATGGTTTTGTGCAGTCTCTCAACAAACTCAAGCATGGATAACTCCAATGAAGCAGACAGATAGGCCCCTGTCCGAGGGATGTGTGCACATTATGCACAAAAAGTTACGCAATTTTCACTTTTTTGAACGCGTCTTTTCGATAAACGTACTTAACGTCAGGATTGGGGTTGGCTGGCTTGCTGCGCTTGGGCGATCCGGTCAGCATTTTGCTGCTGGACGGCTTGCGCGTTTTGGATCGCTTGTTGGGTGAGTTGGTTTGCATGCTGTGCTCCTTGTTGGTCGATTTGGCGGTGCTGCACACCGTGCTGGGCTTCCAGCTTCTCGCGGTCCAGTTGCAGCTTGGCTGAGTCCTGTGCTTGGTCCGCTTGTTCCTTTTGCTGGTCCAATTGCAAGTGCTGTTGGTCCAGCTGGAGCTTGGCTTGGTCGCGTTTGGCGCTTTGATCCAGCTCCTGCTTCTTCAGGCCCACCAATGGGTCTTCCTGCGGGCCCTGCATCTCTGTCTGCATCTTCTTGGCTTCTTGGTAGAACTGGGCCGTCTTCATGGCGACCATGCCCTCGCGTTGCAGCGCAGAAATCATGTTCTGTGGGTCCATGCCGTACTGCTTGAACAATTCCGCTTCCACATCCTCTTCCGCCTTGAGGCGCAAGTGCTCAAAGATGTGCTTTTGCAGATTGACCGCGACGTTGGGCATGCTTGCCACCAAGGGGGACATGCCCATCATCAAGTGGGACATGATGTGCGCATCGTGCTGCTGGCCAGCGAAGGCTTTGAGCGCCACGCCGTCCAACGCCTGTGCGTTTTCGCTCATCGGGTCCTTTGGCTTGTCCACGTTAGAGCCATTGAGCAAATCATCGATGTCGCGCACGCCAATCGCCTCATACATGCGGCGGTATGCCTCGTACATGTTGTGCATCTGCGGTGCGCTCTGCGCCAGCTGCAGCTGCGTCTGCGCCATGGTGATGCGCTGGGCCACGGAGAAGATGTTGGGGTCAGAAACAGGCAACACATCGACGCGGTCGTCAAAGTCGCGCTTCTTGATGAAGCGGCTCTCGCCGGGAACGTCGTATGGGTACTCGTCGGGCATGTACTCGCCAAAACCCTTGGCCAACAAAGCAAACTCCAGCTTCTGGCTGTAGTGCATGCGCTTGTGGATGGACGACATGACCGCGTTGCCCTTCTCGAGCAAAGCAATCGTGGTGCCCACGGCAGCGTTTTGGTTGCTGTCGCCGACCTGCATGTCGGTGATGCTTGCCAAGCGGCGGCCAGCATCGATACAAGAGCCCAACAGGGCCATCAATGTCTGGCTTGGCTCCTTGTATGGCAGCGGCAGGATAGATGCCTGCAAATCGGCACCGCCCACGTCAATGTCGCGCCACTCGCCGGGGCTCAGGGGCACGTCGTCGTTCATGATACGAGCGCCCTTGGCCTTGAAACCTGCTGGCAGGTTTGACAAGGTGCCCGAGTCGATCAACTGCTGCAAAGCAGAGGTGGAAGTCTTTGTCAGGCCGCCGATGAGGTGCAAGAAGCCAAGGCCGTATGCGCCGGGACCCTGAACCAAGAGGTAATGGATGTAGTACTGCTTGCGGGCGTAGGTCTCGTCGCCCTCTTTCCAGTTGCGGCGCACGCCAACCACGTCACCCGTAGTCTCGTCCAGCGTGACTATGTACGGCAGGGCAATTCCTGTCTCTTCGCCGTCTTCATCCTTGTGCTCAAAGCCCTGCAAGTCCAAATCAACTTGGAACTCCAACAAGGACATCTCTTCCTCGGTTGAGTTGGGCTGGACACCCGTAGTCTTGTCGACTTCCTTCTTAATAATGCTCTGGCCCGCTTCACCAGAGGTGGTGGGCATGGCGTTGTCAAGGTACTGCCCGCGCACGACCGCCTTTTGGTAGTCGTTGGTGGTCATGAACACGCGGTGCGTGATCCGCGAGCATTCGCTCATCACTGACGAGCCGTTGTACGGAATGTACAAGTTGTCTGGCAACACGAGTGCACTCACCATGCGCTGCTTGTTTTCGTCAAAGTAGACCTTCTTGAACGCCGAGCCGCCGTAGCCGACGTAAAACAGCATCTGGTCGAAGTCAGGGGTGTACTCTTCCATCACCGAGGTGATTTGGTAGTTCATGAAGTTGCGCACGCGCTCTGCCTGCGCCAACTTCTCGCGTGTCTCTTTGCCCAGCACCTGTGTACGCACAGGGCCTTCGGCGGGCATCAGCTCTTTCAGGGCTGTGGACTGGAACTGCACGATGGCCTCGGTCAACAGAGGGTGGCTCACGCCGCACGCGCCTTTGAACGGTTTGGTACGCTCTTCAAACGTGAAGCCCAAGAGCTTCAGGCCCTTGCCGTACTGCTCTTCCCACTCCTTGCGTGAGGACTGGTCTGCCTCGAACAATGACTGCAATTCAGAAGACATGGTGGCCAAGACCGATGAGTCAATGACCTCTGCAAGGTTGCTGTCAAACGCAACCTTGCTGTCCTCTTCCTCGCCAATGCTGACTGTTGCGCCGCCTTCGTCATCGATCTCAATCTCGATGTCCGGCATTTCTGCTTCTTTGTCAAATTCAATCAGCGCTTCACCCGCTGGCATGTCATTGTTGCGTTCGATAGCCATGTGTATTCCTTATAGGTAGCGGCGATTATCGCCGTTGACGCGCTCTACTGCGCCGCCGTGTGCCATATCAACTTGTCCCCAGCCGGGAGGATTATCACTGCGTTGCACGCCTTGCATTGGATCAATCCCATCTTTCCAGTCGCGATAAGCACGGTTCCAGTCTACAACCGACCCGGAAACCGAAGCTCCAGTGCGATCTTTGGTGTAGCTATTTTGCTTAAGTTGACCAATATGCTTTTCGCCTTTTTCAATAAATTTAAAAATGTCATCCCACTGGTTTGTTGCGGGTTCTGAGTTAAACGCCCCACGAATTTGAGTAATGTTCCACTTGTCGCCCTTGCCTGCGTCCGACTTAGCCATCTCCAACGTAACTGTTGGTTGGCCCTTGTCGTTGCGCAAAGAGTAGACCTTGACTAGGCCTTCATCAAACGCTTTTTTGCCTCCGTACGGCAGCCCTGTATATGCCATTCCATATGTATCACCATCAGAATAGCCGCCTACGGAATGATTCATGAGCTTACCTTCAAGGGACGTGGCGCGAGCATCTGTAATTTGTCTCCACTCGCCTGTGCCCCCTGACAAGAAAGACTTGGTGAACATTTCAAGGACAGGCTTGGGTATCGTGCCGCCCTTGTCCGCCCTAGCAATCGCTGTGTCGTAGTCGCGGTATACCTGCAGCTTCTTTCCGCCTTCGATCATGGCGTCGGCAAAACTCATGTTCTTAAGTTTATTGGCGGGCACCGCAGCTATATTTTCCGCCACCTGCTTGGGCGACAAGAAATCAAGATATGGCTGCTCAATGTCATAGATTGGTTGCTGGCGCTGCAAAGCCCCCTGTACTCCAGAAGGAAGCGTGCCTTCTTCACCCGCTGCAACAAGATTTCTTAAGATGCGAGTAGAGCTTGGGTAACTTTCGAGGTCGGGAAGGGCATAGGTTGACAGGCTTGCGTTTTGGAAATCGTTTGGCACGCCTTCTGCCGTCATTTGCTGTCGTTGTTGCTCTCTAAGATCCGTCATGTGCTTATTAAACAAGCTGCGAGCATCCGCATCCGATGGGTTATGTAGCCCCAACACCGTGCCTTGAATATTTGTCTGCTCGTCGTAGAACTTTTCCAAGTGGCGCTTGGCCATCTCATGCCCCGGCGCGTTTGGATCACGGGCAGCCGCAAGCAAGTAAGGCGGGAACCTTTCAACATCACGGCCCGACAAGGGCAGATCGCCCGTGCGCATGGCGTTTCTCAACGAATCGTCGCCCGTGCCGTACTCGGTAGTGAAATACTTGCGGGCTTTCTTGTCAATAAAGTCAGTAACCATGTCCCTGTTTTCCTCGGGGACCTCTTGCCTAGTACGGGCGTTGTACCTGTCTAGCAATTCATCAAACTTGGACAGTTCCTGTTTATCCAACGACCCAGAAGTGGCAAACGTACCGCCGCGTGGCTTGACTGCGTAAGCAATTGGCGGGCTAATCGGAGCCAGCATGCCTTCGCCTTCCATACCGCGCAGCACCTGACGGGCAGTTTCCTTACCCACGAACTTTGCAGCGGGGGCAGCCGCTTTGCCAAAGCCCGGAGCCATGATCTCACCCATAGACTCCATGCCAGAAGACTCTGGGCGGGCAGGAGTGATACGCGGGACCATGCCGCGGATCTCTTCACTGGTCGGAGCAATGGTTTTTTCATCTACCTTCACGCCGCCCGGGCCAAAGGAGAAGTTGATACCCTTGCGGCCCAAGGATTCCACATCCCCCACAAGACCGGGGACCTGAGACACCGCTCCGCGGACAAGAGACTCCGCATTACTGGCCGCGCCGCGGCCAACATCAGTGCCCACACTCTTCAACGCCTCCAAAGCTGCGCGGGCCGTGGTCGGTTGTGCAAGGACCTTGCGTGTTTCCTCGTTGATACCGCCGTCACCAATGGCAATTTCGCCGTAAATCGGGCTGCCGTCGTACCTGTGCACCACTCCGCCGTCCTTAAACCGCGCAACTTGCGGTTTTTGCGTTGGAAATGGGCTTTGATAGGTCAGATCTAGACCGGCTAATGCGTTTGGCGTCGTATCTGGCTCTTCAACAGGCGCTTGCGCCTCTTTCCAGATGTCCTCATCGGGAGTTTCAGGCTTGTCATCGGCCAAAAACATCATGGCCATCGCCGCTTTGTAGCCGGGACCCGCATCTTTGACAATATTTTGTGCCGAGAGCCCCGATCCAAGGGCCTTGGTCATGGTTTTCTCGCTTGCCGTGGGCTCCGCAGCAGGCAAAGCAGCCACTTTGTCCCCACCAAGCGTCTTAGAAATCCGTGCAACATACCCCTGAGTCTCCGCTGGCAAAGCTTTTGGGTCCGCACCCGACGCCAACCACTTGTCCGTGTTGCCCGGACCCCAGTTGTACGCAATCAAAGCCTTTTGCGTGTCCCCATACTTGTCCACCATGGCCTTCAAATAATCCTTACCCACCCGCGCCAACTCATCCGGGCCCTTATCCTGCGCCGGGGCCACACCAAAACCGGGAGACTTCGCAGTCTTTGGCATGACTTGCATCTCACCTTGCGCACCCTTAGGTGACGTGAGCAAGTTGCCCTTGTCATCGTAGCGCTTGCCTTGGCTCTCGGCTTGCTTTACCGCTGCGTGGAGTTGATCAAAAAAGTCTTGGGCCATGGTCCGGGGTCCTCGGATAAAGTTGCCACATTTTAGGGCCTATGTCAATAATACTCAACAGGCTCTTGATTTGGCTCGGGCTCATCCCAGTCATCATCCTGCAAGGAAATAAACCCGCCCTGACGAAAACGGTTCCATGCCATCACCGCCGTGTCCACTTGGTCATCGTTCGATCCGTTCGGAAAAGCAGCACACTCCTCCACCATATCATCCGCCCACTCCTGATCCTCAGGGTACCAAACCATCCCCGACTCCAGAATCGGTGCAACAGAGTTGGCGCGACTGATTTTGTCCTGACCAGTCCTGCGGCCGCCCGGAGAGAACATCGTGACAGGGATGCCGAGCTTACGCAGTTCTTGCTGCAGCGGAGTTCCAGTGGCCTTGGCCTCGATCAAGACGTTGTCGGGCTTCCAATACTGGTACTCGTCCCGTGCAACGCGTTTCAACTCCGGGAAATCCCAGCGACCTTTGCGCACGTTTAACAAGATGAGGTTGGGGCCCGAGTCCGCATCGGGATGGAACACGCCCCATGTGCTGATGACCGAGAAGTCAGCGGTCTCTTTTTTGGAGTACGCCGTGTCCATGCATTGCAAGATGTACTCACAAGACGGGGGTTCTGCAAAAGTCCACTTGCGCCACCACTCGCGTTTCAGGATCGCACCCTCAGAGTTGGTAGGCTGCTGCTGCCACTGGGCATTCCACTTGGGCAAGCCAATGGAGAACTTGACCTTCTCTAACTCGTCAATCTTCCAGTAGCCCGGCCAAAGGGGCTTGCCGCTTGGCAGGATGGCTGGGAACTCCAACACCTCCCACTGGTCAGCCTTCAAGTTTTTCTGCATCTTCAGCAGACGGCCAGCAACGTCGTCGGTCTTCCAACGGGTGTTGATCAGGATGATTGCGCCGCCCGGTTGTAAACGCTGACGGGGGCCTGACTCGTACCAATCCCAAGTGTTTTGCATCGCCGTGTCCGAAATCGCATCCTGTTCGTCCAAGATGTCGTCCAGCACAATGATGTCACCTCCGCGACCCGTCATCGCACCGCCCTTACCAATAAAGAAGGCTTCCCCGCCTTGGGCCGTGTTCCACCGTCCGGCGGCCTTGCTGTCAGCAGAAAGCTGCATGTTGGGAAAAATTTCCTTGTACCGCTCGTCATCAACAAGGTTACGGATCATCCGGCCAAAGCGTTGCGCTAGTTCAGCAGTGTGGGATCCAACGATGAGCTTGGACTGTGGCAAACGGCCCATGAGGTAGGCAGGAAAGAGATAGCTCCCAAGCTGGGACTTCCCGTGCCGGGGCGGCATGGCGATGATCAGGCGTTTGCATTCCCCGGTGATGACTCGGTCGAATTTGTCCGCAATGATTCGATGGTGCTCCCCGACCAACATCTCAGGCCAAACGTATTGGCAAAAGTCGATGAATTTGGTTGTTGCACGCTCATGCGTTTCAAGGAGCTTGAGCCGCAGCTCCAAGCGTAATTGTTCTTCTTCAATGTCGGCAGGTACGTGTGCCATGGCAGACTCTCAAGTTCTGGAATTTTTATATATTACCCCACCCTAGCCTTTTTTAAAACAAGGGGGTGGTTTTGTGGGTTGCCTGATAAGTATTTGTGGGGAAATTGTTTGTCTCAAACCGAGGCGGAGGCTGACTCTAAACAGACGGGTGCAAATATGGCCCTCCCCCTACGGAAAAGACAAGGAAAGCCGCAGTCATAGACAAGGTATCCGCGGGCCCACCCACCCCCGCCACCACCTATTGGGAATACTTTTACAAAATCAGCCTGTCAAGTTATTTCTTCCTATCACCTCGGCCGAGGTGATAGGCGGAGGCTATGGCACAGGCCAAAAGAAACCCAGCAGCTGCTGGGTTTGTGCGGATCAGGTTAGTTGCACTCGATCCGGTATGTTGTGACTTCCTCTATTCGTGTGCCAGTTGCCACCTTCCTACAGGTGGGGGATCCGTCTCGCACGTAAGCGCTGATGCTGATGCGCACATCATCCAGCTGGATCGTGTAGTCCTTGTTCAAGAACCGGGCCCACTCTTTCTCTTCCACCTTGTCGGTGAACTGCAAAAAGAAACCCAGCATGTCCACCAGCTTGGGGTCCTTGAATCCCTCCAAGTCATGCAGGGTCAAGTGGATGACTGGGCAATGATAGCTCGTGCTGGTAATGAACAAGGTACTGGCCTCTTCTGCATTCAAATCCTTGAATGCACCGGAGTACTTTGCACGAATGATCATTCGTTGTTCTTCCATTTGCTTTGCTCTAGTGATCAGCGCATGCCCCTCTTGCTTGGATGACTGGACGTAGTTATTGATCGCTCTGATCAGAGGGTTTACTTTGCGAGTGTTCATTTCTCTATCCTTTCTAAGTTGTACTGGACCGGCTGGTCCAGTAACTACATTATAGGGGCAATGGGCCCGAGGGCCCATTGATTGTTGCTATCGGGCCCGCACTACCAGATCGATAGAGTTAATCGTGTCATGGATGTGAGATTCGAGGTATTCGTTCATCCACTCGCTGATGCTGTTGTCGATGTCGATGTTGTCGTTTATGTAGTCCTGCACCTTGTCGTTGATGTCGAGGTTGTCCTCGACCCAGCTCTCGACGCGGCTGTCGAAGTTGGAGCTGGCCCAGTTGTCGATCTCATTGCGGATCAGGTCGAGCAGCGCCAGCTTCTCGGGGCTTGGACCGCGGGCCTGATCGAATGCATTTGCGGCAGTGTTCAACACTACCATGACCGCGGTCATGGCATGCGCTTGAGATTCAGTTGGCAATGCAGCGATTACATCGTTTGCATAGATGACGGCTTCGTCGATGTCGCAACCGCGTGATGCGAACATGGTGCTGGTGTGTTTACGAATCGGGTTCATATCTCTATCCTTTCTAGGTTGACCAGCATTGTTGCTGGTTGCATCCATTATAGCCCAGCTGGGCAGCTGGGCTAATGAATTGTTTCTATCAGGGCCGCGGCCCTGATAGGGTTACCTGTACCAGTAGTCGACGCCGTCGATGTTGATGCAGGAATAATCCGCGCGAACATTGCCCGCGGTCCTGTGCCAATCAATCTCAATATATGACGGCAGCTCCCGCGGGAGGTCTCCGATGTCCGACACCAGATCCGCTACATACTCCACAAAATAGCTTTCACGAATCAGGGTGATTGGGTACCAGTCCCCGCGCCACTGCTCATCTCCGCCATACCCGCGGAGATCCTCCATGATGGTCATCAGGCCCACGCGCTCGAGATTATCGGGACCGTTGTCCCATTCCAGCAGCTCGGCCCGAGCTGTCTCCAGATCTTTCCATTCAGGCGTCGACTGTGTGTCTTCGCTGTCGTGGTAGTTGTACGCGTCCTCGCATGCGTCGACGTGGTCTTGCAGCTGCTCGCGCTCGGCCTCCAGCTCCTCGATTCGCTCAATGAGCGAGCGCACATCCAAGATATCGTGCATATTGTTTTCAGTGATTGACATGGTCTCTATCCTTTCTGTTACTGAGGTGATCAGTATATCACCTCAGGGCCCGCGGGCCATGAATAATTTCTATCGGATATGCACCACCGATAGATGGGCAGCGGTCCAGCTGGGCGCGGCCCCAGCTCGCGCCCCTAGATCCTCGGCCGTCGGATCCGCGGGCCACGTGATCCGACGCCAGCAGTAGGGACAATGCCCCGCCATCTGTCGGGGCAGCTCGCGCACCTCACGGACCGCGGGCACGTTGTGCACGGGGCAGCGCCCCGTCATCTCAAAGTGCGAGGCCGTCATTATGCGCACCTCATCAGCTCGGCCCACTCTTCGCCCATGGTATCGGCCACGAATTCAAAACTGCCCTTGGTCCCCTCTTGCACTTGGGAGCGGCTCGGGATGTGATTCCCATAATAGTCTCGAGCATCACGCGGCCCCAGCATGCAGCATCCCGATTCAATCGCGTCCATCATGGCGCGGCCGTAGCTGCCCTGAAAACTCCACGCGCTGCCTGAATTAATGGCCCGCTGAATGCTCAAGTAATACTCTTCGGCCGTGGCCTCTTCGTCGCATTCAATCGTCTCAATGTCGTTCAATGTAAGCATCTCTCTATCCTTTCTAGCCCCAGCACTATTACTGGTGCGATAAGTATATCGCACCACGGCCCGCGGTCCAATGAATAATTTCTATCGGGGCCGCGGCCCCGATAGCCCCCCGAACCACGGCCCACGCACCACCACCAAAGCCCCGCGGGCCACGGCCCGCGGCCCTCGCGCCACGTTTACAGCGCTAAACAGCAGGGACCGCGGGCCTAGTTTACGGGTTGAACATTACCCGCGTGACCTGTCCCCAATTACCCGCTCTTCCCTGCAGAAACGGGGCAACCTGTCCCTAATTAGTTGTTGGTTAATCGAATTGATCTAAAAACCACCAAAGCAGCATAAAAACAGCAAGCCCCACGAATATCAACATGCCACCACCTCGCGCCCGATATCGCCCGCCACATGATGACGCAGCAGGGAACCAGTAGGCAGCGATTTTGCAAATGCTTTGATAGCCGCGGCGTCGTTGTCTGTCTTTGCTTTTTTGGTGCCGTGCCATTGGATCGCAGTAGGGCCGCTCGCAGCGTAGCAGCCACCTTCCCCCGTGCCTACTTTCTTAGCGCCCGTGCCATGGGCCACAAAAACAATGACGTCTTGGCGGTCAGGGCGTGCGCACAACGGGGAACCATTGCCGCATTGTGCGCAGGTGAAATTCTCGGCCAGCTCTGCAGGGCAGCGATAAAAACGCACGTCGTCAATTATTTGCGGCCATTGTGTGCCAGTAGGCGCGGCCAGTACAGCAGGGCGCCCCAAGCGCACAGCGGCCACAGCTTCGGCCGTGGTGTCACAGCTCGCATTGATCACAGTTTGCCCTTTCTTAGCCTTAGGCAGCAGGGCAGCAGCAAAATGCGAATAAGTCCAAGCGATACCACCACGGGGCACAGCGGCCAGCAATGCGGCCATGTACTCCGTGTCTAAATCATTGGATCCTGTTTCACTTTTTGGGTGCAGGGCGCAAGACTTAGGGCAGGTGCCATAGGTTTCGTGTGTGCCTGAGCGATAAGTAACAGCAATCGGGCCAGTTTTACGGTTTGCCGTTACGGCTACAGTTTTTAACATTTCTCTATCCTTTCTGTTGATGGAGCCACAATTTTAGCAGCTTAATAACTGCGATCCAATTGATTTTTTATATTGGATCCAGCTCTTCAATAGCTATTGCGACATGTGCGAGTCAGTAGGTTCATATCTTTCATATTCCAAAAACACGGCAATCACCGTTTGTTTGGTGATTTTGAACTCGTCAGCAATTTCGGTGACGCTCCACCCAGCTGCATCCGCTTCAAAAATTTCTTCAATGAGGTCGTTTGTCATCTCTCTATCCTTTCTGTTGATGGAGCCATAATCTTAGCACCACGATAACCACGGTCCAATTGATTTTTTCTATTGCGTTTCGGTTTTTGATAGCCATGCATATAGGTCTGCCCATGGCATGCCATGCGACGGCCATACAGCAACTGCAGGATGTCTCAGGCCGTGCGCGGCCACGTCAATTGCATCACTGCCGCGGTATAAATGAATTCTCGCAGGCTTCAGCGTCGTGCCCCCCTCTTGCAGCACCAAAATAAAGCAGGGCCTACCCTTGGCAGCATGCCTCGTCAGGAATGAAATTTGATGCGGCCGCAGTGACACCTTCAGGCCACTCGCCACCACTTTCAGCTCCATCATCACAAAGCGATCATGTACGCCCACCAGCATGTCAGGAATGCCAAGGTTGACGCGGTTTTCAATCCGCTCAATGGCCACATCAAACCGCAGCAGGGCATCCCGCACGCGTGCCGAAAATCGTGCCTCAGGTTTCATCGTCGGGCTCGTCGTCGTTGTCGCGCTCAAAGATGTCCAGCGGGGGCTCTTCTACCCCTGCATCAAACACAGGGTCGCGCTCGCGGTCTATCGTCTCAATGACCTGCCCCGTGCTCGCCTCAATCAAAGCAGTAGGCGGCGGCCCACCATACAGTTTTTTGAGCTCGTCCAACTTCTTTTGGACCTCCTCTTTGCTCATGCTGTCAATGGTGCCCGTGCGAATCTCTTTGCGGTCCACATAGATGCTGCCCAAAGCCTGCCCGCGGCGATATTCTGCCTGCACAGCGGCTGCATATGCCCCCGCGTCCAAAGCCTTGTCACGAATGATTTGCAGGTCCCGCATGTGCCGTTCATACGATGTGTTGTACTTGCTGTTGAGCTCTGCCCTGTAGGCCTGAATGGCGGCCACCACGTGAGGGTTGATTTCAGGGTTGGTCAGCTTCCACGCCATCACCGAAGCAGAGGTTGATTTGTACCCTGCGCGGATCGCTGCCTCCTTCATGGTGACACGGCCATCCCCACTCACCAACTCAGTGATGAACTTCCATTCCTTAGCGTTGACAGTACGGGGCTGCTTACGCAGCGGGGCCACCTCTGTGGCCATTCGCGCAGCTGCCTTATCTCGCAGCGCAGGGGGCACGTTGTACACGTCCTTTTTGCCCATTATTTGATTCTCCACAAGCGCCAGCCATTTTCAACGGTACGCAAGGAAAACTTCCAATCAAGCCCGTGGGCCTTGGTCCACCGCATACCGCTAACACGTGCCTTGTCTGCATCAGGCCGCTCTGCAAACAAGATGCTGTCGCCTACCCCCATGTCATGGAAAGGGTACTTAGTCCGCATGACTGGATACTCAATGCCATTGTCTACTTTGTACATTTGGTAATTTCTCCGAAACTTTCCTGTACGCGATTGTATCCCAGCGTACGCCCAGTGAACAAGAGGCTGCCCTATAGAGACTTTTTGGGGAAGAGAGTGTTTTACAAAAACAAAAAGTGACTTCGCGGATCCCCCCTGAAAATTGCCTATTATTTAATCAATTACACCCAATAATAACCCTGTAATGTCTCCGACTACTCTCTACACCGCATGAATATTGATCCTTACGCCAATTACACCCATTACGCCAATTCTCACAAAATAAAATAAAAAAACACCTCTTACCCTAAAATCCCCTATAGGGACCCTCAAAATAGCATAAGAACCCCGGTCCACGGACCAAAATCCATATATAGAACCCCTTTCCCCCCTCTGCCCCCACCTTGTATAGGTATAAACCCCTATAAAATAGTTCAAAAAAGAATTAAAAAAGTGTTTGCAAGTTCATAATCGTATGCTATAGTAACCCCGTTACTTACCAAAACCCCCAGAAAGGATAGCTAAATGAACCCGAACATCAATGAACAAGACTTGGTCCGTGAGACGTTAAACGCGTCGCGCATGTTGTTGTCCATCCTGTCCGACAACTTCTCTAACCCCGTGGATGCCTACGTTGCCTTGGTCTTTACCTTGGCTTCTTTGTCCCATGGTATGGGCATTGATTTGGAGCACACCGTGGCGGGTGTGACCTCTGCTTACAACGATTTGGCTGCCAGCCGTGCAAAAAAGGATGACCTGTGATGCTTGACCGTACTTATTTCAAATTTTTGGCACATTGTGACTCTACCGATTTAGGCGTGGACCGCGTTGCGGTGGCCTTGTTGGATGAGATCTGCTTGTGTGAGGTAGATCCGTTGACCGTGACTGAAGCCATGTCGTTGGCCTATGTTGCTTCGCCTGCCACTGTTCACCGCAAGATTGACGAGTTGATTGCTGCGGGCCTGATTGAGCACAAGCAGGAGGAGGGCAATCAGCGCACCAAATTCTTGGTCCCCACGATGAAAGCCTTGGACCACTATGCCCGTTTGGGCGCAGCTATTCGGGAGGCGGTCAAATGAAGGACAACACACCAGCCTTTCCGACTGGAATCATCACCGACGATGTGGGCCTGATCGTTGGTGGCAGCAACGGCATGAACCTGCGCGATTACTTTGCTGCCAAAGCGATGCAAGCGTTAATTGACAACGATGGTTTGTTTTCAGAGATACCAACACAGGCTTACAAATTAGCAGACGCAATGATGGAGGCACGCAAATGACTTGGCCCTTCCCCCCATTTCCTAATCCATTGGATCAGGGCAACAGCATCCCGAAGTTCAACCCTGCCAACCATGAGGAGGCACCACTGTGAACTTAAACCAAGGAAAGGTGGCCGGTGGCCTCGTAGAGGAATTGCTGGATTTGGTCCACAAGTACGACGAGTCGCTGTACATGGCCACGGTGATCGGCTGCTTGGAGCTGGTCAAACAACAACTCATCAACGATGCGATGGAGAACAACGATGAATGACCGTGAATTATTTTTGAAAGCGCTGCACAACGCCATTGCTTGGCAAAACCGATGTGTCGAGCTCTATGAGCTGCTTGAATTGTTTTGCATGGATGCCGAAGCGGCCCATGCCCTTAAGGAGAACACATGAGCTCTCGCTGGGCCCCTTTGATCGTCACGCTGCTGATCTGTGCGGCGTATTACTTAGCAAAGAATTGAGGTGAAGCATGACGTTACCCTTTGACATCTGTCGTTGTGTTGGCGTGAAGGATGACCGTAATCGTTTGGTTACACCTTGTGCAACCTGCCGCAGAGTGTTGGAGCAAAAACCTAGTGGGCCAAGAACCCCGTGGTTTATGAAGCCCCCGTTGAAAGACGGTGAGTGTGAGCACGTTATATCTGTACATTGAAGGAGAACATGATGACTGAAGAAGATGAAGAATTTAACCGCATTGAGCGTGAGTCCCGCATCAAGCAAAACTACGTGCGCGACATCAAGACACCATCACGCGAGGCGTTACTAGCAGAGGTTGCAGTGCTTACGGAGTTGGTTCGCGTGTTGTCAGGCAAGGTTGATTCGTTGCATGCGATGTATGAGCAGGCGAGCAAACAGCGCGACGAATTGATGGACCAACAAAGGGCGCAGGTAGAAGCAATGCGCGGGAGAATGCAATGACAGATCAAGAATTGATTGAGTACTTAGAGACCAAAGCAATTTTCACCATGCTTGATGGCTGCGAGATAGACGATCACCTCGGCCACAAGAGATACGACGTGGGCTCATGGAGTATGGGGATACGAGCCGACCATCTTAGCCGACTAATTGACCTAGCAAGAGGTGAAGAATGACACAAGATGAAATCATTGAGATGGCTAGGCAGGCTGGACTTGTTGAAAAAGATGCAATGTTTCGTTCTGTATATCTTGCAAGCATTAAAGACCTTGAAGCCTTTGCCAAACTGGTAGCAGCTAAAGAGCGTGAGGCGTGTGAATTGGTATGCAAGGAAATTTACCGCGCATGGGTTTGCGAAAGTGATGACGATGTTGATTACCCCGACCCTAACGACTGCATGAGAGCAATCCGAGCAAGAGGTGAAGCATGAGTGAACCAACTTACCACTGCCCTAAATGCGATAGCGATCAAGTAACGACTGAGCATCATCAAATGTTTATGGTCAATACAGGTGAACATTATTGTCACAGTATGAAAACACACGATGGCGATTCACCCGCAACATGTTTGACCTGTCGCTGGACTGGAGAACAATACCAACTCAAGGAGAAAAACAATGAGTAAAGAAGCAATGAAGCTGGCGCTTGAGGCGTTTAAAGCGCCGTCACCTATGGGCAACTACAAAGCCATTACAGCTCTAGAAGAAGCACTAGCCAAGCAAGAGCCAGCCGCCAATCGAATCTATCCTGACGAATGGGTCTTGCGCGAAGTTCTATTAGATGAAGACGGCGATGTGATTGCGCATCGTGAGGCACTAGCCAAGCAAGAGCAGGGTGAGCCAGCCGAACTTGAAAAAGCATATTCATTGCTTCTTTGGGATTACCAAGAGCTGGAACGTGCTTTCAACAAAGTTACAGGCGGCACATGGATTCGCAAAAGCAACACACCACAACAACGCACATGGGTTGGGCTGACGGATGAGGAAATCAAAGCAATGGATGCTGGAAATACTTCAAACGCATCTTTCTATGCGGGAGCATTGTGGGCAGAAGCCAAGCTCAAGCAAAAGAACGGCTATGCCGAGGAAAAGAACACATGACGTTCCAAGAGCAAATCAAAGCAATGCCTGAAGCCGACAGAATTAAATTTTTTCGGCAAATTATGGCAGTGGTCGACGCAGGGCGTTTGTCTGGTGTCCCGCCCGAGGAGTGGGCAAAGATGTTTGCAGACACATATAAAAGCATTGAGGAGAACACATGACGCATGAATCAGCGGGCACTGTAAATGTTAGCGAAGACCTTTCAAGTATTTCTTTTGTGCGGGGTGTTAGGTTTAAACAAGGCATGACAGACACCATTCTTTGCGGCGTAGGAACACTAACCGTTGGGCAATATATGAGAAAAACATTGCATGTAGCACTGGACAAATGGATTGACGACAACCTCAAGGAGAACACATGACAGACTACGACAAGGTGCTGCAAATCATCAAAGAATTGCGCCCCCTTCAGGATAACCCGCTGTTTAAAGACAAGCCAGCATCGTGGTGGCTAGACACGATTGAAGAGATGGTCAAAAAACTTAAGAAGGAGCACACATGATGCAGAAATTTTTGTACTGGCTTTATGTCAAGTCTGGTATGCGCAAGAGAGACATGGACATTTACTGGTTCGGCAGGTTGGCCGAGTCGCATCGCAGTGCGATTGATGCTCGCGTTCTTTGGGCACGTGAGATGCTGCCCGAGATTACCTTGGAGAGAGCCCGTGAATTGGCACATGACGAACTTTATGAGTGTGTGCGTTACAGCCCCGCACAAGATGGCTGGATTTGGAAAAGAAAAGATGGGAAGAAAACATGAGCAAGATCCCCGAGCATAGCGACTTGGTCCGTTATGATTATGAATGCGACGAGCTTAACGGCACGGAGCTGGTTTGTTTTTTTGACTATGAAGAGGAGGAGATAGGTTCTGTTGAGTCGGGGATAAAGATGGAGCCTGATTACCCTGAAACATGGAATTTAATGTTTGTTTATCTGCCTGATGGGCTGGAGATTTTTGGCATTTTGCATGAGTCGATCTTGCAGGATATTCAAACACGGGCAGTAAATTATTTTGAAACACAGAAAGGAGATTTTTGATGGCTGAATATTACAAACCAACAAAGCAAGAGGTTGAGAAGCTGGGCGAGGATGCCCGTAAGGTGGCGGAGGTCATGGCAAAAGCTATGTTTGCCGAGAGCCAAGATAAGCGGACCTGCATGATTGCGGCGATGAGGGTAGCTTCGGGAGCCGCGGCTATGGGAGGGCTGGACTTGCACCGTTCTGTCCAGATGTTTATGGCGTTTTACAAGGAAGCGGAAGCTTCGTTTGGTGAGGGGACAATGCAATGACACAACCCAAAGGATTAGATGTAGAAAACCTTGACCAGTTTTTGGAGCAGGCCCTGCAAGGCGATGACGAGGCGATCTTCATTGCTCAGCTGCATCACTATGACCCGCGGGCCGCGGAGAAACTAGAGATGGCCCGTCACGAGCTGCAAGAAGCTGTGTCTGATTTACGTGCTGCGGGGAAATTGGTATGACACCACGATTCAAAAAGCTGTTAGAGACGTGCATTGAAAACGGTATCGATCATGGTTGGCGCAGAGCGCATAAGCATACCGATGCCCCAACCGAGGACATTATCAAAGGCGAGATACAGCACGCAATTGAGCTCGAGTTGTATGAATGGTTTGAATTTGAGGAGCACCCACAATGAAAGTAATTGATATCACTGAACACGAAGACGGCAGCGCAACCATCAAACTGAGCATGTCTAAAGAAGAGCACCAGACCGTGATGGAGGGCGCGTTATTGCGGGCTATATCACTAGGTGTCACAGCTAAGCACGAGGGTTGGAGCGGTTTTACGCCAGAAGAGTGGCGCACTGTTGTCAACAATGCCATCGAGGCAAAAAGAAAGGGGCAAGAATGAGCGCGATCATTAATGTATTTCACCCTGACTACATAAAGACATATCATCCGGAGTTCATAGCGCCGGAGCTGGATGTAGAGCAGGCAAAGGGTAAGAGAAAAAGAAAACCCGCGGTCCGCGGTCCACGGGAATCGGTACATAGCGCAGCGTCCTTGCCTATGACGGTATTCCCCAAGACTAGGGCAACGCAAAGTACTGAGCTACTCCCACGGGAGTTCTATGTGTACAGCAAAGCAGGCGCGGGCAACGCGAAGGCAAGAAAATGATTGATTTACAACTAACAGGAGAATTTAAATGACACAACAAACGATTAACGGCCACGACCACTACGAAGTGGTGCCCATGGAAGAAGTGGGGGAGGACAACAGCCACGATTTGAAGATCAGTATGGAGCAGCGCGGCTGCCTGATCGAGGTGGTGATACCCGTGGAGACTCTGCCTGATGCCATGCAGCTTAAGGACTACATGCAAAACACTGCGGTGGACATGTATTCACGCTTGCGTTTTATGGTTGCCAGCGTTGAGCACGCCTCGCAAAAGGAGCACTGAGATGTCTGATTTTTTAGAAAATGTACTTGCGATGTTTCAAGCGGTTCTTATGGGACTTTTCATGGTCTGTATTTTTGTGGCATTTATCGCTCTTGGTTACTGGCTGGTCCATGATCCAGTGCAAGAGGCCGCTGACGCAGTTCCACGAATCACGGCCGATGTAGATGGCTGCAAGGTCTACCAGTTCAGGAGCAACGGTTCGTGGCACTACTTCACGCGCTGTGAGGCCACCACGGTGACCACGCGCAATTACACGGAGAGCTGTGGCAAGGGTTGCACACGCAACCGCACAGAAGATATTTCAATGGAGAACAAATGATGACTAAAACCGAAAAAATTATTGACCACTTCATCAAGCGCCCTAACGCAAAGGTGAAGGACGTGGCTGCTAAATTTGACGCGGCGATTGCCATGGTCTACAAGCTGCGCAAGCGGGTGCATGAAACAAATACGAGGTTGGAAGAATTACTCGCAATACCAGATATGCCCGAGCCAAAAAAAGACACCGTGGACGATGTTTTAGACACTCGCGGCGAGACCTACGGCAAGTTCATCGAAGGCGCGGAGATCATGCAGATGACCAAGCGCTTGGTGCACAACTACGTTGAGCAGCGGGGCACGACACTGGCTTTTGATCAGCTCGAGGCGATTGACATGATCATCCACAAGCTGGGCCGCATCATCAACGGCAACCCTGACCACATCGACAACTGGGTGGACATTGCTGGCTACGCCACCTTGGTGGCCGACCGCCTGAAGGGGAATGCACGATGAGCAAGACACCTGCGAAGATTGCTCCGGCAGAAGCGCGGGCCATGTTCCTTGCTGCTTTGCGATCTAACAACCACACAGCTTTAACTTCAGAAATTGCATTTTTTACGACACTTCCTGTTTCTGTAGTCCGCCGATGTGGCCTAAAACTGGCCAGCGAAAACAAGGTCGCAGCGGTCCTTGTTCCGGGCCGAGGCAAGGGTGAGTATCGATTTACGATTACTCAACTGGATTTATTTGAGAGCAAAGAAATCACACGTACTAGTTTCTGGCAGACATTTAGAAAGATACTAGGATTTTGAACAAAGGGCCCCTCGGGGCCCTTTATTTTGCTTCGCCCCAGCTCGGTCCGACTTCTACGTCACAGCGGCTGGGCACCACCATATTGGCAGCCTTGGCCATGATCTCTGCAGCAGCCTCAGCCTCCTCACGGGACTTGACGCTCAGGGCCAGCTCGTCGTGCACCTGCAGGATGGGGGTAAATCCATTCTTGGCCAGCGCCACCATGGCTGCTTTTGTCTGGTCAGCGGCAGACCCTTGGATGAGGCGGTTCAGGCCCTTGTAGGTGCCCGCCCGCTTGATCCGTTGGCCGTATTCAATGATGGCTTGTTCGTGCGGCAGCGCCTTGTTCACGCCCCACTCCATCGGCTCCCACAATGGGAACCGACATTTACGGCCCAGCAGGGTGCGGATCGCCCCTCCTGATGCTGGGTGGTCGATGCGCTTCATCACCGCGTTGACGGTGCCCTTCAGGAACGGGACTTTCTTGTGGAAGGTGTCGATGAGCTCAGACGCCTCGTCCAAGGACAGATCTAGCTGCCCTGCAAGCTTGTTTTTGCCCATACCGTACATGAGCCCTAGGCCAATCGTTTTGGCGGCCTTACGCTTGATTCCTGCCATGTCTGCGACCATTTGGTGAAAGTCGGTCTGTGGATCGTTCTGGTAGGCCTCGACCATGGTCTCTGCGCCGGGCAAACCCAGCAGCGAAGCGTAGTGCACCAACAGGCGGGGTTCCTGCGATGAAAAGTCATTGGATGCCCACAGCTCGCCCATTTCGGGCAGGAAGAGACCGCGCACCATGGGGCCGATGATCTCGTGGCGGGCAGGGACCTGCTGCAAATTGGGCTGGGCCATGGACAGTCGTCCTGTGACCGTGCCGCCATCGTCCGAGCGCATTTGGTTGACGTGCGGGTGGATGCGGCCAGTCTTGGCGCTGAAGTCCATGTAGGGCTGCAAGAAGGTGCTGTGCGTTTTGTTGGTCTCGCGGGCCTCGACGATGAGCTTGGCCACTGGGTGGTCGCAAGAGTCGAGAAAGCCTTTGGTGAAGCTCGGTGCACCGGCCGAGGTCTTGCCATATTGCACGCCCAGCTTGTCGAAGGCATGGGCGATGGAGGCAGCGGCCCAGATGTCCACGCCGTTGCCGCACAGGCTGCGCAGCTCCTTATGGATCTGATGCTCGCGCACGATTAGCCTGTCAATCAGCATTCCGCATTTAATGCGGTCAAAGCGGATGCCGTTGTAGGTCATGTTGAACAGGACGGGGAAGACCTCTGTCTCAAGCTCAAAGATGGACTCGACGTTGTCGATGCGCATCTTGGTTTTGAAGGCGTGCCACAGCTTCAGGGTAAGTGCCGCGTCTTGCTCGGCGTAGTCGCCCACGTACATGGCAGGGAGCTTCCACAGCTCCTTTTTGGGGTGCACACCAAAGTCGGCGGCCGCTTGCTTCAAGCCCTGCTCGGACTTCATTTCTTTAAGGTAGTCAAAGCCTAAGGCATTGAGTGAGAAGCTAAAGCGATTTTCATCGAGTAGCGGCGCGGCAAGCATGGTGTCGTAAATGACACCATTGACTTCAAAGCCTGAGGCACGAAGCCAGCCGAGGTCATATGCAGCGTTGTGCATGATCTTGTCTGCTTGCGTTTTGCAGACGTCTGCGATCCAGCGTTCGACGAGTCGTTTGTCGAGGTTACCGCCGCCTTGATGGGCGACAGGATAGTAGCCAGCCCATCCGTCAACGGCGACAGCGTAACCAACAATAAAACCGTCGTTACGGGGCCAGCCCGGTCCAAAAGATTCCAGATTGGGGTCACAGGTTTCGAGGTCAATTGCAATCTCCTTGGCTTCAGATAGGTTTGGAAAGGATTGTGGGGCGACCCATTCGGTAGGGTTTGGGAAAAGCGGGATTGTTTTCATAGTCGAAAGCCTTTTTCTTGAAAACGGGGAAGCACTAGGTGCAATGATTTCTTGGCGCGGGTGATGCCGACGTAGAAAAGTCGGTGGACGTTGTCGCCGTTGTCTGCATATTCCTTGGCAAACTTTGGTGAGAGATCCATCATCAACATGACGTTGTCAGCCTCGCCGCCTTTGGCACCGTGGATGGTGGACAGCTTGATTCGGCCAGCAGTAGAGAGTTTGATTTTGCGACGCAGCACCGCGATCAAGTATTCGCGCTTGTCGTCAGGGATGCGGGTCAGGGCTTCGTGCCAGATGGCCTCGGTGGTCAGGCCGTGACTTTCTTTGAGCTCTCTGATGCTGTACTCAGTGTTGTCGTCGCCGTTTTTAAAGGTCCGGTGGCCGCGAGTCACGTGCTCACCACCAAGGTACTTGTAAACGTTTTTGATGTCTGCGCCAAGCACGTAGTCTCCCTTGCGCAGCTGCTCCCATGAGACAACAGCTTTGACCATGGTAGGAGCAAGGCTCGGCACCCCACCGCGCTCGAACAGGATGCCTTGGCTCTTGAGCCATTCGTGCACGGAGTTGAGCATGTAGTTGGTGGCGGCCATGATGAGCCACTGGCCCTCCCCCACGTCAACGTCCTCAAAGCGGTAGTAGGTTCGGACCTCGCCTTCGAAGTCGCGGGCCTTCCATTCCTTGGGTTGGCGCTCACGGATGCGGTGCACGATGCGGTTGGCCAGTGCATGCACGGTGGACGGTACGCGGTAGGACTGATCAAGGACAGTGATGTGGCCTTGGAAAGACAAAAAGCTCTTGACATCGGCCCCTGCCCAAGTGAATACTGCCTGATCGTCGTCTCCGGCGAGGAATACTCTTTTCGCTTTCGCAGCCAAGGCCTCGACCATTTGCCACTGTAAACGGCTTAAATCCTGAGCTTCGTCAACAATTAGGACTTCCAGTGAGGGCAATCGTTCATGATCGACTACAGCCATCTCCAACAGGTCAGTGAAGTCCAGCAAGTCCTTGCTGCGCTTGTAATGACGATAGGACCGCTCCACAAACTCGAAGTGATACCACTCGATATCCAAGCCGCTTTGGTTGTAGTGCTGGCGCAGGTCCACGCCCCTGATGCGGGCTAGGTTGATCTCGTTCAAGATGGGGTTGTCGGCCTTGGCCACGTCCACTTCGTCTTCGGTGGTGATGCTCAACTCAATGCCCACTTGGGCAGCAAACTCGCGGTAGTGTTCTGGCTGCATGATCATGTCGGCCTTGACCGACATGCAGCGAAAGGCGAGGCTGTGCAGCGTGCGAAAGAATGGGAAGTCTGTCTTAGCGTTGAGAGAAGGGAATTTTTCAGTGGCCCTGTCGCGTGCTTCGTTAGCTGCTTTCCGGGTAAAACTGAAATAGCCGATATGCATCGGGTGGATGCCATCGGCCAACTCTTTCTCCACCACGTTCAGCAGATACGTGGTCTTTCCTGACCCGGGTGGACCAAAGACCTTGTGGACATGGCTCATGATATGACCTTGACCTCTGCCTGCGTCTCAATCCAAACGTGCGCCCCGCAGGACAGGGGTTTGTCTTCGCTGTAGACCACTTTGGATGGGCCCAAGATCTCCACCTCATGCGCATAAGTGTTGCTCTTGTAGGTTTTGACAGTCAAGACGGGGTCCGTGGCCCCTGTCTTGCGGTTAGAGCGGATGACATGCTGATTGACGTGAATAATCGTTTTCAAAATGGGCTCCCTTCCACGCGAGTGGTGTGTGTGTCAAACGGTGCATCCTGTTTATCGAACTTCGGTATACGCCAGCAGCGTACAGTTCTATTTTTCAGGAACAGACTGACTGGTTCGCCACCCATGTCACGCAGACGCTGGGCCATCTTCGGTGCAGACAGGCCAGCAAAGTTGTTGCGCTTCAAGTGGGCTTCGAGGTCCTTCATGCGGAAGTAGGTCTTGGCTTCGTCGTCGTCAGTCCATGGACGGCCCATGAGCATTTCGTCTCGAGCCATGGCCTGCTGCATATGGGCAGCAAACTCTTCCAACAAGTCGTTGAACTTGCCGGTGACGCTGGTGTCTTCCGATGCTTCCGTGATCTGCTCTGTCTCCACCATCTCTTTCAAGAGGGCGTTCAACAAGTTCTCCCAGTCCTGTTTACGCAGGGTGGGGGGCAGTAAGTTGATCTTCTCAAGGCACGCTTTTTGGAACAGGGTCTGTGTGTGCAGAGCATCTGTCTCGAGCTCGATGCGACGGCCGTTCACATCCAAGAACCATAGGGGTGGTTCACTGGCGTACTTTGAGAGGGAGGCTATCTGAGGCGCATCAGGACTATTGGCTCCGATACCGTGCTTGCGCGTACGGCAGAGCCCGCTGTTGCAGAAACCGTTAAGGGGTGCGTCTTTGCACTTGTAGTGATAGTCCTTTTTATTGGCCTGCTTGAGAACAACTTGGACCTCATTATTTGGTAGTGGGGGAGATACGTACTTAAAGTTGTACTCCACCATCTTGTCTTCCCACGTGCTTGGGTGGGCCTTCTTAAGATACACAGCAATGTTGAATAGTCCATTATTGCGCGTAC
>Ga0114975_10000079_pt1 | contig 61594 bp, 48 predicted proteins | sample S_130626_EF_Meta_FD_87031 | JGI IMG/M metagenome (GOLD analysis project Ga0114975, IMG submission 87031) | Freshwater microbial communities from Lake Simoncouche, Canada to study carbon cycling - S_130626_EF_MetaG | ecosystem: Environmental > Aquatic > Freshwater > Lake | place: Lake...
GCATTTTGCGAACTAGCGGTGAGCGACATTTCTAAAAATTTGATTGAGATTTTCTTCATCAATGAAGATTTGAAAAAAGATTCAGGCGTGGGGTCAGACGCTAAAGCTAAAGATGTTGAAAATGCTGCTTTAGTTGGTGCGGGCGTGATGGGTGGCGGGATTGCTTGGTTATTCAGTAATTACGACATTAATATTCGTGTTAAAGATATTGCTCAAAGCGCCATTTCTCTTGGTTATGAGCAGATTATTAAAATTTACAATCAGCTTAAAAAAATCAGAAAATATACTTCTGCGCAAGTTGATATGAAGATCAATAAAGTGACTTCAACTGTTGATTATAGAGGTTTCCACAATGTTGATATTGTGGTGGAAGCGATTGTAGAAAATATGGCCGTGAAAAAAAGAATTTTGGCTGAACTTGAAGGCAATGTTTCCAAAGGCACTGTGATTGCTTCAAACACTTCTTCTCTTTCAATTTCTGAAATGGCTCACGCTTTACAAAATCCAGAAAGATTTGCTGGAATGCATTTCTTTAATCCTGTGAATCGTATGCCTTTGGTTGAAGTGATTCGCGGCGAAAAAACTAATGACGAAACTATCGCAACAATTGTGAAATTGACCAAAAAATTGGGCAAAACTCCAGTTGTGGTGAAAGATGTGGCGGGCTTTTTGGTGAATAGAATTTTATTACCTTACATGAACGAAGCCGCTTATTTGCTGCAAGAAGGAGTGCAAATTGCACGCGTTGATTATTTTATCGAAAAATTTGGTATGCCGATGGGGCCTTTTGTTTTAGCCGATGTGGTGGGAATTGATGTTGGTGTGAAAGTTGCTCACAGCTTGCAAGAGGCTTATGGAAGCCGTATGCAAGTAGCAGGAATTTTGGATGAAGTTTATAATAATCACAAAGACTTGCTGGGTAAAAAATCGGGACAAGGTTTTTATTGTTACAGCAAAAATGAAAAGACTAAGCCTTATGTGAATGTAAAAATCGCAGAAATTTTAAATGCGCTAAATGCTGCAAAACCATTGGCTCAAGCTTATGTTTCTGACGCGGAAATTGTTGATCGTTGTATTTTAACTATGGTTAATGAAGCGGCAAAATGTTTGGAAGAAGGTGTGGTGAAAAATGCTCGTCATCTTGACATGGCGATGATTATGGGAACTGGCTTCCCGGCTTTCCGTGGTGGCGTGCTTCGTTACGCTGATTCTCTTGGAATTGCTGAAGTGGTGAAAAGATTACAAGGCCTTGAAAATAAATGCGGCGAAAGATTTGTGATTAGCAAACTTCTTCTAGAAATGGCTGATAAAAATCAAAAATTCTATGCCTAGAATTATAGGAATCGACCCTGGTTTAACCAAAACTGGGGTTGGAATTATTGAAGTCAAAAATAATAATCTGTCTTTTATTGCTTCAGACACTTTTCACACCAAAGCTTCCGATCCTTTGGTGGAAAGGCTTCATTACCTTCACAAATCTCTGATCGAATTCATAAAAATTCATAAGCCAGATGAAGCGGCGATTGAAGAAACTTTCATTAATAGTAATCCGCTATCTTCGCTGAAATTGGGACATGCGCGTGGAAGCCTGATTTTAAGTTTGGGGCTTTGTGGTTTGAATGTGACAGAATATTCAACCACAGCCGTGAAAAAAGCTGTTGTGGGAGTAGGGCGAGCCGACAAACATCAAGTTGGCACCATGATTAAAATTTTATTGCCGAAGTCGAATTGTAAAAGTGAAGATGAGGCAGATGCGCTTGCGGTGGCGATTTGTCACAATAATAATAAGTCGTTTAATGCTTATAGGTAATTTGCTCAGTAGTCGATGTAGGACGGGGTTTGTAAAGCCTTCCAGCGCAGGGAAGCGTCGGCTGCCGCGGAGTCGAAACCAGTCGAAACCAAAGGAAGCTTCCTGCCTCTGAGTTTTAAAGCTGTAAAGACTTTTTTGAATTTTCGCAGCAGTAACCTTACTTTGGTTTCGGACTCCGCAGCAGGCGAGGGTCTTATACCAAATCTAAATTCTTTAGATATTGTTATAGTTAATTTTTACGCACCATTAGGTGCGCCCTGCTTTGCTGGGATCCCCGATATACCAAATCAAACAATGTCAATAGATTTTAGATTTGGTATAGCGCTTTCACGATCTAATAATTTCTAAAAACTAATCCAACCAAACCGATGACCAATAGCGTCAGAAACTTCCTGTGGCTTCTCCTTCTTGCTTTATTCTGGGGGCCATCATTTTTATTTATTAAGATTGCAGTTGAATATGTTCAGCCTCTTACAATCACTGCTATTCGTATGGGTTTGGGAAGTTTAATTCTTTACTCAATCTTGAAATTTCAAAAAGTAAAATTGCCAAAATTTAAAAAAGTTTGGAAGCATTTTACTGTTGCTGCACTTTTTCAAGGAGCTATTCCCTTCACACTTTTTGCGGTGGGAGAAAAAACAATCGACAGTTCTATCGCCTCAATAATATCTGGCTCTACACCTTTATTCACGATAATCTTGGCCCATTATTTTGTGAAGCATGATCGCTTCACCAAGGCAAAATTGACGGGAGCCTCCCTAGGATTCTTCGGATTATTTTTGTTAATTGCGCCAGCTCTTTTGACAGCTCAAGGAAGCTTTTTTGGTTTTGCAACTTTTCTCATGGCTTCAATGTGTTATGCCATTGCCTTTGTTTATGTGAAAAAATTTATTGATATTTCGAAATATCCACCACTTACAGTTCCAGCGATTCAGCTCTTTATTTCGTTTCTGGTTTTGACCATGGCGGCGCTAATTTTTGAAGATCCACTTTCAATTCAATATGTTTCTATGCCAGCAATGTTGTCAATTCTGGGCCTATCAGTTTTCGGCACTGCTCTAGCTTTCGCGGTCTATTACAAATTAATTTCACTTGCCAATGTTAGCTATATCGCAATGGTTAATTATATTGTTCCAGTTTTTGGAGTTGTACTGGGGATGTTGGTTTTGGATGAGCAATTAGCATGGAATTCTTATTTGGGATGCTTGTTGGTGTTGTTTGGTGTGATGGTTGCTAATGGCATGATTAAAATGCCAAAGCAGAAGAATATTTTGGATGTGATGTAAAATTTATTTCGAGAACTAAGGCCCCTCCTTGAAAAGGAGGGGAGGAAGACATATTTAACTCTTCATCAAAGTATAAGTAATACTGTCATGCAGAGCTCTAAAAGAAGCATCGACAATATTTTCTGAAACACCAATCGTGGTCCATTTATTGCCAAGATCGTCAGCTGATTCAATCTGCACTCGTGTGATTGCTTGTGTGCCATCAGATGGCGTTAGAATTCTAACTTTGTAATCAGTCAATCTAACATTTTTTAGACTTGGATATTTACGAGAAAGAGCTTTGCGCAAAGCTTTATCTAAAGCATTCACTGGTCCATTTCCTTCAGCAACTGCGAGTGTAATTTTTTTGCCAATTTTGATTTTGATTGTCGCTTCTGCAATTGTAATTACGCGGCCCTTAGCATCAAATTTGCGTTCATCCAAAACTCTAAATCCGATTAAATCGAAAAAATTTGGCACCACGGAAAGTGATTTTTTAGCCAAAATTTCAAAGCTGGCATCAGCGTCGTCGTAAGCATATCCTTTTGCTTCCAATTCTTTAACTTGATTAACCAAGTCTGAAATTTGGCTGAATTTAATGTGATCTTCTGGATTAAGACCAATCTCTTTTAATCTGCTGATAATGTTAGAGCGGCCAGCCTGATCAGAAATCATGATTTGGCGTTTATTGCCAACTTTTTCTGGCTCAACATGTTCATAAGATTTGGTATTTTTTGCCATTGCCGAAACATGCAAACCGCCTTTATGTGCAAAAGCAAATTGGCCAACATAAGGCGCAAATCTGTCGCGATCTTTATTCAGCAAATCATCCAAAAAGTTGGAAGTTTTAACTAAATTTTTTAACTGATTTTCTTTAATTCCAACATCATAACCCATCTTCAAAAATAAAGTTGGAATGATGCTGATTAGATTGGCATTACCGCATCTTTCGCCAAGTCCATTGATTGTTCCCTGAATTTGTCTAGCACCTGCTTCAACCGCAGCTAATGAATTTGCCACGGCATTGCCAGTGTCATTGTGACAATGAATTCCGAGATTTTCTCCAGGAATATGTTTGGTAACTTCTTTAACAATTTTAGAAATTTCACTTGGCAAAGATCCTCCATTAGTATCACAAAGAATCACCCATCTAGCGCCCGCTTCATAAGCAGCTTTCACACATTTTAATGCGAATTTTGGATTTGCTTTATAGCCGTCGAAAAAATGCTCAGCGTCAAACATCGCTTCTTTCTTTTTCTTGGTGATGTATTTGATTGACTGCGAAATCATTTCCAAATTTTATGCTTCGGAAATGTCCAAAGCATTGGTCAAATGAAAATCCCAAGTTTTGCCAACAATACAAACTGATTTGGTGTCAGCGTTGGTTAAGGCATTAAGGCCCGCATCATTTGCTGCAGAAGAGTTCGGGCGACGAGTCATTCCGAAAGCTGAAAATTGTGATTTTTTTAATTTTGGTAAATTAGCAAAAAATTCATCATCTGTTGGATTCGCACCTGGCCAGCCACCTTCAATATAATCAATACCCAAGCCATCAAGCATCTTAGAAATTTTAACTTTATCTTGAGCGTTAAAATTTACCGTGCTGGTTTGTGCGCCGTCGCGCAGTGTAGAATCATAGAGATAGACTCGAGGTTTTTTCACAATTTAAAAGGTAAGAGTTAGTTAAAAATATATTCCCATGCCAAGTGCTGCGAAGAAGATGGAAGCCATCCAAAATCTTTTCACAACCTTCTGTTCTGGCCAGCCCAATTTTTCAAAATGATGGTGAATTGGCGCCATTAAAAAAATTCTTTTTTTGCGTAATTTATAAGAGCCAACTTGCAGAATCACCGAAACCGCTTCGGTTACAAATAAAATTGAAATTACAAAAAATACAAATTCTTGTTTGGTGATAATGGCGATTAAACCAAGAACCGCGCCGATTGCTAAACTTCCAACATCACCCATGAAAATTTTTGCAGGCTTTAAATTGAAAGTTAAAAAGGCAGAAATTGAGCCGATTAAAGAAGCGCAAAAGAAAATTAATTCTCCTGAATTTTCTACAAATGGCACGAAAGAACTTTTAGCCAAAGTGTAATCAGAAGCTGTGTAAATTAAGCAAGAAAGGCAGATTAAATTTATGATTGCAGGCACGCTGACAAGGCCGTCAAGGCCATCAGTTAAATTTACAGCGTTAGATGAGCCAACGATTACGAAAGTTACGAATAGAATATAAAGAACCATGCCAATGTGAAGCCAGTGACCGTGACCAAATGGTAAAAACACTTTGCTATTGAAGTAACTAACATCGGTTTGACCAAGCCACAAGTAGGCTGCGCTGATGATGGAAAATTGAATTACAATTTTTACACTGCCGCGAAATCCATTTGGGTTTTTATAAATCACTTTTAATAAATCATCTACCAAACCAATGATACCAAAGGAAATGAAGACAAGAAGCGAAATTAAAATGTAAGAATTTTTAAGATCTAAAAAAATTAGAGAGGTGAGAATTGTAGAAAGTAAAATAAAAATTCCGCCCATGGTTGGTGTATTTTTCTTGGCTTTGATATGACTTTCTGGTCCATCAGAGCGAATTGGCTGACGACAAATTTGTCTTTTATTTATGTAATTTAGAAAAGTTCTAATTCCGTAATATCCAAAAATATAAGATGAGAGTAGGCAGGCCAAAGATTTAAGCCAGATGCTTTCGATAAGAAAAAAATTATTTAGCACTTAAGTTTTAGTAAAATTTATTTTGATAATTCTTGAATCAATTTTTCCATTTTTGTTCCTCGAGAACCCTTCACATAAAAAATATCTTCATCTTGTAAAAGCTCTTTCACAACAAGTGAGGCAGAGTCCGAATCAGCAAAAGTCTTGTAAATATTTTTATCAAGTTTTTTCGCAGCTTCTGACATTCTTTCTCCAACTAAAATCGCAAAATCAACATGAAAATCTTGCAAATATTTTGTCACTTCTTCATGTAATTCAAAAGATTTATCACCCAGTTCAAGCATGTCACCAAGGGCTGCAACCACTCTTTTTTTCTTTAAGGCATTTTTCAATTCAAGCGCATATTCAAGGCCTGCTTGCATCGAAAGCACACTTGCATTGTAACTATCATCAATGACTGTGATTTTTTTATTCGCGAATTCCACTTCAAAAGCTTTGCCGCGACCTGCGTTATCTTCAATTTTAACCAGTTGTGCAAGTCCAATTGAAGAGTCATTTGTCAGCACATCCAAAGCTCCAGCAATTATGCTAGAATTGAAAATTACAGTTTTGCTGGAAGCGGAAATTTTGTAAGAAAATTTTGTATTGCTTTTTTTAATAAAAAGAATTTCAGCGCTGTCTACAGCTTTTATTTCAGAGTCATAAAGACAATAATCACTTTCAAGACTTCGTCCGAAAGTTAAGATATTTTCTTGCGCTACTCCGGCAATTTCTGCATAAGCTTTAATCAGTTTAAAATGTTTATTATCGCGGTTAATCAGCGCCAATCCTTCTGGCTCAAGGCCCAAAAAGATTTCAGATTTTGCTAAAGCAATTTCTTCTTCATCATTAAAAAATTCAATATGCACAGGGCCAACATTGGTAATGATTGCTAAATGAGGTCGCACAAGGCATGAAAGCGGTTTGATTTCATTAAAATGATTCATTCCCATTTCAAAAATTCCAAATTTGCAGTCTCTAGAAAAATTGCTCAAAGAAAGTGGAACACCAAAATGATTATTCAAATTTCCTGCTGTCGCGAAGGTTTTTCCATAAGCAGAAAACGCCAATTTCAACATTTCTTTAGTGCCAGTTTTTCCTACAGAACCAGTGATTGCGATGATTTTTGCTGAACTGCGACTGCGTGAAAATTCTGCGAGTTTGTACAGAGCTTTGAAGCTATCTTTAACTAAAAGAAAATCTGAATTTTTAACTTTTTTTAAAGCAGATTTTGTGTGAACTAACATAACCTTGCAGCCATTTTTTATGGCTTGTTCTAAAAATTCATGGGCATCATTTTTTTCGCCTTTAATTGCGATAAATAATCCAGATTTAGGAGTTTTGCGACTGTCGATTACCACTTCGTCTATTTCTAGATTATCGGAAAGACGATGCTCTAGAAGCTCGTCAGATAAGGCTTCGATTAATTCTTGTTTTGTCCAGAGTGTCATTTGATGGTATTTATTGTGTTGCATCATCGACCCCGCAACAAGTGCGGGGTGAAAATAGGAAATCTATATTTCAAAATTGTCACCCCGCACTTGTTGCGGGGTCCAGCGATTTATTAATTTTTAAAATTTTTCAACTCTTCTTCCTCAAACCTAGCTCCAAATTTCTGAATAATCATTGAAGCCAGAGTATTTCCAAAATCTGCCGATTTTTCTAATTCTAAATCCTTCGCAAATCCAGTCAAAAAGCCAGCCGCAAAAATATCGCCAGCACCAGTTGTATCAACTAACTTCTCAATAAAATGAGCTGACTTTTCAAAAAACTTTCCATCTTTAAAAACTGCGCAACCCTTCTCAGATCTGGTTACCACAACGGTTAAATTTTTATTTTGTGCAAAAAATTCACTTAAATTTTTTAAAGAAAATTCTGTTAACAAGGCCAATTCCAAAGCTTCATTTTCATTAGCAAAAATCAAATCCAAATCATCTTTAATTAATTTCAAAAAATCTTCTTTATGGCGCGCCACACAAAAACTATCCGACAAAGAAAACGCAACTTTCACGCCATTTTTCTTAGCCAAATTAATCGCCTTTTTCAAAGCCAAAATTGTATTTGGCGCGTCCCATAAATATCCTTCTAAATAAAGCATTGAGGCATTTTCAAAAGCTTCTTCACTAATATCATTTTCAGTAATTTCAGAAGCGCAGCCCAAATAAGTGCACATGGTTCTTTGGGCATCTGGTGTCACTAAAATAAAAGATTTAGCAGAAGTTTTATCAGAGAAATTTTTATTCAAAAACTCGGCGCCACTTTTAGAAATTTCGCTGATAAATTTTTGACCAAATTTGTCATTGGCAACTTTGCCGATAAAAGCTGAAGGAAAATTAAACTGCGAAAGTGCGGCAATAGTATTTCCCGCAGATCCGCCTGAAGTAATTTTTTCTGGTTTTAAAGTAGATAATTTTTGCGCCGTTTCATCATCAATCAAAGACATCGAGCCTTTTGTCAGATTATTTTGAATTAGAAATTCATCATCAACTTTACACAAAACATCAACAATCGCATTGCCAATTCCGAGGATTTTTTTTGTCATTTTTAGATATTTTTATGAGTTTATAAAGCGCTGACCTAAACCGCCGTTTGAGCGGAGTCGAAACCAGCGGAAGGTTCTTGCTGTGCAGCTTATAAAGTCCGCGGCAAGAGCATCCGCTGGTTTCGACTCCGCGCGGGCCGGCGGTTTTTTTGAGTTATTTTATTATAATTTTAAAAAACTTTTTCTTCCCAACCGACAAATCAAATTCGCCAATTTCTTTAATCAAAAGTTGCACATCCAAAACTGCTTCACCATTAATCTTAACTGCCTTTCCTTCAATCAACTTCTTAGCTTCACCATTAGATTCCACCGCGCCAATTTCCTTCATAATCTCGATTAATTTCTTCGCATTTTCCACGCCCAAAGAAATCTCTTTTTCTTCAAATGCGGCAGAATTTTTAGAAACAAAAATCTCGCGCGCTTTTTGCAAAGCAGCATTTGCTTCAACTTCACCGTGACAAATTTTCACCGCTTCAAAAGCCAGAATTTCTTTAGCTTTGTTGATTTCTTGATCTTTCAACTTTTCCAAATTTTCAATTTCAGAAAGTTCTAAATCGGTAAATAATTTTAAGAATTTGCCAACATCGGCGTCGTGAGTGTTTCTAAAATATTGAAAATAATCGAAAGGCGAAAGCATGGTTTCGTCCAGCCAAACTGCGCCGTCGGCGGTTTTGCCCATTTTTTTGCCGTCTGCGGTTGTGAGGAGAGGGGAGGTTAGGCCAAAGACATCGTGATTTTTAGATAAGAGAGATCCTACAAGGGAAGAGCCTAAAAGAGACCCAACTAAAGAATGTCCTAAAAGAGAACCTGAAGTATTGGAATTGGCTCTTATTTTTCTCGTTAATTCAACACCATTAACAATATTTCCCCATTGATCAGAACCCCCAATTTGTAAGCGGCAATTATGTTTCTGATTCAGCTCATAAAAATCATAAGCCTGCAAAATCATATAATTAAATTCTAGGAAACTTAATGGTTGTTCGCGCTCCAATCTCGCTTTTACCGAATCAAAAGTAAGCATGCGATTAATTGAAAAATGCTTTCCCACATCGCGCAAAAATTCTAAGTAATTTAAGTTTTTTAGCCAATCATCGTTATTCACCAACACAGCGGCTGATGCTCCTTCAAAAGAAATAAATTTCTCCAGAGTTTTTCTAATTCCGCTTAAATTTTCAGAGATTTTTTCTTCTGTTAAAACTTGTCTTGCTTCATCTTTTCCTGAAGGATCACCAATTTTAGTAGTTCCACCACCCAGCAAAACCAAAGGTTTGTGGCCGTGTTTTTGCAAAAGTCTTAAAATCATAATCTGAATTAAACTTCCAGCATGCAGCGATTTTGCGGTGCAATCAAAGCCGATATAAGCGGTGACAGATTCTTTCAGCATTAAATTATCCAGCTCGTCAGCGTGAGTGGTTTGCGCAAAAAATCCGCGCGCCACAAATTCTTTTAAAAATTCTGATTTAAAATTCATTTTATAGGATTACTTTAGTTGATTAGTGCTTTCATGCATTATCAAAATCACCCCCAAATTAAGCAATTCCTTTTTAAATGAATCTCGAAGAAAAAAAGACGCTGGCGTCTGACTGGTTCAGACTGTTGCGCGATAAAATTTGCGCTGAGTTTGAAAAAATCGAAGAAGAATATGTTGCTGCCCGTGGGCCAGAGTTCTTGCCTGAAGCTGGAAAATTTGTAAGAAAAAATTGGAATCGCGACGATAAGTCAGGAGATGGCGGAAGTGGTGAAATGTCACTGATGAAAGGCAATGTATTTGAAAAAGTTGGTGTGAATTTTTCTAAAGTTTATGGCGAATTTAGTGAAGAATTTCGTAAACAAATTCCTGGTGCCGAAACTAATCCGCAATTTTGGGCAAGTGGAATTTCTTTGGTGGCACATATGCGCTCACCTTTAGTGCCAGCGGTTCACATGAATACTAGATTTATTTGTACGCAGAAAACTTGGTTTGGCGGCGGTGGAGATTTAAACCCGATGTTTGAAGTTGAACAAGATACTAAAGATTTTCACGAAGCATTTAAGCAGGCTTGCGACCAAAGCAATCCTGATTATTACCCAAAATTTAAAGAAGAATGTGACAAATATTTCTTCATAAAACATCGCGGCGTGGCGCGCGGCGTGGGTGGAATTTTTTATGATTATTTGAACACGGAAAATTTTGAAAAAGATTTTTCCTTCACCCGCAATGTTGGGCTGGCTTTTTTAGAAATTTTCCCAAAACTGGTGAGACGCCACATGATGGAAAAATGGACTGAAGAACAAAGAGAACATCAATTAAGAAAACGCGGTTTATATACTGAATTTAACTTGGTTTATGATCGTGGTACAAAGTTTGGACTTATGACGGGTGGGAATCCGGAGGCAATACTTATGTCTTTGCCGCCTATCGCTAAGTGGGATTAAAAAAACCGCTGGTTTCGACTCCGCTCAACCGGCGGTTTCGTCGAAAGCGAGTTTTAATTAAGAAAATTTTAGAAAACTAACAGAGATAAAAATGCAAAAATTAGAAAAAATCTACGAAGGCAAAGCTAAAGCTCTTTACACAACTGAAGAAGCAGGCCAGCTAATCCAATATTTCAAAGACGACGCAACTGCTTTCAACGCGCAGAAAAAAGCAGTAATCGAAGGCAAAGGCGTTCTAAATAATTTCATCTCTGAACATATCATGTTGGAACTAGCCAAAATCAGCATTCCAACTCACTTCGTAAAAAGATTAAATGAACGCGAACAATTGATTAAAAAAGTTACTATTGTTCCGCTAGAAGTTATCATCAGAAACATCGCCGCAGGATCAATGGCCAAAAGACTTGGTATGGAAGAAGGTGCCGAATTATCTTCACCAGTTTTTGAAATTTGCTATAAGGATGACGCGCTTGGTGATCCTTTAATTAATGATGATCACGCCATTTATGTTTTGAAAGTTGTGAACAAAACTCAACTTGAAGAAATCAAAAATTACGCTTTAAAAATTAATCAATTTTTACAAAAAACCTTTGCTGAAATTGGCATTAAACTGGTTGATTTTAAGATTGAATTTGGATGTGATGAGCAAGGAAAAATTCTCTTAGCGGACGAAATCAGTCCAGATAGCTGCAGACTTTGGGACGCATCAACTTCTGAAAAATTAGACAAGGATCGTTTCAGAAGAGATCTTGGTGGACTTGTTGAAGCTTACAAAGATGTGGCTTCTCGTTTAGGCATCACTTTAAAATAATTTATAAATAATTAGTTCACTCATGAAAATCAGAATTTTAATCACTCTAAAAAAAGGTGTTTTAGACACTCAAGGCAAAGCCATCGAAAATTCTTTAGTAAAAAATTTAGGTTTTTCACAACTTTCTCAAGTTAGACAAGGCAAACTTGTAGAAGTGGAAATTGCTGAAACTGATCCTGCAAAAATCAAAAGTGTAGTTGATGAAATTTGCGACAAGCTTTTGGTTAATAAAGTTATCGAAGACTACAATTACGAGGTTATAGCCTAATTATGAAATCAGCAGTTATTGTTTTTCCAGGTTCTAATTGTGATCGCGATGCGGTCAGCGCTTGCCAAAAAGTTGGTAGCAAAGTTTCAAAAATTTGGCACCAAGAAACCAAACTTGAAGATGATCTTGATTTGATCATTGTTCCAGGTGGATTTTCTTATGGTGACTATCTTCGTTCAGGTGCTATGGCGGCAATTTCCCCAGTGATGCAAGAAGTTAAAAGATTATCTAAAAAAGGTGTAAAAGTTTTGGGAATTTGTAATGGATTTCAAATTTTAACCGAAGCTGGATTATTGGAAGGCGTGCTTTTGCGTAATAAAAAAGTAAAATTTATTTGCCGCGATGTTTTGCTGAGAGTTGAAAATCAAAATACTGCTTTCACTGGGAAATACAAAAAAAACCAAATCATTAAATTCCCAATTGCTCACATGGATGGCAATTATTTTGCTGATCCAGAAACTCTAAAAAGAATTGAAGGAAATGGAAATGTAGCCTTTCGCTATGTTGATGTTAACGGTAATGTTACTGACGAAGCCAATCCAAATGGCGCGGCGCTTAACATTGCGGGGATTTTTAATGATCAGAAAAATGTTTTAGGCTTGATGCCTCATCCAGAAAGAGCAATTGATGATAATACTGGATCAATTGACGGTCTTTCTATTTTTGAGAGTTTGCTTGCCGCTTAAGTCTTTTTTATCTTATTAATTCTAAACTGGCCTTTAATTTGAAGGCCATGATTGGCTGTATGATAGTTTCGGGAGTTTGTTTTGTTAGTCTCTTCGAACTTCTATAGTAACCTTCTTTAGTTTCGGTAATTTCAAATTTTTTCATAAAACTTTCCTTCTCGTCACCCATCTCTTCCAGAAAATCTTTGGTAAATCTTTATATTTAGGGTAAAATGCCCACAGGATTTTACCCTAAAAATGCACTTCTATCCAATTTTATCTTTCTAAATCTTCTGGCACAACTCTGCTTGGTGTAGCTAGTTTTATGCAAGAAAGTAATCTGGAAATTATAGAACTTGGATTTGCATTAACTAATTCAGTATTTTCTGGCACAACTCTGCTTGGTGTAGCTAGTTTCATGCAAGAAAGTAATCTGGAAATTATAGAACTTGGCTTTGCATTAACTAATTCAGTTCCTGGTTTTAAAGGTTCGGAAGCTTTGACTAGTTGATCCATAGAAGAAAACTGACCAAAGAATTGCGTTACCCCCCCCTCTTTACCGGCGATTTTGTCTTTATTAAATGAAACTCGAATTTGGTATTTGCCATCTTCTTCATTTATCAAAACATTGTCCTGCGGGCTTTGGAATTGCGTTGCAAAACCCAAGCTACGATTGATGAAAGTTCTTACCTTTTGCAATTCCTCACTAGATATTTTAGAAATTTCAATAGGCAGTTCTTTCTCTACTTTAGCATAAGCAACAATTTTTTCTGGAGAAACTATGTCGCGAATTAGATGCTCATTGTATTTCGATTCCCATCCTCGAGGACTTTGTCCTAAGCTTTCAATTTGCTGAAATTCTCTTATTGTTACAGAGGTATATAACCACGCATCAGGAAGACCTCTATCTCTACAAGAAGCATCGTGCAATGTTGCGTCATCAGAAACTTCAATAGCTACCCAGTCCCTATTTGTTGAGGGGCGGGCAGAGTAACCAAAGAAAATATTTTCCTCTCGATTGCCTGGATGATTTGGTTTGTAGAAAATATCATGTGGAGTCACAAGCCCTTCTTCCCTCCACCATTTACTCTCTTTATCGTCATCTAAAACAGATTTTAATATTTCTGGCCTGTCCTTTAAGGCTTTTTTTCTTTCCTCTACCCAGTCTTGTCTTCTATTCATCGCATCACTCTTATGCTCTAGCTGCTGCGCTATTCTTTTTTTATAGGGATTTTCTTGGGGAGGAAGTTTGCCGCGCTCTCTAAGTAAAGCTTTAGAGAGTAAGCCTTCTTTTAAAAACAAATCAATTGAGGCTCCAGCTTCTTTTCCCGCTGGATTGTGTCCAATTTCATGAAATACTAACGGCATAATTAACTGACCTCATTTTTTAAATAAACCAAGGTTAACCCTTATAAAAAAAACGCTGCACCATACCAAACAAAGGCTTTAATGGATTCTAATTTTACCAAATTTTAGCATTACTGACATGCTAAACCTTAGTTATAAAATCTTATTACTGTTTATATTTTTTTTGTTTCTTTTCAGGAGTTTTTTTTATTGTCTCAACATTTAGTGTTTTCTTCTTTCTCATTTCAATCAAGTCATTCACTAAAGAATTTCTGATATTTTGGGCGGCCACTTTAGTTAAGTTAAGCCGCACATATTCCTCTGCCGTGTAAGTACCAAAGCGGTTATTTCCCACATCATAGTTATCATTCACTGCAGTAGAACCTACAGAAATTACTTCGCCTGTATCTAGATTTATTAGCTCATAATCAACATTGATGTAAATTTTATTACGACCAGAAGAACCTGTTGAAGTGGTGAAAGTTGAGGTGAGTGATTTGAGAGTTTTTAAAGATAAGAAATATTTAGGATCAACTTTTATGTAGTCAGGATTGAGTAGATCGTAAAGATTATTTTTTAAATCTTGATCAAGTTTGGTGCGATCTTTTCTGATGACAATAGTCGCTAAATCTTGCTCATAAGAAGTTTCGATTTTTTTATCATCCTCATTATAAATCATCTGAAAGCCGCATGAAACAAGGGCTAAAAGCGAAGTTAAGATGAGAAGTTTTTTAACTATTTTCATTAAGACTTTTTGTTTTTAATTGCGCTTGCAACAAATGATACAAATAGTGGATGAGCGGCGAAAGGTTTAGATTTTAATTCAGGATGGAATTGCACACCGACAAAAAATGGATGATTTTTAATCTCAACAATTTCAGTCAATTTACCATCTGGCGACATGCCAGAGAAGGTCAATCCAGCTTTTTCTAACTTATCTTTGTAATTGATATTCACTTCGTAACGATGTCTATGGCGTTCAGAAATTGCGGTTTTGCCATAGATTTTTTCGGCTAAAGAGTCTTTAGAAATTTTGCATGGATAAGCGCCAAGTCTCATTGTTCCGCCCATGTCAGAGCCAGCTTTTTTGGTTTTTTTGCCAGATTTATCAATCCATTCATGCATCATGCCGATTAAGAAATTTCCTTTTTTAGAAAATTCACTTGAAGTGGCATCCTTTATTTTAAGAACATTGCGAGCATATTCGATGACAGCCATTTGCATGCCATAGCAAATTCCTAGACATGGAATTTTATTAACTCGGGCATATTCAATCATGTTGATTTTTCCTTCCACACCATCTTCACCAAAGCCACCTGGAACAAGAATTGCATCGATATTTTTTGGTAAATCTTTGGAGTTATTTCTAGCATTTACCCAAATGATATTAGCTTTGCTTTTAAGTGAAAAAGCAGCGTGGTCAATGGCTTCAAGCAGTGATTTGTAAGAGTCGCGATAGTCAGTATATTTTCCAACAATGGCGATATTTACTTCAGATGTAGGATTTTCAATCGCATCTTTAATTTTGATCCATTTAGAAAGATCGGGTTTTTTCTTATAATCTAATTTGAAGAATTTCAGAATTTCGGTGTCGAGTCCGTTTTTATGATAAATCATCGGGACTTCGTAAATGCTTGCTGCATTTGGTGCGGCGATAACTGAAGAAAGTGGCACTGAACACATTTTAGCAATTTTTTCCAAATGTGCTTTGGTGGTTGGTCTTTCAGCGCGGCATAATAACACGCTCGGCTGAATGCCAATTGAGCGCAATTCTTTAACTGAATGTTGAGTTGGTTTGGTTTTTAACTCGTCAGCGCTTTCAATGTAAGGAAGCAAAGTTAAATGTAGAAAAGCAGAGCGTTCTTGGCCCAATTCGTAACCTAATTGACGAATGGTTTCAAAAAATGGTAAGGCTTCAATGTCACCAACAGTTCCGCCAATTTCGCATAAAGCAAAATCAACATCATCAACATCATTTAAAATAAATTCTTTGATCAGATTTGTAACATGCGGAATTACTTGAACTGTGCCGCCAAGATAGTCACCTTTTCTTTCTTTAGAAAGTAGGTTGGAATAGATTTGTCCTGCGGTAATATTGTCGGATTTTTTAGCGTCAACTCCTGTGAAGCGTTCATAGTGGCCTAAATCTAAATCAGTTTCCGCTCCATCTTCGGTAACAAAAACTTCACCATGTTGAGTTGGACTCATGGTGCCTGGATCGATATTTAAATAAGGATCAAGTTTTCTTAAACGAACTGTGTAGCCACGAGTTTGCAAAAGTGCGGCTAGAGATGCTGAAGCTAAACCTTTACCAAGAGATGAAACAACTCCTCCCGTGATAAAGATAAAGCGTGTTTTAGTTTTTTGAGCTTTTTTCGCGACCATCAATTATTTACCTATCATAATACGATCAACCAACTGTTTGATTGTTGGTACGAATCCATTGTCATAATAAGAATCTGTTGCAAAGCGATAAGCGCTGTGTCCGGCGAACATTAATTGATTTTCAATGTCGATGCCAAAACGCACATCTTGCAAAGTTTTTTGAATACAGAAGCTTCTTGGATCAGCTTTTTGATTAGTTGTGTAATGAAGTTCTTCTTTATCAGACCAATTACTGAAACGGCATTGGCTTAAACAGCCCATACAATTAATTTGATCAGTAACAATTTTATTAGATCTTGCTTTGTCCACAAACATCAAAGTTTCGTCAGGAGTTTTCATGCTTTCTGTGTGACCAGCTTGAACCCAAGAATCAACCTTTCCTTTATCAGCAGCTTTAATGTAAACTACGCGACCTCTGTGTCCAAAAGGAATTTCAGTGGTAAAATCACCCTCAACCTTAGATCGATATTCAACTTGTCTATCTTCGCGACCTTTTAATTCACGAATGAAATCATTTTCAATGGCTGAAGAGTAGAAACCAGTTGGGCTGAAGCGGTTTAGATAAACATCACCTTGTTTTAAGGTAAGAAGCTTTTTCTTCCATTCCACCGGAACTGGATATTCTTCAGTAAGAATTGGGCGAGTACCGAATTGGAAAACGATTGGGCCAATTTCTGGATTATCTAACCAATTTTCAAATTCAGCGATATTCCACACGCCGCCAGCCATAAGAATCGGAACTTCATTTAAACCAACAGAGTTCATGAAAGTTCTGATTTCAGCAACTCTTGGATATGGATCTTCATAAGCATTCGGATCTTCGGCATTTGAAAGGCCGTTGTGACCACCAGCGCGCCAAGGGCATTCGTAAACAACGCCGCCAAGAAGGTCTTTAGCTTTGTGATAACTTCTTTTCCACAAAGCGCGGAAAGCACGCATTGAAGAAACAATTGGGTAATAATGAACTTTATATGCTTCAGCAATTTCAGCCAAACGATAAGGCATGCCAGCACCACAAGTGATACCATGAATCATGCCTTTTGAGCCTTCAAGAATTCCTTGTAAAACGCGTTCAGCGCCGCCCATTTCCCAAAGCACATTCATGTGAATACGGCCATTATTGCCGCCTGAAATATCGTGAGCGATTTTGGCTTGAGAAATACCGCCTTTAATAGCGTATTCAACTAGCTCTTCATGTTTTTCTCTTCTGGTCGAAGTTTTATATTCTGGTAAAATTAATTTACCGTTTTCGTTAACATAATCAGCGTTAACACCAGAGAAAGTTCCAACTGCGCCGCTTTTTGCGAAATGACCTGCAGTAACGCCATTAGTAACGCCAACACCTTTGCCACCTTCTACGATTGGCAAGCATTCAAGACCGGAAATATTTAAAGATTTAATAGATTTCAGCAAAGTTTCTCCTGATAAATTTGAAGATTTTTATAAATTATTTGGGGGAATTCTAACGATTTTTTTCTCGAATTTTTTTCTAGTCGCAAAGGCTAAAAAGCCTAGGCAAAATAGCAATGAAAAAAAAGTTAAGTATCAAGTAGTTGGCAGAAAACAAAGGTAGTTTTGCCATATTTGCGGGATTCTAGCTGTTTTAGAAAGGTGATTTCATTAATTTGACTTTCTTGCCCAGTTTTAAATTCGCAGACAATTAAAGATTTTGCAGTCAGCCATTTTTTATCATGCAATTTGGCAAGAATTTCTTGGTAATCTTCACAATAAGGTGGATCGATAAAAACCAAGTCGAAACTTTTTGAAGATTCAGGTAAATTTTCTTTCACATCGCAAAGCAAAAATTTACATTGTGCAGTAATATTTAAAAGTTCGGCATTTTTTTTAGCCAAAGTTAAATGAATTTGATTGTCGTCAATCAAAAAAACTGATTTAGCATCGCGAGAAAGACATTCAAAACCGACAGATCCAGTGCCGCAACACACATCTAATATTTCTGAATCGGCAAGCTTAAAGCCAATTTTCTTAGTAATTTTTCCAGAAGAAAGAATGTTAAAAAGTGCTTCACGATTTTTATCTGTGGTAGGGCGAAGGCCTAAAAGATGATCAGAATCGGTAAGCCTTTTACCGCGAAATTTTCCTGAAATGATGCGCATTATTGTGCTGAATTTTGTTCCACATTTTGCTCAACAAATCTCGATTTATCAGCGTAATAAATTCCTAACAACTTCACATTTTTAGAGAAAAATCCTACTTCTTCCAAAGCCAATCCCACATTTTTTTGATTTGGATGACCTTCAACCGTGATGAAAAATTTGGCCTGATGCGAAATTCCACCAGGAATATAACTTTCTAACTTTACTATATTTACACCATTTGTGGCAAATCCCCCAAGGGCTTTATATAAAGATCCTGGAATGTTTCTGATGGTGAATAATAAAGTTGTGATTACTTGAGAAACTTCTGGATCTGGATCGGCAGCATTTTTCGAAATTACAATGAAAATAGTCATATTGCCATTTCCCGAATCTTGCAAATTTTCTTTGATTATGTTTAAGCCGTGAGATTTTGCCGCCATTTTAGAACATAAAGCAGCTTTGGTTTTGTCACCTTGGCTGGCCACAAATTTTGCGGCTTCGGCGGTGTTTGAAAATTCACGCAATTTAACATTCAAGTCGCGCAAATTATTTTGGCATTGCATTAAAGCCTGAGGGTGAGAGAGAATTTCTTTAATATCTTCGAGCTTTGTTCCTTCTACAGCAGCCAAATTGTGAATAATTGGTAAAAAATGTTCCGCCACAATCGACACTTTATTATCTTGCAAAAGATTGTGAATTTCAGAAACGCGACCTGCGTAAGAATTTTCCAAAGGAATCATACCATATTCAACTTCGCCACTTTCAACAGCTTTAAAAACATCATAAAAAGTTGGTAAAGCCTTAGCCTCAAAATCGGGATAGAAATTGCTGCAAGCAAGATTGGAGTTGGCTCCAATAGTGCCTTGAAAGGCGATTCTTTTGCTAGTCATTATTGGTAATTTAAAAATTGACATTGTGTTTGATGGACTTGATAATTGAAGCTAAATTTTTTTTTGGCAAGCTTATCTATAATAAAGCTCATCGCCACTAATTATTCCTAATACTAATTAATAATTTCCTTCGAGGCAAAAATGGCTAAAGAAATCACTGACAATAATTTTCAAAAAGATGTTCTAGAATCAAAAGGTTTGACCCTTGTAGATTTCTGGGCTCCTTGGTGTGGGCCTTGCCGTCAACTTACTCCATTGGTTGAAGAATTAGCTGTGGAAATGGCAGGAAAAATGGAAGTTTATAAATGTAATATCGATGAAAATCCTGAAACTCCTTCACAATTTGCGGTTCGTGGCATTCCAACTTTGATGATTTTTAAAGATGGCAAACTTCTTGATACTAAAGTTGGCTCTCTTTCTAAAACTGCTCTTCACGAATGGGTTAAAAGCAATTCATAATTAAATGAAAAATCTCGCGGGCGATTCTCAAAAATCGCTCCCAAAGCAATATCAATTCCTCGCTAAAAATAAAATCTCTCTGTTTGAGAAAGCTTTAAATCACTTCATCTCTTCTACAAATTTAACTCCAAAAATTGGCATTGAGCTAGAATTTTATTTGCTGGAAAAAAATGGTAAGAGCCTTGAAAATAAAGACTTGGTACAAGAATTTATTACTGAATTAGCACAAAAATTTCCAAGTACAATAATTTATAAAATTGAGAAAGAGCAGGGCCGAGGACAAATTGAAATTAAAACTATTTTCGATTTGGACTTGTTAAAAATTTGCGCTGAAATTGAGAAAGTAAAATCAATTGCTAAAGAATTGGCTGAGAAAAAAAATCTACTCGCATCTTTCGCCGCGCAGCCATTTGAAGATGATTGCGGCAGTGCATTACAATTTAATATTTCGCTGCATGATAAAAATTCTGAAAATTTATTCTTAAAAAAAGAGCGAATTTTTTATAATTCTATCGCCGCTTTGCTTCAATTTACTGATGCGATGTTGATTATTTTAGCTCCTAAAAAAGAGGATTATTTGCGTTTTGATCACGACTTAAATCGCAAACTTCACAAAAATGGCAAATATCCAGCGCCAATTAATTTAAGCTTTGGTGGCGAAAATAGAACTTGTGCAATTCGTGTTCCCGTGATTCGCGAGACTCTTTCAGAAATTAAATATGGCGCGAGAATCGAATATAGAATTGCGGCGTCCAATGCTGATATTTATTTGGCGATGATTGGAATTTTAAATGCGATTTTGCGCGGAATCGAAAATAATTTAGAGCCTCGTGAATTAGGATTTGAGCAGATTTATGGCAATGCATTTGAGCAGCAATATAATTTGAAGTCTTTTGCTAAAAGTTATGAAAGGGCTGAAGAGAATTTTTTGATGGAGCTATTTGTTTGAGGTATAATCTTTAGAATCTCCTCTCCTTTTACTCACAAAATATTTTTTTTATTTGAGTGAGTTGTAATTGCTAAAGCAATTATCAAGGAGGGAATCTTATTTTCTCCCCTCCTTTTCAAGGAGGGGCTGGGGGGTGGTTATTCGCGAACTCGGGTTATATGTATGGAGTAAATTTGAGCCTTATCTAAAAGCTCTGCCGTGAGAATAACCACCCCAACCCCTCCTTGAAAAGGAGGGGCTTAGATCGAGATTCTTGAAAAGGAGGGGCTTAGATCGAGATTCTTGAAAAGGGGGGGGCTTAGATCGAGATTCTTGAAAAGTAAGGGTTTTAGATGGGAATCATCTTGAAAAGGAGAGGCTTTACATTCGCAAGCAGAGATGTTTAATTAATTTTAATAACTTTTTACGACAAACCAATAATAAAATCATGACAAAATATGTAGTTTATGGCCTTGGTATTTCAGGCATTTCGGCGATAAAATTTTTTGTAAAAAATGGGCAAGAAGTGATTGCCACTGATGATAATTTTCAGTCGATTGAAAATATCAAAACTAAACTTTTGGCAGAAGATTCAGCTGTTTTTTCGGCAGTAAAATTTTTAAAACCAGAAGAAATTTCTTTTGATGCTCATACTGTAATTTCCTTTGCTCCAGGAATTCCTCTTTATTTTCCAACTCCTCATAAAATTTTAGAAATTGTTAAAAAAACTGGCGCGAAATTATCTTGTGATATTGAGATTTTTTACCAACAAAACCGTAAGCAAAATTTTTTAGCAATTACAGGAACTAACGGCAAATCTACAACCACAGCGCTTACGGGATTTATTTTTAAAGAATTAAATTTGTCTTCCGAACTTGGTGGAAATATTGGAGTTCCTTGTTTTGACCTGCCAGATTCGCGCAATTTAGAAAAATCTCAAATGACTTACATTCTTGAAATGTCGTCTTATCAGCTGGATTTGATTGATGAATCGCATTTCAGAGTTGCGGCTTTTTTAAATATCACGCCTGATCACATAGATCGTCATGGCTCTTTGGCAGAATATATTAAAGCCAAAAAAAGAATTTTTAAAAACCAAATTGCTGGAGATTACACGGCGATCAATGTCGATAATGTGAATTCAAAAGCGGTTTTTGAGGAAATGAAAAATGATAAAAATTTCGCTGCGAAATTAGTTCCGATTTCTACCGAGAATATTAATGAAGGTGGCGTTTCAACATTTAATGGCAAGCTTTATAATCGCATTGAAGGTGAAAATTCCGAATTTGTTTTGGGCGAAATTTTCTTGAAAGGTAAGCATAATGCCGAAAATATTAGCATGGCTTTTGCACTTACTTATTGCCATTTGAAACAGCAAAATCTTTTAGAAAAAATTCAGCAATCACAAATTATTGAAGCGATAAAAAAATTCAAAGGCCTGAGACATCGTATGCAATTTTTGGGTTCAGTTGCGGGTGTAAATTTTGTGAATGATAGCAAAGCAACTAATGCTGAATCTACGGAAAATGCTCTGAAAGCTTATAAGGATATCTTTTGGATTTTGGGTGGCAGATCGAAAGAAGGTGGAATTGCAAGTTTGACTCCATATTTTAACAAAGTGGTGAAAGCTTATTTGATTGGCGAGGCCAGTGAAGATTTTGCTAAAACTTTAGAGGAAAATTCAGTGGCTTTTGAGAAATGCGACAATTTAAAAAATGCCATAGAAAAATCTTTTGCAGACGCAAAAAATCATGGCTTAAAAGAAAAGAACATTTTACTTTCGCCAGCTTGCGCATCTCTTGATCAATGGAAAAATTTTGAAGAAAGAGGGGATTTTTTCTGTAAAACTTTTGATGAATTACAAAATTTCTAATATCACTAAATATAAACTGATGAAGGCTTTAAAAAGCTTAACAGTTTTTTGTGCATTGCTTTTGTCTATTGGTTCACTTTTTTATTCTCCTTCACAATCTCTTTCTAGTGACCTTCCTGATTGCAGTACTTTAGCCAATGGTGTGGCGGCTAATCCTGGCGTGAATTGTCTTTATAATGGCCTTCCTATTTGCACTTCAACTTTGAATGCCGCCTCTACAGTTTCTAGTCCGAATCACAGAGTTAATTGCGCCGATTTAATGGATATGCCTTTATGTACAGATGTTACTTCAGCTGGTGGTTCGGCACTTTCTACAAAAAACTGTGCTTTAGAATGTAGCGCTATAGCCACTGACGATGATGCAACTAAGATTAGGGGTATTGATTATGCTGCTCATAATAGAGATTGTATAAGATTTTGTGATGCCATTGAAGCGGGTGTTCCATCAAGCACTTCGCAATTATCAAACGAAAAAAAATGCGTGGTTAGAGGCTGTCATCAACAAGCTACTGGATATACAACATCGGGAGGAGATCCGACTTGTAATTTACTTAAATGCAAAGTGCTTTCTACTTACGAGTTAAATCAAGCAAAATATGATGATGACTCTATAAAATATTGTGATGGTTCTGATAAATGTTATGATTTTGAAGCTGCTAAACTTGCTTTTTTGAGGGTGCGTGCCAAAAACCCAACATGTAAAGTTCATGATTGTAAGCCTTCAGCCGGAGCTAGCTGTCCTGATGATACGCTAAATGTTACTAGTAAAGCTGAGATTTATAATGGTAACTCATATGAAACTGAATATGTAAGAACCATCAATTTTACTTATCCTTTATCTGATTCGATAAACTCTCTTTGCACAGAAGGGCTTTCTTGCAAACCAACAATACCAAGGTCTTATGCTTGTACTGGTTCTGATTCGACTATTCGTAATGCTCTTTGTGATCCTGCGGGCACAGATGGCGGAACTTGTACTAGCGGAACTTGTTACTATTCGGTAGATTGTAACGATGCTGCGAATGCTTCAGCTGTTGAATGTGCTGTGGCGGATACTGAAGCTCCTTTGGCTGATGATACTCAGTCATGGTTTTATAGACCAGCGCCAAAGAGTAAAGCTATTACAAGTAATGGTTCAATTGATACTACTAAAATGAGCTCTAATCTCTGCTATAGTGACGATAACATGAAAGCTCACGGCTGGGGTAGTCAAAGTCCAATAATTGACATGGGACTTTTCGTTATTCCTTCCTTCTATTCTCATTCTTACATAAGTCCAGATAAAACAAGGTCTCCCGGACATTGTAGTGCTGGGCGTGACGGTGGAAGGGGAGTTGGCTATGTCTATTTATGTGGTAACCATGGTGTTTTGGATAGAATCGTTTCTGATGATGTGGGATATTATTCTGGCTATGTTAATACTGATTTTTATTCTACTGGCGCTACTTATAAGCTTGATGTTTGTTTAAGATTCAAAAATTCTATGCGTCCTGATGATGCTGGACAAGATGATTCAGAATCTTGTGGCAGAAGAGAATGTGGGATATCTTGTGCTTTTGATGCTTGTGATCACCAAGCTTGCGGATCAGATGTTTGTAAAACTCTGACAGTTGAAGAAACTGCATCTAATCCGGGAACTTTATGTAAAATGGATAGTGATTTATTTTTACAGTCAGAAGCAGATAGACCATGTCTATCGATAATTGACACTTACTTAAGATTAAGAGCGGTTAAATATGATAATAGAATTTGTGCTTTCTTGGATGTGAAAGGACAAACAGCTCACAGTATTAAATTCCTCGATGAAAATGAAAAGTTGGATGATGGTACTTGCATATCAGGAACTACAGTGACAGGTGGATGTAGTGGTGGTAAAGATTCTAATGATAATAAGACTGAAGCGGATAAATGGCGCGCAATTAAGCGTATTCATTATATTGATGATGTTATAAAAACTAGCACTAAAAAGGGCTATTACAAATATGACGGACAATATGTTAAAGCTTTGCAATGCATGAAAACCCCTTTGCGAATTTCAGCGAAGAAATTTTATAACTTAGCTACAGCTCAAAACTCAATAACCATGTTTAGCCCTCCTTTATATATTCTTAATTCTAGAGTAGCTAAAGATGGTTCAATCTCAGTTGCTTCAGAATATTCTGCTGAATCTTTTGGACCAACTGATTTCAACTATCCTGAAATAGAAGTTAGATTTGGATCAACATCTCAAAAATTAAGTCTCACCATCGATAAAACAGGATATGAAATTGACTCTTCAGCAAAAGATACAGATGGAAGTGCTGTTTTATCAACTACGGTTAATGGCTCTCCTTACACTGCGACAGTTTTTGTGAGAAAAGAATTTAACATAGATACTTTGGTGCCGAGTTTCTGTCTATATCGCACAATAGTTGATTCGAAAGGAGTTTCACAAGACATTCAGCTTGAATGTGTTACTAGAAAATTCCCAGAAATTAATAATATAACACCAGCGACTCTTACAGCAGATATGAGAAAAGTTGTTTTGTCATCGCCTACCAGTCCAGTTAATAAATATGACAGTTCTAGTATTGTCATAAAATATCAGGGTAAAGGCAGTGAATATTCAACGGCCATCACTTTGAGCAATCCAGTTTGGGAAACAATTAGCTGCAATAGAGAAGTTGAACAATATCAAATTTGTGCGCAAAGAGAATTATGTAACCGACTTACTAATGAATGCGTGACCAATGATATAAATATTCAAAATGCTGCTTCGGATAGCCAAAGAAATCAATATGCTTCTTTCAAAGAATATTGTTATGGTGCTTTGAAGGAAAATTGTGATTTGAGAAAAGGCATTATAAATGGTTTAAGTGTATATAGTAACACTTACGGTTGGTATAATGAGTTGTGCATTTCCAATCCTCCTGATTCATCGATTCATCCTTTTGCAACAAAATTAAATAATGTCATTGCTTACAAAGTTAAAGATTCTAATGGCAATCAGATATATAATGTTATGGGTAAATGTAAGATTGATTCTTACAATAGCGTTGGTGATTGCAGTGCTGGTGGTAATGCTCCTAACTGTCTTTGTGTTGAAGCTGCAAATGGTTATCTTCCAGCGGATGATGAAGTTATAAGAGCAAAAACTCCAAGAGAGGCTGGATTATGTATTGATATTCCTGTGTCAAATAATTGTCCTGCAATTGCTTATGATACTGCTGCGGCAAGAACTGCTGGAAGCAATACGGGACATGCGGAATTTCCAATTACTGTTGCTGGAATGAGTAACTTAGAAGGTACTTGTAACGGATATTGGAAAGCGCAAAGCCCATTATTAACTCCTAAAATGAGCTGTTTAAGAAATTCTGATGATTCAGCTTCTTGGAATTATTCAGTTGCTAATAGTTGTATTCGTTATTCTTGTCCGTCAATTTATACAGCTGATCCTATTTATAAGGCTGGCGTTCCGAGATACCAAGATGGTTATGTGATTTCTAGTGAAACTACAGATCTTACCAGAGGTGAAAGTAACGGAAATGCTTTGTGGGATATGCATTTACAAACTAGTGACAATGTAGAAACAGCAACAGCTTATTACTGTAATAGTGGTTTTAAAAAATCTGGAAGTACGCCTCATTATAACGGTACTTATGTGGCAGGATTTAACACAATTGATAGATATGATGGAGGAATATTCCCAAACAGAACTTGTAGTCAATTAGGAGTGTGGGGAGCAACAATTACAAATAAATGCGAAAGAATTGCTTGTCCTGCTATAAATCCAACAGATCCAAGAACTCTCACAGAAGGAAGTGCAGCATGGACCAGCGCATGGAACGACTGGAATACAGCTGGTGGTGCGAGCTATAACACAGTTAACGCTTCAAGAACAAGCGATTCGACAAAAATACCAGCAGAATCAATAGCTACTGGAGATTGTAATGAAGCTTTGGGTTATTACCAAGTTTCAGGAGGTGCTCTGCCAACTCGTACTTGCGATTATTTAGGTAATTGGGGTAAAGTTGATAATCCTTGTGTCACTAGATGTAATGCAATCAGTTCTTCTGACATTGCCTCAACGGCGAATAATGGTTTTGCTTATTGGATACAAGCTGAAACTGCGATTGGTACTGATAAAGATGGTGTGCTTGATACTGCTTTATCAACTCCTTATGCTTATGGATGTGTTTCAGGATATGTTCCATATCCTTATCCGCCTGTAAAAGATAAATATGGTCTTCCTTTATCTACTGCTGTTCAAAATGATCTTACTAGAGCTACAACAGTTCCTCAAAGAGTTTGTAAAGTTGTTGCTGTTGAAGGTGGTTTGACGGCCAATATTTGGACAGGAACTTCATCTTCTTGTGTGAATAAATGTCCAGGTGGCGCAACTGATTCAAGAATTGGTGTTGGCGTAACTCAGCATACTCTAGGAGATGGTAGTACTTTAAATATAACTTGGGATGATGAAAGTCCAGAAGTGATACAAGTAAAATCAGGACAAGCTTCTTCTGGAGCAAGTACTTTTGTAGAAACAGGGTCGCAACTTGTAACTAACTTCTCGAGCTCAACTAGAACTAATGGATATTATATTGTCGCTAGAAAATGTGGAAGTGATTATAAGTGGGTTAAATATAATAGTGATGGTGTAGAAACCGTTGGTGGTACAGAATTTGTACAACCAAAATGTGCTTCTAATGCAACTGGAACTACAGAAAATATTACTGGTACACAGGCTATTTTCTCAAGTGCATCTAGTTATGTGAATGAAGATGTTATTTTAACTGGAAGTTGTGTTAGTACATACGGAAGCGATAATCCGCCACAATATAAATGCCAACAAAAAGATTCTAACAGAAAAATAGATCAGTTTTATTATGCTAAAACTGCAGGAAATGACTCTTGTTTAAAAATATGTGCAGCTGCAAATACAATTACAAATGGCACTGACTTCACAACTCATTCTGAGTATGTTGGTTCAACTATATCTTCAATTAAATATGCTGGAGATACAGTAAGTTTATCTTGTATTGATGGTAATGGCTATAACAAGGGCAGTGGTACTGTTAGTGATGCCGATCATAAATGTGGTAGAGCTCAATCTACAAGAATTGACACTGCTCCTGTTGCAACTTGTGGAAATAACGGGCAATGGACCGTTGGGAACGATTGTGATGCTTGTGATAGTTGTACAAATGCCTCAAGTGTATCAAATAGCACTATTGATATAAGTGAATCAAATGATTGTAATTCATATGGTACTACAGTTGGGGGTCTTATGGACGAATGTCAAAATAATTCTGTTGCGGTGAATGTTTCTAATGGATCATATGCTTCGATTGGGCATTACAAAGATCGTAAATGCAAAAATAAAAATAATATTTGTCATGATCGAGATGTATGTACAGCTGGTAAATATATATGTAATGATGGGGTATATACTTATACTGAATACTTAGGCGGAGATAACGATTGTGGTAGCGTTACTAAATGCGGTTCGAGTGATCAAAGTTGTGGTGGTTAATTAATTTATATAAACCTTTTAAAAAAATAAAAAATTTAAAAATGTCAGCAGTTATTTCTATTATCATGGGCAGCAAATCAGATTTTGCGACCATGGATCATGCTTGTAAAATTCTTGAAGAATTTGCAGTGGCTTTTGAAACTAAAATTGTTTCAGCACATCGCACCCCAAAAAGGCTTTATGAATTTGCTGAAAATGCCAAAAAAAATGGTATTAAAGTTATCATTGCTGGCGCTGGTGGCGCGGCTCATCTACCGGGAATGACAGCGGCTTTAACCGATTTACCAGTTCTTGGTGTGCCAGTTGAAAGCAAAGCTTTGAAGGGACTCGATTCACTTCTTTCTATTGCGCAAATGCCTGCGGGAATTCCGGTTGGTTGTTTGGCGATAGGCGAGGCTGGAGCTAAAAATGCAGCACTTTTGGCGATCTCTATTCTGGCTTTGTCAGACAAAGATTTGGCAAAAAAATTGACTAAGTTTCGCAAAGCTCAAACCGAGTCAGTAGCTATTAATCCATAAAAGCACAATTGTGCTTTTGACGGCGCAGTTCCCACAAAATCCATTTGCTTTTAATTGTATAGAAGCTTACAAAACGGCCCGCTAAAACTCATATTTAGAATTATCATAAGCTAAATTCACCTCTGTTTATATAACTTCTCGAGCAACTAATCATTCTTGATTATAAGTGAGCCAAAGCCTTTTTTTAAAAAGAAAAAACCAATTTAATTTTATTTACATGTCAGCCGAATCAATCGTGGTTGCTTTAAAATATGTCCGCAAATTTTTTGCTGGATTTATCTCAGTCATGCCATTTGTTAGCGTTAAATTAAGAGGCTATCCCTTTGCTAAACCAATATATGCGCTTGATAAAGACTGGCTAGACATTGGAAATGACATCGAAACAACAACACAAAAATCAAAAAAATAACATGCAAGATAACAGAAACAAAAACAGAAGACATTCAAATTCAAAAGGTCGTCCAAATGTTAGAGAAACAATCGAAGATATTCTTCCTTCATCACAAATCTTAGAAAAATTTGAAGATGCGGTTCCGGGATCGGTTGATAAGCTAATTAAAATGGCTCAACAAGAACAAGAACACAGACATAACTGGCAAGAAAGATATTTGGCTTCTCACAATGTTACTTACAGAGTTGGCCAATTTTTTGGCGTGGCTTATAATGCTGGATTGCTTTATTTGGTTTACAGCTTGATTGAATCTGGAGAAAAAGCTTTAGCGCTTAACATTTTCTCTATTAACGCTGCGATCATGGTATTTGCTATTTTGGCAACTACTATTGAAAGAAAGATTTTCTCAAGAAGACCATCTAGATTTAACAACAATAGATCTAAGAGAAAACCTCAAGCAAGAGGAGATCAAGCTAACAGAGGACCAAGAGAGCCTAGAGAAGTTAGAGAGCCAAGAGAACCTAGAGAAAATAGAAGATAGGTTTTGTTTTAAAGATTTTATGAAAATTGCGTCATTCTTGATTATATCAGGAATGGCGCTTTTTTTGCGTGTTTTTTACCTATTTCGTTGGAAAAATTTGAGGCCCATACTTTTCAAGTGTGATAAATGTGAAGCCCCTCCTTTCTTTTTTAAGTTAGACAAATTTGAAGCCCCTCCTTTTTAAGGTTAGACAAATTTGAAGCCCCTCCTTTTTAAGGAGGGGTTGGGGTGGTTATTCTCGCGGTAAGGATTTGAGATAATTCTCTTATTTTCTCCGTTAGAATTTTTTAATCCGAGTTCGCGAATAACCACCCCCAGCCCCTCCTTGAAAAGGAGGGGAGCTACTAGATATTTCCTCCTTGATAATTGCTTTAGCAATTACAACTCACTCAAACAAAAAAATATTTTGTGAGTAAAAGGAGGGGAGATGTATATTCACTTTCTCACCCGCTAGGAGCAAAGCGACTAAGCAATCTAGAAAGATTAAATTAATAGCTGTTATTTTCTTCGCGGATAAAACAGATCATAAGCGTTAAGCAAATGGCTTCTGTCAACTTTGGTATAACGCTGAGTTGTGGAAAGACTTGCATGTCCTAAAAGCTCTTGAATGGTTCTTAAATCTCCACCAGCTTCAAGTAAGTGCGTGGCGAAAGAATGGCGGAAGGCGTGAGGGGTGATGGTTTCTTGCAGGTTTAAATTTATGCGGATGGTTTGAATTACATGACTGAAATCTCTTCTGGTATAAGTTTTTCCTTTCTTACCTAAAAAAATTGGCTGGTCAGAATTAATTTCGAAAGGACAAATTTTTAAATATTCCTCAATCTTCTCTTTTACAATTTTAAGCAGCGGAAGCATGCGCTGCTTATTTCCTTTTCCAGTAATTATCAAACTTTGGCCATTTGCCAAAGATTTTTTGTTAATTGAAAGAGCTTCAGAAATACGAAGTCCGCAGCCATAAATTAAAGTTAGCAAAGCTTCGTCTCGTTTTATCTGCCAAGATCCATCAGCTTTCTTATAAATATTTTCAATTTCGCCAAGAATTTTTCTTATATCAATTTCATCAACCGCTTTGGGAATTGATTTGGCAATTTTAGGAGTTTTTATTTTTTCAATTTCCTGATTCTTAATCAAAAAATTGCGATTAGAAAAACGAAAAAGAGAACGCAAACTTGAAAGGCCGCGAGCATTGGAGGCATTATTGTGATCATCAAGTCTTGAAGAAAGCCATCTTCTAAAATCATGAACAGTTAAATTTTCTAAATCATTATTATCAATTACTCGACCCTTTGCCTTGCAAAGAAAATCTATAAAATAAAAAATGTCGGTTCGGTAAGAATTTAAAGTGTGAATGGAATATCTTTTTTCGCTTTCTAAAAATTTTAAAAATTTTTCGATTAAGAAAATTATTTCCGCGCTAGATTTTTCCTGAATTGAGATAGCGCCAGACATTTTTTGAGTAATATTAAAAAGAGGTTTTAATGAGAAATTTAATTAAGATAATTTCAGCAATTTTTATTTTCGCAATTACTGTTTCTAGCGAAAGTTTTGCGATGGAAAATGAAGTTTGGAATAGTCCAGAAGGTATGAAGCGCTTTGAAGAAAGCCTATTTAAAAATGATTTTTATCAATTAGTAAATTATTACCAACCACAAATCAATCCGCTTTATTGCTCGATTGCAACTTCGGTGATCTTGTTAAATGCAATTCATCCAAATGATGAAATTCCAAGCCAAGCTGTTGGTGAAGTGAGGAGACCAGATTCAGAAGGTGGCGCAATTATTGAATATCACTCTTACTCGCAGCTTAGTTTTTTGAATGAAAAAACTGATAAAATTAAAAAGCGTGAAATTATTCAATTAAAGGCTCCACGCAATATTAAAAGTGGTAAGAAAATTTATGATGCTGGATTATCTTTGTCAGATTTTTCTGATATTTTATCACAAGTTTATGGTCTGAAAAGCAAGATAAAATCTCTTAAAAGAAATGATCAAAAATCGGTAAATGTTTTTCGTGAAGAACTGAAAAAATATTTATCTGATAGTGAGAATTTTGTGGTGGTGAATTTTGATGGAACTGTTTTGGGAGCAAAAACTTCTGGCCATTTTTCACCAGTTGTTGCTTATGATCAAGCTACTGATTCAGTCTTGATAATGGATGTAGCCTTGCATAAAAATCCTTGGTATTGGGCGCCTCTTACAAAACTTTATGATGCTATGAACACCAAAGATGGTTATGTTTATCGCGGTTATGCGGTGGTTAGTAGGTAGATTATTTCGCTTCTTTCGTCATCCTTGGGTGCGAAGCGCCCGAGGATCTCATTAGTCTTAAACTCTGAAAATTCTACAAACAAACTCGTGAGATCCTTGGTGCTGGGCACCAAGGATGATGGATGTTTTTATGGATGCGAGCTCTGTAAAATTTAAACAAAACATTAAAACTATTTCAATTCAATGCCACATTCTCCACAAATCTTAAATCTTAACCAACCGCAGCGCGATGCTGTTTTGCAAACTGAAGGGCCACTTTTAGTTTTAGCTGGCGCTGGCACTGGTAAAACTCGCGTTTTAACTTCGCGCATTATTCACATTGTGAATACATTTTTGGCGTCTCCATTACAAATTCTTTCCGTAACTTTTACCAATAAAGCTGCGGCAGAAATGAAAAAAAGAATTGGCGATGTGGTGGGCGAGCAAGTTCATAATTTATGGATTGGCACTTTCCACTCAATTGCGGCGCGCATTTTGCGTCGTCATCCAGAAGTTGTGGGCTTGCGCAATGATTTCACAATTATCGATTCTGATGACCAAACTCGTTTGCTTAAACAAATTATCGCGGATCTTGGAATCGACACTAAACAATTTCCTGCCAAAAATTATTTAAACCGAATTTCGCGTTTTAAAGATCAAATGATGACGGCTTCAAGGCTTGATGCGAGCGCTGTGGACGCAAGTTTGCCAAAGCTAAAAGAAGTTTATGAAATTTATCAATATCGCCTAAAAAGCATGAATGCCTGCGATTTTGGCGATTTGCTTTTATATAATTTGGAAGTTTTTGAAAAAGCTCCGGAAGTTCTGGCTTACTATCAGGACAAGTTTCGCTATGTCTTGGTGGATGAATATCAAGACACCAATAATTCGCAATATAAGTGGCTTTTGATTTTGGCCGCACAGCATAAAAATATTTGCTGCGTGGGAGATGATGACCAGTCGATCTACAGCTGGCGAGGTGCCAACATTACTAACATTTTGCGTTTTGAAAAAGATTTTAAAGATGCGCAAGTGATTCGTTTAGAGCAAAATTATCGCTCAACTAGCAATATTCTAAAAGCTGCCGATTCAGTAATTTCTAACAATAAAGAACGCCACGGCAAAACTTTATGGACCGCAGAAAATAGCGGCGAAAAAGTGAAAGTGATTTCTTTTGCCGATGATCGCATGGAAGCGCAAACAATTTGTTCTTTGATTAAACAACATTACGCCAATGGAATAAAGCTGAGCAATGTTGCAGTTCTAGTGCGTGCAGGTTATCAAACCAGATCTTTTGAAGAAGCCTTCATGCAAAATTCTTTAGTTTATCGCGTGATTGGTGGTTTGAAATTTTATGAAAGAATGGAAGTTCGTGACGCAATTGCTTACTTAAGAGTGGTTGCGAACCCATCAGATGACTTAGCTTTGAGCAGAATTATCAATGTACCGAAGCGCGGAGTGGGAGACAGCACCATAAATGCTCTTTATGAAAAATCGAAAATTGATAAGACTTCCTTATTTGAAACTATCAAAAAATCGGTTGAGTTGGGCGAATTGAAAGGCAAAGCCAAAGAGTCTTTGAACTCTTTAACCAACTATCTAGACAAGTGGCATGGCATGCTTGATACAATTAAACTTTCAGAACTTGCTGATGTGGTGGTGAAAGAATCTGGTTATGTGAAAATGTGGCAAAGTGAAAACACTTTGGAAGCTCAGGGCAGGGTAGAAAATATCCAAGAATTTGTGCGCAGTCTTGAAGATTTTTCGTCTTTGATTGAGTTTTTAGAATATGTTTCTTTGGTTGAAGCCAGAGACGACAAATCAATTCAAGATGCTGTGAACATAATGACGGTGCATGCTGCCAAAGGTTTAGAATTTGATTTGGTTTTTGTGCCTGGTTTAGAGGATGGAATTTTTCCAAGCTCGAGATCGGTGGATGAAAAGGGTGGAGTGGAAGAAGAAAGAAGATTGCTTTATGTGGCAATTACACGCGCTAGAAAAAATCTTTATTTAACTTATGCCAAAAGTCGTTTCATTTTTGGTGATTATCAAATGGCGCTGCCATCTAGATTTATTAAGGAATTGCCAGAATTAGAAATTGATTTTGAAGAGAAATTTTCAGGTGCTGGATTCGGATTTAACACCAGTTTTGATTATTCTAAATCAAATAAATTTGAAAATAATTCGGCACCAAAATGGGCGGCGAAACAATCTTCAGATTTTTTCATAAATAATAGTGAGAAGAAATATGCGGTTACGCAAACAACATTTGAAAAAGGTTTGGGTGAGGTGAGAAGCAGCGCCGCGAGCTTAAAATCAGATGCTTCTCCATTACATAAAAGAGTTTTTCACCAGAAATTTGGTTATGGAAAAGTGGTGGATATTGATGGAAATAAATTTGAGATTCAATTTGAAAAAACCGGTAGGAAGACCGTTATAAAAGACTTCGTAACATTTGCTTAGATTTTTAAGAAGTGCGTTTGAATGTAATTCCTGACTTTTTCCTTTAAGCCTAAAAATATAAATATGTCGAAAGTAAATGCGAGCGCTGGTGGATCTTTGAATAAAAGAGGATATTACTAAAAAAGAATTTACGAAGCCACTTCTGAAGCTTATCTTGAGAATTCCGTAGATTTAATATCTCAAGAATTTTTCGATAGAATTGCTATTTGCGATATATTTGAGGTGATTGATTTTTTAAGTGCTGCAGCAAAAACAAATGCTAAAAAATTCTCTAATGAAAATTTACAAAAATTATTAAATAAAATTAATTCTTTGATGGGCAAGATTTGGCTAATTTCATTCTGCCACAAAGTTGAAAATGTTTTATCACTTGGAGCATAAAAATATAGAGTTGCAATTTGCCTTGTTAGATAAGGTTGAAACTCTTTAATCTGTAGGTAAAAAATTCCATATCGGATAAGTAGCTTTTCTATTTTTCAATTATTTCTTAGAAAATTTTGATTTGCGACGATGCAATTATTTATTTTCTTCACAAAAATTTGAGCTACGGAGATTGCATTTTGTGCTAGTTTCGCTGTCGCAATATTTGCAAAGAGATTGCTTTTGCAGAAGGGTTACATTGCTTTGTTCAATAGAAATTTCTCCATCATCTTTTAGCTTTCGCAAAGTGCGTGAAAATGTTTCTGGGTTTATTCCTAAGTAAGATGCAATGGTTGATTTATCACATTTTAATTGAATATTTTGTGTTTTATCTCCGCTTTTTTCGAAAGACATTCCAAGTAAAAAATTTCCAACTTTTTGTTTGGCGTTGCTTAGTTTTAAATGTATTAACTGATTAACTAATTTCTCATTTCTAGATGAGGTTGCGGCAATAATATTGTTGGCTAATGATAAATTATTTTTTACAGATTCTCTGAACTTTTGCAAAGGCATTGAAAGCAATTTGGAGTCTTCCATTGCTTGAGCATTTGTCTGAAAATTGTTAACAAACATATCATTAACAAAATTATCACATTCAACTATTTGAAGAGTGGTTTCCATTCCATCAGCATCATTAATAAAAAGCCTAATCATGCCGCTAATTACGATATAAAAATTAAGCGCCTTTTCTTCCTGAGAAAATAAAATTTTCCCCTTCTTGCATTTAATTATCTGAGATTCTTTTAAGATTTCTTGTAACTCACTTTCGTTTAAATTTCTAAATAATGAAATATTGGAAAGGCTATTTAGATCTTGATGGATGTGGCTTAAGGTCAATTACAAAAAATAAATTTACTTTATCTTTCGCAGGTAAGTTGATTCTTGCAGCTTTTAAAGAGGCTCGCAATCTGATTCTTACCATCAATTAAATTTAGATTTAATTTGATGTCTAGGGCTTAAATTAAATTTATGTAAATTTATGAAAGGTAAAATTGGGTTAGTTTCTTTATCGGTAATTTTATCAATTTTTAACTCGCAGGCAAGTTTTGCTAAAGCTGAAAATTCTTATGATTGGATTGTAAGATCGAGAGCGCTTTATGTAAAAACAGATACTACAAGCAAAGTTTCTACACTGGGTGGTAATGTTGCAACCAGCTCTGATGTGGTTCCAGAAATTGATATTACTAGATTCTTTACCCCAAATATTGCCGCAGAATTAATCGCAGCCACAACTCATCACGACATATATTTAAAATTGTTAGTGCTATGAAAATGGAAAGAATGCTCCAATCTATTTTTAGGCCAGATGCCAAATCTCCTTGAAATCCAATCAAAGAGTTGGTGGCTATGATTGCAAGAGATGTTCCGATGGCTTCTTTCATCCCTAATCTAAATAGGGCAATTAAGGTTGGAATTATCAAAAACCCACCTCCAGCGCCCACCATTCCAGTTAAAAATCCTATAGCAGCGCTGCCAAATATTAGTTTGTGAAGGCTTAAAGAATTATCTGTTGTTTGATAAGTTTTTATTTTTATTGGCCTCATCATAAAAGTTGCAGCTAAAATCATTAGCATTGCAAATAACAGCATTATGAAAATTTCTTTCGGTATTCCTAAAATTTGGTTTGGCAAATTTGGAACGATGAAAGCTCTTGTGAAAAGGACAGAAAGTGTTGCGGGGATTGTGAAAATTATTGCTGATTTAACATTAACTAAGTTTTTCTGGTGATAAGAAATTGCCCCAACAAAAGCTGTGCTGCCAACTATTAAAAGTGAATAAGCTGTGGCAACTAATGGCGGAATTTTAAAAAAATAAACCAAAATTGGAACTGTCAGAATTGATCCTCCAGCACCAATCAAGCCAAGAGTTGTTCCCATTAAAACTGCTAGTAAATAGCCAATTACTATCATGTTATTTGATCGAACAAGATGTGACTATTTGTCCAGATTTTTGATTCCACGGCATTTTAGCTAGTAATATTGCAAGGCCGCAATAGCCGCTGAGGCCTGCAAAAATCAAGCCAGTGCCAAATATTATGGGCAGAAAAATGAATGACGGATTTACGAAATAACTAAGCAAACTTCCACTTAAAATTCCAAGTCCAACTGTCACTTGCACTTGACGATCTAGGGGTAAGAAAAATTTTCCTGAAGATTTAACTTCATGACCAGCTGCTGCCCAAGATGAAATTCCACCTTCGAGATTGTAAATTTCTAAATTAGCATCTTCGGCTAATAATTTTTCACAAGCTGCTTGGCTGCGTTTTCCAGAGCGACAATGAATAACTAATTTTTTATTTTCGCATTGAGGAAGTGATTTCTTATTTAAAGTTGAAAGAGGAACCAAATTAGCGTTGGTGATCTTTTCTGCTGCATGTTCTGAAGGTTCTCTAACATCAACCACAATTGCTTCTTTGTTATCTAACCATGTTTTTAATGTTGCGGCGTTGATATTTTTAATTGCCATGTTTTTCCTATTAATTGGTTAATATTTAATAATATTAGAATATTCTAACATTATTAATAAATTTTTATTTGCAATATATTAAATGAAGAGTTGATAAAATTGCTTCAACTTCTTGATTCTCAATTCTGTAAAAAACTTCCTGACCTTTCTTGTTTGTTTCAACTAAATTCAAAGATCTCATTTTTGCTAAATGTTGAGAAAGAGCAGAGCTGGATAAGTTAACCAGAGCCGCTAACTCTCCAACTGTTTTTTCGCATTTAACCAAATGACATAAAATCATCAGTCTTTTTGCATTAGCCAAAATCTTAAGCATGGACTCTGCTTTTTTAGAATTTTTCTGCATATTTTCTATGCTAGACGAGCTAACTTTTTTAGACATAGTTTAATAGAAATTAATTAGAGATAGCTAAAATACTAAAGATATTTATATAAGAAACAATCATGCAAAATAATCTAAAATTAAGGCCTTTTAATCACCTTTTGCATTTTTTTAATCACCTTAGAAAGCCCTTCAAACACTGCTTCTCCAATTAAAAAATGGCCAATATTTAATTCGATAATTTGGGGAATTTTAGAAATTATTTTAGCTGTTTCGTAATTTAAGCCATGTCCAGCGTGGCATTCTAGACCCAAGCTATCAGAAAGTTGTGCCGATTTTTCTATTCTTAAAAATTCAGCTTTTTGTTTGTTACCTTTTTGATGACAAAACTCTCCAGTGTGAAGTTCCACAATATCTGCGCCAATTTTTTTTGATTCGCGAATTTGTTTTTCATCAGCATCAATAAACAGCGAAACTCGAATTTTTTTAGCGCGTAATTTTTTAATCATATCGCTTAGAATTTTGCTATTTTTCACCACATCCAAACCACCTTCAGTTGTCACTTCTTGTCTTTTTTCTGGCACTATGCAAACCGCATTTGGCTTGGTTTTAAGAGCAATTTTCAGCATTTCTTCAGTGGCTGCCATTTCTAAATTTATTGGCAATTTAATTTCTTTTTTCAGGCGCACTAAATCTTCATCACGAATATGGCGACGGTCTTCACGCAAATGAATTGTAATTCCATGAGCGCCAGATTTTTGCGCTAAAATTGCGGCATCCACTGGGTCGGGGTGCGAGCCGCCGCGAGCATTGCGAATGGTGGCCACATGATCGATATTTACACCTAGTCTGATTTTTTGGCGAATTTTTTGAGAGCTGTTTTTTTTCATGAATGTGAAAAGTTGCGTTGCATTAAAGCTAAATTTTTCATTCCCGCGAAGGCGGGAATCCAGAAGTGAAATCTTTATAAAATCTCGCTGGATTTCGGCCTTCGCGGGAATAACAAAGAATGAATTAATAGGCTTAGAGTATTTTAAATTATGCAAAGAAAGTTAGATGCGCAACGATAATTCTTTACTATAGGGAAATACTAGCTGGACTAGGTTTGTAGCCATTCCAGCGTAGGCATCAAGATAACAAAAGGATAATTGAGATTACCTCTTGAATTTGAAGGTTAGGAATGGACAATGCGTTCCCCCGTAATTTCATAATTTACTCAAAAAACTGTGTCCCAAAAATTCAAAATCCATTCAAAATTCAAACCTGCTGGCGACCAGCCGCAAGCAATTGCCAGTTTGCTTAAAGGTTTAAAAAATAAAGAACAAGATCAGGTGCTTCTGGGTGTGACGGGTTCGGGTAAAACTTTCACCATGGCCAATATTATTGAAGCCACGCAGAGGCCAACAATTATCATGGCGCATAATAAAACTTTGGCGGCACAGCTTTATGGCGAGATGAAAGAGTTTTTCCCTGAAAATGAAGTTGGCTATTTCGTGTCATTTTACGATTATTATCAGCCTGAAGCCTACATTGCCAAAACCGATACTTTTATTGAAAAAGACAGCGCCATTAATGAGCAAATTGATCGGCTGCGACATGTGGCAACGCGCGCTTTATTTGAGCGCAAAGACACCATTGTGGTCACTTCTGTTTCTTGCATTTATGGTATCGGATCTCCTGAATTTTATTCTTCAATGGTGCTGCGTTTAAAAGTTGGTGATTCAATTAATCGTCAAAAACTTTTGCTGCGTTTGGTTGATCTTCAATATAAGAGAAACGACTTGGTTCTAAGCCGTAACGACTTCCGAGTGCTTGGCGATTCTATCGATATTTTCCCTTCACATTTCGATGATCGCGCTTGGAGAATTTCGATGTTTGGTGATGAAATTGAAGAGATTATTGAGCTTGATCCGCTGACTGGCGAATATCACCAAAAGTTAGAAACAATTGCCCTTTACCCAAGTTCGCATTATGTGACCCCGCAAGACACCATGAAAGGTGCGATTATGGCAATTAAAAAAGATTTGGCGATTCGCCTAGATGATCTAGAAAAAAGTGGCCACATGCTTGAAGCGCAACGCTTACAACAACGAACCACTTATGACATGGAAATGTTAATTGAGACGGGAAGTTGCCGCGGAATTGAAAATTATTCGCGCTATTTAACTGGCCGCCCAGCTGGTTCGCCGCCTCCAACTCTCTTTGAATATTTACCAAAAAATGCATTGTTATTTGTGGATGAAAGCCATGTTTCAGTGCCACAAGTTGATGGCATGTATAAAGGAGATTTTGCCCGCAAATCAGTTTTGGCGCAGCATGGATTTCGCTTGCCAAGTGCGCTAGATAACCGCCCATTGAAATTTTCAGAATGGGAAGATTTTCGTCCGCAAACTATTTTTGTTTCCGCCACTCCGGGAAAATATGAGATGGGAAAAACAGAAGGAAAATTTATTGAACAAATTATTCGTCCAACTGGTTTGCTTGATCCAATTTGCGAAATCAGACCAGCCAAGACTCAAATTGATGATTTGATTGGCGAAATTAGACAAACAAAAGAACGCGGCTTTAGAACTTTGGTAACCACTTTAACCAAAAAAATGGCTGAAGACTTAACCGATTATTTAACCGATTGCGGCATCAGTGTGGCCTACATGCATAGTGATGTGGATACCATGGATCGTATTGAAATTATCCAAGATTTGCGCCTTGGAAAATATGATTGTTTGATTGGTGTGAATTTGCTTCGTGAAGGTTTGGACATTCCTGAATGTGCTTTGATGGCGATTTTGGATGCGGATAAGGAGGGTTTCTTGAGAAATGAAACTTCACTGATTCAAACCATTGGTCGCGCCGCGCGAAATTCAGAAAGTAAGGTGATTCTTTACGCCGATAAAGAAACTAAATCGATTGTGAAAGCTTTGAGTGAAACTAATCGCAGAAGGGCTATTCAGATTGCCCATAATGAGAAACATGGAATTACTCCGACAACTACGAATAAAGGTTTTGGATCGGCTTTGGCGAATCTTTATAACAAGAAAAAAACCGAAGAAGTGGAAGTGAGTGATGTGAAAAAAGAATATGCGCGCTATGTTGCTTTGGCACGAGTTGGCGATTTTGCTTTGGTTGACAGAAAAATGGGAACTTTGAAAAAAGAGATGCTTGAAAAAGCGCTGGATTTAGATTTTGAAGCCGCAGCGAAGATGAGAGATGAGTTGAAGAGGTTGGAGAATTTGAAGTTGGGGTTTGTGTAAAATATAATCTTTAATTACTCCCTTCCTTTTACTAACAAACTATTTTTTGTTTGAGTGAGTTGTAATTGCTAAAGCAATTATCAAGGAGGGAATCTTTTAGTAGCTCCCTTCCTTTTACTAACAAACTATTTTTTTGTTTGAGTGAGTTGTAATTGCTAAAGCAATTATCAAGGAGGGAATCTTTAATAACTCCCCTCCTTGAAAAGTAGGGGCTTGAGACAAAATTTTTAAATAAAAAAACCAAAAAATGCCAAAAATAAAAATAGTCAGTTTCAATGTAAACTCAGTAAAAGCACGCCTTCCAGCCTTGCTGGCTTGGTTAAAAACTTCCAATCCAGATATTGTTTGCCTGCAAGAATTAAAATGTGTGGAACAAGAATTTCCTTTCACCGCTTTGTTTGATGCGGGCTACAACGCTGTTGTTTCGGGCCAAAAAACTTATAATGGTGTGGCAATTCTTTCTAAATTTAAAATGGAAGATGTGGTAAAAAAACTTCCCCTTCTCGACGAAGTTTCTGATGAACAAGCGCGTTATATTGAAGCCGTAATTCCACTTCATGGCACCGCAATTCGTGTGGCTTCAATTTATGTGCCAAATGGCGGCGGCGAAATTTTGCCTAATCAAAAATTAGAAGAGACTGAAAAATTTAATTACAAATTAAGATTTTTTGATCGTCTAAATGCTCATCTAAAAAATATTTTAACTTACGACGAAGTGGCAATTTTTGGCGGCGATTACAATGTTGCTGTAGAAGAGATTGATGTGTATGATGCGAAGAGTTGGGAAGGTCAGGTTTGTTTTAATGCGCTGGAACGCCAAAAATTTCGCTCAATTTTAAACCTCGGTTTAATTGATTCTTACCGCGCCAAAAATCAAGAAAGCCAAGCCTTCAGCTGGTGGGATTATCGCGGTGGTTCTTGGCAACATAATAAAGGTTTGCGCATCGATTACCTTTTATCTTCACCTTTGGCCGCTGATAAAATTTTAGACGCAACAATTGAAGATAAAGGAGTTCGCGATCAAGAAAAAGCGTCGGATCATTGTCCTGTTTGTGTAGAAATGGAGATTTAAGTTAAAAAAACTTACTTCAGAAAATATTGGACACTTAACTGGTTTTTTTAGTTAACTTTTCCTTATCAATTAATTTTCTTATAAAATTCCTTTACAACCTTCATATCAGACCACTTTTAACAATAACTATCAAGATTCTCATCCTACTTCTGAACCTAGTCAATACGAGGGTCAACAGTCTTATCCAACTGAAGTTCCAAGTCCAGCACAGCCGAGAACAGCTGTTGGTAACACTAAATTGGAAAAAAATCCATTTGATGAAGTAAGAGATCAAGATAATAATAAAGTTGGAAGAGGTTCTGAACCAAAAACTAACTAAAAATCTTTACGAATATTCTTAGTATATATTAGGCGGTCTTGAAAAAAGACCTTCTAAAAATAATCAAAAAAACTATTGTCAAAAAATCTTTTTAGTTAAAACTGAATTTTGTCGGGAGTTGCTCCGAATAAAACACCTTTATAAGGGAATAGGAAGTAACACGCTGGGTTTGCGTGGTGGTGGCTCCCGACATCAGAATTTTTATATTTTAGAAAAAGCCTCTTTAAGAAATTAAAGAGGCTTTTTTTTGGGTGTTTTTTAAGAGATAATCTTTATTTCTCCCCTCCTTTTACTCACAAAATATTTTTTGTTTGAGTGAGTTGTAATTGCTAAAGCAAAATTATCAAGGAGGAGATCTTTAGTAGCTCCCCTCCTTTTCAAGGAGGGAATCTTTAGTAGCTCCCCTCCTTTTCAAGGAGGGGATGGGGGGTGGTTATTCGCGAATTCGGTTTAGAATTTTGAACGGAGAAAGTTTTAGACTTAGCTTAAATCTTTACCGTGAGAATAACCACCCCAACCCCTCCTTGAAAAGGAGGGGCTTAGATTGAGGGAATCTTTATTTCCCCCCCCTCCTTTTACTCACAAAATATTTTTTTATTTTGAGTGAGTTGTAATTGCTAAAGCAATTATCAAGGAGGGGCTTAGATCCTGAGTTTTTCTTAAAAGTGAGGGGATTGGATCTTGAGTTTTCCAAAATAGTTACTGCTGATTCACAACCACAGAATGTCTAATATCATCAAAAGTCTGATTCAAAGCCGCGCGGTCGAATTGGCGGATTCTGTCGTCAGGGTCAAGCATGTCAGGGTTTTTGTAATAGAAAAAATATCTAATTGCCGTGCAAGGATTGGTGTTTTTTATCGCCCAAATTTTTTCTTCATAAGTGATATTCATGCGGCGATCTTTTCGGGAATCAACTGAATATAAAACTCCAAAATCCTCCACATCTGCTTCCGAGCCGTTAGCATTTTCATTTCCTTTAAAAAACATACTGGCTTTGCAGCTGCTGGAATTGGGAATTTGCTCCACAGAAACTCCAGAGTTGACCAATAAATTTGTGCCATCAATCATGGATTCATAAACACTTATTTTAATGCCAGAAAGCCCTTTCTTCCCCGATTTTGATCCGTCATCTTCATAATCACTATTCAAGCCATAACCTTTGGGATAGCGGATTGAAAAGCCATTTGACAAAAAATCTGTAACATAATTTTGGGGTAATTTTTCAGCATTTTCGGCAAGTCTGATGCAACCAGAATAAGTTTTTTTGCCATTTTCTTTTAGAAAAGCGCCGTTTCCGCGAATTACAAAAGAAATATTATCATCGTCATTTTTATAACTTATTTCATCTTGGGCATGAGATTTTTGTAAAATTAATTGGCGGCCATTATTCAAAGTTAAAGAAACTCGGCTGCTGCGAATAGCGTTATTTGTAGAAGTGGCAGCGAAATAAGGGCCTTCAATAAAAGAGGTGTTGATGCCTTTATTATCGTGACATAGAAAAGAAATTTTATTGAAAGAAATCGCGCTTGCGGAATTGCTTTGAATAAAAAATATTGAGGTGAGAAGGATGAGTTTTTTAAACATATTTTTTACTGATTTAACACCAAAGAACGCCTAATTTCGTCAAAGGTTTTGTTTAATAAGGCGCGGTCAAATTCGTGAATTTTGTCACCCGAATCAAAGCGGCTCATGCTGGTGTAATAAGTAAAATATCTGATGGCGGTGCAAGGGTCTGATTTATAAATCACCCAAATTTTTTCTTCATATCGCCGCCCCAAAATATCGAAATCTTTGGCAAAATCGGTTAAATAAGTAATGCCATTATCTTTGATTTTATCAATGTCATTGGCCTCCATAAATAGCTCGGTGGTGCATCGGTCAAAGTCGTGAATTTGCTCAATTGAAACACCAGTTTCAGTTAGCAAATTAGTATTTTCGGGAGAAGAAATGTGAAATTTTACACCCACGAAATCGCGCTTTTCTTTGTTTTTTTCATATTCGCGATTTCTTCTCGATTCGCGATTTTTTTCATGTTTGTAATTGGTATCAATGCTGTAATTTGAAGGATAGCGAATTGAAAAAGCACCTGAAGCAAATTCACTGTTATTATAAGATTGCGGCAAATCTCCGTTATTATCTGAAGCCAATAAAACACAAGCATCGTAAACTTTTTTATTATTTTCGCTTAAGTAAGCACGATTTTCATGGGCAGCAAAAATTATATCTTCTTTTGGGTCGGCATATTGAAATTCGTCACCATTTTTGATCAAAGGCAAATTGAGTCGCAAGCCTTCGCTTAAAACTAAAGTGACTGCTTTATTTGGAGTGAAATCATTAAAAGATCCTAAAGCTCGCACAGCGGTATTTTCGTAAAAAGAAACATCAATGGTTTTTCTTTTTTTGCATAAATAAGAAGATTGTTTGATGAGCTTTATATTTTTGCTATCTGCGCCATTAAGCACAGCAGAAAGATCGGCAGCGCTTTCTTTAAAGGTGAGAAGCGAAAAAATTGTTAGCAAGGTTAAGAAGATTCTTTTCATGATTTTGTTGTGTGTTTTCTCATAAATTAAAGCTGGACTTAAAGCTGGACTGGTTTGTAACCTCATCCTGCATCTTTCATGCATCAAGGCTCTTAGTTTATATATTTCTTCTCATAAATTACCAAAAAACTCAAATAACAAACGCAGCTTAAAATTATTGTTACGGTAAATCCTGCGGCGCCAAAAAGGTTCATTAAGCATCCGCCAACAAGGCCGCCTAAAAGAGAACCGATTGATCCGATTGATTGGAAAGTAGCGTTTGCAGCAACTAATTTTTCCTGTTCATAATCAGCATTAGCGATGGTGAAAACTGAGACATAAATGCAAGCAATAAACATTCCAAAAAAGAAATAAACTATCACTAAAGAAAGGTAAGATTTGTAGAAAACACTGACGATTAGAAAACAAATTAAACAGCCCAAGAAGCCAATATTTATAAGCTTGTAAGGATTATGTTTTTTTAAGAGAAACCCAACAAATACATCGAAAAATCCGCTAGCCATGTAAGCGCTGATTAAGAGGCCAGATTTTTCGGAAGTGAAGCCAATTTTTTTGCCGAACACAACAGTAAAAATTATCAGAAAATAAGATTGAAAATCGAGAAAAAATCTGGCCAAAAAACAGCGTGGATTATGTTTGAAAAAATCTTTTAAAATTATGCGGCGCGATTCAACTTGTGGTTTGGCGCTGCTTTTAATTGATGAAAGAGATTTAAAAGAAAGTGCTGCAAGAAGTGCCGAAATTAAAAAAGATAAATAATTTTCAGCGCCAGAAAAATTCACAATTAATGGGCCCAAGGCAATTCCGGCAGAAATCGTCATGCTGAAAATTCCCAGAGCCACTCCGCGCTGAGAGTCAGTGAGCAGGCTGTTTAACCAAGCTTGTCTGGTAATTACATAAGCAAACCAAGAGCTGCCCATGATGAAGCAAAAGCCCAGCCATAAATAAAAACCGTGATAAAAATAAATTAGAGAAACGGCTGCAGTGTAAAGAGTTGAGAAGATGAAGAGAGTTCTCATTAGTCCAAGTTTTGCGACTAACTTGCTTAAGAAAAATGACATTAAAATGCCGGCCAAAATGTCGCAAGTTGAGGCAAGGCCAATTTGCAAAGAGCTGACATGATTTTTAGCCAGTACGGTTGGAAAGGTGACAATATTGATGCCCATGGCGCAGGCGAAAAGAAAAACGCTTAAAAAAATTAGGTTTAACTCTTTCGAAAAATTAAGCTGTGTGAGGATTTGTTTTAAAGTTTGTTTCACAATTTGCGAAAGGTCGGTTGAAAAGAAGTTAATGAGGATTTAGTTTTAGCGAGAATCTAGTCTAATAAATGATTTTGCAAATTCTTTGATAAAAATGCCTGAAAAAATTACTGAAAAAATTACCGACATAAATTCCAAAACACCTCTGCTTGACCAAGTAAAAAATCCAGCGGATTTAAAAAAGATTCCTAGCGAAAAATTGCAAGAATTTGCTGATGAATTGCGTTTTGAAACGATCTCTTCTGTATCGAAAACAGGCGGACATTTGGGCGCTGGTCTTGGTGTTGTTGAACTGACAACTGCGCTGCATTATGTTTTTGATACTCCTCATGATAAAATAATTTGGGATGTTGGGCATCAAGCCTATCCGCATAAAATTTTGACGGGGCGAAGAGAGCGCATGACCACAATTCGTCAGCCTGAAGGTTTGGCAGGATTTACACGCAGAGCTGAAAGTGAATATGATCCATTTGGAGCGGGACACAGCTCTACATCTATTTCGGCGGCACTTGGAATTTCAGTTGCAAAAAAATTTAAGAAAGAAAAATCTCGCGTAATTGCGGTGATTGGAGATGGCGCGATGTCGGCAGGAATGGCATATGAAGCTATGAATAATGCTGGTGCACTCGAAGATGAGTTTTTTCACGATAACCGTTTGATTGTTATTTTGAATGACAATGACATGTCAATTGCGCCTGCAACTGGCGCGATGTCTCATTATTTTTCGCGTCTGGCTGCTTCCAAATCTTATTTAAAAATTCGTGATCTTTACAAAAAAGTTTCGCACAAATTGCCTGATCCAATTTCGGCTTTTCCTCGCAAATTTGAAAAGGCCGCGAAGGAATGGTGGATGGGTGGAAATATTTTTGAAGAGATGGGATTTTATTATATTGGGCCAATTGATGGTCATAATTTAGATGTGCTTTTGCCAATTTTAAAAAATATTCGTGATGATAAATCGACAGATCCGATTTTAATTCACTGCGTTACGCAAAAAGGGAAGGGATATGTGGAGACAATGCAGAGTAAAGACAAGCTGCATGCCGTGGCGAAATTTGACCCAGAAACTGGAGTGCAAGAAAAAGCTAAAGCTATTTATCCAAGCTTCTCAAAAATTTTTGGAACGCGCTTGGCGGAGTTGGCCAAAAAAGATAAAAATATTTTAGCCATCACCGCTGCAATGCCGGGTGGAACTGGTTTGGATGTTTTTGCTTTGATGCATCCAAAAAGAATTTTCGATGTAGGAATTGCTGAGCAACACGCCGTGACATTTGCTGCAGGACTTGCTACTGAAGGATTGAAGCCATTTGCGGCAATTTATTCAACTTTTTTGCAACGCGCTTATGACCAAGTGGTTCATGATGTGGCGGTGCAAAAATTGCCTGTAAGATTTGCCATTGATCGCGCTGGTTTTGTGGGCGCTGATGGTCCAACTCATGCGGGTTCGTTTGACATTGCTTATCTAATTAATTTGCCTGATTTCGTTTTGATGGCGGCAGCTGATGGACAAGAATTGGTGAAAATGATTAACACTGCAAATGTAATTGATGATCGCCCGAGCGCTTTCAGATTTCCAAGAGGTGAGGCTGATACGGAAATAGATTTTGCTGATGACGAGATTTTAGAAATTGGTAAAGCAAGAGTGATTCAAGAAGGATCAAAGGTGGCGGTGATTTCTTATGGCACGATTTTAGGAAATGCTCTGGAAGCTGCGAAGATTATAGAAAAAGAGAAGAATCTGAAAATTACTATTATTGATGCAAGATTTGCCAAACCAATTGATGAAAAACTTTTTGCGCAAATTGCTAAAAATCATGAATTGGTGATTACGATTGAAGAGGGAACGGTGGGTGGATTTGGTTCGGTGGTTTCGCAATTTTTACTTTCAAATGGTTTGTTAGATGATGGCAAATGTAAATTTCGCTCACTGGTGATGGCTGATAAATTTGTTGAGCAAAATAAAATTGATGTGATGCGAGATGAAGCTGGAATTGGTGTGGGTGATATTGTGGCAGTCGTGAAAAAACTTTTGTAATTGTCTCTAACCAAATTTCTCAACATGTTAACTACTCTACACTACGACCTTAAACCCAAAGCCAAAAAACTTCGAAGAAACATGACCCCAGCTGAAAAAGCTGTGGTTTGAATATTTGAGTAAGAATGATTTGGTGGGATTTTTGAGGCAGAAGCCGATTGGGGAATATGTGGTGGATTTTTATTGCACTCATAGAAAGTTGGTTATTGAGCTGGATGGGGATAATCATTTTGATAGTGAGAAGGCAGTGAAAAAAGATTTAGTGCGTGAAGGGATTTTGAGGGGGGGAGAATATTATTTAAGGATTTTAAGGTTTTCAAATTTTGATGTGATGAATAATTTTGAGGGTGTTTGCTTTGAGATTGAGATGTGGTTTAGGGAGAATAGGGTATGATGTTTTGAGTTGTTTGAGTGGCATGGACGAGAAAAATCCTCCGACCTCGCTTTCGCAAGGCCGCCTCCTTTTTACTCACAAAATATTTTTTATTTTTTGAGTGAGTTGCAATTGCTAAAGCAATTGTCAAAGGAGGCTTTTTTTGATCAAATTAGAGGTGTTTAGTATTAGGGCTGTGGGATTGTTATCAAAAATCTTTACTCTGGATTTTATTACAATTATCCATTCAGAATTATTACATAGTAACTACAAAAACACACTTCCTCATGACAAAAGTAACAAATAGAACTTCTGAAAATCCATCATCAGTTGATTCATTTAGTTTAGATATTGAAGAAATAGGCTTGAGAGGTGTTGGACAAAAAAATGAGATCTCAGAAGTTTTAGAATTAGCTCAAACTCAAAAAGCTAATCTTACCAAAGAAGTTATATCTTTAAGAAGAGAATTTAATGTTGATCCAGATGAAGAAAATATAAAGCCGATTGCCACGCAAGAGCAGTTCAATAAATTCATGACTGACTCTTTTGAAAGGCTAAATAAAGCCACAATTGAGGCGCAAGATTTAGAAAATACATCTCACAGAAAAACTCCCGAAGAAGCGCAAGACTTATTAGAAACATTTGTCAGAGAGCAAGATCGCTTTTTGATTAATATGAAAATTGCTCAAGTTTATCAAACGCAATTTGTAATTAATAACTGTGAAACAATAGGCAGAATTGCTCAAAGTGGAGCAAATCTTGCCTCAATTCCACAGCATACAGAAGCATTAAGAAAAAATATTGAACATCTTGATGCGATGCCTCCAATGAAAGATTTTGAGGCAACTCATGCCAATATATCTAGAATGGTTGGGATGCATGCTGCTCTTACTTTAAATCCACAAGTTCAAGAAAAAGACGATGGAATAGTGTCTGAAAACACCACTTCTCGTGTGATGGCGGCTGGTATTTCTCAAGCTTTTAGAGCGAATTTCCAAGTTTTTAGAACCTTATTACCAAAAGAAATAGAAGAAGAAGTTGCTAAAGCTTCTTCTGAAAAAGAGATGCAAGATGTTTATGCCCAGGCAGATGAACCTTTGGAACATATGGCTCAAGAAACCAATTTTACTAATTTGGTTTCTCGACATTTCCAAGAATCTTTTATTATCGCAAAAGCTATAGATGATGGAAAGGTGAATGCCAAAGCTAATTTAACTTCGCAAGTAATTAGCGGTTTAAACACAGCGATGGGCATGATTGATCCTGGTATTATTGGGCCAGCGGCAAGTGTGTTATTAACAGTGGCAGAATTTGCCAATACTTCACGAGAAATAGCCAAAACCAAAAATGCGGCGAACTTTGCTACATTAGATGAAGACAAAGTTAAAACTCCTGAAGAATTAGCAAAAGCTAAGAAAGAAGTTGAAACTTTGCGCCGCGAGATAGTTGAAAATATTGCGAGAAAAACCTTCCAATCTTATTCTCTAGAAACTGATGGAAAGTCTCCGATGGGTTTGTTATCGGATAAAGGACAAGAAAAATTTGCGGGTGCTTTGGTTGAAAGAATGATGGCAAATATTAGTACTGGTTTTACACCTCCGACAGAAGAAGTTCCGCTTTTAAATGAAGATGCTTTTAAGAAAAATACCGACGGATATCGCGACAATATTTCCAAGCAATATGGCGTTACTGTAGATCCAAAGCGTTTGGCTGAAGATAAATATTTCTCGGATGTTTCGACCAAAATAAATAACGCAATGTATGCCGACTTTATTTCGGATCACTTAATCAGTTCGGTGGTTCATGGTAAGGTGAATGGAATTATTCCGCAGAGTCTTGCAGAAGCGGCCACTGCCAAAGGATTTCAAGGTGATGAATTAACAGATCCTAAAGGTTCAAAGATTACATTTGATGGTTTGGTATCAAGGGTTGGTGTTATTGACTCTGAAGGTAATCGTTATCTTGCTGAAGGTCGTCAAGGCAAAGAAGGTGCGGGAGGAGAAAGTAAATATTTTTTCAGAAAAGCAGATCGTGAAGAAGAAGCCGCTTTAAAAGCAGGCGCTGAAACTCTTAAAGGATATGTGGCTTATACTCCCAGATTGGAAGAATTTGCGGCGGCGAAAGAAAAGGCTTTGACTGCTCTTAACAATAATCCAGCTCTTATCATATCTGGTAATTCTGACAGTGAGCGTGAGGCTGCGCTTCAAAAGATGATCGAAACATATAAAACTCAAAAAGCAGAAAATCCAAATTTAAAACCTTTGGATTTTTTGAAAGATGAAAAATCTTCAGGAATTTTAACTGGTGGAAAAACCACCGGAATGTTCGTTAAAACCAGAGACGAAAATAGAATTGCTTTTAACGGTGATGAAAAAAATCCTGAGCAAAATCCGGGTGTAAAATCCCCTTTATTGGCTTTGCTGGCGGCTGCCGACAAAATTACTTTAGCTGATATTCAGAGACCAAAGGAAGAAGCTAAGGAAGGAGTTGAACAAGAATCAAAGCTTTCAGCTGCTATTCCAGATGTTGCTGAAGTTACTTCCAGAGAAAGTAAAAGTGTGCCTAAAAAAGAAGATCCAAAAGCTGAAGTTAATCCAGAAGAAATAGTTGCCGAAGTGGCTAAAATGGCGCGTGAACAATTTGCCAAAACTGCTCAAAAAATTGCTGCCGAAAATGCTGCTCAGAAGGTTCAGATTATGAAAGAGCAAAAAGATTTGGCGGCCAAATTGGAAGCTGCTCAAAAAGATTTAGCAGAAAAGCAAAAACCAAGACCAATTAAATCATTTTTTGCTAAAATTGGTTTTCCAATAAAAGTTCCAACTGTCCAGGATATTAAAAATGTTCAAAAACTTATTGACGGAATAGAAAGCACCAGAGCGGGAAATGAAAAAAGAATGAAAGATTTGGATGGTAAGAGCGCCAATGCAAATTCAATGGTTGATGGTTTGGATGAAGTTAGAAGTCAAAAATCTTTAGGTCGTACAGAGACTGATACAAGTGATCTTATCAGTAAGGCGGGTGATTTTGCTGATAATATTGAAATTGATAAAAGAGTTATTGGGGATGTGCAGTCAGAGATTCAAACTAAAGAATCCGAAGCTGCTAGACAGGAAGCTTTCTTCAAAACAGCGGCAGAATCTTTGTTAGAGTCTAAAGTTTTAGCAAAAGCTAAAAAAGATGGCAGAGTTGATCATGCAGATGACAATGTGGATAAGGGTTTAGAGATTGCATCACTGGTGCTGGGTAATTTACCATTTGGACAAGTTACTAGTTTTGGACTGACTGTTGCAAAGCAGCTGAATGTAATGAATAAAGATGCTGTTAACAATAGAGTTGTAGATTTCAGCAAAAAAGGTGGAGAAGACATTGCGCAAAGTGTCATGAGAAAAATCTATGATCGTTACACCCAAAAAATTGATGGAGTTGCGCCTTTGGATGGTATGTCTGAGGAAAAACAGCAGAATTTTGTTCGCGATGCAGTTGGTAATGTGATGGATCAGGCTGGTAAAACAAAACTTCCTTCTTTCGATTCAGTGCCAGAAGAGAAAAAGTTAGATCAGGATAAATTTAAAGTAGATGTAGGATATCGCGAAAAAATGACGCAGAAATATGGCGTTGAAATTAGAACTGACTCACAAGAAGACTTAAAGGCTGCGGCTGCGAAAATAAACGGTCAGATTTATATCGACCATGTTTCTGATCAAATGGTAGATTCATTTGCTAAAGGTCGAGGAGCTGCTGTTTTAGAATCGGCGAAAGTTGCAAAACCACTTACAGATAAAGCTGCTTTAGATGCTCAAAAGGCAAACATTGTGGTTGCGGTTGACTTGAAACAATTTAAAAGCGCCCCTCAAGGATTAGAAGGTGAGGCTGCAATGGCCGCCAAATCTAAGGCCGTGGAAGATCTTATGTTGGCATATAAAGAGCGCAAAGCAGAAAATCCTAAATTAACTCACGAAGATTTTTTAAAAGATTCAGATCTTGTAGCGGGTACTTCTAAAACCACTATGTTTGTTGTAAAAAGAAGCCCAGAAAGAGAAGAATTTAATAAAGTGAAACCTGCTTTTGAGGCTTTACTTGCTGTGGCCGATAAAATGACGGTTGAGGAAATTAAAGGCAGAAATGATAGCAGAGAAAGTAGCGTAAATGAATCTAGAAGTTCGAATAAAGAATATGCTTCGATTAGCGAACCTGCATTCAGCCCTGAGAGATTAAAAGAATTGGCTAAATATAAGGATGTGGGAAAAAGAACTCATATTTCAGAAATTTTGACCGAAACTAGAAAAACTGATTATCTTTCGGCATCAGAAGATAGGGTTGGTGACATGATTAGTAGTGTAATGCCTGAGTCAGAATCTAAAGCAGCTTCGGTTAAATCTCGGGTTACAGAATCTGGCGTTGAAGTTAAGTCAGAAGTTACAGAAGCTCGCGGAAAGGCAAGTCAAAAAGCTGAAGAATTTACTGATAAAAAAGCAGATTTGTTACAAACACTGACAGCTGATAAGTTAAAGCCTGAAATAGCTGTTAGACCAGAAGTTTTAGAATGCAAAACTAGTGCTGAAAAAGTAGATGCAGCTTTAACTGGTTTCGTTGAAGGCTATCATGTACAAGTAATGGCTGGAGCTAATAAGGAAGAGTTAACGAACTTTGCTAAAGAAAATTTACCAGTGGCTAGCAACAATAAAATAATTGCCAAAATGTGCGTAGATTTGGCGGTGCAGCACAGCGAAGCTCAAGTCTTGAAATTGCAGGCTAATGAAGTTGTGGCTAAAACCGCTGCTGGAGTTGTGAATGACGCAACAGAGCAGGGCATAGAAAGATTTCATCTTAGCAAGGCCGATAGGTCAGCAATTGAAGGAATTGAAGAGGATCTTGAAGGTAAGTTTGGGGACACAAGTAGTGATTTTAAGACAGGTTCTACTAATATTCAAAAAATTATTTCAGAGCGTGATGGAGCAGGTAAAAAAGGTTTTAGCGGAAGATTTTAGGCAATTGGGATTTATGTATTAAACTAGTAATAAAAAATCTCTCTGTCACCCCGCACTAGTTGCGGGGTGAAAGAGAGATTTTTTGGCTAGTTAAGACGAACTTATTTTGTGGAATAATTGCAATATTTGAGAATATTTTTGACTCTATTTTTTCTGAATTTTGAGCCCGAGCTCAAAATTCAAAAAAACTCCACCTCAAACCTCTATTATCAAGCTTCTACAGCATATATAAATTTTCTCTAAAAATCACCAAAACTCGTCTTAATTTTTAATCAAAAATGAAAAAACAAAATCGTCCACTTGCAGATTTAATGCGTCCAGAAATTTTGGAAGAAGTTATCGGGCAAGATCATCTTTTTGGTGAAATGGGGGCTTTGTCGATGATTTTAAAATCAAAAAATGTGCCGTCTTTAATAATTTGGGGCCCGCCAGGAGTTGGAAAAACCACAATTGCTAAGGCACTAGCAAAAATTTCTGATGCCGAATTTGTGGTGATGTCGGCTATTAATTCGGGCGCGGCAGATATTAGAAAAGTGGTTGAAAAAGCTCAGAACAAAAGTGCTAAAAGTGAAGATTCTGCCGATGACGGGTTGTTTGCAAAAGAAGATAAAGCGCCCAAGAAAACAATTTTAATGATCGACGAAATTCACCATTTCAACAAAACTCAGCAAGATCTTTTCTTACCTTTCATTGAAGATGGCACGATAATTTTAATCGGAACTACTACCGAAAATCCCTCTTTCCAACTAAACTCGGCGCTGCTTTCGCGTTGCAAAGTAATCACCCTGAAAATTCTGGATGAAATTGCCTTGGCAAAAATTTTGCAGCGTGTGGAAAAAAATCTCGGCAAAAAATTACCGCTTACCAATGATGCTCGTGAGGCTTTAATTAACTTAGCTTGCGGCGATGCGCGATATTTTCTAAATGCTTGTGAAGAATTATTTTCTCTGAATTTAAAAGAAGAAATTTCAGCTGAAAAATTGGCCGAAATAATTTCCAAACGCTCGGCTCATTTTGATAAAAAAGGTGATTTTCATTTCAATTTAATCAGTGCTTTTCACAAATCTTTACGCGGCTCTGATGTGGATGCGGCCCTTTATTATTTGGCTCGCATGATGGAAGCCAAAGAAGATCCTTATTACATTTTGCGCCGCCTTGCTAGATTCGCCACCGAGGACATTGGCCTTGCCGATCCAAACGCACTTTTGCAAGTGATGGCCGCTAAAGAAAATTACGATTTTTTAGGCAGCCCCGAAGGCGATTATGCTTTAAGCCATGCCACAATTTATTTGGCAACAGCGCCAAAATCTAATGCCAGCTATTTGGCCCATAAAGCTGCAATTGAAGCGGCAATTCGCACAACCAAATTAATGCCGCCGAAAAATATTTTAAACGCGCCAACTAAAATGATGAAAGATCAAGGTTACGGCGAAGGTTATATTTACGATCACGACACGCCAAATGCCTTCTCGGGCCAAGAATTTTTCCCCCCAGAATTATTAAAAAACTCCCGCCCGAAATTTTTTGAACCAAATGAAAGAGGCTTTGAAAGAGATTTGAAAAAGCGTTTGGAATATTGGGAAGAGTTGAGGAGGAAGTTGTCTAAATAATTGAGAAATAAGGCAGAAATAAATCTGCCTTACATTTATTTTTTGATGAGGCTGATATTTCTAAATCAAAAAATTACGAAAAATATTTTTTCAATTTAATCATTTCCACACAAGCATTTGCGGCAAATCCACCTTTGTCTTTTTTCTTCATATCGGCTCTGGCAATCGCTTGCTCTTCATTTTCAACTGTGATGATTCCATAACCAATCGCCAATTTTTCTTTCATGGCCAATTCATTTAAACCGCGCGCACTTTCTAAACACACATAATCATAATGTGTAGTTTCGCCGCGAATCACACATCCCAAAGCTACAAAGCCATCATATTTTTTGCTATCTTTTGCAAAGGCAATAACAGTAGGAATTTCAAAGGCTCCCGGCACTGTCACAACTTCATATTCACAACCCAAATCAGTAATTTTTTTAGTTGCACCTTCTAGCAAAAGTGCAGAAATTTCTTTGTAAAAGTCAGCTTGTATGATTAAAATTTTTGCCATTATTTGATTGTTTCTTTGATTAATTTTTGAGGGTAATTTAAAATAAAAACTCGCCCAACAATTCTCATTTTATGCTCAATATATTCAATTTATTTCTATTTTTATTTGCACTCTGGATCTTGTTCATGTTTTCAGCAGGCAATATTTCATGGCTTTATGTTGGTTTCGGAATTCTAGCTTCAGCCTTTGTCAGCTTCTTTTCTTATCGATTCAAAGTCATCGAAGAAAAAAGCGAATTGCTTTATTTAAGCTTCGGGTTTTATCGCCATTTTCTTAAAATTTATTTCGGAAATTTTTTCAGCGGCCTTAATTTAATCATCAAAATGGCTCTGGGAAATCAAGATGAAAAACCATCAATCTTTGTTGTAGAATTCAAAAATAGCATCCATCTAAATCTAGGTCTTTTAATGGCCAGCTACAACATGACCAGCGGATTATTCTGCATCGGACACAAACACGAAGTGCTTTATATTCACGCCATTAATGATAATTATTTCAAAAAATTCGATCTACAAAAAACCATCAGCGTTTTAGAAAATGTTAATGATGATAATTTGGTTTAAAAATGCTCTTTGACAATCTCGACTCTCAAAAAATACAAAGCGAAATTGAACAGCTAAAATCTGAAATATCCAAGCATGACGAGGCTTATCACACTTTAGATGCACCGTTAATTTCTGATGCTAATTATGACGAGCTGCGCAAAAAACTTGAAGAATATCGCGCGAAATTTCCACAATTTTTTGTCGCAAATTTAAGTGAAGAAAAAGACCCGATTTTAGAAAAAGTTGGTGGAAAAACTTTAGAATCTTTCTCCAAAATTCGTCACAAAAAACCCATGCTTTCTTTAAGCAATGCTTTTAGTCGCGAAGATGTTTTAGACTTCTCAAACCGCATAAATCGCTTTCTTGGGATTGATAAAAAAGAGTCAGAAAGCTTTGATTTATTTAGCTTCAATCAATCCAGCAAAATAGAATTTTTTTGCGAAACTAAAATTGATGGATTGTCTTTTTCGGCGCGTTTTGAAAATGGAAAATTAATTTTTGCCGCCACTCGCGGCGACGGAGAAGAAGGCGAAGATATTACTAACAATATCAAAGAAGTTTCAGGTTTTCCGCAAATTTTAAACAGCAAAAACCCACCACAAATTTTTGAAATGCGCGGCGAAATTTACATGGGTAAAAAAGATTTTGAGCAGCTTAATTTAAAACAAGAAGAAAATGGCGGAAAGATTTTTGCCAATCCGCGCAACGCCGCTGCAGGTTCAATTCGCCAGCTTGATGCACAAATCACCGCTTCACGAAATTTAAGTTATTTTGCCTATTCTCTTGGCGAAACTTCCGCTAATTTTTCCTGCAAATCGCAAGAAGAATTAATGCAAAAATTGCGCGATTTCGGATTTAGAACTGAAAGCAATTCTAAACTTTGTAAAAACATCGATGAAGTGATGGAACTTTACGAAAAAATTGCCGATCAAAAATACCAATTTGATTACGATATTGACGGCATGGTTTACAAGGTTAATGACTTTGCAACCCAAGAACGCCTTGGTTTTATTGCTAGAAGTCCAAGATGGGCAATCGCTCATAAATTTGCGGCTGTGCAAGCAAAAACCGAAATTGAAAATATAATTATTCAAGTTGGAAGAACTGGAGCTCTCACTCCTGTTGCAGTTTTAAAACCTGTGAATATTGGTGGTGTTGTAGTGTCGCGAGCCACACTTCACAACCAAGATGAAATTGCCAGAAAAGATATTCGCATTAATGATGTAGTCTTTGTTCAGCGTGCCGGAGATGTTATTCCACAAGTTGTGGAAGTTGATTTTTCAAAAAGAAAAAATGATTCAAGCGCTTTTATTTTTCCAAAAAATTGTCCAGTTTGCGGTGCTGAAATTATTAAAAGTGAAGATGATGTAATTCTTAGATGCAGCGCAGGATTATCTTGCGAAGCGCAACTTAAAGAAACCTTGAAACACTTTGTTTCTAAGGATGCATTTGATATCACAGGACTTGGCAAAAAACAAATCGACAACTTTTTTTCTGAAGGAAGAATCAAAAATTTCGCTGATATTTTTAAGTTAGAGAAAATGGAAGATTTAAGCGAAAATCCCTTAATTAAAAAAGAAGGTTGGGGAGAAAAATCTACCAAAAATCTTTTTGCTTCGATCAATCAAAAACGCCAAATTTCTTTAGAAAAATTTATCTATTCTGTTGGCATCAGACATGTTGGCGAGATCACAGCCAAATTAATCGCGCAGCATTTTTATTCTTACAAAAACTTAAAAGAAAAAATGGATTTAATTGTGGCACTTTCAGAAAGTGAATTAGCAATAAATCAAGATTATCAAGACTTAGTTGCCATTGACGGAATTGGCGAAAAAATGGCTAAAGCAATTTTAGATTATTTTCGTGATGCCAAAAATTTAGCAATGATTGAAGAGCTAGAATCTGAATTGGAAATTCAAAATGCTGTGGCAAAAACTGCAAATTCAGAATTTTCTGGCAAGTCAATAGTATTTACTGGAGCCATGCAAAACATGACTCGCGCCGAGTCTAAGAAAAAAGCTGAAGACTTGGGAATGAAAGTTGTCGGATCAGTTTCAAGCAAAACAGATTTTTTAGTTGCCGGTGAGGAAGCGGGTTCTAAATTAAAAAAAGCTCAAGAACTTGGAGTGAAAATTTTGGATGAAAAAGAATGGTTAGAATTAATTTCGTAATTAAATTTTTAAGGAAATTTTTGACAAAATTATTGAAAGACTCCTTGATCTTTTTGATCAGACTTTATCAAATTTTTCTCTCGCAGCTACTTGGTAGTTGCAAATGTCGATTTAGTCCTACATGTTCTAATTATATGTTGGAAGCAGTTAGAAAAAAAGGTCTGATTCAGGGTTTTTTTCTAGGTGTTCGACGAATTCTAAACTGCCATCCTTTTTCCAAAAGAAATTGGTACGATCCGGTAAAATAAATTTTAAAATGCCCCAGATTTTTTTAATCATTATTTTTGTTATCACGCAATTTGCTTCAACAGCTTTTGCTGAAAATTCTGCAAAACAGCCCGACAGTTTAGATCAAATTAATGCTGATTTAATGGCGCAAAAATCTAAAAATGATCCTTTCGCAAATAAAAAAGTTAAGGTTGATTTAGAATCTTTAGGCCTTGATGCAATTGGTCCAAATCCAATTGCGCAAGTTCCAGTTAAAGAAGGTCCATCAAAAAAATTCAGCCCAGTTGCAATAACTCCTGGTGTTGCTCCAGCTCAGCCTCCAAAAGATGATGTGCTTCCAGTTGTTGATCCAAAAACAGTTTCCGAATCTATTGAAAAAGCAGCAGAAAATACTTCAAAAGAAGTAATAGATAAAGTTCAAAAAGAAGGTCCAGGAGTTGTTTCAAAAATTCAATATTTCTTGCATAAAACTGCAGATGCTCTTCCAAGCATTCCCGCTGTAGATAAAAAACCTGAAGAAAAAAAACCAGAAGATAAAAAAAATCCTGAAGCAGTAGTTGTTGATGAGGCCGCTATTCCAACTGAAAAATATAACAAGGCCGCAAAAAAACAAAATTCAAAAAAAGCCGCAATCAATAAAAATAAAGTGCAAGAAAATGAAAAAATACGCCAAGCAAAATTAAAAAAACTGAATGAATTGCGCAAAAAATATCTGATCAAAATAAATAAAAATAATGAGCAGACAGATTTTTCTGATGACGATGAAAAAATTGTGCCAAAAGAAAAAGAGATTAGTAAATTTGTTTCTTACGAAGCGTCTCCACCACCAATTGTAGAAAGATACAGAACTTCAGACAATGTTCACATACCAATCGATTTAACCAGAGAAGAAAGAATAGAAATGCTCTTCAACACTATTCCAAATGACGACATTTCTTACTTCAAAAGCAACTATAGTAATGTTCAAGAATCTAATGTTAGAAATAAGTCTGGAGACACAATTTTAACTTATGCAATAATAATGCAAAGACATGCGGTTGTAGCTGACATTTTAAGTTTAGGTGCAGATCCAGACATGCCAAATAGTTTGGGATATACTCCACTTGAGCTTGCAATTGAAATTGCTGACCTAAAATCTTTGAAATTGCTTGTCGATAATAATGCTAATGTTAATTATGTGGATGCTTTGGGCAGAACATATTTAATGCATGCTGCTCGCATCGGATATTTACCAGCCGTAGACTTAATGTTTTCCAAAGGAATCGACATCAATGCAATGGATGTTGATGGCTTCACAGCTTTGTCAATCGCCTATAAAGAAAAAAATGATGTGATTGTGAAATTCCTCTTAAAACATGGTGCGAAAACTTGGATCGAAAAACCATATGACTCAAGTTCTCAATCAATGATTAAAGAATTGAATGGCAGGTGGAAGAATTAGTTAGCAAAAATCTTTTTTGCTTTTTATAAGATTGGCCAAATTAAAAAATTATAAACAAACAATTATACTATGATTAACTTCACAGTGGTAAAAAAAGGCGCAAAGCCCTTCTTATTATCTCTATTTTTTATCTCTACATCTTTTTTTGTAGTTGTTATTGAGAAAGAATCAATCGCAGCCCAAGAGGACAGCCTTTACAATAAACAAAATGACCAAGTTGCTGGTATCACTTCTTTGATGTCTGCAGTTGTTAGTGATGATCTTGATGGGGTGAGATTTTTCAGCAAATCAGGAACTTCCCTAATCAATCAAAAAAACGCTGGGGGAGCAACTGCTCTTCACTTAGCTTGCCGAGAAAAAAACCTAGAAATGGTTGATATTCTTATCAAAAGTGGTGCTGATGTTAACCTTACAGACAGAGAAGGTTGGACTCCATTAATGCGCGCTTCTTTAGCAAAAGATGCTGATATTGCAGCTTTATTATTAGCAAGTGGAGCCAAAGCTAGTGCGATGAATAGCATTGGAGAATCTGCAATCATTCACGCAACTAGTTCAGATTGTGCCGGGTGTTTAACTGATATTTTTGAAAAGCTTAATGCTAATCAAGAAATGGACATCAAGTCTTTAAAGCAACAATTAAGCGATGCTTTTGTTATTGCTAGAAATCACGATAATCAAGAAATTCAAACTATCTTAGAAATCAATTTAGACAAATCGATCAAAGCTGCATCTATTTCTGCGGATAGCCCAAATGCTGATCGCAATTCTAGATTTAAATTTGTAGGAGTGAACGGAGAAATTGTTAAAGAATCTGCAGCTTCATCTCCATTTTCAGAATCAGATAAAGATATTGTGGCGCAAGATTTGTCTTCAGATTCTGCAAATTCACAAACATCTAAAGCTTCACCTAAATATATTCAGTCAAGCAATTCTAAAAAATCTGCTGTAGCAACTGACAAAAAATCAGGCAAAAAATTTAAGTTTAATCAAGGTCCAGCTGGTGCGAAAAACAAAGAGGAAATTGAGAAAGCAAAAATTGCAATTAAAGCTGAAGAAGAGCCATTTGAGAGACCTTTAGTAGAAGAAAAACCTCAAGAAAAAATTGTGGAAGAACCTAAAAAATTTGGTTTCTTTGGTTTATTCTCAAAAAAGAAATCTGAAGAAGCTAAAAAAGATTCTTCAGAAAATTATGCTGCGGCTTTAGAAAAAGTTTATTCTAAAGAAAATGCTACAACTCAACAAGCCACACCTTTAACAACTTCTGATTTGAAAAATGAACTTGGTAAAAAATCAGGCCAAACAGCCGCTCCATCTGTAAATAAAGACAAAGCTGCTAAAGTTTTTAAATTTAATTCTGGCCCATCTTCTTCTGCTGTAAAAGATAGCCCAGCGCCTAAAGATAAAGTTGCTCCAACAGCTTCTGCTGAAAAATCTGAATTTAAATTAGCTAAAGGTGCTGAAGGTGATAAAGTTGCGTAAGTGGAATTTGAAGTTCAACAGGCTGATGAATTAGTAGAAGATAAATAATAAGAAATAGTCCCAGTTGATGTTCCATGTAAAATGAGAACTGATAATTAATTTAGGTGGTTCGATTTAAAATCTGCCTTAGCTGTTCTTGATCAACCTATTTTAAACTAAGTAGAATCATGACTCGCAGTATAAAATTTTCACTTCTCCTATCTGCAATTTATTTTTCTAATCTTAATTACGCTTTCTCAAGCCCTTATTTCGAAGGCAATGTAATTTATCCCACCTTAATTGAAGAGCCTTTAAAAGCAGAAAGCGAAAAAATTCCATTAACATTGAAGATCTAAAGCAAGCCTCTGCAGAATATACCAAACTAAAAATCTATTGATCGCATTAGCTTCGTCTTTTTGGTAAAAATTAAAACTTAAAAAAACCAGCGGTATATTGATAC